>Ga0172380_10007497_pt1 | contig 12239 bp, 23 predicted proteins | sample Leawe162metaG_FD_119747 | JGI IMG/M metagenome (GOLD analysis project Ga0172380, IMG submission 119747) | Leachate microbial communities from a municipal landfill in Southern Ontario, Canada - Leachate well 162 metaG | ecosystem: Engineered > Solid waste > Landfill > Unclassified | place...
AGTGAGGAGCCTTGTACTGCAAAGGCTATTATCTACACAGGGTTTGCTATCGCATCGCTGGTAGCCAATCAGGTCAAAAAGTTCTCCAAAAAGGAGGTGGTAGTTAAGGAGATCATATTTGACCTTGTGACGTTGACGTTGATTACTAATGAATAGTTATCTGGAGGTGAAGTATGGATGCTATAGAGGAAGCAGGGATTGCTGCTGACTCTCTGGAGAACCTGCTGACTGAACATGCAGGTGGTCATGTTGAGTTGGATGGTAAAGAGCTGGAAGTGCTGTATAATGCTCTGCCTATCCTGAGGCGTATTGAGGCTCTTGGACTTAGCTATTAAGGTCTAAGCAGTCTGATGTAATGAAGGTTCGTAGTAAAGAGTAACCCTTATGGCTGTGTGGTTATAAGGTTTTTGTAGTAAATCTAGTAAATCAATAACAATCAATAAGTTAATGGAGAATGAATATTTATGATTATCGTTAAAGTTGCCCAGCTTGGTTCCGCCGTTAAAGAAGTTGCCATCGAAGATAACTCCCCTGTTGCCCAGGCCTTGACTGCGGCTGGTGTCAGTGCCTCTGGTTTCCAGATCCGGGTCAATGGAAGAGAAGCCACGGCAACCCTGAGAGCGGGGGATGTCATTACGTTGGTTCCGGCTATCAAAGGTGGTAGTGACATCTTCGTGAAGGTGGCCCAGCTGGGCGCGGCAGTGAAAGAGGTTATGGTGCCGAGTGGCAGCTCGCTTGAACAGGTGCTGGATGCAGCTGGTGTGAATGCCAGTGGCTTTCAGGTGAGAGTCAATGGTCGGACGCCTTGTGGAAGCATCGTGAATAACGATGTCATTACCCTGGTGCCTGCCATTAAGGGAGGCTTTTAGCTCTCTGGTGGTGGTTGTAAGGTAGTAAAGTAGTAAAGAGGCCTCATCCACAGTCAATGTGGGTGGGGCCTTTTGCTGTTTGTGGAGGCTAATTTGGCCCAATGTGAAGAAGGAGGAACAACGAATGGTAGCTACGGTGAAGTTAAGTCAGAGGGATTTAATGAAGGCTATTGAGGGGATGGATAAACCACAGCCGAGACTTAAGGTTGAGGCTGCAAAGGAGGAGAGAATGCCGAGTGTGGAAGACTTTGAAGGTGTTGGAGCTGGCAACCCTGGGGTTGCAGAAGCAGCAAAGGATCTGAAGCCTGGGCAGATGTTTTATAAGAGCACTGTCACTGGTGAAGTAATAAAGGGAGAGCTTAGTGATGAGCTGGCAGATCGGATTCTGCAAGGGCTGCTAGGTGATGTACAGATTGTCTGCCCTGAGGGTAAGGGTAGGGAGTGTGTTGTGGCTGCTGTGAAGGTGGCTAATGCCTTGATGCATTTGGTTGTAGCAATGGAGGCTTATGATGAGGATGCTCCTACACCTGTAGTGAGTGCTCATGCTTCTTCATATATGAACTTGGCCAGCAACATCATCGACAGTGAGCGGAAGAAGGCTGGAATGGATGGTGGGTTGGCCAGTATGGAGGAGCTATGATTGAGTTTGCACTGGCTATGCTGATGCTGATTCCAGTATTTGCAGTGCTGGTAATCTTTGTGGCACTGGCATTGATGATTATCCATACAATGCAGGATTGAAAGGAGGGAGGATGAGCATACTGATTGCTTTTTTGGTGCTGTGCCTCGTCACCATTGGAGGAATAGCAATATATCTTGAGAAAAGAATGAAGAGGTAGAGGAGGAATATGGGAATTTATGGTTTCCTGACTATTGTAGTCTTCTTTGCTTTTATTGCTGTAATGGCTTGGATTGACAGGAAGGACTGAGGATCAACATAACTATCTATCTCTAATAAAGGTAGATAGTTACGCTGCTCCTTACATGGTGTAAGTAGTAGTTACTATTACTATTATTACTATACATATAGTAGTAATAGTAATTGGAGGAATAAATAGTATGACTGAAGGTAGGAAGGCTGTAATCATAGTAGGTGAGGATAAGACTAACGTGGCTATCAATATGGCAGAGAGACTGAAAGGACTCTCATACCAGGAGGTAGCTCTCTGGTGTGAGAGGATGCTTAGGGAAGAAGAGACTGTTATTGCTGTTAATGAAGTGGTGAAGGCATGGCCTCTGGATGGTGCATTTGCTCTGGCCAAGGCTGCCAGAGCTGTGTTTGGGTGGATTGAGACACGGAATGCTATTAAGCAGACCTTTCTGGGGCCTATGAAGGTACCACCTGTTGAGGTGTCAGTAGAGGTCAGCTATGGGGAATATATCAGTGTCCCATGGGGTGGCTTGGCTCTGCCAGGTGTTGAGGGAGAGCTTCAGTGTGGTGCTGGAATGCACGAAGGGATGCCAGCATTTGTGGTGCAGGGTGAGATCAAGAAGAAAAGCTTGCCTCTGGTGAAGCAGCTGATGAATGTCACCAGGGATATTGTGCAAGCTGAGTCTATATACAAGGGTAAGGCTCTGATTGTGGAGCCTGTACGGAATCCTGATTCTGGAGAGATGACAATCCTGTTGGAACCTCCAAAGTTCTTCAAGGCCAATGGATTGACCAAGGAAGATCTGATACTTCCTGAAGCTCAATATAGGGCTGTGAATATGGCAGTCTTCAGCATGATTGAGGACTCAGAGGCGATTGTTGCCGATGGGTTGCCAACCAAGAGAACGACTGTGCTGGATGGACAGCCAGGAACTGGCAAGACTCTGACTATGAGCATTGCTGCAGGGCTGTGTCAGAAGCATGGAAGGACTTTTATCCTATTGAAGGACATCAACTTCCTTGAGGATGCCATCAGCATGGCAGATCGGTATAACTTTGGTCCGACGCTGATCAGTGCAGAGGATATCGACAGAAGGATGAGTGAGAGGGACGATACTGCTAATAACCTGTTGAATGCCATTGATGGTGTGGATAGCAAGAAGCTGGATATTCAGTTCCTGCTGACTACTAATCATAAAGATCAGCTGATTGAGACATTTCAGAGAGCTGGAAGGAGTGACATGATTATTACACTGCCGGTGCCTGATGCTCCTGCAGCAGCGTTGCTGTTGGAGCGGTACAGCACTGCCGACTTCAAGGTTGAGAAGGGTGAGTATGAAGCCATTGGGGAGCTGCTGGCCAAGGCTGAAACTCTTCCGGCCAATATTGCTGAAGTTGCAAGGAGAGCACGGTACTACCGCATTGCAGAGAGGGCGGATGTGATTGACGGTGATATGCTCATGAATGTTGCTCTGCAGGTCGTGGCAGAGAAGAAGATGGAAAAGAAGGAGAAGGTGGTTAAGGAAGGGAAGATTGAGAGGATAGCCAAGTTGATGGAAGCTCTGGCTAATCACTGTGACCTGGAGGTGAAGTAGAGATGGCTATTGAAGAGAAGAAGGATAACAGGGAACTGTTGGCTGTAACTGTATGGCAGAAGATCACTTACCTTGTGAAGGCTGACCCTAAGGGGAACGTTCATGCGGTAGTGAAGGAGCCGATCAACAGGATGGCCAAGCTGAGTGAAGGGGTTATCAGTGACAGATTGGTGGAAGTGAAGAAGGCTTCCATTGAGGATCTTGAATCTGCCAAGCCTACCATGCCTGGGGTTAAGATTTAGCCCCTCCAAAGAGTAATAATTAAGAAATGTTCCTCCATTCATTCAGGGGGGCTAGCCTGGCAAGAAGGTGAGGCCCCCCAGAAAGGTTTGGTGAGGTTTGAGTGCTGAAGTTAAGACTCCACCCCCTATAAGTGTTGTGTGTACTGGAGGCTGTGACTTCTGTAAGGAAGCTAAAGAGTGTGACAACTGCATCAGATGCGTTGAATGTGATGAAGGTGTTGATCTCTACCCAGAGGATTCACACATGTGGTGCAAGGCCTGTGGTTACTGCAAAGAACACTGTCACTGCCCTCCAGAAGAGCCAAAAGATCCAACCCCTACAGAGGCAGAAGCTAAACTGCTGATACTAAGTGAACCTTGGATAGAGCGGGTAAAGAAGAGAGCAGCAGAGATAAAGGCTAAGCAGGAAAGAGAAAGGAGGGTCACGGGAGAGGTAATTGAAGAAGATAAAGTCTACTTCAAGAATGAGAGTGATGAGCCTGAATAAGCTTATATTTATACCTATATAAGTATAAGTATATTAATAAGTTATAAGGAGGAAGCATGAGTAGTAGCAGTACAAACCTTCATGGTGAAGGGAAGTATGTAGTATCTGCTAAGTCAGGTGATGCTTCAGCAGCCGTAAATGGTGGCTGGATCAGAATCAGCACAGCCGATGGAGTTGCCGAGGTAATACTCCACTTTGACGGAGAGCGAGGTCTATCAGGGATGATGGACTTCGCCAATGCTGTAAACAGCGCCATTGTGGAACACGCTAAGAAGTCCGTAAGCGTGCCCCATGAGTGAAGGTGAACCCTTAGTCTGGCGTCTGATTGAATCTATCCTGATAACAGTCCTGGTGATCTGTTCTGCAGTAGTACTGTTATTGGATATAGCAGTAGAGTTTTTCAAAGGTCTATTTCATGGAGGTAGTCATGGATAGTAAACAGGATGAAGTAGTTAAGAAGGTCATAACCGCCTTACAGGAACTTAAGGATGGGGGTTATGAGGATGAGAAGGGAAGGCCTACAGATGCATTCTGTGAGTTGATGGCTGAGATTCTGCAGAATACTGAAGGACCAATAGAGTGCAACTTGGTAATGTCAAGGGCTATAACAGAGTCCATGGCTACAAGAGTCACTCTTAATCCTGATGATATGACAGAACTTCATATGCTCATTAAGGGTGCATTTACTATCCTGTTAGGAGTCCTGCAGGGTGATGGAGTCATCACAGTTAGTCCTAAGTTCAGGAGTGATGGAGCTGAGGATGACTTTGAAGAGTGCTGTGAGTGTGGGGAATGTAAACATGAAGAGGAAAAGGAGACTATTCACTAATGAGTATCGTGGAGAATGAGCTGAAGAAGCAGTTGGAAGGAATGCTGGACAAGGTAACCAAGGAAGCTCAGAGATTGACAGATTTATCGGTAAACCTTGGCAAAATAATGACCTGCCTGGAAGATCCTCCGAAGCCTGATATAGCTGCTACACTGACCATGAAGGTTAAGCATGGCAAGGGCTGGAGGAGAGTGCCTAAGCGGTGTAAGGGTGAAACCTGGAAGGTCATCCGGGATTACCTGAGCACTGGACTGTGCACCGTGGAGGACATCATGGGTGTTGCTGGGATCAACAAAGGCTCAGTAAACTACCATCTGAAACGTCATCGGTCTGCTATTGTCAGTAAGTACAATGAGGATGGGAAGGAGACTTACACTCTGAGAGGGATTTAACTTATTGATGGAATGGGGGTTGCCTGCTGAAGGCAGCCCCTTTTTGTAGTTATGGAGGACAAAGGGATGGATGATGAAGAGATTATGGATAGGATCAGTGAGGTCACTGATGAGTGGCTTATAGGAGAGACTGATACTTCTGAAGCAGTGGAGATGATCATTGAACTGGTAAGGGCAAGGGGGTAGAGATGGAGACATTTCTTGCGGTGGTTGGGGCTTTGGTAATAATCATCCTGGCCATATTTGGACTTGGTTGCATTATAGACAAGATGATGGACTAATGGAGGAGAGAAAATGATCTACTTCACAGCAGATCAGCACTATGGCCACACAGGGATCATAAAGTTCTGTGACAGGCCCTTCAAAGATGTTGAAGATATGAATGAAGGGTTAGTAAGTATATTTAACTCAATAGTTACAGATAAAGATGAGGTATATCACTTAGGTGATTTTGCCTTCAATGATCCTGCCTTATGGGTGGCTAGGTTGAATGGCAGAAGACATCACCTGATTCTAGGGAACCATGATTACAAAAGGCTAAATGGGATTAAGAACTCTTCCTTTAGCACCGTTCAGGATGTTCTATACCTGAGATATGAAGGTTACAGATTATTCCTATCTCATTACGCTCATAGAGTATGGAGGAATAGTATTCATGGTTCCATGCATCTATATGGGCACAGTCATGGGAATATTCCTGACTTCAACAGAAGCATGGATGTAGGTGTAGATAGACTAGGGTATAAGCCTATATCTATAGTAGATGTAATAGGTAAGCTAATGCTTAGACCAATTACTGACCAACATGATATGGAGGTAGGAAGGGATGCACTTTCATGCAACATATAAATGGACTCAGCTACTCTTTGGCCTTACCTATGCCAAGACTAGCTTAGGAACTAAATGGTTCATATTTCACTTCGGGCCATTTATGTTTGTGTTGAGGAGTGAGTATCAAAACGATTGACAGAGTGGAGGGAAAGGATGTTAAGTGAGAAAGACCTAAAGAGTATGGCAGAGATGGCTATTACTGCTATACATACAGAGTCTAAGGGGGAGAATGAACCTATAGACATCAGAGGTGAAGGTGTTCAGAAGGCCCTAAAGATAGCAGCCTATGCCATGGTCATGACCTGTAAGGATAAGGATGAGATCCTGGTAAAGATGGCTAAGGCTTGTGTTGTCTCGGCTGTATCTAGGGGAGAGATACCTATGACTAGGGAAGCTGTTATGGCCTTAAGTCAGAGTGTAGTTATGTCCTGTATGGAATATGAACATGTCTTAGATATACTAAAGGAACAGGCTGAGAAGGATAAGGGAGAGGCTAAGGCTTAGATTAAGGTAAGGGTATAGCAGAGATGCTATACCCTTTTTTTGTCTCTAATGACTTTTTTTTGTTTTCAGCAGCCAAAAGGGAGGAATAAGTGATGAACCGTACTTTGTATTGAGTGAACCGTACCTTGGGGTGGTATTAGTTAAAGATGAACCGTAAATTGGCCTGATTTGTGGACTAGGCTTGGTGAGGTTGAGTTTTTGGTTAGAAGTGCCCATGGTAGGTGACTTTTTTATAAAAACCCCGTGTGGGGCAGTACAGAGCAAATAAAAGGGTGAACCGTATTTGGAGGTAGAGATGATGTTCTATGATGAAAATGCTGACTATAGTGAGAGTATTGTTGATGCTTTGGTCTTGGACCACTTTGGAAGAAAGCCTGACCTAATGACACCTGAGTTCTATGGTCAGGTCATATGGTGTATGGTAGGAGATTGTCCTGAGCGTAGAGAGGCTGATAGGAGGATTTGGTTAATGGAGGTAGGGAGATGAGTATGACTAAGAAGGACTTTATTGAACTTGCAGACTGTATCAAGAGAGATGGGAGCTTTACCATGGATCAGGTCCAGGTCCTGGCTAGGTTCTGTAGGACTCAGAATTCTGCTTTTATGGAGGGGAGATGGATGGATTATGTTAAGGGAGAATGTGGCCCTAATGGTGGGGCTGTTAAGAAAGGAGCTAAGGTATGAAACGAAGTAAATTACCATATTGGGTAAAGATAGCCAGGATATTTTCGGATGAAAGAAGAGAAATGGATTTGAGGAGGGAAACCAGCTTCAAGAAGAGAGAAATGATGGACACTATTGAGCTGAAAATTATCTCCATTTTGGAAGAGAATGACCCAAAATTTGACAAGACGACTTTTTTCATAAATGAGGACTAACTTGAATATTTACAATAAGATAAGAAGAAAATTTGGATGAAATTTATATTCACGAATAGCCGCTATTCACTCGTATCTGAGGACAACAATTTAGTGCTTTTACTTAAATTGGGAGTTTTTACGCGTGAATAGAGTGAATAGCTTTATTCTCAACAACTTAGCGGAAGTGAATAGGGAGTTGATAGGGGGTCGTCGTGAATAGCCTTTTCACTATTCACTCGACCCCCCCAATTTAACTTTTACTTTTCTTGGCTTTTTGGAGCCTCAGAATTTACTCTACAAGCTGTGCGAGATCTCCGAGTGCCATCCACGATTATGCGGCCTTTTTGTTGTAGTCTGGTTAGAATGTTGTAAGTATTATTTGGCTCCATGTCAAACTTATCCTTACATAACTGAGCTATCTCTGACAGTAATATGGGATTTGCAGATACTTGGTCTAATATTTTTAATTCTGCTGGTCCTAATTGTACCTGAGTAGCGTCAGTAAACTTTTCTGTGGTAGCCTCCATCTCCGATACTTCACTGAAGTCGTCACCATTGAAGTATTGAACAGCTGGGGTTTTGTCAAATCGACACATACGGTAGACACGTAGATAGTCTGAATTGTTCGGGATAGCATGGTCTAAGATGCAGGAAGAGTTTATAGCCGCTGCGATAGCCTGAGATCCAAGGATACGCTCTGAGGCTTCTTCATGCTTACTGTCAGTTTTCTGTTTGGCTGTGTGATGTAAAGGTGTTACCGCGAATTGGTACTTTTGGGCACATAGGTATAGTTCGTTACAACCTCTAGCTAATTCTGTGTAATTGTTAAGGTTAATAAGTTTTCCTGGGCTGCTTGGAGGGATATATGTGTAGAGGACATCCATAAAAACTATTTCTGGTATAGGGCCTGTATTTAGTACATTACGTTCTAAGTATCTAATTGGGTTATTTTCAAAGTCAATTCGTTGGTCTCTGTCTAAGTCAGCAGGGCAGAAGAAGTTGAGAAGGTCTGGAATATCGTTGAGTCCCACAGTTCTCATCTGAATGGCTGTGGATACCATACTACGTTGAGCACAATAGAGGATAGGCATAGGGTCGTACTGACCCCACCAACCCTCTAAGCCTGAGGCTAAGCCATAGGCTAAGTGAAGAGCCATTCTGGTCTTGCCTATTCCTGGTGCTCCTCCTATAAGGGTAAGTTCTCCAGGGTAAAAGAGTTGAGTCACAATAGGATCTGGTGCATCTGGCAGTGGTCTGGTCATTAAAGTCTCCTAAACAGGAGGCTCCGATAGGGGAGACATCCTGTGAAACCTCCTGTTAGTTGAAGATCTCCACCTGGCCAAAGGTGAAGATTAAGTGAAGTTCTCCGTGATCAGTAATTTAAAGCACTGGAGTAGCCTATCCCTTTATTTATAAGGTTGTCAATAAGATTCGCCCCTCTTTAATAATGGAGATTCACTTAATTTCAAAAAATATTAAAAAACTTCCTCATTAAGGGTTGACAAAATTTTTTTGCAGTCTTACAATGATTCCCATGCAAGCAAAAAGATTGAGGAAAAAGAGGCCTGGAAGACCTGTTAAACGCAATGCTCTTCATCATGGTTTGAGTGTGAAATTTGGTGATGTGGCATACAAACTTCTTCTTCAGGAGTCAGACGCGACAGGGATTCCAGTGGCTACTTTAATAAGGAACTGGACTATGGAGAAGCTGGGGTTGCTGGCAAAATGAGTTCATATAGAGGATATGGGAATGTAACTGAGGATTACAGTGAGATCATGGACCAGATTGATAGGCTGCTTGGTCAGGAAGCATCCAGAAATAATCTGGCCCGAAGGCAGCAGAGGAAGGATTTGTTACTGACGTTGTTGGCGTTACAAAAACACTCCATCTCTATGAGTGGAGGGGAGTATTTAAAGGCAATGAACCGTTTAATGCAGGCAGAAAAGGAGATTTTCTAATGGATACTGTTAAGGTTAGCATTTGGAAGGACAGCAGAGGGTTTTGTATGCAGATCAGTGATGAGGATTCTGTGTATGTGTATGGAACCATGAGAAGCATGTTGAATGCTGCTGAGAAGGCGTTCAAAGAGATTGAGAACCCAGCAGAGGTGGGATAATGGATAAGGTTTGGCGCTTTAGCAGGAGCCATGATCAATGCTATATAGACTGCCCTAGGAAGGCATTCCTTAACTACTATTATGGTGGTAAAGGGATAGTCAGGAAGGGGTTGGATCTGTATCAGCAGACTGGAACTCTGTGTCATGAGATTCTGCAGGCTGTGATGACTCATGCCAAGGTGAAGGGTGAGGTGCCTGATGAGGAGGGTATGGATGTGTATTGCTCCTCAGCAGTCCAGGCTTACAGGGAAGAGGTAGAGAAGGCAGGCTTCACTGAGGTTACTGCTGAGCTTGAGCTTGAGATGCAGAGACAGTGTGCTCTGGCCGAAGGGTTGGCTAGGGTTTGGACTCTCAATAGGCTGCCTTATATTCTGGAACGCTATAACATAGTGGCTGTTGAAGAGGAGCATATCATCCCTATCAGTGATGGGATTGAACTGATGAGCAGGCTTGATGGAGTGCTTGAGAGGAAGGATGATGGAGAGTACTTCGCAGGGCCTGAGTTCAAGACTACTGGGTGGATGAGCGATGATTATCTGGAGAGCTTTAGATATTCTATTCAGACTATGACTCACTGCCTTGACATTGAGCATAAGTATGGGAAGCAGCCAGCTGGTGTGGCGATGGAGTTCCTTTACAAAGGGAGCAAGAGGAAAGGGGATGATGGGACTTATACTTACTACTCTCCACTAGTAAGAGCTTATAAGATGACTGATGACTTCGGCAATGAGACCTATGGGTTTGACTCTGCACTGGGAAGGAAGAGAGACTGGAAGCCATTTGATCCTTATGTAATGGGCATGGGGCTATGGGTTAAGCAGCTACCGGAAGAGGTTGTGAATGGAATGCTATTTAATGCTGTCATCTATAGAGATCCAAGAGAGGTGGATACTTGGAAGAGGCAGGCTGCCAGGAGACAGAACCTGATTAAGAATGGGATTATCTTACTAGAGACTGAGGAGGATATGGTGATGGATGCCATATTCCCAGCCAGGATGGATCAGTTCTGTTACAGTAATCAGTATAAAAAGAAGTGCCCCTATTTGGATATCTGCTACAACAGGATTGATGATCCACTTGGGAGTGGTGCATTTGTAGTCAGGGAACCTCATCATGCTGGGGAGTGGGAAGATGAGTCCTGAGGCTTACTTGAACTTCATGAAGAAGGCTAAGTATGTGGTCTGTAACAATGACATGTACCAAGATGATCACAAGCTTTACTACTGTACAAAGTGTGGAGAGGAGGTGTGGGTACCAGGATTGTTTGAGGATGTAGCTGTAAAGTACTGTGTCAAATGTGCTCCAGATATAACAGAAAATTAAAGGAGTTTTAAATGGTAGTAGCTGTTGAGAAGTACTCTAAGTGCATTGAATCCATCCTTGTATACGGTGTCAGTGGTGCTGGTAAGACCACACAGATACAGGAGTTAGCTAAGTATATCTATAGAACCACTGGTAAGATCACTAGGTTGGTAAGTATGAGTGGTGGCGGGTGGACTTCCATTCAGCCTGCTGTGGATGCAGGACTTATTATTCCTACCTATATCAGAGGTAGAGAGTTCCCGATTGAGACCTTGGATAAGGTTACCAAAGGGTACTGGCCTATTGATCCTCAGGACCCTACCTCTAAGTTGATACCTGTTACTGAGCAGAAAGACTGGGCCAGGGTAGGTGGGGTAGCGTTCGATGGGATTACTGAAGGTTGTGACTGGATGATGAGTTACATCAACAGTCAGGAAGCCTCTGGAAAGATTAAGATCTCTGCTCAGTCCAGTAACTTCAAGGACGGTGGGACCAGCTATGGATCACCCAGTATGGCTCACTATGGTAACGTGCAGTCACGGATCAGTGACTTCGTGGCTCAGAGTAAGGCTCTCAGAGGAGTCTATACAATGTGGACAGCTCTTGAGCTAAAGAGTACTGATGATAATACAAGGTTGCCTCTGTATGGACCTGATATTTGTGGTAAGGCCAAGACAGCTGGTGCTGCGGCATGGTTTGATAACACTCTGCATATCTATCTGACTGGTATGGGAGGGTTGAAGAAGGGGGCTGTGGTTAGACGCCTATACCTTAGCAACCACTTTGAGGATGATGGGATACCCTATGTAGCTAAGAACAGGGGTCACTTCTACTTCCCGCTGCCTGAGTTTCTGGAAGGCAGAGAGTGTTCACTGGATGCGTTCCTGACTAAGCTTAATGAGAGTCATGGACTTGCTAAGGCTCAGCTGATGAATGAGTTGGGGATGAGCATTGAACAGGCAGCTTCAACAGTGACTGCTAAGTAAGTATCTGAAGGGTGCTTGAAGGCTCCCTGAAAGGGGAGCCGAAAGCAACCCGAAGAACACTGCTGAAGGACAGCAGGTGAGCAGCAGCTGACCCTAGATTAAAAGCTGACCCTAGATAAGAGGATAGCCATGGAAGATAAGACAATAGCAAAAGAAGGTTTGATAGAGCAGGCAGTAAGTAAGATGACCAAGTGGATGAAGTATCAGCTTGTGAAATCGGCTGAGACCTCACAGAGAGTCATCGAGTGGGATAGGACTCACTTTGAAACACGTCAACTTCGTAGGCAGAGACAGAGGCATGAGGCCTTTGTGGATATGAGTCAGAGATTTCCTGGAGAGGATCGGAAGGTTAGG
>Ga0172380_10007498_pt1 | contig 12238 bp, 6 predicted proteins | sample Leawe162metaG_FD_119747 | JGI IMG/M metagenome (GOLD analysis project Ga0172380, IMG submission 119747) | Leachate microbial communities from a municipal landfill in Southern Ontario, Canada - Leachate well 162 metaG | ecosystem: Engineered > Solid waste > Landfill > Unclassified | place...
ACTGTATCTCTATCAGTTCTAACCGAATAAAATGTTATATCTTTAGAATCTTTTGTTGAAAAATGTTCCATCTGAATTGCACAATAATTTTCATTTCCATTTATCAAGCTTTCTCGCTCCTCTTTAACTAATGATTTGATAGAGAAAGCATTTTCATAAATATACTGAAGCAGACCGAGCACTGCCGTTTTTTGTCCGTTTGCTCTTCGGTTCATATTCGAGAGTGAATCAATTCCATTAAGTCCTTCGAAAATGAGAGAAAAAGAATTAAGAATTCCGAGACTCTGCCTTCCATCATCAATATCCACAGTACTGTAACGCATTCTATCGAGCCCGGGAGGTCCGCCGAGTAGATATTCATTCGCCGTAAATCCGGCAGTTCTTATGTAAGTAAAAATATATGGAAGGAAATTATTTCTTTGTTCATCTCTGATTTTTTGTGATACATTTATATTAGTAATAATGCCTATCTGTTCGTCAAAATTTTTTCTATAACCTAATTTTTCCCATTCTTCTGAATATGGATAGTATTCGTGTATATCTAAAGTTACTACAGGGAGGTATTTATTAAAAACTCTATGAAGACCAGTAGTTTCAGGCATTGTAAGGATTAAGTGATTGCGATTTAAATCAGCTGCTACACTGTTTCTTCTCTTATTTGCTTCGCTTCCTTCGGGATTAACCTGCGGAATAAGGATTAAATCAATTTTATCAAAAAATCTATTGTGTTTCCCGTTTGCAATCTCTTTCAACAAAAGAAGCATACCTTCTTTACCCGATTGCTCATTTCCATGCTGTTGAGCAAATACCATTACTCTAACTTTAGTTTTATCTTCACCGAATTTATCGCTCGAAATGAAAAGTGCCGGAATAATATAACCTGCATTCGTTACAGCAATAGGGCTCATTTCTATATATGAATTTGCTAAAGTCGATTGATTTACAAAATCAAAAAGCTCATCATAAGATGTTAGTTTTGTATAATTATTTTTTTCAATCGGAGTGATTAATTGAGCATTAACAACGGCAGTCAGAATTAGTAACAAAATAATGATTATCTTCATTTCAGATCCATTTTTTTCAATTGAGCTATATAAAATATAGTGATTTACTTCAGTAACAGCATCTTCCTTGTTTGTGAAATGTTGTCTGTCTTGAGTCGGTAAATATATATCCCTGTCGAAAGGGCAGCACCATAAGAATTTTTCCCGTTCCATGTAACTTTATATACACCTTTATTCTGAATACCTTCCACTAATACATTTACTAATTGTCCGAGTGTATTATATATCTCAAGTTTTACATTTCCCTCTTTTGGAAGATTGTATTCTATTGTGGTAGTTGGATTAAAAGGATTAGGATAATTTTGATGTAACTGATATCCATTCGGAATCTCCACCGAAGACTGAGGTTCTACCAGACTCTCAACATCCATTCTGCGTGTTTCTAAATTAAAAATATATGAAGACCGAGAATAAGAATAACGAAGATTATCAAATGCTACCGACTGACGTGGAGTCGAACTCCCCATTTTCCATTTTGATGAATCTGTATAACTCGAATTGCGCGAATCTATAATTCCCCAGATAGTTTTCTCTGAATTTTTTATCCGACGAGACTCAATACTTATCTCTGCGCCGTCATTAAAAAATAAACCAATACTCTTCCGAGCTTTCATTAATCCAAATGGAATAGATGATGACCAGTTCTCCGCATAATCACTATTACTAAAAATATCGGGTTGTATGATTACATCATCATATAAACCAAACCCGGCATAAAGATTCATTCTCCCTCTATAAGCCGTAAGTTTATCGCTATCGGTATTTCCTACAAAATTACTTCCTGCCAATTTTCCACTTTTACCAAAAAAATAAAAATCACTCTCCGCATTAATTCTATCCTTTAAGTAACGAGAAGCTGTATAATTTGTATCAGTAAGCAAGTGAAGATTTTCGGTATTATCTGCAATAAAAATTAATTTTTCTTTCCCTATAAATTTTGCCGATTCAGTTGGATCGTTTAATCCAGTATTAGTTACTTCAAAGTTTTCGCTATTAATTCCTGCAGTAGCTAATTTATTTTTTATAATATCAGCATATTGAGTTGTCTTGCTATCATATACTATAAGTACAGAATTTGCGTTCGTGATTTCTGAAAGTAAATTATCGGCGGCAGTATTTATAGGCTGATTGAATATTATAAATTCAGCAAACGGTTCAGAAACAATACTCACAAATGGCTTGCCGCTCTCAGACATTGAAAATATTTTCTTCTCGACAATATTATATTTCCAACCTTCTACTAATAAATCTGCTTTTAGATTATCAATTACATATCCGTCAGAGGGACGAAGATAATAAGTTAATTCATCTTTCTGAAAAAAAGTAACCGTACCGCTTCCCATTACTTCTGCAATTAGGTCAGGTGAAATTGCCATTGCCGTACGATCATCAATTCCGACACCAATAATATCCCTGCCAGAGTTATAATGGAAATTATAAAGGAAGGCAATAAGTCTGCCGAAGCGTCCTCGCTCAATAAAATGAGTATCGAAAATTACATTTGGAATGAGGTCAAGGAAATCATCTACTAATTTTACACCTGAACTAAATGGATTAGTAAGTGCATCTTCTGAATCAATACTGCTATTTTGCGAAGCTGTGAAAACTACATCGCTAAGCACCATAGCCCCTGCACTTGTGCCGCCAACCACTCCACCACCTAGAAAGACTGACCGAATCGCCGCTGCTGTAAGTGTTCCGTTCCAAAGATTATTATATATCCATTGATCACCGCCGCGTATAAAAACAGCTCCTGCAGATTTAATTTCATTTGCCGTACTTTCTAAATTTGCGAACTCCCTTGTGGGTATATAAAAATTGTATGCCTCTTCGGCACCAAGTGATTTGAAATAATTTGGGAGCCATGATGAATCAGAAGGAGATTCATCCGATATAATTATGACTTTTTTATTATAGGAATGATTGACAATATATTTATATGGTTTATCGCTCCAACCCCCTTTATCTTCTGAGCCGCCTCCGACTGCCACGACATAACCTTGTGCCGATATAGTACCGGCATATAAGATAAATAATACTATGTATAAAACTTTTTTCAGAATACAAATCCTACCGAAATTCTATGAATGCTTGGAAGTATATCATAAATCGAGTAAGCGTAATCAAAACTTACTAAAGTACTTCCGAGTGGAAGATTAGCTCCTGCACCAAACGCTAATCCTTCATCATCATAATTATGCCTATATCCACCTCTCAAATATAGGCGATCAAAGAACGATAGCTCCGTTCCGAAATTAATTCTTTCTTCATTATCGTTTGGATGTACTGCATCTATATCCGCACGCATTTTGAAAAATTCCGAATTATAAATATCCATAGCAATTCCTACTTGAAACGATAATGGCAATGGATATGAATCGGTATTTAGGCGCGCAGGTGCAAGACGATTAAGCGGAACAGAATTGTCTTTATCATAAATTACGTTTAGATCTTCACCATCGTATTTCATATCAGCACCGAAATTACTCATCTTCATTGCAATAGTAAGATTTTGGAAATCTAAGCGATATTGAGTGCCGACATCGAAAGCCACACCCGTAGCAGTCTCATTCCATATTCTTTGAGTAACCAATTTAGCAGTTACACCCACAGCGAATCGATCAGTCAAAAAACGAGCATAAGAAATTCCGATTGCGGCATCGGAAGCATCAAAAAATCTTCCTGTACCATTTGGTTGTTTCTCGGTCGTTATCTCCATCTCATCCATCGAGAATAATACAACACTCGCTGCGATAGTACCTACACCATCAATATTAAAAACAGCAGAGGCTGCATTATAATCAAACATATCGAACCAGCGCATATAAGAAAAATGCACTGCATTCTTTTCGATTTTTGCTATTCCTGCGGGATTCCAAAAAACGGAAGATGCATCATCATTAAGCCCTATTACCGCACCTCCCATAGCCGCTGCTCTTGCTCCAGTAGGTATTTCGAGGAACTGAGCTCCCGAAGTTCCCAAATTGGGATTCTGTGCCAATACTACCGAACACATCCTTAATAAAAGTAAAAATGTCGTTATTTTTTTCATTTTTCGTCCAAAACTTTTTACTATTTAATTATTGCAAATCTGCTTTTAAATTCTACTCCATCTGCTTTAACTACATACATATAAATTCCGGGGGATATTTCTCTCTCGCCTTCGCTTCTTAAATCCCACGCTTCGGTACCGCTGATCGCACTGTGATGTATTGTTTTTACTAAATCCGCATCAATCGTAAATACATATATTGTGCATTCATTAGGCAGATTGATAAATTGAATTTGTCTCAGCGGTTCTCTTCTTAGCTCACCATATTCAGGTTCATATAATGAAGAAACTATGTATGGGTTCGGTACTACCTTAATATTAACTGCTTCGGCAGTAAGCTTTTCTCTATCAACTGTTGAACCTTTTATTTCAAATTGATATTTATCTTTAAGGGTTGGCGGTACCGGTTTTACTGCGGTAAATGAAAATATATTACCCGGTGCCGGAGCATTGTTTACTTCAAAAGTAATTTTTCCCGTAATTCCATTGAATGTGAATGAATCACCTGTAAATACAGAATCAAATTCTGCAACACTATTTTGAGATGCATCTCTTACTAATATTTTCACAAATCCCCGATTACCAACTATACCCTTTCCGTTTGTAGAAATTAAATAGCCACCATCAGTAAACGCAGTTTCATCTCCAACAGTAAAAGTCATATTAACGTTATCTAATCCACCAACTTTAGAAAGATCTTTAATTAAATCAGGTTTTTTGAATTTGAATACAACTCCATCTGAAGTAGATTGAAGTTTACCTATTTCTAATTGTCGTGGTGATACTACTGTATCGGTTCCATTTCTCAAAACATAAGTTCCGAAATGTACCGACATATAATCCCCGTTATTAGGAAGAAAATCGGGATCGCCTTGAGGGTCAAGATCGGTTAGTTTTATTGCTAAGCCCGCATTGAGATTATATCTTGCTCCCGATACATAAGTTTTAGGATTCGGTTCAATAAAATCTCCTGTAAGTAAATCGATCAATTGAACTCTGTTTCTTGCTATCCATTCAATCCCATATTCGTTCATCGTAGTTTTAGCCGAATCGCGAACTATCAATTCTAATTGTGTCTTATTGTTTCCTTTATCGTGCCGTTTGATATAAGTGAATCCGGCAGTATATTTATTTCCCGCCAAATCATTATCATCTACCGGCATAACATCAAACTCATAGTTAGAAACACCGGTTCCAATTTTTTTAACTGGAAGTGAAGTAACTGGTGTATAACCTGCTGCTTTCGATAGTGGTGTTATAGAAACAAGATTCACCGCATCTGTATTGTTCCCTTTTGGGCTTTCTAAACTTGCTATTGATGAATCGCCTCTATCATAAGCAGTAACTGAATACCAATATTCAAATCCGTTTGTTACTTTTTTATCAGTGAATGAATATTGCAACCCAACATCAAATCCAATTTTATTTTTAAGGTCATAATCAGCAAGTAGTTCCCAATTTACACCCTTATCTTGGCTCTTATAAATTCGATAGCCTTCAAAATCATATTCACCCGAAAAATTATCTTTTGAAGTTTCCGCTAAATCATCCCAAAAAATAGTTACGCTTCCATCTCCAGCAGTTCCTGATAATTTTGGTGTAATCGGTGGTTTACTTATTTCAAAATCAAAATCCATAATCTTATAAGCCGAGTTCATCGAAGCCATTGCATCATTATAATTTGAACCAGCTACAATAGCTGTAACAAATTCTAACTTTTCTCCTGGTTCTAAAGTATATGGTCCTGAGCTTATTATTCCGGCTAAATCTAGACCATCTTCCGGAATTGTCGCGGGGTCATCAAAATGAAGATTGCTGCTATTACCGAGATGGAAATATTTTGGTCCAAGCGAAGATTCATATAATGATCTTGATGATGCCATTAAACCAAATTGAATTGTATCTAAATCCCTATCTTCATCATCATTATATAGAAAGTAGTGGAAATCGGTAACCCCTTTTTCTACACCATTTATTGAAGGTGTTCTCATAATCGAAACTCCGAAATAACCTGTCTTTCCACCAGGCCATTCGTTCGATATTCCATCATCATAAAAATACATATAGCCGGTCGATTTATCGAAGCCTACTTTATCATCATCATATTCAGGCAAGCCACCACTTATATTACCAACATCTATATCAGCATACATAGCAAAATAAACATTGTCGAGTCGCTTATTGCTTTTATTCACCATCTCATAATTATAGAATATTATATTCTGTGCGAACTTTACTCCATAAGTAAAACCGGTTTGACGCATTTCAACACCAAGTATCTGGCGCGAATTAAGACTATCATTAAAAACACAGTAACTATCTTGATCGCTTTTAATAATCGGAGTATTGTTTGCATCTTTTAGATGCCAGCCGGTAGCTTGATTCCAAGTTTTTTTATTATCACTCATTGCTACTTGAGAAAATTCCGGGTTATGATATCCGCCCACTGCCTCCCATTCCTCATTTCCTGTATGACGACCCTGAATTACATTGCCAGGAATACCGACAAATGGAGCAATACGATAGATATAGTTCATTCCGCTATTGATTGGAAATTCGCCTGAAGGTCCTTGTGTAATTCTTCGCGGATATAACTTTCCTCGATTCTCGAAGAATAGACCGATATTACCAGCATTATGAATCCCGGCAGCTCTATCTTGAATGGCGTCCGATTTTTCTATTTTCTCCGGTTTATCTTTATCCAAATATCTCTTATCCTGAGCATTCAATACTATACCGGTTATCAAGATTAATATTAGAATTATTTTTTTCATCTCTTAAAAAATTTCCTTTATTAGTTAATTTAAAATCGTGTTGATAACCCTAATCTTATTGTGCGAGGTGGACCAAAATTAGAAGGATCTTTTACATATTCCGGCGAATTTGCCCCAACAAATGTTAAGTCCGGCTCTCCGGTATCACCATAAACATACAATACATTTCGGTGATCTGTAAGATTTAAAACCTCTACAAATGCTCTCATCGTGAGAGTATTAAACAGCTCAAACTCTTTACCGATTTCTAAATCGATAGTATATATAGCCGGCATTCTAAGTGAATTACGAACAACAAAACCGATATCTCTTCCCGATGGTGTATAGGGATAACCCGATGAAGCTCGGAAAATAACATTCAAATCTGTATTGCCGAAAATCTTAGAACCAAATATTTCAGGTCCATCATTCTCTGGAATTACTATTGATGCGCTAGCATTGAATACATGCGTCTGGTCGAAATCAAGATAATAGAGAAGAGTAGATTCCGAAGTGCCCGGATACTGTTCAGTCTCGGAGGATGCACTTCCTTTAGCTACTGAAAATGTGTATGCTAATCCGCCCGAAAAATATTTATCTGCCCTTGCATCTAACGTAACTTCAAATCCTTTTATATTGGAATAATCTTCATTGATATATTCCGTATAACCTGTATATCTACCATCAACGAATGGGAAATAATATCGCGTTCCTATCTTACCTGTTACGTCTTTATAATATGCAGTTAAGTGCCCGGCTATTTTATCTGTAAATTGATGTGATATACCAACTTCATAAGTAATTGTTCTTTCAGCATCAAGATTCGGCTGACCAAATAATGGTTCTCTCACATTTAAATCATACTGATTGTTTTCAAAGAAGTATTGATAATTCGGATACTGGAAAAAATGCCCATAAGCAAAGTGTAATTTCGTCTTGTCTGAAATCGGGTGTGCTATACCGATACGAGGGCTGAACTGATGACGCGGCTCTACTTTTATTAACGACTTCGGGTCAAGAGGATTGCTTCTAAATGTTATATTAGCATTCATATAATCAAAACGAAGTCCCAAATTAATAATCAAAAATGGAAGTTCGATTTTATCTTGAATATATCCGGCAGCTTCATATGGATTTGTATTATAATGATCTATATAAGGGAATGTTCTTTTGGGATCATAAATACTAAATAATCTCAACCAATGTTTTTTGTATTGAAATCCGGTTTTAATTTCATTTGTTTTATCTAACTGCCAAACGAGATCAAATTTTCCATCAATGGTAGCAGTTCTGCTATCACTAAATTCTGCCGGATCAGCTTTTGAATAAAACTCAAATCCGTTCCCCTTGTTTTCCATATATTCCCTCTGCTGAATCGGGATATACAATGATGTATCTTTATCAACACCAGAATAATTCCCTTGATTGAAATATGAAATTCTAAAATCGTAGAATAAATTATTCTGAACAGTGTGAGTAAATGTAAATGCGGATTGGTAACTATCATTTCGTATTACTAAATATTGTTCCGGTATATATTTCCATGAATGATTATATGGTCTTCTATCTCCTACACTACCACGATTTGAAAAAGTGGCTTTAATTCCTGATAAACCGGAATAAGTTAATTTAGAAAAGAATGTCCTTTCGTTACGGTAACCAAAAGGAAGATAACTCCCTTTTTTATCTTGCTCTGCAGAAAGGAAAAATTTTAATTTCTCTGTAAATAAAGGTCCGCTTAAATTCCCATTAAAACGAGTCTCACGTAAACTACTATATCGGTCCATTCCAAATTCACTCGTTCGCATTTCTATTTTACCGCTAAGTTTATCTGCACCATCGCGTGTAACTATATTTACAACACCGCTTAATGCATTCCCATACTCTGCATTAAATGTACCGCTTAATAAACTCATCTCTTGAATAGCATCATTATTTATCTGAGTGGCTAATCCTCCCATTAATGGATCTTGTACATACATACCATCAATGAGATATGCAACTTCGTTAGACCTCCCCCCTCTTATATGGAGATTTGAACCGCTTCCAACTACACCAGCTTGCATTGAAAGTAGGTCTGTAAAACTTGCTACCGGAAGTGATTCAATTTCATCTCTTGTCATTACCGATACCGAACTTGTAATATCTTTCTGAATCATCGGAGTCTGAGAAGAAACTATTATTTCGCCAACTTCAATTGTTGTGGGGTCTAACGAATAACTTAGTGAAGTAGTTCTATCTACAATGATGCTAAGATCATTAACAACTACGGTCTTATAACCGATAGAACTAATTTTAACAGTGTATTTTCCCGGAGGGATATTAAGAATTACAAAATTACCATCTAAATCAGTTGCTGCACCATAATTGGTACCCGTAATAACTATGTTCGCCCCAATTAATGGCTCTTTTGTTTGTGAATCAATTATTCTGCCTGCAATTTTTCCTGTCGTGCCGGCATTAATGATTCCAGTAATTAACAACAAAAATAAAAAAACTTTTTTCACTTTTACTCCTGTTTACTAATTTTCAGAGTGTGAATCGATTATTACCATACCCTGCATTTCAGCTATCTTGTTTAATTCAGATAACATCTTTTTTGCTTTGGTTTTATTTCGAAGTGCGCATTCGGTAGTGATTGCATTTATAAGTACCGATATAGCTGCGAATGAATTTGTAAATAACATATTTTCGCTTTTTACAACTAAGTTAGCATTTGAATAAAAAGTAACCGGTGATGCGTTATTATTAGTTATTGATATTATTTTTATCTTTTTCTTCTTTGCATATTTTACCGCGTCAATCGTTTCGATTGAATATGGGGGAAATGATAGTGCGATTATTAAATCACTGCTATTAAGAAAAATCAATTGTTCTAAAAATGTGCTGTGATTATGGCTCAGCGCATAAGCATCGATAGAGACCTGATTTAATTGATAAGCAAGCATCTGAGCTAAAAGATTAGAGACTCCAAGTCCTACTGTATAAACTCTTTTTGCTTTTAGAATCATCTTAATTGTAGAATTAAAGTAATCTCTATCAATATGAGTTAAAGTTTCATTTATATTCTTTATATCTTGATTTGCAATAATTGTAAGAGTATCATCTTCTGTGGCTTTAGAATCTAAAAGCGAAAATATTTCTTTATTTGAAATATGATTTTGAAGTTCTTTTGAAATCTCTTCTCTCATTTCGAGAAATCCAAGAAATCCGATTCTTTGAGCGAAGCGTACAACTGAGGCAACGCTTGTACGCGTTGCCTCTGATATATCTTGTACTGAATAAAAAGGAATCTTATCAAAATTATTAATAAAGAAATCAGCCAACTTTTTATGATTTTTTGGCAAATCCGGATAATACTTCTCAATTCTTGATTTAATTTCTTTAAATCGTGCCATTATTTTATCAACGTCATTTTCTTTGTAATTAAATTATCACCTGCTGATAATGTATAAATGTACATACCGCTTGATAATTGACTTGCATTAAAATCAACTGTAAAATTTCCAGCTTCAAAAGTGCTATTGATTAATTCAGAAACTAATTGTCCTAACACATTATATACTTTCAAAGATACATTACTTCTTTCCGGTAATGTAAAACTAATCTTAGTAGTAGGGTTAAATGGATTAGGGTAGTTTTGTGATAATGTATAGTCGCTCGGAATTAATTCATTGTTCCTCTCGACTTTAGAAAGAGTTCCATTATACTTTTCCACTGCTGCTGTCATTGCACTTTTCATTTCGACTTCAGTTGTTCCATAAGCAACTGCCAAATAAAATGCTTTAGACTCACCTTTTTCTAAAGTAAATTTTGAACCTAAGAAAAATAGAACAGTTCCATCTGCACCTGATGCAAAATCTGTCGGCACTACTCCACCTTGTAGATGAGGATAAATTTCTGCATCTGTTGAATCATAACCGTCATACCAATCAATCGATTTTAATAAAGTAAGATCATCATTTAGTAATTTTAATCCCACCGTTGAAGTTGTAGGACTAAGATTTGAAAAGAATATTTTATTGTTCGCGTCAAACTTATTAATTTCAAATCCATAAGAACCATCGAGTTGAACTATTAATTCGCCACCGAAATAAAAATCTGAAACCGATGCTTCTCTATTTATAACGGTATATTTAACAATACCATAACTTCCGGTATTCCAGAGATATGTATTAACATCCACTTCTACGTTGGGAGGTAATTCGGAATAGCTATTATCAGTTCTTGTAAATGCTTCAAAATCACTAAAAAACGGTGAACCAACTTCCTTTGCTCCTCCTGAACCTACTACCGAATCTGCATCTTCATTAAATGAAAATACTTGCGTCCCCTCTACAACGACAGGGGATAAACGATCAATATGTCTATTGCCCGATGCAATATCATATATTCTTACTCTACCTGCATTTGTTAATGGAAACTCAACTAAATCATTTGCCAAGGTAGTTGTTCCATCAACTTTGAGATTAAAGACTGCATTATATTTCGACATTGCTTCAACCATAGCATCTTTCATCTCTTTTTCGGAAGTTCCATAAGAAATTGCAACATAAAATTCTTTTGATGCACCTGCAGCTAAAACAAATTCGCTTCCAGCAAATAACATTACAGAACCATCAGCAGTAGATGTTACAAATTCAGTTTGTTGTATTCCATTTCCTAAATAACCATATAAAACTGCATCATCTGCATCATATCCATCATACCAATCGATTGTTTTGAACATCGATAGAGGATCATTTAGCAATCTGAATCCAACATTTGCATCTTTATCAGGACTTTGGAAATAAAATGCTTTAGTCTTTGGATCGTAATTAGTTAATTCAAAGCCGTAATTACCTGCTGGTTGTGGGATTACCTCACCGCCAAAACGAAATGTTTCAGTAGTCGTTTCTTTATTTATAACAGTAAATTTTACGATTCCATAACTTCCGTATTTCCCTAAATAGGTATTAACGTCCACTTCCACATTAGGAGGCGCAGATGAATAACTATTATCCGTCCTAGTCATAGCTTCATAATCGCTATACATTGGATTTTCTACCATTATTGCTCCATCAGTACCGGAGACTTTCTCAGCATCTGCATTATATGCAAATACTTGATTTTGTTTTCCAAATACCATTGGCGAAAAGCGATCAATCTGCCTTGTGTTCGTTGCCTTATCTGTTAATCTTACTCTTCCCGCACTTGATAAGCCAAGTATTACTTTATCATTTGTTAATGTCTGCGCAAATAGGGATTCACCAACAAATAAAGATGCTAAAACAATAAATGAAAAAAAGTGAATGAATTTTTTCATCCTGCCTCCTTGTTATTTTAGTTATTGCCAATTAATAAGATTCGGCGGCACCAATAAAGCGAAG
>Ga0172380_10007501_pt1 | contig 12233 bp, 10 predicted proteins | sample Leawe162metaG_FD_119747 | JGI IMG/M metagenome (GOLD analysis project Ga0172380, IMG submission 119747) | Leachate microbial communities from a municipal landfill in Southern Ontario, Canada - Leachate well 162 metaG | ecosystem: Engineered > Solid waste > Landfill > Unclassified | place...
CCCCGAGCAAAGTAGCAAAGCGACGAAGAAAAAAGGCGGCAAGGAAGAGCCCGCGCCGCCCCCACCGCCGCCCCCACCGAAACCGATAACGCCCTGGGCCTATGAAGGCAAGCTCGGCGCCGCCCACTGGGGCAAGCTGGACCCGGACTATGCTGCCTGCGGCAGCGGCAAGCGGCAATCACCGATTGATATCCGTGACGCAATCCGCGGCGACCTGGTACCGCTGCGCGTCGCCTACCAGTCGATCGCACTGTCCATCGTCGATGACGGCCACGGCATCAAGGTCAACACCCCCGGTGCCGGTCTGCTCACGGTGGATGGCGAGGAGTTCGAATTGCAATCCTTCCGCTTCCATCGGCCAGGCGAGGCAATGGTCAATGGCAAACGTTCTGCGATGAGTGTCCAGTTCGAGCACATCGCCAAGTCCGGCCGCGTCGCCATGCTTTCCGTCCCCCTGCATGAAGGCAAGAACGAGCATCGCCTTGTACGCACCTTGTGGACCGCGCTGCCACTGGAGCAAGGCAGGGCAAACACCCCGGCCGGCATCAAGATCGATCCGGGCCAGTTGCTGCCCGCCAAACGCGAGTACTACACCTATGGCGGATCACTGACCCGACCGCCCTGCAGCGAAGGCGTTGTCTGGGTCGTAATGAAACATTCGGTCGAGCTGTCGAAAGAACAGATCGCCGATTTCGGCCGCATCTACAAGAACAATTCACGGCCGATTCAGGCAACCAATGGCCGGGTGATCAAGGCATCCCGATAGCCGGCAGCGGCCTGAGTACAAGAAAAAAGGGCAGACCTCGCGGTCTGCCCTTTCTGTTTCCGCCGTAGCGAAAGGATTGCAGCTGCGGATTACAGCAGCGCCTTCAGCAGCTTGGCCATTTCCGACGGGTTCTTCGTGACGGTGAAGCCGCACTCTTCCATGATGGCGAGCTTGGCATCGGCCGTGTCAGCACCACCGGAAATCAGCGCACCGGCGTGGCCCATGCGCTTGCCGGCCGGGGCGGTGACGCCGGCGATGAAGCCGACGATCGGCTTCTTCATGTTGGCCTTGCACCACACGGCAGCTTCAGCTTCGTCCGGACCGCCGATTTCGCCGATCATGATGACGGCGTCGGTATCCGGGTCGTCGTTGAAAGCCTTCATGACGTCGATGTGCTTCAGACCGTTGATCGGGTCACCACCGATGCCGACTGCCGACGACTGGCCGAGACCGATTTCGGTCAGCTGGCCGACGGCTTCGTAGGTCAGCGTGCCGGAGCGCGAAACCACACCGATACGACCCTTGCGGTGAATGTGACCCGGCATGATGCCGATCTTCACTTCGTCCGGGGTGATCAGACCAGGGCAGTTCGGGCCGAGCAGCAGGGTCTTCTTGCCGCCCTTGGCTTCCTTTTCCTTCATCTTGTTGCGCACCATCAGCATGTCGCGGACGGGGATGCCTTCGGTGATGCAGACCACCAGATCGAGGTCGGCTTCAACGGCTTCCCAGATCGCGGCAGCAGCGCCGGGGGGCGGCACGTAGATGACGGAAACGGTAGCGCCGGTTTGCGAGGCAGCTTCCTTCACCGAACCGAAGATGGGGATGTCGAAAATCCTCTCGCCCGCCTTCTTCGGGTTCACGCCGGCAACGAAACAGTTCTTGCCGTTGGCGTATTCCTGGCACTTTTCCGTGTGGAACTGGCCGGTCTTGCCGGTGATACCCTGGGTGATGATCTTGGTGTCTTTGTTGATGAAAATGGACATTCAATAGCTCCTTGGGTTTCCGTTATTTGACCGCGGCGACGATTTTGGTGGCGGCTTCGGCCATCGAATCGGCGGAGATGATCGGCAGACCGGAATCCTTGAGGATCTGCTTGCCCAGATCTTCGTTGGTACCCTTCATGCGCACGACCAGCGGCACGCTGAGGTGCGTTTCGCGTGCGGCAGCGACGACGCCGGTGGCGATGGTGTCGCACTTCATGATGCCGCCGAAGATGTTGACCAGGATGCCCTTGACCTTGGGGTTCTTGAGCATGATCTTGAAGGCTTCGGTAACCTTCTCGGTCGTGGCACCGCCGCCGACGTCGAGGAAGTTGGCCGGCTCGGCGCCGAACAGCTTGATCGTGTCCATGGTGGCCATGGCCAGACCAGCACCGTTCACCAGACAACCGATGTTGCCGTCGAGCGAGATGTAGGCGAGATCGAACTTGGAAGCTTCGATTTCATCGGCGTCTTCTTCGTCCAGGTCGCGCATGGCAACGATTTCTTCCTGGCGATAGAGGGCGTTCGAGTCGAAGTTGAACTTGGCGTCGAGCGCCTTGACCGTGCCGTCACCTTCGTGGATCAGCGGGTTGATTTCGGCCAGCGAGGCATCGGTTTCCATGTAGCAGGTGTAGAGCTTCTTCAGCGTATCGACACACTGCGGAATCGAGGCTTCGTTCATGCCCATGCCCTTGGCCAGCGTCAGCGCCTGCTCGTCGGTCAGGCCGACCAGCGGGTTAACGAAGACCTTGACGATCTTTTCCGGGGTCTTGTGGGCAACTTCCTCGATGTCCATGCCGCCTTCGTACGAAGCCATGATGGCCACGGACTGGGTGGCGCGGTCGGTCAGCGCGGCAACATAGTATTCGTGCTTGATGTCGGCGCCTTCTTCGATCAGCAGGTGACGGACCTTCTGGCCTTCCGGGCCGGTCTGGTGCGTGATCAGCTGCATGCCGAGGATCTGGCCGGCGTACTCGCGAACTTTTTCGAGCGAGGTTGCGACCTTGACGCCGCCACCCTTGCCACGGCCACCTGCGTGAATCTGGGCCTTGACCACCCAGACCTTGCCGCCCAGGGTTTCGGCTGCCTTGACCGCGTCATCGACGGTGGTGCAGTGAATCCCGCGCGGAACCGTCACGCCGAATTTCTTCAGGAGTTGTTTGCCCTGATATTCGTGAATCTTCATGCGCTTTCCTTGCTTGAGTTAAGTTGCGAGCGATAAGGCAGGTGCAGAACCCGAAGGTTGAGCGCCTACCCGGTTTTCTGGCCGCGATACCAGCGCGGGTAATAGCGCTGTACCGCTTCCGAATGCGATTCCAGGGCGTGGCAGCGATCGAGCTGGAACGGCTTGTTGCCGCTGTCAGCATTGTCCTGCACGTCACTGGCGAAAGTTTGTAGTGCGGCAGTCGGCAGATACATCACCAATTCGGTAATGTGCGAACAGCCATGGATGCCCGAGAGGCGCTCCTTGACTGCCTTGCGAAAGCCGTGGAAAAGATTGAGGCCTGCCAGATATTTGCCGTAGTCCGGCGCGATCGAGGTGCAATGCGCATCGTAAGGCGCTGCATCGCTGCTGGCACAGGCTTCGAGGACGTTCATCTGGGCATCGATGGTGATGCGCACCCACATGTCGTGCACCGGCTCGCCCTGGGCAATGACCTTGGACGAGATCGGATACTCGTGGTTTTTGGTATCGGTAATGCGCGCTTCAATGTCCCAACGGCCATCCACGCGCTTGTAGCCGTTCAGCTGGACGCTGCGCAGGTGAATCAGCGTGCGCTCGGCAGTGGGGGGAGGCAGGGGCATAGTCGAGTATCCGGGGGGAAAGTATTTTGTCTTTTATTAGCCCGGCGATGGTAGCACAAAAACAGCCTCTCCGGGTCACGGAAATTCATAATTATGAATTTCCGCGGGCTGCGCGCCGTTCAAGACCCCGATTGCAGTCCGTGTTTACGTATTTTGTCGTGCAAGGTGGTTTTGGCGATGCGCAATGCCTCGCTGGTTCGAGTCAGGCTGCCGTCCTGACGCTTCAGTTCGGCGGCGATCAAGGAACGTTCGAAACGTTCGACCGCTTCGGCCAGCGGCAAGCCGCGATCAATCACTTCTGCCGGCACCATCACGTCCTTGCGCAGCCCGAGGGCAAAACAATCGGCCGCATTACGCAGCTCGCGCACGTTGCCCGGCCAGTCGTGCGCCATCAATCGATGTACTTCCTCGGGCTCGACCACCGGTACCGGCCGCTGGTAACGCTCGGCAGCCTGAACCAGAAAATTTTCGAACAGCAAGGGTATATCCTCACGCCGCTCACGCAAGGGCGGCAGATCGATGGTCACGACATTGAGGCGGTAATAGAGGTCGGCGCGGAAACGGTCGCGCTGAGCCAGCACTGACAGATCCTCCTTGGTCGCTGCCACCACCCGGCAGGAAACCTTGACCGTCTGATTCGAACCGAGGCGTTCCAGCTGGCGCTCCTGCAGCACGCGCAAGAGTTTGATCTGCATCGGCATCGGCATGGTTTCCACTTCATCGAGGAACAACGTGCCGCCATTGGCATGTTCGATCTTGCCGATGCGTCGTTTCTGCGCGCCCGAGAAAGCGCCGGGTTCATGCCCGAACAGCTCGCTGTCGAGCAGGGTTTCCGGCATGCCGCCGCAATTCAAGGCAACAAAATTTCCCTTGGCATTGGGCCCGTGGTCATGCAGGCAACGCGCAACCAACTCCTTGCCGGTGCCGGTTTCACCACGGATCAGCACATCCACTGCCGAGCCGGCCACGTCCTGCACACGCAGGCGCAAGGCCTCCATCGACGTGGAGCGCCCGACCAACAGCGCCTCCACCCCCTCCCGATGTTCGAGACGCCGGCGCAAGGTTTCAACTTCCAGCGTCAGCGCCCGCTTTTCCAGCGCGCGCTGGACGACTTCGACAAGGTGCTCGGGCGAAAAGGGCTTCGGGATGAAATCATAGGCCCCGCTGCGCATGGCTTCGACCGCCAGCGTCACATCGCCATGGCCGGTGATCATGATCACCGGCAGCGCCGCTTCGACACCACGCGCCCAGCGCACGAAGGCCAGCCCATCCATGCCCGGCAGGCGCATGTCGGTAACGACAACGCCGGGATAACCGGCCGCTACGCGCTTCTGCGCCTCCTCGGCGGACGCCACGGCATCGACCCGGATCCCCGCCAGCTGGATGGCTTGCTCGCATCCGAGGCGAACATTGGCATCGTCCTCGACCAGCAACACCGACAGCTTTGTACTCATGACTGCGCTTTCTCCACAACGTCGTGACTCGCTTCGGCCGGCAGAACGATGAGGAACCGCGCCCCGCCGCCCACCCGGTTTTCTGCAACCAGTTCGCCGCCGAAATCGCGCACGATATCGCGCGAAATGGCCAGCCCCAAACCCAAGCCCTCACCCGCTCCCTTGGTCGTGAAAAACGGCTCGAACATTCGGTTCAACACGTCCTCGGGAAAACCGCAGCCGGTATCGGCCACTGACAGCGCGACGCGGCCATCGCCGAGGCGCTCGGCCGCAATTTCGAGCACCCGTTCACTACTGCTGTTCATCGCATCAGCCGCATTGCCAACGAGGTTGATCAGCACCTGCTGCAGGCGGTTCTGATCGCACCAGGAATAGCATTCCCCGGCCACGCAACGGTTCTCCACCCGCACACCGGCACGGCGCAAGGATTGATCGAGCAGAAAGAGTGCACTACCGACCGCCTGGGCGACATCGACGCGCGTCGGCACAGCGGGCGATTTTCGGGCAAAGGTCTTCAGCGGCGTGATGATGCCGCCCATCTGATCCGCCAGATTGCAGACGATACGCAGATTCTTCTCCGCCGTTTCAGTTTCGCCGCGCCGCATGAATTCGATGGCATTCCCCGCCAGTGTGCGCACTGCGCCGAGCGGCTGGTTCAGCTCATGCGTGATACCGGTGGCCAGCTGCCCCAGCACCGCCAGCTTGCCGGCCTGAACCAGCTCCTCCTGAGCGGCGCGCAAGGTCTGTTCAGCATGCAGGCGCTCGACCACTTCGGCTTCCAGAGTTTCCACCGTGCGCGTCAGATCAGCCGTACGTGTCGCCACTTTTTCCTCAAGCGCGCGGTTGGCCGACTCCAGCATGACCTGGGCGCCGAGACGCGCCTGCAGGACACGGCGGCGCTGCCGCAAATAGAGCCCCCAGAGAATCAGCGAAGCGCTAGCTGCGACTGCCAACGCCGCGTAAGCGAATGCCTGCGCACGCACCGGGCGCACACTGGACAACACCAGCAGATGCCACGCCGTACCGGGCAGGTTGCGGCTCATGACAAGAAAACGACTCCCGCGCGACGCCAGACTGGCCGGCTCCGCCGCGCGCCCGGAAAACTCGATGACCTCGCCGGCAGCTGTCTTGGCGATATCGATACCGAGCGACAGGACGCCCAGCTGACGACCATCAAACTGCGCCTTGACCAGCTCGGTAACCTGCTCCCCCGACAGGGGCTGCAGCGTGGCATAACGCCATTCGGGTGGCGCCGAGAGGAGCACGACGCCATTGCCATCAGCCACCAGCGCGGGAGCATCGCTGGTCAGCCAGCCGCGCTCGATGGCGCGAATGCCCGACTTGAGCACGGCCACACCAACGATCTTCCAGTCCTGCTGTTCGTCCCGGATTGGTTGGGCAAAAAAATAGCCGGGCTCGTCGCGCACGCCGTCCACTGCGTACTGCCGGTAGGGCGCGCCACCGATGGCTGCCTGAAAGTAAGGCCGGCGCGACAGATCGGCGCCGAGCAGATTGTCGGAATAGATCCAGTCACTGGAGGCAACCACCCGCCCACGGACATCCATGACAAAGACCGCCAGACTATCGACCTGCTGCGCGCTGAGTCGTTCGAGATAGCGATTGACCACCCCCTGGCGCAGATTGATGCCCCCCCCTTCTCCCTTGCCCACAGGATGACGAAGCAATTCCAGCACATCGGCGTTCAGCGCGAGCACGCCCGGCAGATGCGTGACCCGCGTCACTTCGCTGTCGATGGCACTGGCGAGGAGATCGAGCCGGTGCTGCGCCTCAGCGCGCAGCGCGCGCATGGCAAAGTGTTCGGCAAGGGCATAACCGGCAACACCGGACAAAACCAGCAGCAGGAAAATGACCGCCAGTCCCACCGAGCGGCGGCGGGCAAACGAAACAAAATCCTGCTGGGCGGGGAAGATCGTCATCGGGCAAGTGTGTACGAACGCAGGGGCCATTGTACGGCCCCTGCGACAAAGCGACACCCTGACGGCAAGCTGCGCTCAGGCGATCTGGCGTGGCGCAGTCAGCACCTCGGGGCGCAGTACCGTCTCCAACTCCTCACGCGTCATCAGCCCCATTTCCTCAACCAGCTCGGCTACGCCACGCCCGGTGCGCAGTGCCTCCTGGGCAACACGCGTCGCGTTTTCATAGCCGAGGAAGGGGTTCAGCGCCGTCGCCAGCCCAGCCGAAGTGCGCACCCGCTCAGCCAGCAGCTCGCGGTTGGCGGTGATGCCGACCACACAATGCGCTGTCAGCGTGCGACAACCAGCGGCCAGGTGCTCGACACTCTTGAACAGACTGTGGGCAATGATCGGCTCAAAGGCGTTGAGCTGCAGCTGCCCGCCCTCGGCGGCCATGGTGATGGTCACGTCGTTGCCGATCACTTCAAAGGCGATCTGGTTCACCACCTCGGGAATCACCGGGTTGACCTTGCCCGGCATGATCGACGAACCGGCGGCACGGGCCGGCAGGCGGATTTCGTTGAGGCCGGCCTGTGGGCCGGAAGAGAGCAGGCGCAGGTCGTTGCAGGTCTTCGACAGCTTGCAGGCAACGCGCTTGAGCACACCGGAAAGCTGCACGAAAGCGCCGCAATCCTGCGTCGCCTCGATCAGATTCGGCGCCGGCGCCAGCGGCAGGCCGGAGAGTTCCGACAGATGGCGGATGGCCAGCTTGGCGTAGCGAATGTCGGTGTTGATGCCGGTACCGATGGCCGTGGCCCCGAGGTTGATCTCGCGGATCAGCGCAATCGCCTCGCCGAGGCGTGCCTCGTCCTCACCGAGCATGACCGCATAGGTCGAGAACTCCTGGCCGAGGGTCATCGGCACTGCGTCCTGTAGCTGGGTACGGCCGATCTTCAAAATGTCCTTGAACTCGTCAGCCTTCTGCTCGAAGGCGCCGCGCAACCCGGCCATCGCCGTCAGCAGGTTGCGAATCGAGAAGCAGGTGGCCACGCGCAGCGCCGTCGGATAAACGTCGTTGGTGCTCTGCGACATGTTCACGTGGTTGATCGGATGCACATAGGCGTAGTCGCCCTTCTCGCGACCGAGCAGTTCCAGCGCCCGGTTGGCAATGACCTCGTTGGCATTCATATTGGTCGAGGTGCCGGCGCCGCCTTGAATGACATCAACGACAAACTGGTCGTGCAACTTGCCGCCGGCAATCTCCTGACAGGCGGCGATGATCGCGTCGGCACGGGTGGCGTCGAGTTGCCCCAGCTCCTTGTGCGCCAGCGCCGCTGCCTGCTTGACCAGCGCCAGCGCCCGGATCAGGTCGGCGTAGCTGCCGATCGGCTTGCCGGTGATCGGGTAGTTTTCAATGGCGCGCAACGTATGCACGCCCCAGTAAGCTTGCGCTTGCACCGGGGCATCGCCCAGCAGGTCGTGCTCCATACGAGTGTTGCTCATTGCTGTCTCCTTTGGTTTTTTTGGGCAAAGCCTGCCCACCCCGGCACGCTGACGCGTACCGGGCCGGACAAAAGGGTGCTGCTGAAAATTAAGAGTGTTGAATCCGGATTTAGTGCTGCAGGATCTTGGCCAGGAACTGTTGGGCGCGATCGGAACGCGGTTTGCCGAAGAAGTCATCCTTCGTCGCATCCTCGACGATCAGGCCATGGTCCATGAAGATCACGCGATGGGCCACCTTGCGCGCGAAACCCATTTCGTGGGTCACGCACATCATGGTCATGCCTTCCTGTGCCAGCTCGACCATGACGTCGAGTACCTCGTTGATCATCTCCGGATCAAGCGCCGAAGTCGGCTCGTCGAAGAGCATGCAGATCGGGTCCATGCACAGTGCGCGGGCAATCGCCACGCGCTGCTGCTGACCGCCGGAGAGTTGCCCGGGATGCTTGGGCGCCTGGACCTTGAGGCCGACACGGTCGAGGAACTTCATGCCCTTGTCGTGCGCTTCCTCGTGGCTGCGACCGAGCACCTTTTCCTGCGCGATGGTCAGGTTGTCGATGATGGTCATGTGCGGGAACAGCTCGAAGTTCTGGAAGACCATGCCCACATGCGAGCGCAGCTTGGAGAGGTTGGTCTTCGGATCGCCGACCGAGGTGCCCTTGACGATGATCTCGCCGGACTGGAAGGGTTCCAGCCCGTTAACACACTTGATCAGTGTCGACTTGCCGGAGCCGGACGGCCCGCAGACGACGACCACTTCGCTCTTCTGCACCGTGGTCGTGCAGTCGGTAAGCACCTGAAACTCGCCGTACCACTTGGAAACATTCTTGATCTCGATCATTTCACGAACCTCGCTTGCAGACGCTTCACCAGCAACGAGGCGGAGAAGCTGATAACGAAATAGATGGCACCGGCAAAGAGCAGCAGTTCGACCAGGCGCCCGTCGCGGTCACCGACCTTGTAGGCCGTGCCGAAGAAGTCGGAGAGCCCGATCACATAGACCAGCGAAGTATCCTGGAAGAGGATGATGGCCTGCGTCAGCAGCAGCGGCGTCATGTTGCGGAAAGCCTGCGGCAGCAGGATCAGGCGCATCGTCTGGCCCTGCGTCATGCCCAGCGCCAGACCGGCGGAAACCTGCCCGCGCGGCACGCTCTGGATACCCGCGCGGATGATCTCCGAGTAGTAGGCGGCTTCGAACAGCGCGAAGGCAACCAGCGCCGAGGTCAGCCGGATATCGCCGATATCGTCGCCGAAAATCGCCTTCAGACCCTGCGGCACGATCAGGTAGAACCACAGGATGACCATCACCAGCGGCACCGAGCGGAACAGATTGACGTAGCCGGCCGCCAGTTTGGCGAGAATCTTGTTCGGGCCAATGCGGGCGATGGCCAGCAGCGTGCCCCAGACAATGCCGACGACGATGGCCGTGATCGTCACCTCGAAGGTGATCAGCAAGCCCTTGGCCAGCAGCGGGATGGCGCCGGGGATGGAACTCCAGTCCATTTCATACATGGCTATTTACCCCCGACAAAGCCCGGCACGCGGACTTTCTCTTCAAGACGGCGCATCAGGAACATCACCGTCACATTGATCAGCAGGTACAACACGGTGACCGCGATGAAGGCCTCGTAAGGCTGGGCGGTGTAGTCGACCAGTTGCTGCGCCTGCCGGCTCAACTCGATGAGGCCGATGGTGGTGGCCACCGCCGAGTTCTTGAAGATGTTGAGGAACTCCGAGGTCAGCGGCGGCATGATGATGCGGTAGGCCATCGGCATCAGCACATGGCGGTACACCTGCGGCAACGTGAAACCCATGGCCAGCCCCGCGTTCTTCTGGCCTTTCGGCAGAGACTCGATACCGGAGCGCACCTGCTCGGCCACCCGTGCCGATGTAAACAGGCCGAGACAGAGCATGGCGCAGAAAAACTGCTGCCAGAGCGGATTGCTCTGCTTGAAGGCATTCCCCAGATCGGCCGGCAACAATTCGGGAAGAACGAAATACCAGATGAAAAGCTGCACCAGCAGCGGGATGTTGCGAAAGAGTTCGACCCAGGCGGTGGCAAAGCCGGACAGCCATCGGTTCGGCACGGTGCGCAGCACCCCGATGATGGAGCCGATGACGAGGGCGATCACCCAGGCCGACAGCGACAGCGAGATGGTCCACTTGAGGCCGGTGAACAGCCAGCCAAGGTAGGTGTCGTCGCCGCTTGCCGAAGGCTGCAGGAAGACGCCCCAGTTCCAGTTATAGGACATGGTGGTCTCTAAGTTGGAGTGGAAAGGAAAAGCGAGCCACGAAGCACACCAAGGAACACGAAGATCACGAAGAAACCCAACAGCAAAGACACTCCTTCTGGAGCAGCCTGTGTTGATTCCGTTTCTCTTCGTGTCCTTCGTGCCCTCCGTGGTTCAAGCTTTCAGGACCGAATCACGAGGCTTATTCAAACGCCTTGTCGTTCGGGGCCTTGTGCAATGCCTTCATCTCGTCCGACATCGGCATGTTCAGGTTGAGGCCCTTCGGCGGGATCGGGTTCATGAACCACTTGGCGTAGATCTTGTCGATTTCGCCCGAGGTCTGCACCTTGGCGATGGCAGCATCGACCACTTTCTTGAAGCCCGGATCGTCCTTGCGGATCATGCAGCCGTAGGCTTCTTTTGACTGGGCGGTACCAACCACGGCCCAATCGCCCGGCTTCTTGGCCTTGGCAATTTCGCCGTAGAGCAGCGCGTCGTCCATCATGAAGGCTACTGCACGGCCGGTTTCCAGCGTCAGGAAGGATTCACCGTGGTCCTTGGCCGAGATGATGTTCATCTTCATGCCTTTGTCTTCGTTCATCTTGCGCAGCAGGCGCTCGGAGGTGGTGCCGGCGGTGGTCACCACGTTCTTGCCGGCGAGATCGCCGAAGTCCTTGATGCCGCCATCCTTCTTGACCTGGATGCGGGTGCCGATGACGAAGAAGGTGTTGGAGAAGCCGACCTGCTTCTGGCGTTCAGTGTTGTTGGTGGTCGAGCCGCACTCGATGTCGACGGTGCCGTTCTGGACCAGGGTAATGCGGTTGGCGGAAGTCACCGGCATCAGCTTGACGTCGAGCTTGGCCAGCTTCTGGTCGGCCTTGATGGCATCGACAACCTTGAGCAGGATCTCGTGGGCATAGCCGATGACCTGCTGCTTGTCGTCGTAGTAGGAGAACGGAATCGAGGACTCGCGGTGGCCGAGGGTAATCGAGCCGGTATCCTTGATCTTCTTCAGCGTAGCGCTTTCCTGCGCGAAGGCGGGCGCGGCGAAAACGGCGGCAGCAACAGCGGCAGAGAGTACGGTAGGCAGTAGTTTCATTTGATTGTCTCCAACAGTTAGGTTTTTTGGTTTCGGCATCATTCGAGCCTGACAAGCATTAGCACGCCTTGTGCCAGCCCCTTGGCGCAGCACAAACCACTGTTTTACAACCAATTTCCACACCCCCCCTCAACGCAAACGTTCGGAATGCCGAACAAACCCCAGCGAAGCCGTTCGGATTCCCGACTGCCCGCCCGTCCCGACGGCCGCATACAATCGCGCAATACGTACCCTGAGCATCGTCCATGAAAAACGCCGCAATCCGCTACACCCTCCGCCCCGCCAATCCGGAAGCACACCTCTACACAGTCAGCTGCCGCGTTGAGCACCCCGACCCCGCCGGCCAGCGCTTCTCCCTGCCAGCGTGGATACCCGGCAGCTACCTGATCCGCGACTTCGCCCGGCACATCGTCAGCATCTCGGCTGAAGCAGGCGGCAAGGCCATTGCGCTCAACAAGATCGACAAGCACACCTGGCAGGCCGC
>Ga0172380_10007502_pt1 | contig 12232 bp, 6 predicted proteins | sample Leawe162metaG_FD_119747 | JGI IMG/M metagenome (GOLD analysis project Ga0172380, IMG submission 119747) | Leachate microbial communities from a municipal landfill in Southern Ontario, Canada - Leachate well 162 metaG | ecosystem: Engineered > Solid waste > Landfill > Unclassified | place...
GCCAAACTTCGACGACAGCACCGTCGTGATCGCCGCCGTCAATGTCGTCTTGCCGTGGTCCACGTGTCCAATCGTCCCCACGTTTACGTGCGGCTTCGTCCGCTCAAACTTGCCTTTTGCCATTTCTGCTTTCCTTAAAGAACGATTGTTAATCGATCACTTCTTGTTGATGACTGCTTCGGCGACATTCTTCGGCGCCTCGGTGTAGTGCTTGAATTCCATTGAATAGGTGGCTCGACCTTGCGACAGGGAGCGCAACTGGGTGGAATAGCCGAACATTTCCGCCAGCGGAACTTCGGCTTTGATCAGCTTGATGCCGCCAACCTGATCTTCCATGCCATGAACAATACCGCGACGACCCGACAAGTCGCCCATGACGTTGCCCATGTAATCTTCCGGAGTCTCCACCTCGACCGCCATCATCGGCTCGAGCAACACCGGGCTGGCCTTGCGCATGGCATCCTTGAAAGCCATCGAGGCAGCCATCTTGAAGGCGTTTTCATTCGAGTCCACGTCATGGTAGGAGCCGTCAAACAAAGTCACCTTGACGTCGACCACGGGGAAGCCGGCCAGCACACCGTTGGGCAGCGTGTCTCTAAGACCCTTTTCCACCGCAGGAATGAATTCGCGCGGTACAGAGCCGCCTTTGATCATATCGACGAACTCAAAGCCCTTGCCGGCTTCGTTCGGCTCCAGTTTGATCCAGACGTGACCGTACTGACCACGACCGCCAGACTGCTTGACGAACTTGCCTTCCTGCTCAACCGACTTGCGCACAGCTTCGCGATAGGCCACTTGTGGAGCACCCACGTTGGCTTCGACACCAAATTCGCGGCGCATACGATCAACAAGAATTTCCAGGTGGAGTTCACCCATACCGGAAATAATGGTCTGACCGGATTCCTCATCAGTCCGCACACGGAACGAAGGGTCTTCCTGTGCCAGACGATTGAGGGCGATGCCCATTTTTTCCTGGTCGGCCTTGGTCTTGGGTTCGACGGCAACGTGAATCACCGGCTCGGGGAAGACCATCCGCTCAAGCGTGATGACATGGGCAGGGTCGCACAGGGTCTCGCCCGTGGTCGCCTCTTTGAGGCCGACGGCAGCCGCGATATCGCCCGCAAACACTTCCTTGATTTCCTCGCGCTGGTTGGCGTGCATCTGCAGAATCCGCCCAAGACGTTCCTTGCGGCCCTTGATCGGATTGAAAATGGTGTCGCCGGTTTTGACCGTTCCGGAGTAGACGCGGAAGAATGTCAATTGCCCGACGTAGGGGTCGGTCATGATCTTGAAAGCCAGGGCAGCGAATGGATCCGTGTCGTTCGGTTTGCGCTCGCCCGGTTGCTCGTTTTCAAGAATGCCGTCGACCGGTGGAATATCCGTCGGCGCCGGCAAGTACTCGATGACCGCGTCCAGCATCGCCTGGACGCCCTTGTTCTTGAATGCAGAGCCGCATAACATGGGCACGATTTCAGCACTGAGCGTGCGCGCACGTAAGCCGGCCTTGATCTCATCCTCGGTCAAGTCGCCGCTGTCGAGATATTTGTTCATCAGTTCCTCGGAAGCCTCAGCGGCAGCCTCCACCATCTTTTCGCGCCACTCGTCGGCCTTGGCCTTGAGCTCGGCCGGAATCTCGCTGTATTCGAACTTGATGCCCTGGCTTGCCTCGTCCCAAACGATGGCCTTCATCTTCACCAGATCGACCACGCCTTCAAACTTTTCTTCTGCGCCAATCGGAATTTGCAGCGGAATGGGATTGGCCTTGAGGCGCAAACGCATCTGGTCGTGCACCTTGAAGAAATCCGCACCCTGACGATCCATTTTGTTAACGAAGGCGAGTCGCGGCACACCGTAGCGATTGGCTTGGCGCCAAACGGTTTCGGACTGCGGCTGAACGCCGCCGACAGCACAATAGACCATGCAGGCGCCGTCAAGCACTCGCATGGAACGCTCAACCTCGATGGTGAAATCGACGTGTCCCGGCGTATCGATAATATTGACGCGATGCTCGGGGAAATTCTGGCCCATCCCCTTCCAGAAGCAGGTCGTTGCGGCCGAGGTAATGGTGATCCCGCGCTCCTGCTCCTGCTCCATCCAGTCCATGGTGGCGGCGCCGTCATGGACTTCGCCAATCTTGTGATTGACGCCCGTATAAAACAGAATACGCTCGGTGGTGGTAGTTTTTCCGGCGTCAATATGCGCCGAAATGCCAATATTGCGATAGCGCTCGATGGGAGTCTTGCGGGCCACTTGATTTACCTGCCTTATCTAAACCAAACCGCCATGCCGCTACGTTTCACGAAGCGACAGGGCGGCGGACAAAAACGAAAGCCTCGCCGGACACCCGACGAGACACGATACTGCTTAGAAGCGGAAATGCGAGAACGCCTTGTTGGCTTCGGCCATGCGGTGAACTTCTTCGCGCTTCTTCATCGCCGCACCACGCCCCTCGGACGCCTCGAGCAGTTCTGCGGCAAGACGCTGGCCCATCGATTTCTCGCTGCGCTTGCGCGCCGCTTCACGAAGCCAGCGCATGGAAAGCGCCATGCGCCGGGAAGGACGCACCTCGACCGGAACCTGGTAGTTGGCGCCACCCACACGGCGACTCTTGACCTCAACCAGAGGCTTGACGTTGTTTACCGCCAGAGTAAAAACCTCCAGCGGGTCCTTCCCGCTCTTGGTCTGAATTTGCGCAAACGCACCATAGATGATGCGCTCGGCAACCGACTTCTTACCGCTGTCCATCAGCACATTGACGAACTTCGAAAGATCAACGCTGCCGAACTTCGGATCGGGCAGGATGTCACGCTTGGGAACTTCACGACGACGGGGCATGGTATCTCCTTAAGCGCCGGATCAGGCAGCCTTGGGCCGCTTGGCGCCGTACTTGGAACGGCTCTGTTTGCGGTCCTTGACACCTTGGGTATCCAGACTGCCGCGCACTATGTGGTAACGCACACCCGGCAGATCCTTGACGCGACCGCCGCGAATTAGGACTACCGAGTGCTCCTGAAGGTTGTGGCCTTCGCCGCCAATGTAGGAAATCACTTCGAAGCCATTGGTCAGCCGCACCTTGGCAACCTTCCGCAATGCGGAGTTCGGCTTTTTCGGCGTGGTGGTGTAAACGCGAGTACAGACACCGCGCCGCGCCGGGCTGTTGCCGAGAGCGGGCACTTTGCTTTTCGACTGCGGCGCCTGGCGGCCCTTGCGCACGAGTTGGTTAATGGTAGGCATATATATGTCCTGAGCGCTGTGCAAAATGCATAGCAAATTTACAAAAAATCGACCCCTGCCAAGGGCAAAGAGGCCGGATTATAGAATGGTCACCGACTAGCGTCAACCTGCTTGCGCATCTTCGGCTGCGGTTGGTGTGTCTTCCACAGCGACCGGCAGATCGAACAAATTCTGCGCCTCGGCATCGCCACTGGTCTGCTTGCGGCGCGTACGGTGATAAGCCATACCGGTACCCGCCGGAATCAGGCGCCCGACGATGACGTTCTCCTTCAAACCTCGCAGTTCGTCGCGTTTGCCCATGATGGCCGCCTCGGTTAGTACCCGGGTGGTTTCCTGGAAGGACGCCGCCGAAATGAAAGAGTCGGTCGACAAGCTGGCTTTGGTGATGCCGTGGAGCATGAACTCGTACATCGAAGGCGTCTTGCCCGCCGCTATCAGCTTGTCATTCTCGTCCAGCACGGCGGCGCGTTCGACTTGCTCTTCCTTGATGAAGGACGAATCGCCCGGATGCGTAATGACCACCCGACGCAGCATCTGGCGCACGATCACCTCGATATGCTTGTCGTTGATCTTCACGCCCTGCAAGCGATACACGTCCTGAACCTCATCGATGATGTAACGCGCCAATTCCTCCACGCCCTTCAGACGCAGAATGTCATGGGGGTCGGCTGGGCCGTCGACAATCACTTCGCCCTTGTTCACCACCTGGCCATCATGCGCCATCACGTGCTTGTCCTTGGTGATCAGGTACTCATGCGCGGTACCGTCCGGCTCGGTGATCACCAGACGCTGCTTGCCCTTGGTGTCCTTGCCGAAGGACACCGTGCCGGTCACTTCGGCCAACACTCCGGCATCCTTCGGTATGCGTGCTTCGAAGAGTTCGGCAACGCGCGGCAAACCACCCGTAATGTCGCGGGTCTTGGACGACTCCTGCGGGATCCTGGCCAAAATATCGCCGACCGCCACCTGTTGACCATCCTTGACCGTAATCAGCGAGCCGACCTGGAAGGTAATCGTCACGATATGGTCCGTGCCGTGAATCTTGACTTCCTGGCCGGACTCGTCGATCAGCTTTACCTGCGGCCGCACTCCCTTGGATGCCTTGGCACCACGCTTGGGATCGATGACGACGAGCGTCGAAAGACCCGTAACCTCATCCATCTGTTCGGCGACCGTCGCGTTCTTCTCGACATTCTCGAATTTGACGGTACCTGCATACTCGGTAACGATCGGACGTGTATGCGGGTCCCACGTCGCCAATTGAGTCCCGGCCTTGACGGGCTTGCCATCATCGGCCTGCAGGGTTGCGCCATAGGGAACCTTGTGACGCTCGCGCTCGCGACCGTTGTCATCGGTAATCATCACTTCCCCGGAGCGAGAGATGACAATCTTCTCGTTCTTTGGATTGGTGACATAGCGCATGGTTGCGGTAAAGCGAATCACGCCGGTGCTCTTGGCCTCGATGCTGCTTTGCGCTGCCGAACGCGATGCCGCTCCACCCACGTGGAAGGTACGCATCGTCAGCTGGGTGCCCGGCTCACCGATCGACTGGGCCGCAATGACACCGACAGCCTCGCCGGCATTGACCAGATAGCCGCGACCCAGATCGCGGCCGTAACACTTGGCGCACAGCCCGTAGCGAGTTTCGCAGGACAGCGGACTGCGTACGCGAACCTCATCGATGTCCAGAGCCTCAATGGCATCCACCGCATCTTCATCGAGCAGATACCCTGCCGCAAACAGCACATCCTGCGTATCGGGATGAATCACGTCGTTGGTGGTGACGCGGCCGAGAATGCGCTCGCGCAACGGTTCGATCACTTCGCCGCCTTCCACCAGCGCCTTCATGGCGAAACCGCTCTGGGTGCCGCAATCATCCTCGATCACCACCAGATCCTGGGTGACGTCCACCAGACGACGGGTCAGATAACCTGAGTTGGCCGTTTTCAAGGCCGTGTCGGCCAAACCCTTGCGAGCGCCGTGGGTCGAAATGAAGTACTGCAGAACGTTGAGGCCCTCGCGGAAGTTCGAGGTGATCGGCGTTTCGATGATCGAGCCGTCCGGCTTGGCCATCATGCCCCGCATGCCGGCCAACTGGCGAATCTGCGCAGCAGAACCGCGCGCGCCGGAGTCGGCCATCATGTAAATCGAATTGAAGGACTCCTGGCTCACCTGCTTGCCATCCGCACCGGTGACGGTCTGATGTGCGAGCTGATCCATCATGGCCTTGGCCACCTGATCCCCGGCGCGACCCCAGATATCAACCACCTTGTTGTAGCGTTCGCCCACCGTGACCAGGCCGGAGGTGTATTGTTTTTCAATCTCCTTGACCTCGGTTTCCGCTGCCGCGATCAGGCTGTGCTTCTGCGTCGGCACCAGCATGTCATCGACGCAGATCGAAATGCCTGCCCGGGTTGCCAGGCGGAAGCCGGCCTGCATCAACTGATCGGCAAACACTACGGTCTCCTTGAGACCGCAACGGCGGAAGCTCTCATCGATCAGCTTGGAGATTTCCTTCTTCTTCAGCGGCTTGTCGATCACCTTGAACGGTAGGCCGCGCGGCAGAATCTCGGACAACAGGGCGCGCCCTGCGGTCGTCGAATAGCGGTTGATCTTTTCCTGCCACTGTTTGTCGGCGTCGAGTTCGTATTCGCGAATGCGTACTGTGATGCGCGCATGCAGGTCGATCTGGCGCGAGTCGATGGCGCGGGTTATTTCGGCAATATCGGCAAACATCATGCCGTTGCCGCGCGCGGAGACATTCTCACGAGTGGCGTAATAGAGACCCAGCACCACGTCCTGCGAAGGCACGATGATCGGCTGTCCATTGGCCGGCGACAAGACGTTGTTCGACGCCAGCATCAGGGTACGGGCTTCCATCTGCGCTTCGAGAGAGAGCGGGATGTGCACCGCCATCTGGTCGCCGTCGAAGTCGGCGTTGAATGCGACGCAGACCAGCGGATGCAACTGAATCGCCTTGCCCTCGATCAGCGTCGGTTCGAAGGCCTGGATGCCGAGGCGGTGCAGCGTCGGCGCGCGATTCAGCATCACCGGATGTTCGCGAATGACTTCTTCGAGGATGTCCCACACCACCGGGGTCTCAGCTTCAACTTCCTTCTTCGCAGCCTTGATGGTGCTGGCGATACCCATCTTTTCCAGGCGCTCGAAAATGAAGGGCTTGAACAGTTCGAGCGCCATCTTCTTCGGTAGACCGCACTGGTGCAACTTGAGTTGCGGACCGACGACGATGACTGAACGACCCGAGTAGTCAACGCGCTTGCCCAGCAGATTCTGGCGGAAGCGTCCGCCCTTGCCCTTGATCATGTCGGCCAGCGACTTCAGCGGACGCTTGTTGGCGCCTGTCATCGCCTTGCCGCGACGGCCGTTGTCGAGCAGCGAGTCGACGGCCTCCTGCAGCATGCGCTTTTCGTTGCGCACAATGATGTCCGGCGCCTTGAGTTCCAGCAGGCGCTTGAGACGGTTATTGCGGTTGATGACGCGGCGATACAAGTCGTTCAGGTCCGAGGTGGCGAAACGTCCGCCATCCAGCGGAACCAGGGGACGCAGGTCCGGCGGCAATACCGGCAGCACCTCCAGAATCATCCACTCCGGCTTGATGCCCGACTGCTGGAAGCCTTCCAGCACCTTGAGGCGCTTGGAAATCTTCTTGCTCTTCGCTTCGGAGCCGGTGGTTTCGAGTTCCTGACGCAGGGATTCGACCTGACGGTTGAGATCGAGGGTGCGCAGCAGTTCGCGCACGCCTTCGGCGCCCATCACTGCGGTGAAATCGTCGCCGTACTCCTCGACCTTGGCCAGGTAATCGTCTTCGGTCAGAAGCTGCGCGCGATTCAGCGGGGTCATGCCCGGATCGACAACGACAAATGCTTCGAAGTACAACACACGCTCAATGTCGCGCAGCGTCATGTCGAGCACCATGCCAAGTCGGCTCGGTAGGCTCTTCAGGAACCAGATGTGCGCGGTCGGGGAGGCCAGTTCGATGTGGCCCATGCGCTCGCGCCGGACTTTCGACTGGGTGACTTCAACGCCGCACTTCTCGCAGATCACGCCACGATGCTTGAGCCGCTTGTACTTGCCGCACAGGCACTCGTAATCCTTGACCGGGCCGAAGATCTTGGCGCAGAACAGGCCGTCGCGCTCGGGCTTGAATGTGCGGTAGTTGATGGTCTCCGGCTTCTTGACTTCGCCGTAGGACCAGGAACGGATCTTGTCGGGCGAAGCCAGGCCGATGGTAATTGCGTCGAATTCTTCTTCGGCCGCCAGGTTCTGCTTGAAAAGGTCTGCAAACAGGCTCTTCATATAATTATCTCCAATGGGCAGCTATCGGGTCAGTAACGCTCGAGATCGATGTCGATCGCCAGCGAGCGGATTTCCTTGACCAGCACGTTGAAGGATTCCGGCATGCCGGCATCGATCTTGTGCTCGCCCTTGACGATGTTTTCGTACACCTTGGTGCGCCCGTTGACATCGTCCGACTTGACCGTAAGCATTTCCTGCAGCACGTACGCGGCACCGTAGGCTTCCAACGCCCACACTTCCATTTCGCCGAAACGCTGGCCGCCGAACTGCGCCTTGCCGCCCAGAGGTTGCTGGGTAACGAGACTGTAGGGGCCGGTCGAGCGGGCGTGCATTTTGTCGTCAACCAAGTGATGCAGTTTCAGCACATGCATGTAGCCGACAGTTACCTGTCGCTCGAAGGAATCGCCGGTACGGCCGTCGTAAAGATCAACCTGACCGTTGCTGGGCAGGCCGGCGAGTTCCAGCATGGCCTTGATTTCAGACTCATGGGCGCCATCGAACACCGGCGTGGCGAAAGGCACGCCGCCTTGCAGATTGCTGGCAAGCTCGACCACTTCCTTTTCGGTCAGGCTGTCGATGTCTTCGCCACGACCCGATGAGTTATAGATCTTGTTCAAGAACTTGCGAATTTCCGCTGCGGCTGCCTGTTTGCGCAACATCTCGCCGATCTTCTGACCAAGTCCTTTGGCCGCCCAACCGAGGTGAGTTTCCAGAATCTGACCAATGTTCATCCGCGAGGGCACGCCCAAGGGATTGAGCACGATGTCCATCGGCGTTCCATCCGCCATATGCGGCATGTCCTCGATCGGGACGATCTTCGAAACCACGCCCTTGTTGCCGTGGCGGCCGGCCATCTTGTCGCCAGGCTGCAGGCGGCGCTTGACGGCGAGGTAAACCTTGACCATCTTCTGTACGCCCGGCGGCAGTTCATCGCCCTGGGTGAGCTTCTTCCTCTTTGCCTCGAAAGCGACGTCGAAGTCCTTGCGGGTCTGCTCCAGGCTGTCGCGCAGATTTTCGAGCTGCTGCTGGGCCTCTTCGTCGACCAGAGAAATATCGAACCAGTGGTAATGCTCGACCGATTCGAGATAGGCCTTGGTGATCTTGGTGCCCTTGAGCAGCTTCTTCGGCCCCTTGCTGGCAACCCGGTTGGTCAGCAGCTTCTCGATGCGGGAGAAGGTGTCGCGCTCGACAATGCGCATCTGGTCGGCCAGATCCTGCTTGTAGCCCTTCAGCATATCGTCGATGATCGACTGGGCGCGCTTGTCGCGCTCGATACCTTCGCGGGTGAACACCTGGACGTCGATGACGGTGCCGATCATGCCCGACGGCACGCGCAGCGACGTGTCCTTAACGTCGGAAGCCTTCTCGCCGAAGATCGCTCGCAGCAACTTCTCTTCCGGAGTGAGTTGCGTCTCGCCTTTGGGCGTCACCTTGCCGACCAGCACGTCGCCGGCTTCGACTTCAGCGCCGATGTAGACGATGCCGGACTCGTCAAGACGACCCAGCTGCGATTCGCCCAGCGTGGCGATGTCGCGCGTGATTTCCTCGGCACCAAGCTTGGTGTCGCGCGCGACAACGGTCAGTTCCTCGATATGAATAGAGGTAAAGCGGTCATCGGCGACCACACGCTCCGAGATAAGGATCGAATCCTCGAAGTTGTAGCCGTTCCAGGGCATGAAAGCCACCAGCATGTTCTGGCCCAGCGCCAATTCGCCCAGGTCCGTGGAAGCGCCGTCGGCGACCACGTCTCCTTTGGCGATCAGATCGCCGACCTTGACGATCGGACGCTGGTTGATGTTGGTGTTCTGGTTGGACCGGGTGTATTTGATCAGGTTGTAGATGTCTACGCCGACTTCGCCCGGCACCGTTTCCGCGTCATTGACGCGCACCACGATGCGATTGGCGTCGATGTAATCCACCACACCGCCACGCAAGGCCTGCACTGCCGTGCCCGAGTCGACGGCCACGGTACGCTCGATGCCGGTACCGACAAATGCCTTCTCCGGACGCAGGCAGGGAACCGCCTGGCGCTGCATGTTGGCGCCCATCAAGGCGCGGTTGGCGTCGTCGTGCTCGAGGAATGGAATCAGCGAAGCTGCAACCGAGACGATCTGGCTTGGCGCCACGTCCATGTACTGGACCTCAGGCGGTTCCTTCAACTCAAATTCGCCCTTGAAGCGGCAGGATACGAGCGCGTCGCTGAGCTTGCCCTTCTTGTCGAGTTGCGCATTGGCCTGGGCAACGACGTACTTGCCTTCCTCGATTGCCGAGAGGTACTCGATCTCGTCGGTGACGTGGCTATCCTCTACCTTGCGGTAAGGCGTTTCCATGAAGCCGTATTCGTTGGTGCGCGCATACAGCGCCAGCGAGTTGATCAGGCCGATGTTCGGGCCTTCCGGGGTTTCGATCGGGCAGACGCGGCCGTAATGGGTCGGGTGCACGTCGCGCACCTCAAAGCCAGCACGCTCGCGAGTCAGGCCGCCCGGGCCGAGGGCGGAAACACGACGCTTGTGCGTGATTTCCGACAGAGGATTGGTCTGGTCCATGAACTGCGACAACTGGCTCGACCCGAAGAACTCCTTGATCGCCGCCGAAATGGGTTTGGCGTTGATCAGGTCATGCGGCATCAGGTTGTCGCTTTCGGCCTGATTCAGGCGCTCCTTGACGGCACGTTCGACACGCACCAGACCGGCACGGAACTGGTTCTCGGCGAGTTCGCCCACCGAACGCACACGGCGATTGCCGAGGTGATCGATGTCGTCCACTTCGCCGCGGCCGTTGCGCAGCTCGACGAGGATGCGAACCACATCGACGATGTCGTCGTTCGACAAGGTACCGGCACCTTCAATTTCATCACGGCCGACGCGGCGGTTGAACTTCATGCGACCCACGGCGGAAAGGTCGTAGCGCTCGTCGGAGTAGAACAGGCCATGGAACAGGTTCTCCACGGCATCTTCCGTCGGCGGCTCGCCGGGACGCATCATGCGATAGATCGCCACGCGCGAAGCCCATTGGTCGGCGGTTTCGTCGATGCGCAAGGTCGATGAGATGTAGGCGCCGCGATCCAGGTCGTTCACGTAAAGTGTCTGGATCTGCTCGATCTCGCCCGCCGCCAGCTTGGCCAGCAGGTCCTCGGTAATCTCGTCGTTGGCGTTGGCCAGGACTTCCCCGGTCTCCGGATTCACGATGTTGTGGGCGACGATCCGGCCCATCATGAACTCATCGGGCACGAGGATCTTCTTGATGCCTGCTTCGGCCATCTCGCGGATGTGCTTGACCGTGATGCGCTTGTCCTTGGCGACAATCAGCTTGCCGGCCTTGTCGAGAATGTCGAACTTCGCCACCTCGCCGCGCAGACGCTCGGGCACAACCTCGAAGGAAATGCCCTTCTTGGCGAAATGGAAGGTGTCGAACTCAAAGAATGTCGACAGGATTTGCTCATGCGTCATGCCGATCGACTTGAGCAGAATCGTCACCGGCATCTTGCGGCGGCGGTCGATGCGGAAGTAGAGAATATCCTTTGGATCGAACTCGAAGTCCAGCCATGATCCACGGTAAGGAATGATGCGCGCCGAGAACAACAGCTTGCCGGAGCTGTGGGTCTTGCCCTTGTCGTGCTCGAAGAAGACGCCCGGCGAGCGGTGCAACTGGGAGACGATGACGCGCTCAGTGCCGTTGATGACAAATGAACCGGTGGTGGTCATCAGGGGAATTTCGCCCATGTAGAGCGGCTGGTCTTCCTTGACCTCCTTTACCGCCTTGGTGTCGCGGTCCAGCAGTTCGAGGCGGACCTTGGCGCGCAGCGGACTGGCAAAGGTCAGGCCACGCTGCTGGCATTCCTTGACGTCGAAGGTCGGTTCGCCAAGCATGAATTCGACGAAGTGAAGGCGCGCATTTCCCGAATGTGCGACGATCGGAAAGATCGACGTGAATGCCGCTTGCAGGCCTTCGTTACGGCGTTGAGCCGGCGGCACATCGGCCTGCAGGAAGCGCGTGTAGGACTCGATCTGCGTTGCCAGCAGGAAGGGCACGTCGAGGACGTTGGCCCGCTTGGCAAAGCTTTTACGAATGCGCTTTTTTTCGGTATAGGAATACGCCATGGTGGCTCCGTTCAGGATTCAGACGTCGAAGGTCAAAAGACAGGGCTGAGGCACAATAAGTTCAGCACTCTCGTGTAACCCCCGGATCAAAAACATTGGGGTAAAACTCGACTGTTGCTACGCACTTCTGTTTCTACAAGAACCAATAACGGGTTGACGGCAGCGCCGCCAACCCGTGATCGCATTGCAATTACTTGATTTCGACCTTGGCGCCGGCATCCTCGAGCTGCTTCTTGAGGGCTTCGGCGTCGGCCTTGTTGATGCCTTCCTTGACAGCCTTCGGCGCGCCATCCACCAGATCCTTGGCTTCCTTGAGGCCGAGACCCGTTGCGGCACGAACCACCTTGATGGCTTCGACCTTCTTTTCGCCCGCCGCCAGCAACATCACGGTGAATTCGGTCTGCTCTTCGACAGCAGCCGCGGCAGCAGCCGGGGCGGCAACGGCGACGGCAGCAGCCGCGGCGGAAACGCCAAACTTGACTTCCATTTCCTTGATCAGCTCGGACAGATCGAGAACGGTCATGCCAGCGATGGCATCGAGTATTTCAGCTTTGCTTACAGCCATGATTACAACTCCTGAA
>Ga0172380_10007504_pt1 | contig 12228 bp, 9 predicted proteins | sample Leawe162metaG_FD_119747 | JGI IMG/M metagenome (GOLD analysis project Ga0172380, IMG submission 119747) | Leachate microbial communities from a municipal landfill in Southern Ontario, Canada - Leachate well 162 metaG | ecosystem: Engineered > Solid waste > Landfill > Unclassified | place...
AAGTCCCAAGACAATACCTAAAAAGCCGCTGCCCGCATCCCCCATAAATATTGCGGCAGGCGGAAAATTCCAAACCATAAAACCAGCCACGGCCATAGCCAGCAAGGCCAGCATCCAGCACTGCCCGCTGTTTTCAGCGCCTGATAAATACAACACTATCCCCCCGAAGCAAACCGTCATCGCCTCAATACCGGCAAGCCCATCGATGCCATCCATGAAATTATAGAGATTCAGCAACCAAACCAGGTAAAACAGCCCAATAACCTGTCCGGCCCAGCCCAGGTCGATTGCATGCCCGAAGACCAATAGCGGCGGCATGCCTCCCAGTGCATACAAGCCCAACGCCGCCGCAAGAAAATGCGCCGATAATCGCTGATGGACAGGAATGTGGTGGCGATCATCAAGGAACCCCACCAAAGCCACCCATGCCCCGACGCCGCAAAATATCCACGCTGTTTTTGCAGCCGGCAAGCCCGCTATTGCAAATACGACAAGACCGGACAGGAAGACAATAACTATCGCCAAACCGCCGCCCCGCGGCGTAGGGAGTTGATGCGAACTACGGGCATTGGGAATATCCAGCAGATGGGAAGCCACGGCATAACGGCGGATTAAGCCCGTTAATGCCGCGGACGCAATTAACGCAATCAATAAAATACCGGCAAACGCTAGCATCGGCGATGCTTTATATAATCTTGCGCTGTTTTGGCTAGGGCGTCATCTACGCTCACCGGCGGAGTCCACCCTAAGACCCTCTGCGTCTTGCCGATATCGACTTGCAACGAACAGCATAAGCGCTGAATTGCCGCAGTTTTATTAAATAGTTTTGCAATAGCCGTCAATATCCACATAGGCACAGGCATCAATAACGCGGTCTTGCCTAACGCCTCCGCCACCCGATGCAGTAATTGAGTCGTGGACATATCTTCGCCATCTGCGGCCAGAAAAATCCCGTTAGCAGCCGGATGCCGGGTACATATGATGATTAAATCAACCAGATTATCGACAGCAAGCAAACTCCGCCGATTATCAATAGCACCTAATGGCAACGGAATTTGCTTGTCCAACCAGCGCATCATGTTGTAAAAATTCGCTTTAACTCCCGGCCCATACACCAAAGATGGACGTATAATGACAAGCTCCATAGCCGTTGTACCGGCCAGCTCGAACAAGGCCTGTTCAGCTTCATATTTTGAAACGGCATAAGCATCAACCGGTGCCGGCATATCCTCTGCAGTAAAAGGACATTCCGGCAGCGTGTATTCGCCATTGACCTTAATTGTGCTGATAAAGATAAAGCGGCGCACACCAGCTCGCGCTGCTTGTCTGGCAAGATTCATCGTACTATCAACATTTATCTTGCGAAATTCCACCAGCGGTTCTGATTCGTCATCGCGCATCACATGCACACGCGCGGCAAGATGAATTACGACATCGACCGCCTGCACAGCTTCGGTCCAATCGGTTTTTGCATCAATTTCGCCTACAACAACAGGAATGACAGCATTCGAATGTGCAGCAACTGCCCTGCGAACAGAAATGCGAATAGAATCACCACCGCCGGCGGCCAACGCAGCACATAATGCCTGGCCAATAAAACCTGTTGCGCCAGTTACTAAAATTTTCGTCATTTATTATCCACACTTAACAATACATCATTATGCCTGTTAGCTTACTGATTTATAAAGTTCAGCGTAAGCTCTGCCGAGAGCATCGCTGGAAAATAATTTCTCATAACGTTGTCGAGCGGCAATTCCCATACTATTTGCTAATGACTCATCTTCAAGTAACGTATTTAAAGCCCGCTCCAAATGTTCGGATGAGCCGGGCGGAACCACCCATCCTGTTTCACCCTGTTTGTTAACAAACGATGTTCCTGTGCCTAATTCACAGCACACCATCGGTTTAGCAAACATAGACGCCTCTACCAGTACCATGCCAAAAGCTTCAGAGCGAAGATGTGAGGGGAGTACCAGGGCACGACAGTGCTTCAGTAAAGCGACCTTTTCAGCATCGGTGACTTGTCCCGCAAACACAATATTATTCAACGCCATCGCAGTGACCTGAGATTGCAAGTTCGCACCTTCTGGACCAGAACCCGCAATCACAATTCTAGCATTCATTTTTTTTGCCGCTTGCAACAAAAACTGCAAACCTTTGTAATAGCGCAACACACCTAAAAATAAAAAGTACGGCTCTTTGTCAGACATGCCCAGACGCGTAAAAACAGCGTTATCACCCGCAACCGGATATGAATTCTCATCAACACCAAGCGGAATGACGTGCACTTTATCGCGTATATCGGGATGTGTTAGTATCGGACTAGTTTGCGCATAGGCGGGCGAATTGGCAACAATCACACGCATTTGTCTGAGCATACGCCACATCAACGGCGCGTAGACGGTACCCAGCCGGCGCTGACGGATCACATCGGAAATATAAGTGAGTACGGCAGGCCGATCCGGTCGAATTATGTTATGCAGCACATCAGCAAACGGCCAGGGAAACAGATAATGTAAAACATCGGTTTCACGCGCTAAGTCGGCAAAGCGAGTAAACGCCTGTAGTCCACCCAAATCACAGGAAGCCGGAGCCGCCCAAGAACGACTTCGTACGACGCGCGCTTCCGGCTGTTGCAACACTGGCGGTTCAGGCTGGGGCGATAAGGTAAATATGGTGTTTTCTACGCCCTGCGCGCTGGTAGCCCGCGCAATCTGACGGATAGCTTCCTGTAAACCGCCTGGCGGATCAGGAAAATAAGTTCGATAAACATGCAGCACCGAGAGTTTCAAAACGACTTTCCTTTCAATAGCTGCCGGTAAGTATCAATAGTCTGTTCAACACACCCCTCCCAACTGAAGCGTAAACTTCTTGCACGAGCTTTCCTCGCCAATTGTTCCCTGAGCTCAGGACTGCTGATCAACTGTTGGATTGCGTCAGCCAATGCTTTATCGTCATGGGGATGAATCAGAATGCCGGTATCACCGACCACTTCGGGAATTGAGGCCGCCTGTGAAGCAATCACCGGCACACCACTAGCCATCGCTTCAAGCGGCGGTAAACCAAAGCCTTCGTAAATTGACGGATAAATCAGCGTCAAAGCGCCGGCAATAATAGCAGCTAACTGTTCACGCGACACATAACCTAACAGGCGAACCTGACCGGCACAAATCAGAGGCGCCATTTGTTTCTCCAGCTCCGAATTAAGCCAGCCTTTCATGCCTACTAATACCAGCGGATAACGCTTCCTTATATCTGGCGCTAATTGGCTAAAAGCACGCAAAGCGACTTGCAGGTTCTTTCTAGGCTCAAGCGTCCCAACCGCAAGCAAATATTGACCATGCACCAGACCGTAGAGACTGAGCGTCTCAAATATAGCCTCGCTGGATTGAGGTCTAAACAATTTCTCAACGCCCAGCGGCACCGCCCTGATCCGCTCAGATTCAATTCCGCAGAGCTCCATCAGCTCTTGTTTAACAAACTCAGAATCAGTCAAAATTAAACTGGCGCGGTGTAAACCGGATTCAAAATATTTATTCATAGCCCGAATCCGCTGCACAGGATGTGCTTGCGGATAACGAATCCATGACAGATCGTGTACAGTAACAATAGTCAAACCATCATGAGACAAAGGCAGGATATTCGGTTCATGGTAAATATCGAAACGCTGTTTTTTGGCCTGCGCCGCAAAGCGATGATTCTGCACTATCCGACGTAAAGCGTAGGAAAAAGGCATATTATTACGCAGCCACGGAAACAGCTTTACCGCCCCCGGCATCGGCGCATCGCGAACTGCCTTATTCCAAAAAGCCCCATAAAAAAAATTAGCTTCTATGTCTTGGCTGTTCAACAACCCCAATGCCAAGTGACGACAGTATTGCCCAATACCGGTCAGCGGCGACAGCAAGGCCGTAGCATTGAAGGCAATACGCATCACGAATGCTTATCTACGTTTTCTAACATCCTGCTAGAGTGTCCTATAAAACAGGGAAATCAAGCTCACCGATCAAGCTCACCGATCAAAATCACCAGCATAGCCGGACTCCCGCACAAACAATGAATCTTCAATGCTGCGCACAAAAACACGTTTAATGCTGATTTGATGTTCAGTCATTTGCACCAGCAAATCAAGCATCATATTTAGCCAGGATACTTAACACCGCGGCTGCAGTATCAGGCCTGCCCGTCGGCGAGGATGACGCCTCGATATCTGCTTCCAAATGGAACCAGTCAATTTTGAAAGGCCGTTGCCGAACCTGGCCGTTTATCTTAAGCCAGTCTGCAAGTTCATCGGCCAAGGCTTTGGAGATGCAAATAGCGCCATCGCTTTCGGCAACTACCTTTAGCAAAGCCTGACACTGATTAGTCGCCTTTTCAGTAAAAGCCTCAGACAGAATAACCGGCAAGCTGTCAGATAGCAAAAACTGAACTCTTACGCCGTGCCTACGCAACTGCTGATAAAAGTCCTGCTGAGCTGGAACTACTTGAGGATGCAAGTCTAGCCCCAAAAACAGATCACCGGCCTGGAAATCAATGGCTTCATCTACGAGGACTGAATCGGGGCAGTTTAAGAATCGCAGAGTGAACTGCCTTGCATAGCGGTAGCCCTGATCCGTCTGAGCATAGACGGGTTCAACCCTGAAACCTTCAGACGGATGGGCGAGCAGCTCCTGTAAAATATGGCACACTACGCTCTGAATGTCATTTTTTGAATCGCGTTGCACCAGCTCCGAAATATCCACCAGCAACTGATGGGGGGCGAGTTTGTCCGGGATCGATAAAGCAATAGCTTGCGCCAGCCTGATCCAAGATTGCGCGTCTGTCGGCGGTGGTTCGACAACAGCCAGCGCCCGGGTTAAAGCGCGCGCACCAGTAAGCGCCGCCCGGTACGCCGTCTCGATTGCTTGTGCATACTGGTCCGCACAACTCCGCGGGGTATGACGGGCAAGAATAATCTCCCGCGCCCGTGCGCTCAGTTGCCGGCGGCAAGACTGATCGCTCCACAGGGTTTCCAGCGCCGCTACCAATTCGGCATCATCAAACTCATCAGGTAATTTCCAAACACCGTCGTCCGGCAAGTCTGCCATGCTACCATTGGCATTGACGATAGTGGGAAGGGAGTAGTTCATACAGTCCAATACGGCAGCGGAGGTTTCGCCACGGGAGAGTGTACGTAACTGTACCCCGATATCGGCTGCTGCGAGGTAATGCCGGAAAGTACTGGTGTCTGCCCAACCGGTAATGCGAACACGCTTACTCATGCCACTACGGCGAATCGTCGTGACTAATTCCTGACCATAATCACCGTTGTGATTTTCACCGACGAATACCAGCACACAAGCGGTATTGTGGGCCAATACCGACGCCAGCCAAGCATTGAGCAAACGATGGTTCAGCTTGGTTGGGCCGAGCAAGCCAAAGCTGCACACTACAAAATCGTCATCGCCCAATCCCAGTTCGCGGCGCGCTTCGGCGCGATTGACACCCACTTCGGTCATGCGCAGAAGCGGAACAACCGTCCAGTCACCCGCAGTATCTTTGCCAAACCATTGATTTGCAAGTCGTCTGGAGTTTTCGGAATGCACTAGCACACCCAGTGCGGAGCGGAGTACGCTAAGGTTACAAGAGTAGCGCCAAATCACGTCCGCCCTATCTGACACATGAAACCGGTGTTGCACGGCCACATAGCCGTGGTCCTGGTATAATGCGCGCGTCCAGTGGCCCTGCTCGTAGCCGGTGACATCCATATGGGCGGCAATGCCGGATAGAAAAAAGTCATGCAGCACCACCATGCCAGGCACTTCCTCCAGTAAACTGAACATGTGTTGATGGAAGTGGGAGTTGCCAAAGTGATAAAGCACCCGATCATAACGGTCGGCGTGCATCCTGAACCATGCAACGCTGCGTAGCGTGCAGTTAGCCTTAACCCACGGATCGGATACTAAATCCTGCGCCACGATCACATCGATATCGTAGTGACGTGAAAGTTCGGGCAGAAGTTCGGCGCTGTAATCGCTGATGCCGCTACGTTCTGGGGGTAATGGGGAAATATATGCAAGCTTAGGCCGGCGATCCGGCATAAGACAGGCCAATGATTGGCTCACTTTCCTAACATGCCAAGCTTCTATTGCAGAAATTGCACGTCGCGCACTACTGTCCCACGAAAACCGTTTTGCCTGCTCCAACCCGTGTTGTTCCAGTTCTAATCGGAAGCCATCATCAGTCAATACCTGTGTGAGCTTTTCAGCAATGACCGTATCACTCATGGGATCAAACAGCGCATCGTTGCGGCCAATCACTTCAGGCAAGCTGGAGGTATTGGCACAGATCACCGCCCGACCGCATGACATCGCTTCCAATGCCGGCAAGCCGAAGCCTTCGTGCCACGAGGGAAATATGAACGCTTTGCACAGATTATAGAGCGCCAACAGATCTTCTTCCGACACAAAGCCGGTCAACACCAATTCATCCGGTTTTAACCCCTCTTTCTTGGCCAGCTTATCTAACGCATCGCGGTTAACGGGCTGGATTGAGCAGACAATCGCCAGTTGGTGGCTGGCGCGCACCGACGTGGGCAATCTGGCGTAAGCGCGGATAAGACCTTCAATATTCTTGCGATGATCTATACCGCCGGTGTACATCACGAATTGCCGGTGCAAACCATAACGCGCCCTAACGTCCTGCTCCCGTTCATCATCGATTTGCTGCGGCTGAAATTGTGGATCAGCAGCTGCCAAAATATTAGCGCATGCTTCAACCGGAAAGCCGAGGTAGCGGATACCTTCTTGCCGAGACGATTCTGAAATAGCGAGTAGCAGGTCGGCCCGGCGCAGATGGTCGAGTTTGCTTTCATACCATGTCTCCACTACTGGATTTTCCAGATAGGGGCGACGCTGGATCAATGGGATCAAATCATACAGAATCACTGCTGTTGGCACGGTGCGGCCTAGCCTGCCAATGCTAGTGACAGCATCATCATCCAAGCCTTCAAACAAACTGCTGACAAGCACGATGTCCGGTTTAAGGCTGGCCAGAAATGCTTCGCGAACCAGTTCAGCCGAGCTGCGGCGCCAAGCGTTAGCATCATCCAAGCTACTCACTGGCCCCGGTGACTGCCAAACACGGATATTTTCTTGCGGTAACAGGCCATCAAAAGCGGCTCGTATTGATTCAATAATGTCTGGAAATAACCCATTGAGGGCAACAAACACCTCATGCGGCCCCCGATTGCGGACGATGGCCTGTGCCAGCGAGAGCGTGTAACGTCCAATGCCCCGATTACGCGAGCTGGTGGACTGTGCACCTTGCATGTCAATCACGATACGCATCAGCTTTTCCTCGCTACGATGGCTCGCTGCAAGTCAGCATAGATACGGGTAACGCGGGGAGAAAGGCTTTTTATTGATTCGTCTGTCATGTTCGGTAGGCACGCTATTGCAACGGCATGTTCAGAATCGTATTGAAACGGATGACGGGCTGACGATGCCATACCCTGGCCAGCTATCAAGCCTGATCGCATGGCGAATTGACGCAGGTGTTGCTTCAATCGGGGATGCTTGGCAAGCATGCCCAACGCAAAAGCCTTCAAGCAAAAGTTGCCGAGGGTCTGGCGCATGCCCCATACTGCTAACGGCTTGACCAGGCGCTTGAGCAGCCGTAGCGCCCACTGTAGCGTACGTGAGGGTAACGCCAAAACCCTCCTGACAGCCAACATGGCTAGACGCAATTGCACAGCGACCCGCCAGGATTTGCTGGCGTAGATGTTTTGCAGTTCCTGACTAAGCTGCTCGGCTACGTTTAACTTGGCTTTGGCAGCGTCCCATTCATTTTGCAACCATTCAGAGTGGGTTTGCAGACAGATTTCATGTTCCCGAGCGGTCTGTAGCGCCGCATCAAGACTCACTATGCGCTGGTTTAACTCTTTCTCGCTTTCCTGATGCGCCGCAATCAGCCCCTGGCACAGTTCTGAACTTGCAAGCCCGCTCAACTGCACGCCATCGAATACATTGGGCGGGCAAGAAAATGCTTCAATAAGTTCGGCATGTTCTTTGGCAACGTAAAAACGATTGAGTCCATCGAAATACACAAACAGATAGTCCGCTACGGTAAGGATAGAGTCCCAGCCTGCATAGTTTGTTTCGGGGGAGTTGGGGATCGTTGCTTCAACCACCATGATCCAAGGGCGCAAAGATTGGCTGTCCCATCCTTTAAGCACCTGTTCTTCGAATCCTTCAACATCAATTTTAAGCCAATGTACATCTTTACCGGCCAATGACCCCAATGCAGACTTTAAGGTCAAAACCGGAACCAGAAGGTGCTGATGCTCAAAACCACGCTCGGTGAAATGACGGTGTGCGTAGGCGGCCACAACGGTGCTGAGGCCAGTCTCCGGAATAACATTAAGATCAAGCGTACCTTCGGTATCAGCCAGAGCAACTTGCAAAACCGTTTCATCAGGCCGGTATTGACGCAACATTTCTGCATAGTACAGCACTGGCTCAATATGGACGCCCCGCCAACCTCGATCATAAAAAGCCTTGCTGACCGAATCGACCACCGGATGCTGTGCGCCGACATCGACATAGACACCATTGGGCACATGTTTCAATGCCCGCCAAAGCATTACATCTTCAAAATTTTGTGCATAGGAGACAAAACTCATTAATTGCTTTCCTTACTCTGCCGAACAGTCAAAAAGCAAATATCCAACCCGTTACCACCCATAAAAAAACGTTGGCCCACTAAACAACCTTTAGAAAAATTAGCACTATTTTTATAAGAGCCAACGTAAATATTAGCATTCAATTGATTCATAAACGTTTGCTCTTTTTATATAGCATCTAGGGTTATTTCAGCCAACTGTCCATGCTCCAATCTAAAAAACCGGTTGCAATATTGGCGAATTAGCTCGTTATTATGTGAAGCGAAAACAAAAATACCTACTGATTTGATTAATGCTTCCATGCGTTCCTTCGCTTTAATTTGAAATTCAGCATCACCGGTACCAAAAATCTCATCGACTAACAGAATATCCGGCTGGGATGACGTGGCTACAGCAAACATAAGGCGGGTTGACATGCCGGAAGAATAAGTGCGTACCGGCAATTGCAGAAAATCGCCTAACTGGGTGAATTCTTCTATCTCTGGAATTTTGCTACGAATTTCATTCATCGGCAAGCCCGTCAAAATACCCATGCGAATAATGTTTTCATAACCGGATAGTTCGGGATCCATACCCGCTCCTAACTCCAATACCGTCGCAACTTTACCTTGTCGAATGACATTACCGATTACCGGATGATAAACACCCGCCATTGTGCGTAATAAGGTGCTTTTACCGGCGCCATTATGCCCGAGCAATCCTACTGCATCGCCATCTTGTAGCTCAAAGCTGACCAGGCTCAGCGCGGTAACCACCTGGACATGCCCTACCTCGCTTTCAATGCGCCCACCTGTGCTGATGCGCACCAACTGGTTGCGTAATGACATGCTGCGGCTGTTATAGATAGGATATTGCACAGTCACATTGTCGAATTTAAGAATCGCCATCGTTATACCCAAAATGCTACACGATTATGCTGACGGTTAAATAACCATAGCGTCACAGCCCATCCAAACACCAGCATAACAAGATTGGTCTCGATAACAAAAATAGGCGGTGGTGACCCTAACAAAGGATAACGAACAATTTCGATGAAATGCGAGAACGGGTTAAACCACATAATATGTTCGCTAAAAGGCAGGTAGTTAGGCCGATAAAACACCGGACTTATAAACATAAGTAGCGGCATAACGGTATTGGTAAGGTATTCAACATCTCGAAAACGAGCCCCGATCAACCCGATGAATAAAGACAGCCAAAGCAAGTTTAACGTTAGCAAAACAAGGCCGGGTAATGCTAGCCAAGTCGTCAGCGTTAGCGGGTAACCCAAACTTAAAGCCACTATAAAAAAAACCGGCGCATTATGCGCCAGATTAATCACATGTCTCAATAAGAGCTGGGCCGGATGTATCGCCAAAGGCAAATTAAGATTGCGGATAATGGCAGCCTGTCGGCTGAAAAGTACGGTGGACTCGGTGATGATACCGGAAATAAATTGCCAAACAATAAGTCCGGCGGTCAATGTCGGTACAAAAGTAGTCGCATCAACATGAAATAATTCGCTCCAGATAAAACCTAATCCAGCAGAACCACCTGCGGTACCTAAAGTCAGCCATAATGGCCCCAAAACGCTACGTTTATAACGCGCCTTAACATCACTGAACGCCATAAAAGTAATAATACGGACACAATGAAAAGTCTGAAAAATATCAGCCAATCCGGCGAATTTACGGGTATGTAACATATATGCCTTAGCAGTTGATGACAGTTACTAATCAGCGAATTAATGGACAAAAAAACACCATCATTACCCAAAAACCGATTATTTTTTGATATATAGATCAGTAATCGTGCCAGTAATCATTTCTGCTGCAAAAGCAAAGGTTTCTGACAAAGTAGGATGCGGATGGATAGTCAGGCTAATATCTTCAGCATCCGCGCCCATTTCCAAAGCCAACACCGCTTCGGCAATCAATTCGCCCGCATTCGGGCCGACCATACCTGCACCCAAAATTCTGCCCGTTTCTTTTTCACACAAAATCTTGGTGATGCCTTCCTTGCGCCCCATGCTTAACGAGCGTCCGCTGGCCGCCCACGGGAAAACCGCTTTATCGTATTCCGCGCCTTGCTGTTTCGCCTGGTTTTCCGTCAAGCCCATCCAGGCGATTTCCGGATCGGTATAAGCCACCGAAGGAATCGTCAACGCATCAAAACCCGCTTTATGGCCGGCCACAACTTCGGCGGCAACTTTACCTTCATGCACCGCTTTATGCGCCAGCATCGGATTACCGACAATATCGCCTATCGCAAAGATATGCGGTACATTCGTGCGTTGTTGCTTATCGACAGGGATAAAGCCTTGTTCATTGACGTTAACCCCGGCCAACTCTGCGCCTACCAGTTTGCCGTTAGGCCTGCGGCCTACCGCAACCAACACAGCATCAAACAATTCGGGTTCAGGCGCGCCTTTACCTTCAAAAGAAACTTTCAAGCCTTCGGGCTGCGCTTCTATCGCGGTCACGCGCGTTTCCAGCCAGATGTTTTTATATTGCTTTTTAATGCGGCGGAATAACGGTGTAATCAAGTCCTTATCGCAGCCTGGGATGATTTGCTCCATCAGCTCAACGACACTGATTTCAGATCCAAACGCATGATAAACCGTCGCCATTTCCAGGCCGATGATACCGCCGCCGACTATCAACAGTTTTTTAGGGATTTCTTTTAATGCCAAGGCATCGGTGGAATCCCATAGTCGCGGATCGTCATTCGGGAACACCGGGATTTTGGTGGGCTGCGAACCCGCGGCGATAATCGCCTTTTCGAAATTAACCTGGATGGTGCCGGCTTCCGTCTGTACGGCGACGGCATTCGCTGAAATAAATTGCCCGGTGCCGTGAACAATTGTCACTTTGCGCTGTTTGGCGAGACCCGCAAGCCCGTCATTCAAGGTTTTCGTGACGCTTTGCTTCCAGGCGCGGATTTTGCCCACATCCAGGTCCGGTTTCGCAAAACTGACGCCGTGCTGTTCCAGTTCCTCGGCTTCATGAATGATATGCGCCGTATGCAGTAACGCTTTAGACGGTATGCAGCCGACATTCAAACAAACACCGCCCAGCACCGGCTCGCGTTCGACCAACACGACCTGTTTGCCTAAATCGGCGGCGCGAAAAGCCGCACTATAGCCGCCCGGACCGCCGCCTAATACCATTACTTCTGCATTCAAAACTGTTTCACTCATTTTTATATTCCTTATTAAAGTAACAAACGGCGAATATCGCTTAAGTGTTGCTTGATTACCGCCATGAACCGCGCGCCTTCGGCCCCGTCAATGACGCGATGGTCATAAGTCAGGTCCAACGGCAGCATCAGTCGCGGTATGAAGTCTTTACCGTTCCAGACCGGCTGCATTTTAGCGCGGGTCACGCCCAAAATGGCGACTTCCGGCGCATTGACTATCGGTGTAAACGCCGTACCGCCAATACCGCCCAGACTGGATATGGTGATGCAGCCGCCCTGCATGTCAGCCGGCATTAACTTGCCTTGCCGGGCTTTTTCGCTCTTTTCCGCCAGTTCAGCGGCCAATTGATTGATGCTCTTGGTGTTAACATCGCGTAATACCGGGACTA
>Ga0172380_10007505_pt1 | contig 12227 bp, 14 predicted proteins | sample Leawe162metaG_FD_119747 | JGI IMG/M metagenome (GOLD analysis project Ga0172380, IMG submission 119747) | Leachate microbial communities from a municipal landfill in Southern Ontario, Canada - Leachate well 162 metaG | ecosystem: Engineered > Solid waste > Landfill > Unclassified | place...
GCCTCCTCGACGGCGATCGCAATCAGCGTTCGAAGGTTCGTCATGTTCGATTCAGCCATTTCGTCTCCTCAGATCGATACCGGAATCTGCCAATCGCTGGATGTGCTTGCGATGGACGGCCTGCCTGGTGACACCAAGGGCTTGTGCAACTTGGGTCCACGTCCATCCCTGGCGCATGGCGGCCTCCACGGCCGCATCCTCAAGTCGGTCTGCAAGCTTGCGCAGGGCTACGGCCGCGGCAAGATCGTCAGCAGGTCCACCTACTGGCGCGATATCCGGTGTGTGCATATAGGCAACATACATTGACACCGTAGTTCTTGTCAAGCAATGTTGCTTATATCTACCGAGCCTCAGAATCCAGGAAAGAGCCCCCGCAGATCATCAAGGGTGACGCGCGAGCTGGTGAGGTGCACCGTTTCGGGCGTGTGCTCGGGCGACAGCCGACCACTGAGCAGTCGCACGAAGGCCTCAGTCGGCATCAGCAGGACATCCTCTGCAGCAGTGGGCGCTTGAACGATGCTCACCGACTCTGCGATCGACAGTCCCAGCCGCCCTTCAGGATCGATAGTGTCAACCTGGAGTTCCAACTCAAGTCCGTTGAGCACAGCTGGCTTGCCCAGGAACCTGAGGAAGAAGCTGACAGGACCTGAGAGCTGTTCCACCAGGACTTCTGCGAGGGATCCAGGAATGGAGTCCTGCGGATCAAATGCGACGCGAACATCCCAGGAATGCAGAAGCGCCTCGTTCAGACGCATGCCTGTGAGCACTTCCAGACCCACGGGCGCAGGAAGGAATCCGAGGTCGAAGCTCAGACTGTCACGAGTGTGGGCGTCCATTGATTCATAGGTGGACAACAGCAATTCGGTTGACTCAAGGAAGCCGTCGGCCTTCTGCTGCTGGGACATGGCATTCCAGCGATCCCAGACGCTCTGGTTGAAATCCTGTGCAGGGCTGCCCTGGCCAGACAAGGCGCGTCTGGCGCCCTCCAAACCAATCTCAGCCCCGCTGCCTAGATGGCTCAGTACCTGTGCAACATCCCATTGACTTGAACCAGACTTCCGATCCAAATCGCTTGCTGTGAACCGCCGTACGCGGTCCGCCAGATCATCCCGGTTGACCCGCAGCGCTTCGATGGTGCGGTCGGTCAAGGTGCTCATTGCTGTCCCTCTGAATCGTGAGCATCACCTTGCGGTGCATCAGTTGGCGCTTCTGGGACTGCCTCGATGGCCGACTGCGCAGGAGTTCCATCAATTGCGGGAGTTTGTGGTGCCGCTTCGACAGCAGGCTCAGATTCCGACTTTGAAGCGCGCGATCCGGTGCGCAGGACAATGCCGAGCACCGCAATCGCCGCAATCGCCAGCACCCCAAGGAGAACATAGATCCACACCATCGATGAACTGCCATTGTTCAGCGCTCCGACCACGGTGATGCTGAGTGGATCCTCGAGCGAGCCCTTGATCGTCATCGTGTTCGGACCTGTCTTCACAGCGCCAGAACCGGTGATGCTTGAGATCTCTCCGGGGAAGGTCAGCGTGAATTCGTACTCGCCTTGGGAGATGCCGGGAATCCCTGCTGACTCTGAGTTGGTCGAGGCATCAGACACTGCTGTGAAGGTAGCAACGTCGCCTTCGGTCGTCATTGACCAGTTCTCATTGATGTCCGTGGCAGTGACATTGGAGATGTCGCAACTCAGTACGAGATTCTCCTCAGTCTCCGATGCCACGCAACTCTGGAAGGTCTCTGCGGAGGACTGATCGGTCAGTTCGCCAGATTGCAGCTTGCTGTTGAGATCCTCTGGGCTGTCGATGCCCAGAATAGAGGCGGCTTGCTTGGTCACGGACAACTCGATCTTGCCCGACAACGTGGAGTCAGGATTCACATTGAGTGAGTAGGTGATGTTGATGCAGCCGCTGAGCACGACAACTGCGAAGGCAGCGATCGCAGCCATGAATGTCGATCTACGAACACGAGTGCTGTTCATCGCTGATCCCCCAGAGTTGGCGTAAAGCGCCAATCTATCGGCCGGTGCGGGGATTTGGCGGGATCTGCCTACTCGATGATCTGCACGCGAGTGATCACTGTTCTTGCGATGGCGATCTCCCGATGATTTCCAAGAGCCAGACGCTCCGGATCAGCGAGATAGGCCTCGAAGGCCGCATCATTGGGGAAGGAGATCACCTGCACCTCCAAGGCCTCCTCGCTCGGCTCAGTGCGGCGCACACGCTGAAGTACCCGCCCACCGTGATGAGGAATCAGCGCCAGCACCTGATCTTCAAAGTCAATCAGCGCAGAGTCCTGTCCGGGATTGGCCCAGAGCTGAACACACAGGTGCACGGCTGCCGACACGTTCAGGTGGCCAGTTCCGCAGGCGTTGGGCAACTGCACACCAGATTGCGATCGCCGTAGGCACCATCAATTCGACGCACTGGCGGCCAGTACTTGTCGGCGTGCGCTGTGCCGCCTGGAAATGCGCCAAGCCGGGCTGGATAACTATGACTCCAATCGCCTACGACGCAGTCTGCAGTATGCGGCGCATTGCGCAGCGGGCTGTCGTCAAGGGGCCAGGTGCCTGCAGCTATCGCATCGATCTCGGACTTGATCGCAATCATGGCGTCGATGAAGCGATCCAGTTCAGCAAGATCCTCTGACTCTGTCGGCTCAATCATCAAGGTGCCTGCCACAGGAAAGGACATGGTCGGCGCATGAAAGCCGTAGTCCATCAGCCTCTTGGCTATGTCATCCACCGTGACGCCGGTACTGGCCGTGATCGGGCGTACATCCAGGATGCACTCGTGCGCCACCAAACCCGTGCTGCCGGTGTACAGCACCGGGAAGTGCTCGTTGAGCCGTTTAGCAATGTAGTTGGCCGAGAGGATGGCCACTTGGGTTGCACGCTTGAGTCCATCAGCACCCATGAGGCGGATGTAGGCCCATGGGATGGGCAGGATTCCGGCACTCCCCCACGGCGCACCACTGACCGGACCGACTCCGCCATCGCGGTGCCCACGGCCAACCGGACCGGCCTCTGGCCGCAGCGGATGTGACGGCAGGTACGGAGCCAAGTGCTCGCGCACCGCGACTGGGCCAACTCCCGGCCCGCCACCGCCGTGCGGAATGCAGAAGGTCTTGTGCAGATTCAAATGCGAGACATCGGCCCCGAAGCGTCCTGGCTTGGCCAGCCCCACAAGTGCATTCAGATTCGCGCCATCGACGTACACCTGGCCGCCCGCGTCATGCACCAAGGCACAGATCTCTGCCACTGCCGTCTCGAACACCCCATGAGTGGAGGGGTAGGTGATCATCAGAGCACTGAGTTGAGAACCGTGTTCAGCGATACGGAGCTTGAGATCGTCGAGATCGACATTGCCGAACTCATCGCACTTCACCACGACCACACGCATCCCAACCATCACAGCACTGGCTGCATTGGTTCCGTGTGCACTGCTGGGAATCAGACAGACATTGCGCTCCAGATCACCATTGGCCTGGTGGTAGGCACGAATGGCGAGCAGACCCGCGAACTCACCTTGCGAACCGGCATTGGGTTGCACGCTGACGAAGTCGTAACCCGTGATCTCTGCAAGAAAGCGCTCCAGCGACTGAATCATGTCGATCGTCCCGGCGGCGTCCGACACGGGCGCAAACGGATGCAGACCTGCGAACTGCGGCCACGTAATGGATTCCATCTCCGTTGCAGCATTGAGTTTCATCGTGCACGAGCCCAGCGGAATCATCGCGCGGTCCAAGGCGATGTCTCGATCTGCAAGCTTTCGCAAGTAGCGCATCATTGATGTCTCACTGTGATGCGTGGTGAACACCGGATGCTGCAGGAAGGAAGAGGTACGCGTCGCAAAAGAAGGCGGCACTGCCACCAGATCCGTTTGCCGGACTTCGTTCATCACTCCGAGCGCAAGCGCTGTTGCATCCAAAAGCACCTGAAGGTGCTCTGCTTGAGTGACCTCGTCAACGGAGGCAGACACCGTGTCCACATCGACGATGCGAATGTTGACTCCGTTCGCCGAAGCGGAGGCACTGATCTGCTCGGCTTTCCCGGCCACTGTCCATTGCACTGTGTCAAAGATCGCGAGATCTGATGTCTGTGCGCCAAGCTGGCGCAATCCCTGGCGAAGTCGCAATGCGGTGCTGTGCACCCGCTCGGCAATAGCCGTCAAACCCTTGGGGCCGTGGTAGCTGGCATACATCGCCGAAATGATGGCCAGCAGCACCTGCGCTGTGCAGATATTGCTCGTGGCCTTCTCGCGACGAATGTGCTGCTCGCGAGTCTGCAGAGCCAGGCGATAGGCCGGGTTTCCATCGGCGTCAAGACTCACGCCGACCAAACGGCCCGGCAATGATCGCTCCAAGCCGGCACGAACCGACATGTACCCCGCGTGGGGTCCACCGAATCCCATCGGAACGCCGAAACGCTGTGCCGAGCCGACGACAATGTCAGCACCGAGTTCACCGGGTGGGGTGAACAAGGTGAGGGCGAGCAAGTCAGCAGCTACGACGGCCAAGGCCCCAGCGTCATGTGCCTGCTTGATAAGACCCGCAAGATCGCGAAGAACTCCCGAGCTGCCCGGATAGCTGACCATCACTCCTGACCAGGGCCCTTCTGGGAGGCTCTCATCTAGATCTGCGATGAACAGCTCGATGCCCATCGGCTCTGCACGTGTCTTGAGCACGGCCAGAGTCTGAGGGTGGGTGTCGCGGTCCACGAGAAAGCGCTGAACACCTTTGGGACCCTGACGCACGCAGAGAGCCATCGCCTCTGCCGCTGCGGTGGGCTCATCCAGGAGCGATGAACCAGCGACGGGAAGAGCGGTCAGGTCCTCAATCATCGTCTGGAAGTTCAGCAGTGCTTCCAGACGTCCTTGGCTGATCTCAGGCTGATAGGGCGTGTACGCCGTGTACCAGGCCGGGTTCTCAAGAACGTTCCGGCGAATGACGGCCGGGGTGTGGGTATCGGAGTAGCCAAGACCGATCATGCTTGCCTTCACGGTGTTGCGTTCGGCTAGCGCTCGCAATTCAGCGAGCACTGCGAATTCATCGGCGGCAGCTGGAAGGCTCAGCTCCTGGGTCCAGGCGATGACCTCCGGAACAACCGCCGAGGTGAACGCATCAAGGTCGGTATAGCCAAGGGCTTCGAGCATCAACTCAACTGCTGGCTGATCTGGGCCGATATGTCGATCGACAAATGCAAATTCACGTTCAGGCATGACTCTCCCCAGGGCCGAGGGCACGGATGTGCCATCTCCCCCTCTGTTGCCCGCGATGCGATCGCGACCTGAGAGTTTCCCGATGCTCGCGCATCAGTTTCACCGTCGGTGGGGCGTGAGCCCGCCTTCCAGAGGTGCCTTCCCCATGCGGTCCGTTTGCCTGAGAGGTTGTCGGGGAGATTTGCTCCTTCGGCGCCGGATCTCACCTAGGTGGGATGCCGGACTCTCCCGCGTGGGGTCAATCAGCAGGCACAGCCTATAGCTGCGAAGTTCAGCCTGCGACTCGGCGCGCACGTCGTGCGGCCAGCTCATCGCTCGCGCTGGGGGGATTGACAGCTTCCCCATCAGGACGCTCTCCTGGAAGAGCGGCCAATGTTCCTTCGACCTCTCGCCAGACGCTGCCCACAGCGATGCCGAAGACTCCTTGACCACCGCGCACCAGGTCAACGACTTCGTCGGCACTGCGGCATTCATAGATCGTGGCGCCGTCACTCATCAAGGTCATGCGAGCAAGATCCTCGTGTGAGCGCAGAGCGAGGTGATCAACGGCTGCGCGAATATTCGGCAGCGAGACGCCGGTATCAATCAGGCGCTTCACAATGCGCAGAACGAGGATGTCTCGAAAACTGTAGAGGCGTTGCGTGCCTGAACCACTTGCACCGCGAACCGTGGGTTGCACAAGTTCGGTGCGTGCCCAATAGTCGAGCTGGCGATACGTGATGCCTGCAGCCGCGCACGCGATCGGTCCGCGATAGCCGATGTCTGCTGGCAGGGGACGAAGATCAGCATCGTCGAAGAGCGAGCCTTGCAGATCAGCCTTCGGACTCTCAACGTTCACGTAGTTCCTCCTGCGCGGCAGTGTGGCACCACTGGGGAAGTGGGCAGTGCTGACGCTACGAACAAGCGCATGTCATGGTCAATGCGACACACGGGAAGCCGATCGAGGGAAGTCTGAACCATCACGTGAGGGTTCACTCCTGGAAATCCTCCGGGGAGATCTGGTCCAGGAAGGCACGAAACTGCTCGACCTCGTCCTCGGGTTCTTCATCCTCGGGCATCTCGACACCCGCTTCCTCCAGGACCTCGTCTGTCGCCGTGATGGGCACCTGCAGCCGCAGGGCCAGGGCGACAGCATCAGATGGTCGGGCACTGACCTCGACACCATTGGCGAACACAAGGGAGGCGTAGAACACGCCATCGGTCAACGCTGAGATCTGCACTTCGGTCAATTCAGCGCCGACAGCAAGCAGGATGTCCTTCATCAGATCATGAGTAAGCGGGCGCGGTGGCACTACGCCCTGCTGTGCATAGGCAATGGCGGTTGCTTCCACGGCGCCGATCCAAATGGGGATGACCCGCGTACCGTCAAGTTCCTTGAGCAGCACAATCGGCGTATTCGAGGGCATCTCCATTCGAACCCCGATGAATTCAAGTGCGTGCACAGATCCAGAGTAGTGCTAGACCTTTCCGCCACGGACCAATTCGGCTCGCAGCAGCGCCGCGTGCAATTGCACGAACAGGGCCGCCAATTCGCGAATGGTCTCCTGTGCTCGCGAGCGTGCTTCCTGATCACGGGGTCGCGTGTAAGGAGTCGCAATCTGGTCCAGCAAGCCACTATCGCGATCAGCTGTCACCCGGAATCCGCGCAGGTGTCGGGGTTCGACGCCGAATTCGGAGAGTCGAGCAACCACGGACGCGATGGCGAGAGCATCCTCGTCGTAGTGCCCGCCTGCGGTGCAGACGACCAGGCCAACAGATTCCAACTGAGCAACCACCGACTCGGCCAGACCGACCTGCTCGGCCAGTTCCAGCCGGGTCAGACGGACGCGACCGGCGCCTGCTCGGAAGTCCTCAGGACGCAACCCTGAGCCTGCAACGGCCACGGGCGCATCGTCGGTCTCAGAATCCAGATGCTCGCGGATGACTTTCAATGGCAGGTATTGATCACGCTGAAGGATCAGTACAGCGCGGAGCTGCTCAACATCTCGCTCAGAGAATCGTCGGTATCCGGAGGCCGTTCGATCAGGAGTCACCAGACCCTCGGTCTCAAGAAAGCGGATCTTGCTGATGGAGACATCGGGAAATTCGCGCTTGAGCAAGGTGAGCACTTCGCCAATGCTCAGCGTGCCCATGATCGGACGTTGGGCCTCGCTCATGAGCCTGGCTCAACTCCAACAAGGAAGACGAAGCGGAAACGACCGATCTGCAATTCATCACCGCCGGAGAGACGACGATCATCGACTCGCTTGCGATTGACGTATGTGCCATTGAGGCTGCCGACATCGCGGATGCTCCAGCCTTCCGCGCCTCGCCGAATCTCGGCATGGCGTCGGCTCACGGTGACATCGTCGAAGAAGAGATCGGCTTCAGGAGCGCGACCGATGGTGACAATGTCCTTGGTGGGGCTGAGCGGAAATTCCGTGCCTTCGCCGGGACCTCGGTGGACGACCAGCATCGCCGTGCCAGGACTGAGTCCAGGCTGCTTCTGGGCTCCGACGGCAGCCATCGACCCAGAGGTTCCGGTGCCCGTCAATGGAATGACGTTGGTGATCGCTCCGGTGTAGTCAAGGTTTGCCTCGAGATTGGTGCCACATTCCGGGCAGAAATGCGCACCCTCAGGAACAGGCTTGCCACACGAGGGACACTGACGCATGCCCTCAATCTACCGTGCAGGTTGAACCCGTGCCCCTAGGCGCGAGTGTGCGCCTCGTATTGGCTGGAGTTGAGAAGCGATGCAGTCTGTGCCGAGTCTGAGATGCGCAGCTTGAACAGCCAGCCATCGGCATAGGGAGCCTCATTGATGGATTGCGGGGCGGCATCCAGAACTTCGTTGATCTCCATGACTGTGCCCGAGAGCGGCGCATAGATGTCGCTCACACTCTTGGTCGACTCCACCTCGCCACATGGTTGGCCCGCCTGAACGCTGTCACCCACCTTCGGCAGACTCACATAGACGATGTCGCCAAGGGCCTCTTGCGCGAAGTCAGTGATGCCAACCTCGGCGACGTCGCCATCAAGGCGCACCCATTCGTGCTCTGCCGTGTACTGAAGATCCTCGTGAATCACCGTCATCCTTCCAAGCGCTGCCAGTGCCGGAACTATGCCATGTCCGGTTCAGAGGCAGCCGCGGACAGTGCGCGAGCCTGCCGCACATAGTCCAGGCCCGCCCACCAATACAAGGCAGTGCCCCATAACGCGAAGGCCCAGCCGGCCGAGGAGGCCAAGGCCCCCCACCAGGTGTCGTAGGTGCTCAGCAGCAGAGCCGGAAATCCCCAGAGCAGGCAGAAGGTTGCCGCCTTGCCCAGGACCGTGACGGGCAGCACGACCAGGCCAGCGCGCCGCAACATCGGCAGAATGCACAGCAGCACCAGTTCGCGAGCGACCAGCACAGCAACGAGCCACCACGGAATGATGGATCGCAGGGCCAGACCGATGATGGTGGCCGCTATGTACAGACGATCAGCGGCCGGGTCCAGGAACTCCCCCAGTTTGCTGCCTTGGTCAAGAGCGCGGGCCAGCGCACCATCGAGCCAATCGGTGACGCCAGCGATGATCAGGACAAGGACCGCCCAGGCATCAGCCTGGGGAACCAGGACCAGCCAGAGGAAGAGCGGGACTCCGAGCAGGCGCAGCAGACTGAGGGCATTCGGCACTGTCCAGATGCGCACCTCAGCCATCACGAACCGCCGAGAATCGACCATTGGCGTGCGTCACCCGCACGGGAAGTCCGAAGGTATGACTCAGCCAGGCTCCAGTGAGCACGTCGGCAATCGGGCCAGATGTCGCCACGGAGCCGTCCTTCATGAGCAAGGCATGAGTGAAGCCTGGCGGAATCTCCTCCACATGGTGGGTCACCAGAATCTGCGTGGGAGCCGTCGGGTCAGCTGCCAAGGTGGCCATGCGGGAGACCAGATCCTCTCGACCGCCCAGATCCAAGCCAGCTCCTGGCTCATCGAGCATCAGGATCTCCGGGTTCGCCATGAGGGCGCGCGCGATGAGGGTGCGCTTGCGTTCGCCCTCGGACAGAGTCGCAAAGGTGCGATTGGCCAGCTTGTCGATGCCCCAGGCGAACAGAAGTTGGGCTGTGCGCATGAGGTCTTGGCCTTCATAGCGCTCGCGCCATCGACCTGAGACCGAATAGGCACCGGTGAGCACCACATCGGCAACCCGCTCACCGGGCGGAATGTCGCCAACCATTGCGCTGCTGGCCCAGCCAATGAGTGGTCGAAGTTCAGCCATGTCAACGCTGCCGAGTCGTTCACCGAGAATCTCAACCTCACCGGAGGTGGGAAACATGCGACCAGAGGCCACCAGCATCAAGGTTGTCTTGCCGGCCCCGTTGGGGCCGAGGATCACCCAACGCTCGCCTGCTTCAACCTGCCAGTTCACCTGATTGACCAGCAGCTTGCGTCCCCGGCGGACGACGACATCCGCACAACTCAACACTGCGGGCACGCACCGACCTTAGCCGGACATCAGCCTTGGGGCCTGCAACGACTAGCGTTGGATTGCCATGACCACTCAGACCGTGCTGATCACCCTTTCGGGCCGAGATCGCCCCGGCGTGACCAACCAGTTGTTCGCCAGCCTGGATTCCCGCGCCATCGTTCGCGACATTGAGCAATTGGTGGTGCGTGATCGGCTGGTGCTGTCTGTCCTGCTCGATGTTGAGACCCTTGCCGTCAGCAAGACGGTGCACATCGTGACTGATCTGGCTGCCGAACTCGGGCTTGAGCTGGCCGTGGATCCACAGATGATCGAACTTCGACCCACGAAGCGCCAGCGCATTCACGTCACCCTCCTCGGTTCCCCACTGCATCCAGATTCCATCGCCCATGTCACCTCTGCCCTTGCGGAGCACGGGGGAAATATCGATCGCATTCGGCGTATCGCGAGTTACCCCGTCACTGCCGTCCTGTTCGAGGTTTCTGGCGCCTCAACCGCGCTCATGCGTCGCGCGCTCTCCGTGGCAGCCAATGAAACAGGCGCTGACATCGCTGTTCAGGAAGCCGGGCTCGACAGACGGGGACAGCATTTGGTCGTGATGGACGTGGATTCCACACTCATCCAGAACGAGGTCATCGACCTGCTTGCCCAAGAGGCCGGAGTGCTGGACGAGGTTGCCCGAATCACCGAGCGGGCGATGGCCGGCGAACTGGATTTCGCAGCGTCGCTGCGCGAGCGCGTGACCCTGCTCAAGGGATTGCCGGTGTCCGCGATCGCTCGAGTGCAGGAGCGGATCACCCTGACTCCCGGCGCTCGTACCCTGTGCCGCACCCTGAACACGCTCGGCTACCGCGTGTGCCTGGTCTCCGGTGGGTTCATCGAAGTGATCGCACCCTTGGCCGGCGAACTCAGTGTGGATCGCGTCCGGGCAAACTCCCTCGGCATCAGCAATGGAGTGCTCACGGGAGAAGTGAACGGATCGATTGTGGATCGACTCGGCAAGAGGCAGGCACTCGAGGAATTCGCAGAAGAGTTCGGCATCCCGATGCGCCGAACCATTGCCATCGGCGATGGGGCCAATGACATCGACATGCTTGAGGCGGCTGGACTGGGAGTGGCATTCAACGCAAAGGCTGCCGCGCGTGACGCTGCCGACACGGCAGTCAATGTGCCCTATCTGGATTCAGTGCTCTATCTGCTGGGCATCACGCGCGAGGACATCGAAGTAGCAGATGAGCAGGCGGGCATCACGACTCCGTCGCCTCCCGTCAACTGAACTAGCCGCGTGGAACAACAAACGCAATGGCGTCTGCCGAGCCGTTCGCCCAGGAATCGTTCTTGATTTCAAGCACGAGAATTCCTGCCGTTGGATACTTCTCGCGCTCGCGCCATGGCTGCACCGACTCAACCGGATCGGCGAGGAAATCTCCCAGCCCCTCGAGCCCGGGATTGTGCCCGATGACGAGGGTATGGCGACCACTGAGGACGGTTGGGGAAACCAGATCGATCAACGTCGACACTGCGGCCTCATAGATTCCCGGGCATTGGTGCACTTCCGCCAATGGCAGTGACGAGGCAATGCCCTGCCAACTCTGCTGTGTGCGGAGCGCCGACGACACCAACACTGCTGGCTCATCACCGAGGAAGTCCCTGCCGTCTTCGGCGAACCACTCGCGTGCAGCCCGAACGTCACGAAGACCACGTTCGCTCAAAGGGCGATCATGGTCGGGCACACCTACCGGATAGGCCGACTTCGCGTGTCGCATCAAGACCAATCGGCCGTAGCTCATGGTTAGGCGCCTTGCGAGTGCACTCCCCCATCGACATGCACGATCTCACCCGTGGTCGATGGGAACCAGTCGGACATGAGGGCCACGCATGCCTTGCCGGCTGGTTCTGGATCATCCAGGTCCCAGCTGATCGGCGAGCGGGTTGCCCACACCTGTTCAAAGCTGTCAAAGCCGGGGATCCCCTTGGCCGCCATCGTGCGGATTGGTCCGGCGGCCACCAAGTTGACTCTGATGCCCTGCGGGCCAAGGTCGCGAGCCAAGTAGCGGCAGGTGCTTTCGAGCGCCGCCTTGGCCACACCCATCCAGTCGTACTTGGGCCAGGCGAGGGAAGAGTCGAAATCCAGCCCAATGACAGAGCCACCGGGCCCCATCAATGGCAGAACTGACATGGCCAGAGATTTGAAGGAGAAGGCAGACACCTCGATAGCCGTGGCTACATCGGCCCAAGTGGTGTTCAGGAAATTGCCGCCGAGGGCGCCTTGAGGTGCGAAACCGATTGAGTGCAGCACTCCATCCACGGATGGCACGTGCTCGCGCAGATCGTCAGCCAGTGAATCCAGATGATCCTGGTTGACCACGTCCAACTCGATGACCGCTGCCTCATTGGGCAATCGTCCCGCGGCGCGCTTGGTCAGGGACAGACTGCGTCCAAAGCCGGTCAGCACAACTGTGGCGCCCTGCTCCTGTGCCAACCGAGCTGCCGAGAATGCAATCGACTGGTCTGTGAGAACCCCGGTGATCACCAGGTTCTTGCCTTCCAGAATTCCCACGA
>Ga0172380_10007506_pt1 | contig 12227 bp, 8 predicted proteins | sample Leawe162metaG_FD_119747 | JGI IMG/M metagenome (GOLD analysis project Ga0172380, IMG submission 119747) | Leachate microbial communities from a municipal landfill in Southern Ontario, Canada - Leachate well 162 metaG | ecosystem: Engineered > Solid waste > Landfill > Unclassified | place...
ATCAGAGCCGGATGCGATGCTTATTTTGGTTATCCTATTACTCCACAATCGGAAGTTTTAGAATATTTAGCTAATTATGCTCATAGAACCGGCATGGTTGTTCTACAAGCTGAAAGCGAAGTCGCTTCAATCAATATGGTTTACGGAGCTGCAGGAACAGGCAGAAAAATTATGACTTCTTCATCAAGTCCTGGTATGAGTTTGATGATGGAAGGAGTTTCCTATATTGCATGCGCTGAGCTTCCTTGTTTATTAGTGAATGTAGTTAGAGGCGGTCCTGGTCTTGGTACAATACAGCCATCGCAGGGGGATTATTTCCAAGCAGTAAAAGGCGGCGGACATGGCGATTATAAATTAATCGTATTAGCACCTTCGACTGTTCAAGAGATGGTCGATTTCGTAAGAGATGGTTTTGAATTAGCATTCAAGTATAAAAATCCGGTAATGATACTCACCGATGGCGCATTAGGTCAGATGATGGAGAAAGTTGATCTATTCCCACAGATGGATAGAAAAACAGAATTTGAAAGTTGGGCAACGGTAGGAAAGCCAAAAACACGTGAAAGAAATGTAATTACATCTCTCAATATTCAAGCAGATGAGATGGAAAAAACAAATATTCATCTTCAAGCAAAGTATAAATTGATTGAAGAGAATGAGATTAAGTATGAAGAATATATGTGTGATGATGCTGAAATATTATTAGTTGGATTTGGATTAGTTGCAAGAATTTGTAAAAAAGCGGCTCAATTAGCGCGTGAAAAAGGGATTAAAGTCGGTGTATTTCGTCCAATATCGTTATTCCCATTCCCAACTGTAAAGATCAATGAGTTAGCAGGAAAAGTAAAAGGAATTATGGATGTAGAGATGAATGCCGGTCAGATGGTTGAAGATGTTCGTCTCGCAGTTAATGGAAAAATTCCGGTCGAATTTCATGGAAGAATGGGTGGAGTAGTACCATCACCCGAAGAGATTCTACATAAGTTAGAAGAAAAGTTTGTAGGAGAAATAGCATGAACGAAAAGACAATGGTAAATGAAGAACAGCATTTTGAAGAAATGATTGCTGAAGAGAGTGTTTGTACTACTGAAAATTTAGTCTATGAAAAACCGGATACATTACTTGATACACCAATGCATTACTGCCCGGGTTGCGGACATGGAGTTGCTCATAGATTAATTGCAGAAGTAATTAATGAACTCGGAATACAAGAGGATACTATTGGAGTAGCGCCGGTCGGATGCTCGGTATTTGCATATAATTATTTGAATATAGATATGACAGAGGCAGCACACGGAAGAGCCTCAGCAGTAGCAACTGCAATTAAAAGAGTAATGCCCGATAAATATGTATTCTCTTATCAAGGGGATGGAGATTTAGCGGCTATCGGTACAGGGGAAACAATTCACACTTGCAATAGAGGTGAAAACTTACTGATAATATTTATCAATAATGGAATTTATGGAATGACCGGTGGACAGATGGCTCCAACAACATTACCGGGAATGAAATCGACAACTTCACCATTCGGAAGAGACGTTGCAACGATGGGCAGTCCACTAAAAATAACTGAATTAGTTGCTCAGTTACCGGGTGTTTATTATTGTACAAGAACAGCTGTAAATAATGTTGGAAACGTAAGAAGAGCAAAGAAAGCAATACGTAATGGCTTTGAATACCAGAAGCTGAAAAAAGGACTTAGCTTTGTTGAAATAGTTTCTAATTGTCCATCAAATTGGAAGATGACACCATTAGCATCAAATAAATGGATGGAAGAAAATATGTTCCCATTTTATCCACTCGGCGATTTGAAAGTGCCAAACGATAAGGAGAAATAAGATGATTGAAGAGATTATTATTGCGGGATTTGGAGGTCAAGGCGTTCTTTCGATGGGTCAGATTTTATGTTATAGTGGAGTAATGGAGAATAAGGAAGTAAGTTGGATGCCTTCTTATGGACCTGAAATGAGAGGTGGTACTGCTAACTGTATGGTTATAATCAGCGATACAAAAATCAGTTCACCAATTATTAATAAGTTCGATACTGTTATAGCACTTAATCAGCCATCGCTCGATAAGTTTGAGAAAGCAGTAAAACCGGGTGGATTGCTAATATATGAAGCAAGTACGATTGTAAATCCACCAACAAGGACAGATATTGAGATACTTCCAATTGAAGCAGCTAATGAAGCTGCAAAGTTGAAGAATAGCAAAGTAATGAATATGATTATACTCGGTTCATTTCTAAAGAAGAAGCCGATTATTGAACTTGATAATATTATCGAAGGAATAAAAAAAGTACTTCCTGAAAGGTATCATCATTTAATTCCACTCAATAAAGAAGCCCTTCAGAAGGGGATGGAATTAGCAGAAATGGTGAATGCATAGAATTAAGAATGAATTATAAAAGCTGCCTCAAAAGGGCAGCTTTTTTTTTGTTATTTTTCATACTAAAAATACAAGTGGAGTTTCAAATGAGAAAGGATATGGAACGGGTATTTGTTTTTACAATTGTAATCATTTTTGGATTTAGCAATATTAATTTTGGACAAAATGAATTTCTTGAAGTAAATGGTAAGAAAATTGAAATATTTACTTCCGGTTTAGAAAATAATCGTGATAATAAACCGGTAATTGTATTTGAAAATGGGATGGCATGTAAATTAGAAATTTGGAAGAGTATAATTAAAGAAGTTTCAAAAACATCAGCAGTTTTTTCTTACAACAGACCCAGAATTGGAGAATCCGAAAATGATAGTCTTCCACCAACCACCGGGCATATAATAAATAATTTAAGAACAATGCTTTTGGAGAAAGGGCTTAAACCTCCTTATCTGTTCATTTCTCATTCCTTTGGTGGGGCATATATTAGAAGTTATGCAGCCAAATATCCAAATGAAATTGCGGGACTTATATTTGTCGATCCAATTGATTTCACAAAAAAGAAAGGTGATGGTGATCTTCCATATTTAGAAATCGGATTGACGCAGCATCAAATTGATTCAATGTTCGCTAAACCATATAAGGATTTCAAAGAAAAACTTTATGCCGAAATGCCGAACTTCTATGTTGAGGAAGTGAAAATATCGTCACAATTGACAAACACAGAATTTAGAGAATGCGATAGCATTCCACTGCCAGACGTTCCAGTTCATTTTATAAAAGCCGGCGGTTATCCAAAAACGCCCGATGATAGGGGGGAAACAATTTTTGATAAAGAAAAATTGTTTAGAATAGATGAATTTTTGAAAATGAAAAGATGGATTGCACTTCTTTTTCCTCTTCGATATGGGAAATTGTTTTATAGTTCCAGTTCCGGACATTATGTTCAAAAGGATGACCCTGAATTAATTATTTCGAGTATAAAGTTAGCTTTAAGTGATTATGAGAAAATTCGGAATGAGAAATTAATAAACTGATTGAGTAGCGTTTATTTTAGCTTGTGCATAATTAAAATAAGGATAAGCCAAGTCCGATTTGAACTTGGCATTATCCTATTTTTGTAAATTATTTTACTGATCTGAAAATGTATGCTTTCAATGAATAATCTTGAGTAACTAGATACTTAAGATAAGTATCTAATGTCGAAATATTATTTTCTAGCGCATTTTTCAAATTGGTTAGTATTCGAGAATTTAAAAAATAGATTCCGCCGGTAGTCCAATTATAGCCCTCTTTAGTCTTACTATATTTTAATATTTTATCTTCTGCATTCATAGCTATACAGTAGGGGTTGTCTCCATTAATGTATTTGGTAACTGCTAAAATACCATCGCTTTCTTCGTCTTGTAAACAGCACAAAATATAATTATTAAATTCGATTTCATCATAAACTAAAATTTTCGATATAAAGCAAAATGAATTATTAGCTAAATGTGGAGTTAATAAAAATAAATAAAGCAATTCATTATCAGAATTTTTTTCAAGTATGTTCAGAGGTATTCTGCAATCGATTGTTAATATATATTTTTTCATTTCAGAATTATTTTCGTCAACTATAAAAAATACTCTATTAAAGCCATTGTTTTGAACAATTCTTATTGCACTCTTTAGGTAATTAGAGGTGTTATCATCTATTCTTTGTAATGGTTCAACAAATATTACTAAAGTCATTTATCTATTTCCCTTTTGATATTAGTCAGCATCAAACACATTAATGGTAGCTATATATTTAGATAATTGTTTCTTATTCAATCTTCTTTTCAATGTTTCAGCAGTAAAATAAATACAAGGTACAAGTAAAAGAGTTAGGAAAAGAGAGCTTGTTAATCCGCCAATTATTACCCAAGCCAAACCGTTTTTTAATTCTGCACCGGCACCACTAGCAATTGCAAGTGGCATCATACCAAAGATCATTGCTAAACTCGTCATTAAAATTGGACGCAATCTTTCTTTTCCCGCCTCAATCAAAGCAACTTGTAATTCTTTTCCATCTTTTATCAATTCATTTGTGAAATCAACTAATAGAATTGCATTCTTGGCAACTAAACCAAGAAGAGTAATCAGACCCAGAATTGAGAATACAGAGAGTATTTCCATATTGAGTGCTAGTGCGATAAATGAGCCGATCATTGCAGTCGGTATTGAAAAAAGTACAACAAAAGGATGAAGCAATGAATTATAAAGAGCGACCATTATAAGGTAAATAAGTATTATAGCGGCAACCAAAGCTATTCCGAGACTTGAGAAGGCATCTCCTTGTTGTTTTAACATTCCCGATTTTTCTACTGATACTCCATCAGGGATTTTACCAACTAATGCTGCTTCGATCTCTTCTCCTACGCTACCTGATGCACGTCCAATTACATTTGATTTAATCGTAATAGAACTCATTCTATCATATCTTTCAAGCATGCTTGGTCCTAAGGTTTGTGTAATGTTGGCAAATTGGTTTAATTCAATTAATTGTCCCAGATTGTTAATAAATGTAATTGTTGAAACATCAAAAATATTTTTTCTATCGAACTTATCGAGTACAATATTAATATTGTATTCATATGCACCATCTTTATATTTTGAATCTGTGTTGCCAGCTAATGCAGTTCTAAGTGTAGCTCCCACATCAGCGACTGATAGACCTAATTGTTCCATTTTATTTCTATCAATTTTAATTGATATTTCAGGTTTTGGATCATCAATAGAATACTTAACATCAGTTGTACCGGGTATTTTTTTAGCGATATCCAAAATTGTTGCTGCGGTAGAATTTACCTTATCTAAATCAGTACCTTTAATAACAAATTGAATTGGAGCATCAGAACCACCTCCGGCTAAGCTAGTTGGTGTTGTTCTTATTTTAGCTCCCGGTATTTTTGCCAATAATTCGTTTTTAAGATTTTCTGCATAATCTGCAATTCCTAGTTCTCTATTTTTTTTATCAGTTATTTTTACAGTCATTTGAGTTATGTTATTTCTTGAAGATGTTGAAGCAATAGAATTTGAAAGTCCAACATTAGTCATCACTTTAATAACTTCTGGCTTAGATAAAATAATTTGTTCTATATTTTTTGTAATCATATTATTTTCGTAGATAGATACTTCTGGAGCAAGTTCTATATCAACATTAAATTCACTTTGATCAACATCAGGCATAAAAGCAGAACCGATAAATCCCATACCAACAAGACTAATAGAAGAAATAAAAAGTCCAATGACTCCGGCATAAACTTTTTTCCGATTATTCAAACTCCAGCTTAAGATTAATGCATAAGTCTCTTTTACCTTATTAAATAACTTCTCAAATTTATCTGCGAATTTACCGGAAAGAGATGTGGTGTGAAATTCTTCAATTTTCCCGAATTTAGAAAGCAATAATGGTGTTAAACTGAAGGATACTAATAAACTTGTGAGAGTTGAAACTATTAATGGTAAAGCAAATTCTCTAAGCAATCCACCGATAATTCCACCTGTCAATGATAATGGGAAAAAGACAGAAACGATTACGAGAGTAATGGATGTTGCAGTAAAGAAAATTTGCTTACTACCTTCTATAGCGGCTTGAAGCTTCGTTTTTCCCATTTCCATATGTCTAAAAATATTTTCGACTACAACAATAGCGTCATCTACCAAAATTCCTACGGCTAAGGACAATGCCATTAGCGACATTATATTTAGAGAATAACCAAACGTATAGAGAAATATAAAGGCAGGGAGCATTGATAGAGGAACTGTAACCATTACAATTAAAGCTGTCCTAAAACTATGTAGAAATAGTAAGCTGATTAAGGTTACTATAAATATTGCCAAAACTAAATCTTCTACTACTGCGTTCACCGATTCCATTGTATAGATTGAGCTATCGCTAGCAATATTAAATTGAACATTCTCTTTTACATATTCTTTTTGAATAGCATTCAATTCTTCTTTAACGTAATTACAAACGGCAACTGCATTTGCATCAGATTGTTTCTGAACACGAACTCCTATAACGTCTTTTACGTTTAATCTACTTATTTTTGTCTGTTCAGTTGTTCCATCAACTATCTCAGCAATATCACTTACAAGCACTTTACTACCATTCATATTCATATATACCATAGTATTCTTTAGTTGTTCAAGCGATGAATATTTTGCAGAAAGTCTAACAGTATAGCGTTTATCTGTTTGTTCAACCTGACCGGTAGGGAAATCCATATTAGCTTTTTGAATTGCTTGTAAAACTTGAAGAATGGAGATATTGAAGGCATTTAATTTCGCTTGATCTACATTTACTTTTATTTCTCTTTCAATACCACCAATTAAACTAACTTGACCTACACCTTGTATTTTTGCAAGGCGAGGTTGAATCCTATCTTCTACTAACTTATAAAAATCCTCTGCTTTAAGATTCCCTGAAACAGCAAATTGGATTACAGGTAGATCATCAGTTGAAAATTTACTTAGTGTAGGTGGTTCAACATCGGTAGGGAGATCAGCAATCACTGCATTAATTTTTCTTTGTGCATCTTGAAGTGAAACATTTACATCAGCGCTGGCGTTAAGTTCAATAGTTGTAACAGAAAAATTTTCTTGCGATACTGAACGCACAGTTTTAATATTTTCAAGTGAAGATACAGCATCTTCTATTTTTTTTGTTACAGAGTTTTCTACTTCTGTAGCTGCTGCACCAGGATAAATTGTAGCTATTGTAATAACATTTGCAGAAATTTTCGGGGTTAGGTTAATATTAAGCATCGAAAATGTAATAGCACCCAATAATGCAATCAAGGTAAACATTACAAATACTATTAACGGTCTCTTTATGGAAAGTTCTATCATTATATTCTCTTTAGTTTATTATTGAAACGGAAGAACCGTTTGATAAATTTATTTGACCTGTTGTTACAATTTTTTGATTTTCAATTAAGCCTGATAAGACTTCGAGATAATCTCCAAAATCTCTACCAACAATAATGTCTTTAAGTAAAACTTTATCATTATTTACAATATATACTTTGGCATTTTTAATACTTCCTACCAATGCTTCTCTAGGAATTACTAAAGAAGGTTCATTTGAACTAAAACTAAAATCTACATTAACAAAAGAACCTGCTTTAAGCTGTTTACTATTTTTATTCTCAAGAAGTATCTCAACTGGATAGTTGTGCAGCGCATCACCTTGCTGACTTACAAAGCTGATTCTGCCATTAAATTCTGTCCCCGGATATATTGATGATGTTACTTTAACAATTTGACCGGTTTTCAATTTATATACATCTCCTTCCGAGGCATTTAATGAAATTTTTAATTGGGAGATATCAACAATTGTCAAAATTGGAGTTCCGGCATTAACATAAGCCCCTTTTTCTACTTGTTTAGAGATGATATGACCATTTTGGCTTGCAATAATTTTTGTAAAACTAAACTGTTTAAGTGTTTGTTCATAATTTAATTTTGCTTTTTCAAAATCAATATTTGCATCACGCAATTTAGTCTCGGTAGTTGCCTGGCCGGAATACAAATTCTTTAATTTATTATAATCATCTTCAGCTTTCGTAAGATTTAGTTTTGCATTTTCTAGTGCCAATTGGGCTAATTTCTGATCTAACTCAACAAGAATGGTACCTTTGGATACGTAATCTCCTAAGTTGAAATTAATTGCAACTACTTGTCCACTTGCTTCAGATTTAAGTAATACTCCTTGTTTGGCTTCCGTAACACCTGTAATAGATAAATTTGTACTTAGCAATTTTTGAGTTACTAACTCCACATTTACGCTGGAATTGAGTTTTGCTTTTAATTGATTTTTTGCATCAATAGTAGATTTATTTATTACCAATTTTACGATAATGAAAATTATTAATAATGTGGCTACTGTGATTATAGTTATATACTTTTTCATTTTATTTCTCGTTAGTTGTTTTTATTTGCAATATTAATTAGATAGTTAGAAAGAGTACCTTTCGCTTTTTCTAAGTCAAATTTTGATATATATAGATCAAGAAGAGAATTAGCAAAATTTGTGTAAGCTTCTCTAAGTTTTGTTTCAGAATCAATTAAAACAGTCGCTGAAGTAATACCTTCATTAAATTCAAGAGCAGTAATATCCAATACCTTTTTTGCAAGCTCGATATTCTGTTTATTTAGAATAAGATTATCAAGCGCATTATTGTACTTTGTAGTAGAATTGGATAACTGCAAGTCCATCCCATTTTTTGCATTCTTTATCTCTTCATTAATGCTTTCAATATTTAGAGAGGCTAGCTGAATTTTTGCAATAGTTTGTCCGCCAGTAAATATTGGTAGTTGCAGTTTCACTCCAATGGAATAGTATTTAAACCAATCTTTGCCGGAATCAAAGAGATCAAATGAAGAACGCATTGCATTAATTGAGTAGCTACCGAAAGCAGTAATTGTTGGTAATAGCTTTGCGATTTGGTTTTTGTGTTCTAATTTTAATAATTCAAGATTAGTTTCAAGAATTTTATAATCATTTCTATTTTCATAGATAGAAACTTCATTATTAGCATAATCTAGATTATCAATTACTTGTTCAACTGAGCTATCTTGAGCGAATGATGTGCTATCTGCTAAAGTAAGGTTAGAGGGAATGGGCATTCCCATTTTGAATTTTAGGTTTTTATATGACAGTTCTAATGATTCTCCTACTTTTTTGAGCTGGTAGGTTATGTTATTAAGGCTTACATTCAATCTATCTACATCAACTTCTTTTACATAACCATTTACTAATTGTAATTTAGAATCATTTAGAGATTTTGTAACAAGTTTATAATTTTGATTTAATAATTGAATTTGCTTTTGAATAACTAAAGTTTGGTAATAACTCTTAGCAACCTCATATTCAACATCTTCACTAACTAAATCGGTGTTTTGTTTGAAATATAATTTAGAATATTTAGCAGCACTAAGACCCACCCAAAAGGAACCACTAAAAATCATTTGGTTGATATCACCCGTAAAAGTATAGTTATACTTTGTGCCGAATTTTACTTTAAGCATTGAGCCGGGAACGCCAAAGTAATCTCCGGGGAGTAGTGTGCTTGGAAGTTCTAAATTATTTACAAGATTTCCGGAAAGATTAATTTGCGGTAATCCACTGCCAATAATTTCATTTATTTTCTTATCTGATTTTTCTTCTTCAATTAGTGCCTTTTTTATTTCAGGATTATTGTATCGAGTATAATTAATACAATCAGTTAAAGAGAAAGAATAATTTCCAGATTGGGCGAATGTTGTTGTTTGTGAAATTGAGATAAATAACAACAGCAACACAATCAAATTTTTTGTTAATTTCAAAATACCTCCTTATTTTACTTCCGGTAAGTAATCAAAAGTCGAGCCAGCTCCTTTTAGCACAAAACAAGCTAAATACAAAGGATTGTAGAATACAATTGCTTTAATAAAAGCAATTGCCTATTTTTATTCCTTAAATAAAAGGGAAAGACTTAAAAAAGAATATGGAATTAAAAAACAAAGATATTTCACTATTGACTTCTATCCTTAATGACTTCGCTACATTTAGTGATCAAAAGAGTCTATTATATAATATTATACTAAAACTTAATGGGCTATATGGAGTAGAGCATGTTGGATTTGGAATTTTTGATGATACTAAAGAACACATTACAATGGTAATGACAAAAATAGAAAAAGATAATTATGCATTAACTACTAATGTATGGTTTAAAAATAAACCGATTAATAAATTGCCATTTAATATTAAGAATATGGAGATAAAAATTATAGAAATAGAAGCTAATTATTTTTATGATTTTGAAAAATTGACTCATGAAAGTGTAACACTAGCAGAAACTTTAAAAAAGAATAATTGTAAATCCATTAAATTTATTCCTATGCATAGCAGAGGAGAATTAATAGGATATTTTCTTATTACATCAGAAGAATATGAAATCGGTCATGAAAATCTTGATTATACATTATTAATAGCAAATTTATTAGGCTCAGCACTAAACTCAGCCAAAGCACTTGAAAATATAAGACGTAAAGAGAAAGAGAAGGAAAAGCAGATAGAGTTACTTTCTAAATTAATTTCTATAAAAGAAAAGGAGAAACTTTTTCTTCTGCTAAGTGAAAGTATTTATGAATCAATTCCTTTTGAGCACTTGACTATATACACGGATCTTAAAAATATTAACGTTGGGCAGGGATTTACATTACAAAAAGATAAGAATGATAAATTAACCTTATTATCTTATTCAGAGAGTATAACCCAATCTATTATGGCACTTAAATCATTATTAAATACAAAAATATTGAATAATTATTATGAAGTTCAAGAAAATGATTTGGCGGAGATTTGTAAGAAAATTCCATATTTTCGGCGTGTAAAGGAAAAGAATCTAATTAAATCATTTTTGATATTGAGTTACTTATATGAAGGGCATGGAGAGATATATTTAATATTAGGGAGAAAGAATCCCGGATATTCAAATGATGAAAATGAAAAGATAGAATATATTTTTTCATCTCAATATGGTTCATTTTTTTCTAACCAAGAACTTGAGCTTTCGATGGTCTTATTGCCTCAAATAGGATTACTACTTGAAAATCTTTATTCATTTGATAAGATAAATAGTCTGACTAAAAAATTAGAGCAAGAATATAACTATTTATTGGAAGAGATCAATTCTGCAAATAGTTTTGAAGAAATTATAGGAACAAGTAGATCAATCAACGAGACATTAGACAAAGTAAAACAAGTGGCTCCAATAGATGCAAATGTATTGATACTTGGCGAAACAGGAACAGGCAAAGAATTAATTGCTAAAGCAGTCCATAATTTATCGAGAAGAAAAGATCAAGCATTTATTACAATCAATTGCGCTGCACTTCCTGCTCAGTTGATAGAATCAGAACTATTTGGACACGAATTAGGAAGTTTTACTGGAGCAGTTGAAAGAAGAATTGGCAAATTTGAGATCGCTAACAAGGGGACAATCTTTTTAGATGAAATTGGCGAATTGCCAATTGAGATACAAGCAAAGCTTTTGAGAGTTTTGCAGGAAAAAGAGTTTGAACGAATTGGTGGGAAAAGTACTATTTATTCTGATGTGAGAATTGTAGCAGCAACAAATCGTAATCTTGAAAAAGAAGTTGAAAATGGGAAATTTAGAGCCGATCTTTTTTTTAGGCTGAATGTATTCCCAATTAGAGTTGCTCCACTTCGTGAAAGAAAGGAAGATATTCCATTATTAGTAAAACATTTTATTGATAAATTTTCTAAACGAATAGGAAAGGAGATTAAGTCTGTAAAAAAGAATGATATTGAATACTTAATGCAATATAATTGGCCTGGGAATATTCGTGAGCTTGAACATGTTATCGAACGTGCTATCATAATTTCTAAAGATTCTAGTCTTAACTTCGAATTGATGATGAATGAAGGGAGCGCTACAAATAAGAATGATTTAGAGCTATTCAAAACTCTTGAAGATATGGAAAAGGAATATATTATAAATGCAATAAAGTTATCGAATGGTAAAATAACAGGAGAGAAAAGCGCTGCGCAATTGCTTGGAATAAATGGCAAAACGCTTGGATCGAAAATGTTAAAGCTTGGAATAAAGAGGAAGTTTATTGTTGTAGAAGAATAGATGCCGAGATTTTTAATTAAGGTTAATTCAAAAATTCAATCCAAACTTCAATCTTTGTTTGTAATTATAGGGTATTATCTTTAATTTTGTAATTCGTATATCTTTTAAAAGGAATTAAAATGGCAAGTAATATTGGTGAAATTGTTCAGGTAATTGGACCGGTTGTCGATATCG
>Ga0172380_10007507_pt1 | contig 12226 bp, 11 predicted proteins | sample Leawe162metaG_FD_119747 | JGI IMG/M metagenome (GOLD analysis project Ga0172380, IMG submission 119747) | Leachate microbial communities from a municipal landfill in Southern Ontario, Canada - Leachate well 162 metaG | ecosystem: Engineered > Solid waste > Landfill > Unclassified | place...
CACGAGAAAACAGCTTGACCAGTGCCTGTTCGATAAACGCTTCAGTATACGTTGATTTCATTATTGCCTACACCCTTAAAAGGTTAAATTCTGAGGCGACAACTAGTCTGACACAGGGGGTACCCGACAGCCTGACGGCTCTTGTGCTCAAGCGAGTATGGGACCATAGCAATGGTGGCATGGGGGCGCAGAAAGGCCACATCGCGCCCATCCATTCCGCATATCAGCGTTTTCATTCGGCGCAATAACAATTGCGCCCTACATTGTGGGCTTGGTGGTTATCCGCCGGTGGAGACAGCATCAGAGGCGGTGTCAACCGAATACAACGCGGATACACCTGCCGTGGTGGCAGCTTGATTCGTCAAACAGCTTTGTTGCTGGGACAGGGTCGCGTTGTGAGCCGCATTGGCCAAGGCTTGCGCAGTCACCTGATAGAGATTGCCCATGGCGATGGCTGGCGCGTCATCCAAAACCTTGATATTGGTCTGAGTGACGGCATCTGTGATCTGGTTGTTGACGGCGGTTGGAAATGCCATGTGATTAATTCCTTACAAATCATATAGATGAAACGGGCGCTGCATGGCGTAGATCAGTGCTGATCCGCGCTTCGAGACGAACGGTAGCGGCTGATGGCATGGTGTCGTCCTCCTGCTCGAAATTGTACGTCTGACTGCCGGAAAAATCATCTGGTTTATGCGCCAAGGGCAGGCTGCACCCACACGAAAAATCGCCACCAGCCTGTCCGTTGCCTCTGTCCTCTGCCCTCTGTCATCTGTCCTCTGCCACCCCGTACCCCAGGCTTTTCACCGCCCGTTCGCTGTCGGCCCAGCCGCTTTTTACTTTGATCCAGACTTCCAGATAGACTTTGCTCTCGAACAGTTTTTCCATGTCGAGGCGCGCCTGGGTGGAGATTTCCTTGAGTTTTTCGCCTTTTTTGCCGATCAGGATGGGCTTTTGGGTTTCTTTGTCGACGATGATGGCGGCGAAGATGCGGCGCAGGTTGCCCGTGGTTTCGAATTTTTCGATCTCTACGCTGATCGCGTAGGGGATTTCGTCGCCGGACAGGCGGAATACTTTTTCGCGCAGGATTTCGGCGGCGAGGAAGCGCTCGCTGCGGTCGGTGATTTCATCTTCACCGAAGGTAGCCTGGTTTTCGGGCATGCAGCCGCGTAGCGCCTGCAACAAGGTGTCCAGTTGCAGGTCGCGCTGGGCGCTGACCGGCACGACGGCGATGTAGGGAAAGAGCGCGGAGAGTTTCTCGATGAAGGGCAGCAGGCGGCCTTTATCTTCCAGCCGGTCCACTTTGTTGATGACCAGCAGCACCGGCTTATCCTTGGGCAGCATCATTAGCACCTGTTCGTCACGGCTGTCGAAATGCAGCGCTTCGACCACGAACAGCACGGCGTCCACATCCGCCAGCGATTGGGTGACGGTGCGGTTCATCGCACGATTCAGCGCGTTCTGGTGCTGCAACTGGAAGCCGGGCGTATCCACGAAAACGTATTGGGCGTCCGCATCGGTGCGAATGCCGGTGATGCGGTGGCGGGTGGTCTGCGCCTTGCGCGAGGTGATGCTGATCTTCTGCCCGATCAGGTGATTGAGCAGGGTGGACTTGCCCACATTGGGTCGCCCAACGATGGCGACGAAGCCGGCACGGAAATCGGTCATGTTATGTTTACCTATATAAAGAGTGCTGAGTTCCAAGTGCTGAGTGCTGAGTGTTGGGAGACTCAGCACTTGGGACGCGAAACTCAGCACTCAGCACTCAACACTCAGCACTCGGAACTCAGCACTCGCTACTCAGTACTTATCTTTAAAAAGACTTTGCCGGCGGCTGTTTGTTCGGCGCTGCGGCGGCTGTTTCCGGCGCCGGTTGCGCTGATTTTCAGGCTGGGAATGACGCATTCCATCACGAAGTGCTGTTCGTGGGCTTCGCCGCTTATCGTGATCACGTTGTATTGCGGCAGGGGGATTTTGCGGCTTTGCAGGCATTCCTGGAGCAGGGTTTTGGGGTCTTTGCCCAGGGTTTTCGGGTCGAGTTCCTTGACCAGCGGTTCGTAAAGGGTGTTAATCACCCGCTCCGCCTCGGCAAAGCCGCCATCCAGGTAAATCGCGCCGAATATCGCTTCCAGGCCATCCGCCAGGATGGAGGGGCGGCGAAAACCGCCGCTTTTTAGTTCACCCTCGCCGAGCAACAGGTAGTCGCCAAGTTTTAGGGAGGCGGCGATGTCGCCCAGCGTGGCTTCTTTCACCAAGTGGGCGCGCATCCTCGACAGGTCGCCTTCCGCCACTCTGCCGTAAAGATGGTAGAGGCGGGTGGCGGTGGCGCAATTTAACACGCTGTCGCCGAGGAATTCCAGGCGCTCGTTGTTGGGGGAGCTATGGCTGCGGTGGGTGAGCGCCTGGCGCAGCAATTCAGGCTTGTGGAACCGGTAGCCGAGTTGTCGGCACAGTGCTTCTGGGGTCATGGGGGGTGAGGAGTTAGGAGTGAGGGGTGAGGAGTGAGAGAGAATTGGTTACTCTTCACGCCTAACTCCTCCCCCCCTTACTATTGGTTAATCGGTCTTCGCCGTCGAGACCGTGAAGTCGATGATCAGGCTGATATTGGCCACCAGCGGCGTTTTTACCGAATATTCCGCGCTAATCACTGCCGTACCGTCGGCTGCTTTGGTGATTTGCAGGTCTTCTGCGGTTATGCTCTTGATGTTGTCTATGCTGGAACGCTTGGAGTATGACGCACGCAACTCCTTGGCGCCCAGGTTTTTCAATTCGCCGCCGGTTTCCATTGCCAGCAGCACTTTTTTTATCGCGAAATAGTCGATATAGGCCGGCGACAATTTGGCGGCGACCAATGCTATCAGAGCCAAAATCACCATGACCACCACTGTCCCGGAAAGACTGACGCCCCGCTGCTTTTTTGCGAAACCTGTTGCGATCACTTGCTGATTCATGGCTCCCCTCCCCAATTACAATTAGTTGATAAATTTTCCAATACGCTTGAAGTCGTCGAAATTCCACCAGATCATGAACGCCCGTCCGACGATGTTACGCTCCGGCACGAAGCCCCAATAGCGGCTGTCGTTGCTGTCGTCGCGGTTGTCGCCCATCATGAAATAATGCCCCGGCGGCACGGTGCAGGTGAAACTTTCCTCATTGTAGTCGCAGTTCTGGCGCATCGGAAATGCCCGCACGTCGTTAAAACGCAGGGTTGGGGCTTCCTGCTGCACCAGCGTTTCATGCACGTGGGAACCCAAGGTTTCCATGTATTGGGCAGCCTTCACGTAATTGAGGCCGCTTTTGGTGTAACTGTAATCGGCCTGATGCACAGAGGGTATCAGTTGGCCGTTGATGGTCAGTTTCTTGTCGCGGTAGCTTATCTTGTCGCCCGGCAGCCCCACCACGCGCTTGATGTAATCCAGCGAGGGGTCTTCCGGGTAGCGGAACACCATCACGTCGCCGTGCTGCGGCGAATTGATTTCAACGATCTTTTTGTTGATCACCGGCAGGCGGATGCCATAGGTGTGCTTGTTGACCAGGATGAAATCGCCCACCAACAAAGTTGACATCATCGAACCGGAGGGTATCTTGAACGGCTCCACCAAAAATGAACGCAACACGAACACCACCAGAATCACCGGAAAAAAGCTCTTGGCATATTCGACCAGCATCGGCTCCTTGGCCTCGCTGTCGCGTTTCGGTTTCAACGCATAAATATCGAGTAGCCAAATAGCGCCGGTGATGACCAGCGCGAGTAGCATGATTAATGGAAAGTTCATTGACACCTCTTCATGAGGTGAAGGGTGAGGGGTGCGGGAAAAAGGTGAGGGGTGAGAGGCGAGGGGTGAGGAAAACCTCCTCATCCCTCACCCCTACCGCCTCACGTCTCACGCCTCACCCCTATCGCCTCACCTACTTGTTATCCACCTGCAAAATCGCCAAAAACGCTTCCTGCGGAATTTCGACGTTGCCTACCTGTTTCATGCGTTTCTTGCCCGCTTTCTGCTTTTCCAACAGCTTGCGTTTGCGCGAGATGTCGCCGCCGTAGCATTTGGCCAGTACGTTTTTGCGTAGCGCCTTGACGTTTTCGCGGGTGATGATTTGCGCGCCGATGGCCGCCTGGATCGCCACGTCGAACATCTGGCGCGGGATCAGTTCGCGCATTTTGGCCGCCACTTCGCGCCCCCGGTACAGGCTGTTGGCGCGGTGGACGATCACCGACAGCGCATCCACTTTGTCGCCGTTGATCAGGATATCGACTTTGACCAGATCGGACGTGCGGAATTCCAGGAATTCGTAATCCATCGACGCATAGCCGCGCGACACCGATTTCAGCTTGTCGAAGAAATCCATCACCACTTCGTTCATCGGCATTTCATAGACCAGCATCACTTGCCGCCCCATGTACTGCAAATTTTTCTGCACGCCGCGTTTCTGGTTGCACAGCGTCATCACCGAACCGACGTAATCCTGCGGCACGAGTATTGTGGTGGTGATGATAGGCTCGCGGATTTCCTCTATTTTGGAGAGTTCGGGCAATTTAGCGGGATTTTCGATTTCCAGCACGTCGCCGTTGCGCATCACTACTTGGTACACCACCGTCGGCGCGGTGGTGATCAAGTCCATGTCGTATTCGCGCTCCAGCCGCTCCTGCACGATCTCCATGTGCAAGAGGCCGAGGAAACCGCAACGGAAACCGAACCCCAGCGCCTGGGAGACCTCCGGCTCGTATTGCAGCGAGGCGTCGTTAAGCTTGAGCTTTTCCAGCGCATCGCGCAGATTGTCGTATTCGTGGGATTCCACCGGGTACAACCCGGCGAACACTTGCGGTTTGATCTCCTTGAAGCCCGGCAGCGGCTGCGCCGCGCGCCGCCCGGCAAGCGTGACGGTATCGCCGACCTTGGCCGATTTCAGTTCTTTGATGCCGGCGATGATGAATCCCACCTCCCCCGCCGAAAGTTGCTCCTTACCCTTGGCCTTGGGCGTAAACACGCCGACCTGCTCGCACAAATGCTCCGTGCCGCTGGCGATCAGCAGGATTTTATCCTTAGGTCTAAGCACCCCGTCCACCACCCGCACCAGCATCACCACGCCGACGTAATTGTCGAACCACGAGTCGATGATCAGCGCTTTCAGCGGCGCAGCCGGGTCGCCCTGGGGCGGCGGAATGCGCGCAACCACCGCCTCCAGCACGTCCTGCACGCCTTCGCCGGTCTTGGCCGAACAGCGCACCGCATCTTGCGCGTCGATGCCGATGATGTCCTCGATTTCCTTGATCACCCGCTCCGGCTCGGCGGAAGGCAGGTCGATCTTGTTGAGCACCGCCACTACATCCACGCCCTGCTCGATGGCCGTATAGCAGTTCGCCACACTTTGCGCCTCCACGCCCTGAGAGGCATCCACCACCAGCAGCGCGCCCTCACAGGCCGCCAGCGAACGGCTGACCTCGTAGGAAAAATCCACATGGCCGGGAGTATCGATCAGGTTGAGCTGGTACACTTGGCCATCGAGCGCCCGATATTCCAACGCTGCGGTCTGCGCCTTGATGGTGATGCCGCGCTCGCGCTCAATGTCCATCGAATCGAGCACCTGCGCCTCCATCTCGCGGTCCGACAAACCGCCGCACAGATGGATGATGCGGTCGGCCAGCGTCGATTTACCGTGGTCGATGTGGGCGATGATAGAAAAGTTGCGGATGTTGTTCATTCAGAGAAAAAGGGCACGCCGCCGTGCCCTTTTCAAAATTTGTAAAGCGCGGATTTTAACGGATTTCGCTAAAATAAGCACTCATAGGTGAGGAGTTAGGAGTGAGGGGTGAGGGGGAGACTGTGGAAGCGCCACTTTCGGCGCGAATAGAAGCGCCTGTTCGCGCCGAAAGCGACGCTTGGCTTGCCTAGCTTAGGCAGTGAGGAAGTTCGCCCACCTCACCCCTCACCCCTCACCCCTCACCCCTCACCCCTTACTAAAACCCCCCCATGGAAAAAAGAGATTTTCTTCACAAAATCGGGCGCTTCGAAGTTATTGCCGAGCTGGGCAGGGGGGCGCAAAGCGTCGTCTACTTGGCTTTCGATCCTAAGCTGGAGCGCGAGGTGGCGATCAAGACCGTGCATTTCAGCAGCCAGGGCGAGGAGCAGGGGCGCATGTTGATTGAGGAAGCGCGCACCGTCAGCAATTTGCGCCACGCAAATATCGTCCCGGTTTTCGAAGCGGGAAAACATCGCGGCGAACCCTATCTGGTGTTCGAATACGTCGAGGGGGAAACTCTGGCGAAGATGATGGCCGAAGAAGGCGCGTTACAGCCCAGCCGCGCGCTCGACATTATCGACCAGGTGCTCGACGCGGTGGCTTACGCCCACCAGCACAACATCATTCATCGCGATCTCAAGCCTTCCAATATCCTGATTAGCAATCAGGGCGTACTGCGCGTAGCGGATTTCGGCATCGCCACCCGCCTTGCCGAGACTTCCACGGTGAACGCCGATCTGGTCGGAACGCCGGGTTATCTGGCGCCGGAATGCATCACCCGGCATATCTACGGCCCGCAATCGGACATTTTTGCGGTGGGCTTGATCTTTGTTGAAATGATCAGCGGCCAGCCGGCAGTGCCGGGCATTGATGCGGATCAGAAAATGGCGCGGATCGCCGCCGGCCCGCTGTTCAGCGCCGAAACCTTAAGCGAGTGGGTAGACGAGGAATTGGGCGACATCCTGCTCAAGGCGCTGGCCGCGAATCCGGCGCAGCGCTATGCCGGCGCGCTGGAAATGAAGGAAGCGCTACGCGCCTATGTCCATCCTGATGACGCGATGCCGGAGGAAATCCAGGAAGAAGCCAAAAAGAACACACTGGAATTCCTGCTGCGCCGGATGCGGCACAAGAGCGATTTTCCGGCGCTTTCCGAATCGGTCGTCTCGATCAACAAGATTATTTCATCGGAAACGGAAAACGCCACCAAGCTGTCGAACACGGTGCTGAAGGACTTCGCGCTGACGAACAAGCTGCTCAAGGTGGTCAACTCGGTGTTTTACCGCGAGTACGGCGGCGGCAACATCAGCACAATTTCGCGCGCGGTGGTGATCCTCGGTTTCGACGCAGTGCGCAATCTCGCCATCACGCTGGTGCTGTTCGAACATTTGCAAAATAAAGCGCAGGCGACCTTGCTGCGCGATGATTTCACCCGCTCGCTGCTCGCCGGGATGCTGGCGCGCGGGGTCGCCGTCGCCAATAATTTCCGCGACCCGGAGGAAGCTTTTATTTGCGCAATGTTCCATGATTTGGGACGAACGCTGTCGTTGTTCTATTTTCCCGAGGAAAGCGAGGAAATCCGCAAACGGGTGCAGCATCTGAAAATCAGCGAAGAGGCAGCCTCCATTCAAGTGCTGGGGCTTTCCTACCGCGAATTGGGAATGGGCATCGCCCGCATCTGGGGCTTTCCACCCACCATCCTCAACAGCATGCGCGCCTTGCCGGAAAATAAGATACCTATCGGCAAAAATCCCACTGACGCCGATAGAATGAACTTGCTGGTGGCCTTTACCCACGACCTGTGCAACATGGTCGCCACGACCACGCGCGCGGCTAAGGACGGTCTAATCAAAAAAATCGTCGCCCGTTTCGGCAACCACCTGCCGCTGCCGCAAAAAGAGCTGCAAGCCGCGCTGGACAAGGCGCTGGAAGAGGTGGAGCAATACGCCGGGGTGATGCACATCAACCTGCAACAAGGCCAATTCGGCAAACAAGTCAAAACCTGGCTGACCGGCGCCGCCCAACCCCAGACCGACGACACCGCCGACACCATCATCAAGGGAACCACGCTGATTTCAGACTTGGGCGAGCTGAAATCCTCCGGCGAACTTTCAGCCGCCGCGCCGCTGGATAGCGCGGCCATCCTGGCGGCAGGCATACAGGACATCAGCAATTCGCTGGTGGAAGGCCGCGCGCTCAACGACATACTACGCATGATCCTGGAGACCATCTACCGCGGCATGGGCTTCCAGCGCGTCCTGCTGTGCGTCAGGAACAGCAAGAAAAAAACCATGAACGGACGCTTTGGCTTCGGCCACGACATTCAGCATGTCGCCAATAATTTCAAATTTCCGCTGGCCTTCGACGCCGACGTATTCCACGCCGCCATGACCAAGAACGTGGACATCCTCATCACCGACGTCAACGACCGCAAAATATTCGGGCGCATCCCCGAGTGGTTCAGCAAGGCCGTATCCGCGCAAACCTTCACGCTCTTTCCGCTCAACATCAACAGCGTGCCGGTGGCGCTGATCTACGCCGACAAGGAATATCCCAATGAAATCAGCATCACAGAAAAGGAACTCAGCGCGTTGCGCACCTTGCGCAACCAGGCGCTGCTGGCGATCAAGCAGTCGATGTAAGCGAAACTTGTAGTGGTGTTGCTCAACAATCGAGCATAAATGCACCAGGTGTGCTATTGTTCTACGTATCTGGAGATTAAATGTCCAAGCCCAAGGAAAAACTGCTGGAGCAGGAGCGCCACGAACTTAAAGCCAAATCGGGCGGCGGCATCCTGAGTTACGAGGTATGGGGTTACAGCGTAAACGGCAAAACCGTGGTGACGCGATACAATCTGGCGTATATCAACCATGCGATACATTCCGGCGATAACGGGCGGGTGCTGGGCTTCGACAATGCGCACGACTATCACCACCGCCACTATTTGGGGCGGGTGGAACCCGTGGCATTTACTGACTACGATGCGATATTGGCGCGCTTTCAGGAAGAGTGGTGGCGCATTGTCCAGAAACATAAAGAGGTAAAATCATGACTAAACTGGTTATCCGCACAGACAACGCCGCAGGTTTTTTTGAGCGCGCCCGCAATGCCGCGCGCAAGGCGGATCGCGGCGAAAACTTCGAGGAACGGGTCACTTTGTCGTTCGAAGACCCGCAGCAAATGTTCACCGTGCTATCGGAAGCACGCCGCCATCTCATGCTTGAGGTGATGCAGGAGCCTAAAACGATCAGCGAGCTATCGGTGCGCTTGCAACGTAACCGCTCATCAGTAACCAAGGATGTCAATTTGCTGGAAAAGATCGGGCTGGTGGTTTCGCAACGCCAGACGAATCCGGGGCATGGCATCCAGAAAATCGTCCGCTCCGTCGCGCCCAAGATCGAAATGGTAGCGACGCTGGGGTAAGCCCCGCTTTGCCCGGATTTACGCTTTCGGCCAATAGTCGGTGGCGATGCCGTCTCCTAGGTCGGCTTCGATCAAGCGGCGGCGCACTTCGAGCAGGCGCTGGATCAGTTGCGGCTCCCGCGCTTCGTAGGCTTTGGCATCGGCGATGCGGTTGACCACCACACCGAGCAGTTCGGTGATGGCATTGCCGATGGAGTTCTGGCTGATCGTCACGATCAGCTTGCCTGCGTCGTTGCGGTAAATAAGCTGTTTGAAGGCGGGCAGCCAGCGTATCGCGTTGGCGTATTTCGCATCGACGATGCAGTTGTCGCGCACCTTCTTCGCGGTTTTCAGGAAATCGTTGTTGAACAGCAGCACGTTCTCGACCTCAGCCGGAAAATAGACATCCGTCGGCATCGGCGCGTTGCGCGTGGAAACCTGCGAGAAAAAAGTGCGGTAGAAGTCGATAAAGCCCTTCAATATCTCGTCGTATTCTTTCCAGAAACGTATATCCTTCAGCGCCGCAGCCCCCCCCTGAATTTCCCAACTGGGCAAGCCTTGCGGGTAGCCGGTCAATTCGATGCGCGCATCGGCATCGCTGGCGGATTTGAGGATTTTCAGGTTCAGCGCCCTATCGAAAAACTCGCGGTACACATTGTGCATGTAAGCCTGGAACAGGCTATGCTGGCCGCCGTCGGTAAGGTTGGGGTTTTTTGGATCGGCCAACTTGGCGTTGCGTAGCTCATCCTTGGGGAAAACGATGAAGTGGTTGTGCAACATGCGGATGCTGGGCACCCCCGGCGAAGTCAGCGGCCAGGTGGCGTCCAGGCTCGCCTCGCCCGCCAGCACCAGCGCCTGGTCCGGGTCGGGATAGCTCTCCAACATGTAGTCGATGATGACCTGGTTCATCCGGTTCCACACATGCTTCACGTCGTCCGGCACCTGGGTGCGCCGCACCGGACGCCCCAGCGGGTTCAGGATGCACTGCGAAGTGTTGTAGATGATGGAAGTGTCGAATTCGTTGTTATGCCCCAACGCCTTGCGATAAAGCAGTAGATTTTCCTCATTCTTCAACAAACCGTTGTTGTGCATCAGGTCGTTGAGGTTTTCCGTGCTGTTAAAGAATTCGTTCGGTTTCATCCCCTCGGGAATTTCCAGGGGAATAGGGCGAAAAGGCGTAACGATTTCGCGTGGGGTGGAATTTTGGCTGGGCATGAAACGGGTCTTTAGACAAATCAAGTGGCGTATTTTTACCACATCGCCCAAGAATTGCGGAGCAAAAAAAACGAATAGGGGGATAAGGAAGTGAGGGGTGAGGTGAGGCTTCGCCTCTCACGCGCTACGCCTCATTCCATCAATATTTCTTGCCATACATCTTCCGACCGCGCCGCCGTTGGCGATGCGCGCGGTTTTCCTCGCTTTCGGTCTTGGGCGCGGGTTTTCTGTCGGCGAAAGGGTTGCTGCCTTGTTTGAACTGCACCCTGAGCGGCGTGCCAACCAGTTCGAAGGCCTTGCTGAAGACATTTTCCAGATAGCGTTTGTAGGTGTCGGGGACGCCGGTGATGGCCGAACCGTGGACGATCACCAGCGGCGGATTGGAGCCGCCCTGATGGGCGTAACGCAGCTTGGGACGAAACGGCCCGGACTTGGGCGGCTGGTGTTGCTCCGTGGCGTCCATCAGGATGCGCGTCAACTTGGGCGTCGGCATTTTAATCATCGCCGCAGCATAAGCCAGGTCGATGGAGCCGAACAGCCCGCCCACCCCGCTGCCCTGCAAGGCGGAAATGTAATGAAACTTGGCGAAATCGAGAAACTGGAGCTTGCGCGCAATGTCGGATTTGAGCACCTCGCGCCGCGCCGCATCCAGGCCGTCCCATTTATTCACCGCCACCACCAGCGCCTTGCCCGCTTCCATGATGAAACCGGCAATGTGGGCATCCTGCTCCGCGACATCCTGGCGCGCATCCAACACCAGCACCACCACGTTGGCGTCCTCAATAGCCTGTAGGGTTTTCACCACCGAAAACTTTTCTATCGCCTCGAACACCTTGCCGCGCTTGCGGATGCCGGCGGTGTCGATCAGCGTGTACGGACGCCCGGCGCGCTCGAAATCGATATGGATGCTGTCGCGCGTGGTGCCCGGCTGGTCGAAGGCGATAACGCGCTCCTCGCCGAGCAGAGCGTTGACCAGCGTCGATTTGCCGACATTGGGACGACCGACGATGGCGATTTTGGGATGATCCTGTTGCTCCTCAACCACTTCTTTGGCAGGAAAAGACGCCAACGCCAATTCCACCAATTCATTCACGCCATCGCCATGGGCGGAGGAAATCACCAGCGGGTCGCCCAGGCCAAGCTCGTAAAATTCGGCAGCCACCACATCGCGCCGCATGCCTTCCGCCTTGTTCACCGCCAGGAAAACCGGCTGGCCGGAGCGGCGCAGCCGATCCGCGATGGTTTTATCCTGCGCTGTCAGCCCCTGGCGCGCATCCACCAAAAACACGATGCAATCGGCCTCATCGACCGCCTGCAAGGTCTGGCGCGCCATTTCGTGAAGTATGCCGTCTTTCGCCACCGGCTCGAAACCGCCGGTATCGACCACCAGATAAGGCTTATCGCCCATCCTGCCGTGGCCGTAATGGCGGTCGCGCGTCAACCCCGGCAGATCGGCGACGAGCGCATCGCGGCTGCGGGTGAGACGGTTGAAAAGCGTGGATTTGCCGACGTTGGGACGTCCGACCAAGGCGAGGGTGGGTTTCACGGGAGTGTACGGCTGAATGGGAGCTAGGGCGGGCATTGTACCACCATACGGGCGATAAATCCCAAGAAAATCAAATACGCGGGATAAATTCGTTGGCGGAGAAAATGCCGGGGCAACCCCAGCGACCTTGTCCCGTTCCCACGCAACACGCTCGCCGTTATCCTGGAAACCTCCGTTTAACGAAGGTTTCCAGGTTGAATTACTGAAGTTTCACTGAAACGCCTCAAGCCACCATGCGCAGGAGCGCGCTAAGAAACGAATTATGAGGGGGATTAACGGGTTTGGGGAATACCCTATCAAAACTCGGCTCCAAAGCGGTTTGGG
>Ga0172380_10007508_pt1 | contig 12225 bp, 8 predicted proteins | sample Leawe162metaG_FD_119747 | JGI IMG/M metagenome (GOLD analysis project Ga0172380, IMG submission 119747) | Leachate microbial communities from a municipal landfill in Southern Ontario, Canada - Leachate well 162 metaG | ecosystem: Engineered > Solid waste > Landfill > Unclassified | place...
AGTATTCCGCGCGAAGCCGAATTCGCGTTAAAGAACATAGATAACAATGCGTTCCTTGTTAATTTTGTTGCCTCGAACATTTATTTTGACGGCACAAAGGACAAACTTAACCTGTTGGCCATCAATTCCCTTAAAGACAGGGCTTCGCTATTGCTCGAATATCTGTATAAACACCTGGAACTGCTTAAGTTCAAAGAACAGATTCATCAAAAAGTAAGGGGGGAGATAGATCAGCAACAAAAAGAATATTACCTGAGTAACCAGCTGAAAACCATTCAGGATGAACTGGGTATTACCCAGGATATGGAAGAGATAGATGCACTCAGGGAAAAAGCCGCCTTAAAGACATGGAGTGCCGAGGTGGCTGACATTTTTGAAAAGGAAATGCAGAAGCTCGAAAGATCCAACCCCCATCAACCCGACTACGGCATTCAATTAAACTACCTGCAGTTCTTGGTAGATCTGCCCTGGGGTGAGTACAGTAAAGACAAACTGGATCTGAAGCGTGCACGCAAGATATTGGATCACGATCATTCAGGTCTGGATACGGTAAAAGACAGAATTTTGGAACACCTTGCTGTTCTTAAACTTAAAGGAGATTTAAAATCCCCTATCCTTTGCCTTTACGGGCCTCCTGGTGTAGGTAAAACATCTTTGGGCCGGTCGGTTGCAAGGGCTCTTGGCAGAAATTTTGCGCGAATTTCACTGGGTGGCCTCCACGACGAGTCGGAAATCAGGGGTCACAGGCGTACCTATATTGGTGCCATGCCGGGACGGATCATACAAAGTATCAGGAGAAGTAAAACATCCAACCCGGTAATTGTGTTAGATGAAATAGATAAGGTGGGTACCGATTTCAGAGGAGATCCCTCATCGGCGTTGCTGGAAGTACTGGATCCGGAACAGAACAACACGTTCCATGACAATTACCTGGATATTGACTACGATCTGTCTAAGGTATTGTTCATTACTACAGCCAACAATATCGGAAATATCCAGCCGGCCCTAAGGGATCGTATGGAAATGATTCCCATTGCAGGCTATCTTGCGGAAGAAAAACGGTTAATCGCCCAAAAACATTTGTTGCCTAAACAGCTGGAAGCCAACGGACTTACATCGGCCCAACTAAAACTCAACAAGCAGGCTGTCGATGTTATAATCAACGAGTACACGCGTGAGTCCGGTGTGAGAAATCTGGATAAACAATTGGCAAAAATAGCCCGGAACATAGCCAAAAAAATTGCCTTTGAAGAAGAATACGATCCTTCACTTACCCCCGACAATGTAAGGGACATCCTGGGAGTACACCGCATTATCCAGGATGTACAAAAAGGCAATGAGTTCCCCGGTGTTGTAACCGGCCTGGCCTGGACAGAGGTCGGAGGCGAAATTCTGTTTGTAGAATCGAGCCTCAGTAAAGGGAAAGGCACCCTTACCACAACCGGAAACCTGGGCGATGTGATGAAGGAATCGGCCATTATTTCCCAGCAATACCTGAGGGCTCATGCCTCGTTGCTCGGGCTCGATCCCGAAGTATTTGAAAAGACAGACATTCATCTTCACGTTCCCGAAGGAGCTATTCCCAAGGACGGTCCCTCGGCGGGTATCACCATGATCTGTTCCATGGCCAGTGCTTTTATGAACAAAACCATAAAGACCGGAATTGCCATGACCGGTGAAATTACCCTGCGGGGCCGTTTGCTACCTGTTGGCGGTATCAAGGAGAAAATACTTGCAGCCAAACGCTCCGGCATTAAAACCATTATCTTATCCGACGAAAACAGGAAAGATATAGAAGAGATCAAACCCGATTTCATAAAAGGACTGGATTTCAAATTTATGAAGACCATTCCCGAGGTCCTGGAATACGTACTGTAATTATGGATGTAAGAATTGAACCCGGCTGGAAAGAGGTTCTCAAACCCGAATTTGAGAAAGCTTATTTTGCCGGGATCTCTTCTTTCCTTCACGAAGAGCTTAATAGGGGCAAGGTTATCTATCCTCCGGCAAAGCTCATTTTTAATGCATTTGAACAAACTCCGTTTGACCGTCTGAAAGTGCTGCTGCTGGGCCAGGACCCTTATCACCAACCCGGCCAGGCTCACGGTCTTTCTTTCTCGGTCCCTTACGGTGTCACTCAGCCTCCATCGCTGCGAACCGTTTTTTCCGAAATGCAGGACGATACGGGCATTATGCCTCCGGCTCACGGATGCCTTGAGAAGTGGGCCGGGCAAGGTGTTATGTTGCTAAACGCCGTTCTTACGGTAGAAGCCGGGAAACCGGCCTCACACGGTAATATCGGCTGGATGCAATTTACAGATGCCGTGATCTCTGCCGTATCGGCAAGAAAAGAACACGTTGTTTTTCTACTGTGGGGTAATTTTGCACGCAGTAAACGAGCTTTAATTGATTCTTCCCGCCATTGTATTCTCGAGGCGGCTCATCCTTCTCCCCTGGCCAGGGGGGCATTTTACGGTTCAAAACCATTCTCCCAAACAAACAGGTATTTGCATGCCAACGGAATCCCTCCTGTTGACTGGAGTTTGTAATTTCTATTGATAATTTTCTTACTTTTGGGGCATACTTACAATTCCTGCTATGGAAAAAATAGCTGTATTTCCCGGTTCATTCGACCCTTTCACATCCGGTCATCTGGATGTTGTTCATTCCGCCCTAAAATTATTCGACAAGATCATTATTGCCGTAGGCGTAAATCAGCAAAAAATAAGTTTATTCTCTCCAAAAGCCCGTGTGGAGATGATCAGGGAAGCCGTCAAAGACCTGCATTCTGTTGAAGTATGTTCCTATACCGGACTGACTATCGACTTCTGCCGTTCAAAAGATATAAGATTCATATTCAGAGGCATACGGACCACAACAGATTTTGAGCTCGAACAGGTTATTGCTCAGGTCAATTCTAAGATGGCGCCTGAAATTCAAACCATATTTATCCCTTCCGGTCCCAAATATTCTTTCATTTCTTCTACTGTGGTACGCGATGTGCTTCTTAACGGGGGAGATGCCGGATGTATGGTTCCACCCGGCCTGGACCTGAATAAATATTTAAAAATGTAAGATGCTGTATTTATGTACATTACTACTGTATAGTATTAATCTTTGCCTTAACGGGGGCAGCTCATCGCCAGTTATTCTTGCCGTTCAGCAGGGAGAGCAGATTATCCCTGTAGACACCCTGGCGCCGGACCATACCGGATGTGTACGTTTTGAAGGAGAAAAGGCGCTGGAGCCCGGCCAATATATGTTTGTTCAGAACAACAGACGTCTTTTTAATTTTCTTATCTCGGATACCAATCGTACCGATATTTCCTTTACAGCCACGATATACGACTCCAGGACCCGGGAGATCCATGTTACAGGATCTGAAGAAAACAATGCCTATATCCGTTTTTACCAATTTCTTCAGGACAAATATGCGATGATCGAAAAAATGACCGATATGGCAGAAGTCGTCCGTATGGAAGAAACGATCCGCGAATACACGCAATTTTTAGCTGAACGTTATGAAGGAAGTATGCTGTCCATCATTGCCAGGAATATCTTCACACCCCCTCACTCTGCCGACTGGGATTTGTTACATTATTTCGATTACATCGATTTTGAAGACCCCCGTTTTCTGAATACAGCCATTCTTCCTCTCAGGCTGAATGAGTTTTTTTCCCGTATGACGGTGCCTGTTCCCGATTCCCTAATCCGTTATGTAGACCGATTTTTTGAACGTCCCATGCATCCAAAGGTCATGAATTACTGTGCCCGTTATCTTTTTACGTATTTTTTTACGGGAGAAATAATGGGAATGGAGTCCGTGGCAGTACATCTTGCAGAAAAGTATTTTCTGACAGGTATTGTAGAATATCCCGACGAAGAAACACGGCGCGAGATGGAAAATTTTGTGCTTTTCAACAAGCAATGTCTGCTGGGAATGAAGGCCCCGGAATTGTCACTTCCCGACAGAACCGGCGAAAAAATATCGGTCCTGGACATTGCCGCTCCCTATACGCTGGTTGTTTTTTTTGAGGACGGGTGTCCCGTATGCAGCGATGAACTGCTTAAAATAAGGCGTTTTATGGAAGAATACAAAGGTCCGGAGATTCGCGTCTATGCCGTATATGCACAAGATAAAGAGGATGTTTTTCTACGTTATGCCGATTTTTTCCCTACGGGATGGATTACCGTCTGGGATCCGTGTTTTGAATCTGACTTTCACAAAAAATACAATGTCCGCGGCACCCCAAGGTTTTTTTTGCTGGACAGGCAGAAAAGGATAATCGGAAGGGATTTGGGAACCGAAACACTTAAAACCCTCATCGATCAAAGGAATAAAACCGGGTTACCCAAACGTCCGGCAGCTCCGCAGCTTTCTCTTCAAACTGAAAACGGAGCCTCATTTTCTCTTTATGACGTGGATGCCTTTCATACCATCCTGTATTTTTATGATCCCGCCTGTGCCGTTTGCGGACTGGTCACAAAACAATTGTATGATCTGTACATTTCCTCGGGGAATAAAGACATTGAAGTTTATGCCGTTTACACGGGTTCTGATTACAATGCCTGGAGAGTATGGCTTGCCGAGGGAGGCTATACGGAATGGGTAAATGTATGGGATGCCGGAGGAAGTGGGGATGTTTTTCGCCTGTATAATGTACAGGATCCGCCTTTGATTATATTACTGGACAAAGACAAAGGGATCCTGACCGAACGTTTATCCGTTGAAGAGTTGTCATACATCATAAAAACTTTAATGCCAGATGAACCATTATTTTAATGAGTATATAGAAGCCCTGGAGCATGCCGGAGAACTGGTCAGAATTACCCGTCGGGTAGATCCGGTACTCGAGATGGCAGAAATTACCGACAGACAGGCAAGCACGCCTCACGGAGGAAAAGCGGTACTCTTTGAAAACACGGAAACAGGGATTCCCGTGGTGACCAATCTCTTTTCTTCCGAGAACAGGATAGCCATGGCTTTTGATGTAGACAAAATAAAGGACGCTTCTACCCGGCTCGCGGCTTTTCTACAGGCCATGTTGCCTGCCAGGAATTACAGGCGTTTTATGAATATAGCCCCTTCTTCCAAGCTCTCTCCTTATACACCCCGTACAGCCGACTCTGGAGCCTGCCAGGAAATCGCTTTATTTCCTCCCGACCTTAATCGTATTCCGTTTTTCCAGAACAGACCTTTTGACGAGGCACAAAGTATGGGCAGCGTTACTGTGCTTATGAAAAATCCCTATGTAAATGGGAATTATTACATAGAAAATGCTCGCGTGCTTTGGCATACCAAGACTACTGTACAGATTCGCTTCGAGCCCAGTTCGCTGGCATCGGTATTCCTGAACGCATCACCCTCTGGACGGGTTCCCATGGCCCTTCTGTTTGGCGGAGATCCGTTATATCACATATTATCGTTTATTCCAATGGTTTCGGATATCGACCCCATGTTTATGCTGGGGTATCTGCGCAAAAAGAACATCATCAAGGTCCCCTGTCTGAGCCAGCCATTGGAAGTCCCCGATAATTGCGATATGGTCGTAGAAGGATACCTGGACAAAAATGCAGCATCTGTTCCTTCTATTGCGTGCGGAGAAGATACAGGCTTTTATTCAAGCGGAGAAAAGGAACCGCTCATGTTTGTGACCTGTATTACCCGCAGAAAGAACGCTGTAATTTCTATTAATATCCCGGCTTTAGGTCTTATACGCTCGCAGCGTTATATTACAAAGGCATACTCGGTTTTTCTGGAAAATTTTATAGAAAAAAATATAGCTCTGGAGGTACGCAGCATTTGTTTCCCTCATTTCTCACATCACGGAAATGCCGCAGTCGTTGCCATCGATAAGCACTTTCAGGGTCAAACCCATAAGATCGCCCATGCCATTTGGGGATCCACACTTACTACACTCAATAAACTGCTGATAGTTGTAGACGTAGCTGTTGATGTTGAAAACTGGAACGAGGTAAATGCCTGTATAGCGAACTATTACAATCCGGTCACAGATACTTTTTTCAGCAGAGGTCCTTTGAGTCTGACAGATCATGCAGCTCCCGTTTTGGGATTCGGAGGTAAGATATGCATCGATGCCACCCGCAAAACGTCATCGCCTGCTAAACCATGTCATGGCGCACTTTCTTTCTGCTTCTATCATGAAAAACAGGAAGACCCGATCGCAAATGACCCCAAATCGCTGATATACATTAAATTAAATAACGAGGTCGATCTTTCCGACCATTCCATGTGCCTTTGGCAGGCCATAAATCAGACCGATCCCATTAGGGACATTCATCTTTCAGACGGGAAATTATTCGTAGATGCATGTATCAAACGCCCGGGAGATCGTGGAGTGACAAGACCCTGGCCCAATGTTTCCTGTTCATCTTTAGAAACCATAAAGACTGTAGATGCCTGTTGGGATAAACTGAAAATCGGGAAGAAAATACCCTCCCCTTCACTCAAATTTCACCCTCTTTTGCGGGATGGAAAGGCAATAATCAGTGAGTAAACTGACAATAACAGAAATACCCAGGTGAAAATACGGCCCGGGTAATCTCCATTTTTTACGTAAAAAGTCAATTTTTCGTTCAGGTTAATTTTGCCCCTTAAACCGGTCTGGATCCACCATTTTGTTTGTTGCTCCCGCTCTCCGCGTTGGTTGATAAAGGCAGATATGCCGGTATTGGCACTTTGTACAATGCTTCTGCGAGTTTCAATTGCCCGAAGAGAGGCATAGCTTACGTGCTGCCGGTAGCCCGGTGTATCACCCCACCAGCCGTCATTGGTGATCACAGTTAAAAAATTGGCTCCGTTCTTAACGTATTCTGTAACAAATGCGCCGTAAATAGATTCATAACAAATAGCAACACCCGTTTTCGCACGAGAGCCGGGCCGGGTAAACACCGTGCGATCCGGCTGACTGCCAAGAGTGCCAGTTGTTCCGCCAAGATTCAGCGATAATTTTTCAATAAAAGGAAAGACATCAATGAAGGGCATTTTTTCTCCACCCACAACTAACTTGGATTTATGATATACCTGTACTCTCTCTGTAGTATCGAGTTGTATAGCCGTGTTATATACTTCGTACCAGGAATCCTTATAAGGTCTTGCTGAGGGAGAAGGTTTGACTGGTGAATACGGATAGAAGCCATACGTATTGGCCCCAAAAATAAATGCAATATTCGGATGATCAAGTACAAAGTCTTTATATTTCCTCATGGACTCACTATCAAAATACTGTCCTTCCACAACACTCGGAATACTTGTTTCCGGAGCAACGACATAATTTGTGGATGAAGTAACCCATTCCGAAGCAATGCCCAGTATCCGCCTGTCCTGTTCTTCCTGGGGCATATTATGGAATTTTTCGTGTACCGGATCTATATTGGGTTGAACTATAACCACTTCAACCGGATCTGGTTTTTCTTTGTATGTATAAAATCTGATAATTGACCAGGTAACGGGAACAAATATCCACAGGGCAAGAACCACTGAAAGGCTCTTGGACCGCACTCCTCTAAGAATATAAAATATCAATAGATTGGAGGTAAACACCCATAAACTTCCTCCCAGTACTCCGGTCCATTCATACCACTGCACAAGCCTGAGATTAGTGGCAAAACCATTCCCCAGTACAAGCCAGGGAAAAGAGATTTCGGCATCGAAATAAAAATATTCCCAGGCGATCCAGAAAGTCAGGAGAAACAGGTACGCAAACAGATCCGGTTTCCCTTTTCTCAGGAACCAACGCTTGACACGACGGAATACTGCGAATATAATGAACATCTGTGCCGCATTGCCAATTACGGCGAGTATTCCCGGGATCACACTTACAAAACTGATCCAGAAAACCGTACAGGCATTCCAAATCAGGAAAGTAAGACCATAATAGATCCAGCATCCTTTTTTACCGCTGGTGGTGAAAGCATGTTCCATCCACAGCAGGGGTATAAATGCAAAAAATAATATAACACCGGTATGTGGCACGAGCCATGGAATACTCAGCAGAATGCCGGACAAAACCGAGAAGACCAGATTGTTGCGTATAGAATTCATAATACAAATCTACAAAATATCTTTTGATGCACGTTTTTTTATATCTTTGCGCCCCTATGTATGATTTTCCATACAATTTATTATTAGGTATCACTGCCGGATTAGCCGTTTCCATACCTCTTGGACCGGGCGGTTTGTTCTGTATCCAGCGTACGCTAAGCAAAGGCAGGCTGTCGGGTTTTCTTGCCGGAGCGGGAACGGCCTCGTCCGATACCATCTATGCCGCGCTGGCTGTCTTTAGCCTTTCTTTTGTAATGGATATCATTGAGAAAAACCGCAACCTGCTGTTTTTCATATGTGGTATGGCCCTTATGATTATTGGACTGGCCATATTTTCCACCAATCCGGTTAAACAGCTCAGGCAGAAAAAAGAGTCAAAAAGATTCTGGCAAGATTATCTGACCGCGTTCCTTATGTCCATCTCTAACCCGGGTTGTCTTTTTCTTATCCTGGGAGTTTTCGCGTTTATGGGAACAAAAGTAACCAGGGAATCGGGGTCATTCATGATATCTGCCATTTTACTGGGCGTATTCCTTGGGGCCTCCACCTGGTGGTTCTTTCTTAGCACTATAGTGAACCATTTTAGAAAAAAATTCAGGCTCCGTCAATTATGGATGATCAACCGGATTGCCGGCATCGCTATTATGCTTTTAGGTATTGCGGCCGCTTTTGAGGGTCTTTCCAATCTTCTCCGGATAATTATTCACTAAATATTCCTATCTTTGTAGCGATTTCCCGGGGATGTTTTGGTTTTGACAGCAGACGACATTGGGAAGTAAGCACGTGGAGCGTTGTGTTCTGGCTCCTTAATCTCAAAGCACAAGCCATAACTGGCAACAATAATTACGCACTCGCAGCCTAATTAACCCAAGGTTAATGGCTTAATTGCTCAGGACCAGGTCCGGAGCGACGAGTATCCCGCTTAAGTTTCAGCCCGCCGGGCTTAAGTATATGGGGTATCATTCACGGAGGGCTGGCTGTAACGACTCTCCTACATTGCAGCAAGATAACAGGGGATACGGTTGAAATGGCCCGCCTGCAGGCAGTTTCCTCCCGACAATCAAGTGTGGGATAAACGTGTAGAAAGCTTCTGGATGCGCTGTTTGGACGGCGGTTCGAGTCCGCCCATCTCCACCATATTATATGAGTGTATAACAATCAATCGTTTATGTGAACATGTCATGAACATAAAAATCTATTTGCTGGCCGCAAGTCTTATATTATTCGGCAGCTGCGAAAACAACAGTTGGTGGGAACCACGTACCGTCACCACCTATAATTCACAGGATGAGGCCACAAACAGGTATCAGTTTACTTACGATGAAAGGGGTAACCGCTTTACAGAAATTGGTGAAGTCTGGGACAATGTCTCTGAAACCTGGAAAAAAGATTACAGGATCTCCTACTCGTACGATGCATACGGGATCAGAACGGGCGCACTTAAAGAGAAACGCGACAATGAAACGAACAGCTGGAACCCCAGTTCGCGAATTTTTTATACATACAATACAAACACTTATCTGATGGACACCGAATCGTGTCAGTTGTGGCGTACCGAAAAAAACGAATGGGAAGACTCCTATAAAGACCATTACATCCGGAACGAAAAAGGTGATCTTTTATCTGTGGTGAGAGAGAAATGGAATAACGGCGAGATCAGCCGGGACGTCACACTGCGCGGACTATTCACCGTTAAGGCTAAAGTTCTTACAGAAGCCGTAGTGGGATGGGAAAATTATATTAGGGATGCTTTTACTTACAGTCAGGAAGGAACGGCGACCGGAGGGAACGTAGATTGCTGGGACAAACTCACCGGCCAATGGGCACCTTTGTACCGTTATCTGTATACCAGAGACAAAAGAGACAATGTGATCATGGAATCTGAAGACAAATGGGATGAGACCTCCCGTACGTGGTTACATATAGGTGATTATACATACAAATACGATTCCCACAACAACGTGACCGAAGTAACCTATCACATGACGAACACTGCGGAAGATTTTGAACCTTACCTTATCTTCTATTATAATAAAATGGCTTCTGTTATTGGCTATTACATAGGTGATACTGGACTTTTCCCGGGTACCCGCGGAACAGCCACCTATTTCAGACAAAAAAAATAGGTCAATACCCCATGTTTTCATCTTTTACCAGCTGGGCAAAAATGTCCAGCTGTTTTTTTACAGCGAACGTCCAAAAAGTCCATGAATGGTCACCCGGACTCATCGTTTGAATGAAAGGGATTTTCAATTCCCTGCATTTGTCTGCAAAAAGTTTGGAGCTGAAAGCATAGTAATCGTCGTACCCGCAGTTTATCACAATAAGTTTATCTGTCTCCCCCAGAAGCTCCAGCCGGTTTATGGCAGATTCGGTGTAAAATCGGGCGTTGGAAGCGCTGTATTCACCCAGGAGCTCAGATATATATTTGTCACGAAGAGGTGTATGATGCAGATCCATTACTCCGCTCATTGTCCCCGCGGCACGGAAGCGATCGGGATTGTCTATAAAGATATTAACGGCACCATGTCCACCCATACTCAGTCCGGTAATAAAACAACGATCAGGATGAATAAAATAGGCGGACTGCATCTGCGGATAGAGTTCGCGTTCAAAAAAACTGCGCCATTGGGGGCCCCGCGGATTATTACTGTTAACATACCATCCGTTTGAAAAACCATCGGGACAGATAATAATAAATCCATACTGGTCCGCCAATGCCTGCAGGTCTGTCTTCCCACTCCAGTCTTTGTAGTTGCCCCCAAACCCGTGCAACAGGTATAGCGTGGGACAGGTATCCCCGGTCTGGTAATCTTTGGGAGTGAATACATAAACGCTGTCATTCATGTGGAGATGGGCGGATTGTATAACAACCAGCTCCTGAGCACCGGCAACGTAATAAAAGAATAATAGAAAAAGGAAAATCAGAATACTGTGCAACCGAATCATAGGAAATCAATCAAGGAGTTTAGGCAAAATTATACTATTTTTGTTACAAAATCCCTGCCATGGAATCCTTTTTGCGACGTACTGCCCGAGTTTTGTACAATGCCTGCGGAGAAAACCTTTCTCAGGTTTGTCTTGTGTTCCCGGGGAGACGTGCAGGTCTTTTCTTTAACAGAGAACTGTCAGGTATACTTAGCCGGGATATCTGGATGCCGCATTCGTGCAGTATCGGTCAACTGGTGGAACGTGTTACCGGGAGTAAAACCTCAGATGATCTTTGTCTGTTGGCCAGCCTGTACCGTGTGTACACTCAGGTCACATCAAAAGACACTTCTTTCAGCGATTTCTATGCCCTGGGAACCATTTTCCTCAGAGATTTTGACCTCATTGACAAATACCTGGCAGACCCGGTTCAACTTTACAACAATATCCGGGATTTGAAGCATATTGAACAGGATTATAGCTTCCTGTCGCCTGAACAGATTGAGTGTATCCGGTCTTTCTGGAAAGCGTTTGAAGTGAACCCCGACCACAAACTCAATAAACAGTTCGCATCTCTCTGGGAAAAACTGCCGATAATCTACCGGGCATTTAACAAAGAATTACTGGATAAGGACCAGGCTTATGAAGGTACTCTGTACCGAAGGATGGCAGAAAAGCTAAAACAAGAAGGCCCGCTGCCCCTGTTTGAAGATCATCCGTTGTATGCTTTCATTGGGTTTAATGCGTTGAATGCCTGTGAAAAGGTAATGTTCAATGCCCTGAAGGAGGCCGGCAGGGCGGTTTTCTTCTGGGATTACGATGCTTATTATATTGAAAATCAAATACAGGAAGCGGGCCTGTTCATGCGGGAGAATATCCGCGATTTCCCGCCGGCAGAACCATATGACAAGACCTTTTCTCCTTTGAGCGAACCATCAACTATTGAGGTTCTGCCTGTCCCCTCCTATGTTATGCAGGCCAAGATAGTGCCACAGGTATTCAGCAGGTACAATCTGCCTAAAGACATCCGTTCGGCCGTTGTGCTGGCCGACGAAGAACTGCTCGTCCCCTTACTCTATTCGCTGGCTCCCGATACGGATTCAGGCTCCGGCACGCTAAACGTCACAATGGGCTTCCCGCTGAAAAGGACCTCGGCGTTCAATCTCATTGATATCCTTGTCCGATATGGATGCTCGGGAAAAGGATATACAGATGCCAGACCCCTGCGCATG
>Ga0172380_10007510_pt1 | contig 12223 bp, 7 predicted proteins | sample Leawe162metaG_FD_119747 | JGI IMG/M metagenome (GOLD analysis project Ga0172380, IMG submission 119747) | Leachate microbial communities from a municipal landfill in Southern Ontario, Canada - Leachate well 162 metaG | ecosystem: Engineered > Solid waste > Landfill > Unclassified | place...
ACCCAAACCGCTTTGGAGCCGAGTTTTGATAGGGTATTCCCCAAACCCGTCAATCCCCCTCATAATTCGTTTCTTAGCGCGCTCCTGCGCATGGTGGCTTGAGGCGTTTCAGTGAAACTTCAGGTAAATATGTGCAGGCTCCAATATTGGAACGCTCATTTCACAAACCCGCACTTTCACCTTGCTTGCAGTAGTCCCCGCTTCGGCTATCCCTCCCCAAATCGCGGTCTCGCGCCGAAACATGTCTTGCGGGTCGGCAAACGGCCCGCAGGCTATCCGCCACCAGAAACGCAGTTGTCCGCGTATCGCGGAGGCACGGATCGGCATGGCCTTGTCCACCTCGCCGGCCTTGACGCCGCCCCCGTACATGGGAGTAACCGATGTGCATTGATAATGTTTCCACCTATCCGCAGCCGTGGCTTGCTCCAATTGATCTTGGAAACATTGCATATCCGATTCTTCCGGTGGTTTTATTCTCCGTGCCATTTCCGAACCTCTATCCTTCCCATACCTTGCGCGACCACAATTTGCGGATTTGGAAACTGTCTACTTATTACAGCGTTTTCAACTCAGATCAATGTGAGGTTCGCTTTTGGCGAACAGCCAAGCCAACTCACGCTTTAGACGCTTTAGGCGCGAAGAGAAGCGAACCCGTATCTTTTTTTGGGCATTGGGAATGAGACCGCCCATTCTTACTCGCCCCCACTTCTTCGCGGCTTCGCGTCTAAAGCGTGAAAAATTCTTATCGGAAATTGCGACCTTCACCTGAAAATCGCAACTTCACAATTGAAAATGCAGGGTAAATTTGTTCTCGTGGAAATGTAGGGTGGATAAGCGTAGCGCATCCACCTTTCTACGCCGATTTGGTGGATGCGCTACGCTTATCCACCCTACGACTGTATGCCTTGCCACAATTTACCCTAAATTCCCCAGTTGAATGACACGTAGAAGCCGTTCGTGCTGAGTTTCGCCTGCCCTGAGCTTCGCCGAAGGGTCGAAGCATGAACCTAGAAAGCTCAGTTGACCGCTTGCCAAGATGTGTAACATGGTGGTTCTAAACAACTTTGTCATCTATTTTGCGTTCACCCGTTTGGTGAGAGCGCTACGGGCTGGATTGCACGGTTTTCCGGGCGCATGGCGGCGTTGCAACTCCAAGAGAAGGGAATGGAATGACCATTCCGCGTCGTTGCGCCTTGCCCTGCACCCGGAAAACCGCACACTCCAGCCCGTTCAACTGAGCTTTCTAGGATGAACGGCTTCTACGTGTCACCCTGTGGGTGGGCATGAGAAAACCCCGTCCACCCTTCGACAGGCTCAGGGCGAACGGGGTTTTCTCATGCCCAACTGAGGAATCCAGGTTTACCGGTTTAGCCGCGTTTCACGGGATGCGATGCAAGGCGCAAATTGCTTGTATAGAACGGCTATACGGCGCAAAAAGCATACAAATTTTCTCCGGTGTTTTCCATTATTCCATCTTATCATGCAGCATATCCCCCAGCGTGCGGTTTTCCAACAGCAAATCGCGGTAGCGTAGCGCGCGCATGGCTGCGGATTTGAGGTCGTAGCCGCCACCCGTGCGGGTCAGGACACTGTCGATATGCGCCTGGTTGATGGCGTCGGCCAGCGTGGGCATATCCAGGTTTTCGCCGATTAGAATACATGCGCTATCCACCCCGGTTTGACGCAATTTGCTGAAGAACGTCACCCCATTCATCTCCGGCATGGAATAATCGGCGATGATCAGATCGTAACGGTTGCTTCCCAGGCGCATCAGCGCCTCCTGCGGCGATGCGCAATGGTCCGCCGCCAACTGAAAATCGTGGTCGCCATGGGGCGGGCGGTAGGACATTTCATAGCGTAGCGCGCCATGCGCGCTCTCGTAGGCGGAATGGTGCACCAGTTCGCGTTGCATGGTGTTCGCGACATGTTCATCGGAACAGACCAACAACACGCGGTACAGCTTGCACTCCTGCTCGCGCGGCGGCGTGCCGAAACGCCGCCGGTAATCTTCGGCAAAGCGGCGGTTTTCCAGGATTGCCGCGCGATAGTCCAGCCCCTGGCGGATATTGGCTTTCAGGTCGGCTTCGCTCCAGGGTTTCGGCAGAAAACGGTAGATGTGCGTGATATTGATGGCCTTGATTAGCGCATTCCGATCCGCCTGGCCGCTCAGGATCAGGCGCACGGCATCCGGCTGCATCTGCCCGAAATGTTCGAGAAACGCCACGCCGTCCATATCCGGCATGCGATAATCCGACACCACCAGCGCAAAGTCCGTTTCTCTTGCGCGCCGTAGCGCGTCCTGCGGCGAAACGAAGGTTTCCACCTCGTAGACGTCGGCCAATTCGCGCCGCAAGGCGTTCAGTACGTTTTGTTCGTCATCTACCAGAAGTATGCGTTGCATATATTTCTCCGCAATTTCAATTTTTCCCGCGAGAAGGCATATCGTCATCAACTCTCGCCCGACCGACATGCCCGCCGCGCATCGTGCAACCGGAACGCCTCGCGCAGGGTGGCCAGCAACGCTGCATCGTTCCACGGTTTTTCCAGGAACTTGTAAATTTCGCCGCGATTCACCACATCGGTAATCGCCTTGAGGTCGGTATAGCCGGAAAGGATGATGCGTATCGTATCGGGATACATGACCCGCACCTTGGCAAGAAATTCCGCACCGGTCGTTTGCGGCATACGCTGGTCGGACATGACCACCGCCACCTCGTGCGTGGCCAGCAATTCCATGCCGTCTGCGGCGCTGGTGGCGGTGAGGATGGGGTAGCCCTCGCGCCGCAACAGCCGCTTTAACGCCGACAGGATGGAGGGTTCGTCATCCACCAGCAGCAAGGTGCGCCCCGGCGCCTCGGCAGCCGTAGGAAATGCCAGCTTGCGACCGTCGCGCAACAATTGCTCGAATTCAGCGACAGGCAACGGCTTGCTGAAGTAAAAGCCCTGCATCTCGTCGCAGCCGCGGGTGCGCAGGAAATTCAGTTGCGCTTCGGTTTCCACGCCCTCGGCGATCACCGACAGTCCCAAGCCATGCGCCAGCGCGATAACCGTCACGGCGATGGCGGCGCTGTCCGGGTCCTGCACGATGTCGCGCACGAAGGACTGATCGATTTTCAGCCGGTCCAGGGCGAAGCGCTTGAGATAGCTTAAAGACGAATAGCCGGTGCCGAAATCGTCAATGGACAGGGTGACGTTCAGCCCCTTTAACGCTTCCGTTAACGCAATGAAGGCATTGGCATTGCCCATCGCCGCACTTTCGGTCAGCTCCAGCTCCAGGTAGCCGGGAGCAAGACCGGTTTCGCGCAACACCTGGCGGGTCAACGCCACCATATCCTGCCCTTCGAACTGGTGCGCCGACAGATTCACCGCCACCGCCATGGCCGGCAAGCCCGCTGCTTGCCATGCCTGGTTTTGCGCGCAGGCGGTGCGCAGCACCCATTCGCCGATAGGCACGATCAGGCCGGTTTCCTCGGCCAGCGGGATGAAGTCCATGGGCGGAACCAGCCCGCGTAGCGGATGCTGCCAACGCACCAGCGCCTCCATACCGATGATCTCGCCGCTACGCAAGCTCAGTTGTGGTTGATAGTGGAGCACCAGTTCGTCGCGCTCGACGGCGCGGCGCAGATCGTTTTCCAGGTTGAGCCGCTCCAGCGAGTGGGCGTTCATTTCGGCGGCGTAAAAGCTGTAACCGTTGCCGCTCGCCGCCTTGGCGCGGTACATCGCCGCACCGGCGTTTTTCAACAAGGTTTCGCCATCCTCGCCATCCTGGGGGAACATGGCGATGCCGATGCTGGCGGACAGGAACAATTCCCGCTCCTCAACCTGGAACGGCTGATCCAGCGCTTTCAGGATGTTTTGGGCGAGAGAAACAGCGCCGCCGATTTCCCCGTCCTCCACCAGCAGCACAAACTCGTCCCCGCCGGTATGCGCGAGCGTGTCGAGCGTATCGCCCATCGTCCCCAGCCAGCCGGAGACTTCCCGCAACAGTTTGTCGCCGGCGGCGCGCCCCAGACTGTTGTTGATCTCCTTGAAGCGATCCAGGTTGAACGCCAGCACCGCCAGGTTTTTCTTGCTCTGGCGGCTGCGCGCCATCGCCTGGGCAAGGCGGTCCGTCAATAAATTGCGATTAGGCAGGCCGGTCAGTTCGTCGAAATTGGCGTGGCGCTCCAGTTGCGCCTGATAGCGCTTGCGCTCGGTAATATCGCGCGCAATGCCGGCGGCATACCATTTGCCGCCCAGATGCATAGTGGAAAGGGACAGTTCGATGGGGAATTCTACGCCGTCCTTATGCAAGGCCACGAGTTCCAGCAGCTTGCCGATCGCCGCTCCCGCACCGGTCGCGGCGAAACGCGCCATGCCGCGGCTGGCCTCTGCGCGAAAACGCAACGGAATAATGAACTCGTGTAGTGGTTGCCCGATCATCTCTTCCTTTGAGTAGCCGAAAATCGTCTCGGCGGCGGGATTCCACGTAAGCGTGGCGCCGTGCTCGGCCTCAATGATAATGAAGGCGTCGCGCATGCTTTCCATGGCGACACGGAAGCGCTCCTCGCTTTCCCGCAGCTCGGCGGTGCGCGCTGCCACTTGTTCTTCCAGGATGCGGTTATGGTTGGCTAAAAGATCGCGGGTGTGCTTGAGTTCCAGCTGAGTGCGCACGCGCGCCAGGACAATGAGCGGATGGTAGGGTTTGGCGATGTAATCCACCGCGCCAAGTTCAAGTCCCTTCTCTTCGTCTTCGGCGGAATCCATGCCGGTGACGAAGATAACCGGAATATCGCGGGTGGCGGGATTGTCGCGCAACCGCACCAGCACATCGTAACCGTCCATGCCCGGCATCATCACGTCGAGCAGGATCAGGTCCGGCTTGGCGGCGTCGGCTGCGATCTGCAACGCGCGCTCCCCGGACGGGGCGGCCAGCACGTCGTAGTGCGCGTGTAACAGGCGACCGAGGGCATCCAGGGCAGCCGTATCGTCGTCCACCAGCAGAATTATCGATCGGCCTGTTGCTTTGGGCGCATCTAACGGCTCATCAGTGTCCATTCGATTTATATCCTTCCTGCCTCCGGGTTAGCTCCGCCACATGCGGCGGGGCACGCATCGCATCGTCCGCGATACCGTATCCTACGCCCGCGATCAGGCCGCCGCCAGTATCACGGTTGCCTGGCGCAAGCGGGTAAGGCTTGATCAACACCTCGGAGCGAACAGCAAGTAGCCCGGATGGCGCTTGCGGGCTTGCGCCAAAAACATCGTCAATCCAGCAATACCTTCACGCGCGCCAGCACATCGTCAACCACAATGTCCGGCGCCATTTCGACGATCAGTGCGCCACGCTGCCTGAAATCCAGCATCTTGACCTGATTGCACAGCACCATGCCCTGGGTCTTCGTTCCCGCCCCCGCCATGGGCACGGCAAAACCGTGCTCGCGGGCGAGCCGGCCACCCTGGGTAATGGGCGCGACCAGAGCCAGACCAAAGCGATTAAATTCCGCAAGCGTCAGAACCAGCACGTAACGCTGCCCCTGCTGCTCTTTCCCCTGCGCCGGATCAAGATCAAGGTGCAGAATATCCCCCCGATCCGGAATTCCGTGCTTCACAACACCTCCTTCCCGACCGGAGGCGCATCCAGCCAGGCGCGCTCATCGGCGCTCAACGCCATGTTTTCGTCGTTACACTGGGCCAGCAGCGCCGCGAGGGTATAGCGCGGCTTCCGTTGCGGCTCCACGACCAGCCGGCCATTCTCGACGCTCACCGCCACTTGATTGCCCGCGTCGAGGTGCATCAGGCCAAGAATCTGCTTGGGCAGCGTCATGACCACTGAGCCACCGAGGCTACGCAAGGTTACTGTTGCCATAACTTCTCTCCACGAATAAATATTAAATAAATATATAACTCTTTACGGTGAAATACAACTGAGCGGGCATCCTAACCCAAGGTAAATTTGTTCTCAGCACGGGGAAAAACCATTCACCGCAGAGACGCCGAGGCGCGGAGAAATATAACGGAGGGTGAAGGCATACCATTCCTCTACAAAATCTCTGCGTCTCTGCGTCTCTGCGGTGAATAATTTTTTTCTGGGCGAGAACAAATTTACCTTGGCATCCTAACCCGGACAAGCCGGAGCCAAACAGCCGTTTAGACAGGATTTACAGGATGAACAGGATAGAAAACCCATCCTGTCAATCCTGTTCATCCTGTCGTTGTTTTTTTGCGGAAAGCCGCTCCAGTGTTGTAGGCTGGGGTGAGGCACGAACCCCAGCAACAGGGCCGTAGGATGTGGACGATGACAAGAGGCGCATCAATCGCGGATGGCGCGGAATTTCGCTTTGAGCGCATCTAACGGCTCATCAGTGTCCATCCGATTTATATCCTTCCTGCCTCCGGGTTGGTTCCGCCACATGCTGCGGGGCATGCGCCGCAGTTCGCGATACCATATCCTACGCCCGCGATCAGGCTGCCGCCAGTATCACGGTTTCCTGGCGCAAGCGGTAAGGTCTGATCAACACCTCGGCGGGAAGTTTCAACCTAGAAAGCTCAGTTGAACGGGCTGGAGTGTGCGGTTTTCCGGGTGCAGGGCAAGGCGCAACAACGCGGAATGGTTGTTCCATTCCAAGGAGTTGCAACGCCGCCATGCGCCCGGAAAACCGTGCAATCCAGCCCGTAGCGCTCTCACCATATGGGTGAACGCAAAATATATGACAAAGCTGTTTAGAACCATCACGTTATACGACCTGGCAAGCGGTCAACTGAGCTTTCTAGGTTCAAACCCTCCGCCAAGCGCCGGATCATCTCCAGCGTCAGCGGGCGGGTGCGGTTCAAAATGTCGGCCACACGTCCGCGCTGGCCGATATAGGGTTCCAAATCCCTGCGTGCCAGCCCCCGGCTTTCCATGACATGGATCAGAAATTCGATAGGATCGGGATCGGAAATCGGAAAGCAGCGGCGCTCGTAGTCCTCGATCAGCATAACCAAAACGTCAAGCCGGTCTGCCGCGGGCGACTTTTCCGGTGCATCCCACAGGCGCTCCGCTTCCGTCAACGCCGCCTGATAGTCCTTCCCGGTTCGGATGGGTCTGAGTTCCATAGCTACCTCTTCGTAAATCGTTTCCACGTCAATCTTGTCGTATTGCCGATGGCTGCCGACAAAGCGGACATACATCACAAGTAATTTGCAACGCAGCAGTGCGCCCGCGAGGCGATGGATAAATGCGCAATTTGTGACCGCGCGAAGTATAACTATCGGATGTTGAAAATGCTGTAACTGGGCCGGCTCATTGCGTCGCCAGCCCTATATACTCCTGCCGCGCCCGCCTCAAGGTTTCCTGTGCCTCGGGGTAAAGGAAATTTTCGATATGCCGCACCAGTTCCGCGCCCAGAGGGCCAAGCGCCGCACTGAGTAACGCGGCATGGGTTTCGACCAACCGGTTGGCTTGCATGTTGGAGGTCGTCAGCAAAGGCTCCAGTTCGGCCAGCACTTGGCGCACCAGCGTCCAGTCCACCACGCCGGTGCAAGGCGTTGCAGCATCCTCCGGCAGCGCCGCGCGTATCCCCCTGGTTACGCGTTGCAATTCGCTTTCCAGCGAGCAGGCCAGCTGTTCGATTGCCTCTGCGCCACCATTTTCCTTGATTGCCGTCTCCAACTCGGCGGCCAGGTGCTGCACGCCGGTCGCGCCCAGATTGCCCGAGCTGCCCTTGAGCGTATGCGCCAATAGTCTGGCCTGGTCATGGTTTCCCTGGGACAGGCCGCTACGCAACCGGGAAATGTCGTCGGCATGGTCGGACGCATAGCGGCGCAGCAAACGTCGGTAGGCGAGCTGATTGCCGTTCAGCACCTTGAGGCCGCGCCCGGCATCCAGGCCGGGGATCGCTGCAAGTTCGGCGGGTAGCCGAGCTATTGCGGGTGCGATGGGACAATAGACGGTCGTGGTTGGCAGCCAACGCGACAGCGTGCCGTAAAGTTGCTCGGGATCGACCGGCTTGGCGATGAAGTCGTTCATGCCGGCCTCGCGGCAACGTTGGCGATCCTCGTCGAAGGCGTTGGCGGTCATTGCCAGGATAGGCACGCACTCGCAACCGGGCAGCGAGCGGATAATCCGGGTCGCTTCCAGGCCGTCCATGCCCGGCATCTGTATGTCCATCAGGATCAGGTCGATGCCGCCGCCATACGCTTTATCAAGCGCCTCGAAACCATCGCCGGCGACATCGACCGTCAGCCCGGCTTCGCTCAGGAGTTCCAGCGCGACTTCCTGGTTGATCTTGTTGTCCTCGACCAGCAGGATGCGCGCGCCGGCGGGTATGGCTTGCAAATTCAGCTCGGCAAGGGCGGGCGCCTCCGCCAATTCTTCCAGGCTGAGCGTACTTTTTCCCAGACGGGCGGTAAACCAGAAGTTGCTGCCCTGGCCCGGTGTGCTCTGCGCGCCGGCCTCGCCGCCCATCAAATGCGCCAGCCGCCGGGTGATGGCTAGCCCTAAGCCGGTGCCGCCGTAGCGGCGCGCGGTGGAGGCATCGACTTGTTCGAAGGCCGCGAACAGGCCGGCGATTTTCCCAGGCTCGATGCCGATGCCGGTATCCGACACTTCAAAACGCACCAACAGGTCGCTTGCCGATTCCTCCACCTGGGAGAGGCGCACGGTGATTTGTCCCTGTTCGGTGAATTTGACCGCGTTGGAGAGATAGTTGAGCAGCGCCTGCGCCAGCCGGGTGGCATCGCCCACCAGCACCGGCGGTAAATCGCTGCGCTCGACGACGAGTTCCAAACGCTTGTCGCGCGCCTTGTGGCCGATCATCGAGACGACGTTGTCGAGCATGCGCTCGAAGGCGAAATCGGTGCTACTCAGGCTCAGTTTACCCGCTTCGATCTTGGAAAAATCCAGAATGTCGTTGATGACCGAGAGCAGATGGTGGGAGGCATCGACGATTTTTTCCAACCTTTCCTTCTGTGTGGGATCGGCATGGTCACGTCGCAACAGGTGGGTCAGGCCGACGATGGCATTTAGCGGCGTGCGGATTTCGTGGCTCATATTGGCGACGAAAGCGCTCTTGGCCGCGTTCGCCGCCTCGGCCACGACCTTGGCGTGCTCCAGTTCGCGCGTGCGGGTATCGACCAGTTCCTCCAAATGATGACGGTGCCGGTCGAGTTCCTTGCCGATACGCTTTCTCTCGGTGATATCCTCCTTCACCGCCACGTAGTGGCTGATGCGTCCGTCCGCCTGGTGGATCGGCGTGATGATGGAAAACTCGGTGTATTCGCTGCCGTCGCGGCGCCGGTTAATCAGTTCGCCCTGCCAGGTTTCGCCGCGCAGCAGCGTCCGCCACATGTCGTCGTAAATTGCGCGCATTGTCTTGCTGGATTGCAGGATGCGCGGATTGCGCCCGATGAGTTCGTCGAAGCTGTAGCCGGAATTGCGCACAAAGGCATCGTTGACATATTCGATGTTGGCGTCGAGATCGGTGATGGCGATGCTCTCCGGGCTTTGTTCCACCGCCAGCGACAGCTTGCGCAACATAACCTCGTTACGCCGCCGCTGGACAATGCGCCAAATGCTGTCGGCGAGCAATTCCACCGATTCCACATCCAGGTCGGTATAAGGTTCGGCCTTGTTGCCCACGCCGGCGATCATGACCACTTTGCCGTCCTCAATGACCGGCACGCTGGTGAGTCGCACCAGTTCGGCATGTCCTGCGGGCAGGCCGCACTGGTGCGGATAGGCGGCGTAATCGTTGAACACCACCGGCGCGCTCCGGCGTAGCGCATCGGCCCAGATGCCGGCCTGGCTCACCGGATAGTGCTTGTCGAAGGCTGCCGTGCAATAGTGCTCCAGGGTGTTGCGCGACCAGGTGACCAACTCTATGCTTTCCCCGCCGTCATTGATGAAATGCATGAAGGAGATCGTGCTGTCCGTCAAGCGCTCCGCCAGTTCCAGGCCATATTGCATGAAATCCTGCTCGCTCATCCGCCCGGCGGCTTCGGGGAGTTCCAGCAAGGCGTGCGCCCGTTCGGCCTGGATGCGCAGGGTGTGTTCGTTGCGCTTGAGTTCGGTAATGTCCCTATCCACGCCGCGATAGCCACGGAAATTTCCCTCCTGGTCTATGACCGGGACGCCGTTCGTTTCCAGGATGACCGGATGCCCGTCTTTGTGGAAATTGGTGTTTTCGAGGTTGGTGATCGGCTCGCGCGCCGCGACGATGGCGCCGAATAGGTTCGCCACCCGTTGCGCTTCTACGGCGGACATCAGGTCGAAAGGCGTTTTCCCGAGCATTTCTTCGGGCCGGTAGCCGAGAATGGCATGGACTCTCGGGCTGGCATAGGTGTAGACGGCATGCTCGTCCGTTTCCCAAATCCAGTCGCTGGCGCTCGATGTTTCCACCAGATTGCGAAATCGGCTCTCGCTATCGCGCAATGCCTGTTCCACCCGCTTGCGCTCGGTGATGTCCATCGATATGCCGCCCAGCCCAAAACATTTCCCGCTGGAGTCGGACAGCGGGAATTTCACGCTCAGGTAGGTGTGCTCGCCATCGCTTTCCGGGTTGATCTCCTCGTACCACCCTGGCTCTCCCTGAGCGATGACCTGCATGTCGTTGCGCCGGTGTTGCTCCATCACCGCGTCCGGTGCGAGTCCCTGGCGTGTGCGCCCGATCAACTCGCCGGCGCTGACGCCGAACAATGTTTCGAACGCGCGGCTGACGACCAGGAAACGGCCTTCCATATCCAACGCATAGATCAAGCCGGGGCTATGGTCGAGTATGCCTTGCAGCAGTTTCCGGGTGTATTCCAGTTCCTGTTCGGCATGCACCCGGGCAGTGATGTCGCGATGGGTGCCGCGTTGCCCCATTGAGCCTCCCGCAGGATCGCGCACCGTCTGGCAGACGTGTTCTATCCAGTGCTCGCTGCCGTCGCGGGCGCGAATACGAAACCTGAGTTGCTCAATGGCGCGGGAACGGTTTTCCGCTACGTCGTCCTGATGCGCTTTCCACAGGGCAAGGTCGTCGGGGTGGATGATTCTGGGCATCAAGCCCGCATCCGCCATGAACTCGGCGGGCGAATAGCCCGACACCTCCATGCAGGCCGGGGATACATAGAGATGACTGCCATCCGGCGCCAGCCAGAATTCCCAGTTGGGCGAATATTCGGCCAGGATGCGGTATTTTTCCTGGCTTTCCAGCAGCGCGGCGTTGGCCTGCCGCAGCGACGCGGTGCGTTGCTCGACCAATTGTTCGAGAAAGCGCTGAAAGCGGCTTAGCTCCAGTTGGGCGCGAACTCTGGCGCGGACTTCGTCAATATCGTAGGGGCGGGCGATGAAGTCCGCCGCGCCGATGGAAAAACCCTTGATCCGGTCCTGGGGCGTATCGGCTACGCTAACGAAAATGACCGGGATGCGGTTGCCGTCGGGCGTTGCCTTGATACGGCGGCAGACTTCGTAGCCGTCCATTTCCGGCATCACGATGTCGAGCAGCACCAGGTCCGGCGGCGTCGCGCTATGCACCAGGTCGATGGCTTTCCGGCCATCGCACGCAACCATGATCCGATATTCGCTCTTCAACGCTTCGGCCAATTCGTGTATGTTCTCGGGAATATCATCCACCAGCAGCAAGGTCGGACGCTCCCCACGCGTCGTGTTGCCGCAGCCCGCAGACAGGGCAGGCCCCCGGCGATAGCGGCGCAATTCGAGCTGGGTGCGTATGCGCTGTTTGAGCAACTCCGGGTTGACCGGTTTGGTGACGTAATCGGCGGCGCCCAGCTTGATTCCCCGCGCCTCATCAACGCTTTCCGTCAGCGCCGTGACGAAAATGACCGGAATGCCGGACGTGGCAGGATCGGATTTGAGCCGGTGCAGCACTTCATAGCCATCCATGCCGGGCATCCTGATGTCGAGCAGCACCAGGCCGGGCTGCGGATCGCGCTGCGCCAGTTCGATGGCTTTTTCGCCACGGGTTGCAGCAACGATTGCATACTCCTCGCGCAACATGTTCATGAGGTCATGCAAATGCTCACTCACATCGTCGACGATGAGTATTCTCGGCTTTTCGTCGGTGATTTCAGTCATGGCTGAATTCCCTTGAATTGATCCAGGATTATTTTGCAACTATTGCCTCGCGCGGTAGAATAAGGCAGGGTAAATTTGTTCTCAGAAATTCATGATGAAAATCAATGATGGAAAACATTCATGAATCCCAGGCAAACTGAGCCGCAACGCTGCTCAACTCATGACGGCAATCCATAAAGACAAAAC
>Ga0172380_10007511_pt1 | contig 12220 bp, 21 predicted proteins | sample Leawe162metaG_FD_119747 | JGI IMG/M metagenome (GOLD analysis project Ga0172380, IMG submission 119747) | Leachate microbial communities from a municipal landfill in Southern Ontario, Canada - Leachate well 162 metaG | ecosystem: Engineered > Solid waste > Landfill > Unclassified | place...
ATGTTGTGTACCTGTGGCCTTTATGCTCAAAATAGATGTTTTGCAGGCGGAGACGGCAGATACCCGTCAACTGGATTTGTAAGCGAACTTGATAAATCAGATTATTACGGGGCGTTTTTATACGCTTTCGACCTTGCCTCGCTTGAAAACAGACAGACCACAATTCAGGAAGTCGGAAACAATATTTACTGGTTTTTAAAAAACAGTATGTATGTTCTCAAGCCGACTTCGGATGCTTTAGTTCCGTACACGAAAGAGCTTGTTTCCCCGACAGTCGGATGTGATTCTTTAAATTCCGCCTGCGTCCTTGAAGGTATTTGTTACTTCATTTTTAATAATAAACTGTGGGCCATAAACGAATTTTCGCAATACAAGGAAATATCAACGGCCATTAACACACAGTTGGATGACAAGTCTGCCGGTTCGGAAATAATACTAAAAGCTAATGCTTCGGAACGGTACATAAAAATAATGTATCGCAACATGTCTAATGAAGCTGTCAACATAGACTACTATCCCGTCCATGACATATTCAGCGAACAGACAGGGGATAAAGACATATACACCGTATCGGGTTCGACCGCAACGCTTGTCAGTCAGGATGACAGATATAAGCTTGTGAATTATGAACAGCTTCCCGATTTAAATGAAGAGTGGGGCGTTGACATTGACGGGAACTTAATTAAACGCGGTACAGACTATCAAGACGCGTCAGTCGGGGGCGATAAGGTCACGTGGATAAATTACACGGCCGACTCAACGGCGGCGGTCAAGACGTACCCTGTCAACGCGGTTTTGGAAAAACCGTGGGCGTTCTCGGCTACTGTGAAAGCTAACTGCGTGGTCATATACGGAACTGGAAACATTGACGTTGCGTCCGCGACAGACGGCGGCGCGTTCTCGGCTTACAGAACTTATACCATGACGCGCACGGGAGTCACCATACCCTTGACTTTAGTCGGGCATATTATATCAGTCAGACTCCGGCACACGGCCAATACCGACATTGACTATGATTTTATGAAATTAGTTTATACCCCGTATTCAAGCGTTGACGTAACGAATGATGTTTCGGGAGGTGAATAAAATGGCGGTCAAACAGTTTCGCCCGCAACCAACAGGCAACGAAGCTATGGACGCGAACTTTAAACAGCTCGCTGAAATAATAGCGGCTATTATACAAGAGCTTATAAACTTAAAAAAATGAGGTGACTTATGGGAATTTTTGACGCGTGGTTTAATTTTGACGATTTAGAGGCGAAGATGAATAAATTACAAACTAAAAAATTCGATATGGCAAGACAGGCGGCCCTCGGCCCGCTTGTAGGCGCGGAAAAGGCAGGCATGGCAAATATGCAGATACAGGGGCAGAGACAGGGAATACTCGGCTCGCCGCTTATGACCACGCTTGAAAACAGACTTAAAACAGAGACCGCAAACAAGAAAGCACAAATTGAGGCGGGACTTGGAGCGCAACAGGCCAGCGAAGAGGCAAACATGGGTTTACAGATGGGCATGGCAAAAAATCAGGCAACAGGTCAATTATTTAACTCGGCGTTTGAAGGTCTTGGAAAACTTGTCGGGTGGGCTTTGCCTACTCCGATTAAACCGGTATAAGGAGGCGTATCATGCCAATAGGAGACACAATGAACAGGGTAAGGACAGCCGACCCGACAGCGGGCATGCAGGACATATCACAGGGACTTCAACAGGTGGCACAAACGCAAGAGGCAAGCCCACAGCAAACTATGCTTGAATTAAATCAGACGGCCAAACTGACAGACGCAGGGTTTACGCTGATAGTGGGTGTCATGATCGAAATGGCAAAAAGAATAAGCGCGCTTGAGGGAACTCAACCGCCGGAAGGGGTGTAACATGCCTATTGAATTGAACAGGGTACAGAACAAGAACGTAATGCATGGCGCGGCGAGTACCGTAACCCCGCCGGTGGCGGGCGCGCCAGCTCCCGAAGTCAGACAGCCGGAACTTCAAGCTCCGCCCGTGAATTGGGGTGAGTTAATTTCTAAACTCGGACAAATGGGAATTGATACAACGTCAGGGATTTTCGGGGCCGCGTCATCCCTCGCACAAGACCCAAATAATATAGGGTTGATAGCGAACGGGCAGGGAATACCGGGTGTATCAAACAAAGATATCGCCGCGCTCGGAGCGATTGCAAAGGGATTTGAAAGTTCAAGACCGAAACCGCTTGACCCGCTTACACAAGCAAACATTGATAAATTGAATGCTGAAACCACAAACCTAAAAAAAGGTGGCGGTGGCGGAAAAGACCAGTTTCAGATTGAGGACAAACTCGCAGGTGATTATGAAAAAATAGCAAAACCATATAACGAGGATTTACAGAAATTTAATCAGATTGATTACGGTCTTACACAAGGAACGCCGAGCGGAGATGCAACAGCCCTTTTGTCTTACGCCAAATTGATAGTTCCAACATTAAGAACTGATGCGGAAGCCGCTGAAGCAATAACAAACAACGTTTCGGGATTGGGGATATTAAAAAATGCGTTTGATAAAACTATTAAGAATAAACGTATTGGTGCGGACGAAGCCGAAAACTTAATGAACCTGACAAATCAAATAATTACAAATAGAAAAGAGCAATTTGACAGCGGGGCGGCAGTAATAAAAAAACGCGCCGAGGCGTGGGATGTGCCGCTTGAACGCATAGAACAAAAGACACAGGAAAATATTCAGATAAAAGATAATAAAAAGAAACTTGCTGAAAAAATTCTTGCCGATAAGGAAGCCGAACCTGATGACATTGCTTGGGCTAAAAAACAAATAGGAGCAAAATAAATGGGTAAATACACCGAGCAGATAAAGGCGTTTGAAGCGGTAGAGCCCGAAGTGACGTCACAGACCGCGCCTAAAAGCAAGTATGCGGATGAAATAGCAAAAGCCGAAGGATTAAATCCACAGGGTATTGAACAGGTTAAAAACGCGGCGATTGAAGGCACGGGTGGCCCGTCTATACAGCGCACAATGTCGGGCGTTGAAATGGGGCCTCTTGGTATTTCTTTTAATCCCATAAAATATAAAGCTGCTAATCCTAACACAGACACTTGGGATATGGTGGGCGATATTTTGACCTCCGCAACTACAGTTATCCCCGGTGGCACTATGGCTAAAACAGCCGTCAAGACAGGCATACAGACAGTTGCCGGCGCGGGAACGGGCGCGCTTTTAACAGCCCTCGGCGGTACAGAGAAACTTGCAGCGGCGGCACAAAAATATCCCATATTAAAACCTATACTCTTGGCGGTACAGGCGGGCGGTTTTGCTACTGGATTAAAGGAACCTAAAATAACACCGTTGTCAAAAACAGGACAGGAAGCCGCTAATATGGGCGTTCCGTTTTCGCAGTCTGCGGAAGCCAAAATACAGGGTGGGTCTCAAAAACTCATTGACCGCGAGTATGAAATAAAACAGAAATATCCCGATATTTATGAAAAGTACATACAGGGGCCGAGACAGACCGCGCTTAAACGCAACCTTGAAGGGATAGGCGGCGAGGCGTCCACAATGACAGGCGAAAGCGTGGGGGCAACCATAAAGAGCAACGTGGAAGCGAAAAGAAAAACAATAGGTGAGGAGTTTGGACAGGCAGAGGAAAAAATAACAAACATAAAACAAGATTTTGGCAGTTATTTACAAAATAAATTAAAAAAAGAAACACAAGACTTTAATGAAAATAATATAAAAGATGGGTTTGTCTTAAACACAGGGGAAGCAAAAACAATACCTTATGAAAGTAATCATCCTGATTTTATAAAAAATATATTAAATCAGTATAATACAGAAACCGGAAGTAATTTAAAGCTTGGTGCACTGGGCGGCGTTGATATTGGTTTAAAAAATACAGGTGCAATAAGATATAAATTAAATGGACAAACTATTAATTTTGAAATTATGCACAAACCCACAGCACAACAGATAAAAAGCATGGAAGATATATATTTAAAATATCCACAAAAAAACAAACAAATAAGAATAGATTTTACGGGAAAAGATGGCATGTCAAGGGGAAATTATAGCACGGATATAAATTTACTAACCGATGATGTTAGTAATTTAAAAAATTTAAACAGAGTCATAAATGAAAATTTTAAAAGAATAAAAGAATTTATGCCTAAAATAAAAACGATTGATGTCTCATCTAAACTTGATAACTTTCTTAAGTCTCAAGGTGTTGGCGAGACATGGACGGGCAACGAAAAAATAAAAAGTATTGACACAGCAAACACAATAAAAGAACGTGCAAAATTTCTTGAGAATGCAAAAAGCACAGAGGATTTGCTTTCACAAAAACGTCAGTTTGGTGAGGACATAAAAAAGGTATTTAAAGAAAAGGGCACAAAGGATAACAACGCTTTAAAAGCAACGTACCGCATAATTGACGATGCTATTTATGAAAGCATACCTGATAAAAAAATAGCGGATGAATGGAAGTCTGTCAATGAAAAATGGAGCGACTTATCGGATAAACTCGAAAAGGTTGAAGGAACGTCAGAGGCTGGACGCATAGCGAACACAGAGGCAAGCAAAATATTTGCTAACAAGGTACTTTCAAAGGGACCTGAAGCCATAGACGCGCTCAAAGACCTCGCAGGCGAAAAATCGGTCAAGGACGCGGGCATGCAATATCTCTTTTATGAGGGAACAAAAGAGGGCAGAGTCAACATAGATAAAATCGCAAGTAAACTCGCAGAACTTAAAAACAAGGGCATGGCGCAAAAGATATTTGGAAGTGATTTAGAAAAACTCGATAATTTTGTAAACGTTGGAAAATTTGTTGAGGCTCCTATGTCTCCGAGGCCGGGAATAAATAAATACGGTGGCAGCCAAACAGCCATTGTTACAGAAATAGCCAAAAACCTCGATCCAAACAGTGCAGTAAGAATTACAAAGTTTATTTTGGATTTTGGAGACAAGAGAAGCGCGGAGGCATTTTTAAAAAATAAAGACCCGCGTCTTAAAACATCCACCGCGCCCGGACTGATAGGAAGCACATTGTCGGGCGGCTCGCGTGGGTTGTTGTTAGAGAAAAAAAATGACAAATTTAAATCATTGAGCGAAAGGAAGGCTAAAAAGTAATGTGTATGTATTTAAATGCAAAAAAAATAAAAAGCGGTAAAGATATGATTATCGTTCCGATTAAAGCAAAAGACGCGGCCCTTGCCAGTTTGCTTTCGCGCATAAAAACCTCGTGTTCTAATGATTCAATACCCATAGCACACAAGGCCGAAAGGGTAGTCCATGAAATATATATTACGGCGAGTTTAATGGCGGTTTCAATAACAAAATTTATTGTAAGAGTCATATTTCCCTCCTGTTTCATAAAATATACCAAATCCCCGACTGAAAGTCAAGGAGCAAACGCATGACACCCGAACAGGAAAGCCAATTATTGCAGGACATAGGTGCGTTGAAAGCGAACACGGAAGCGTATCACTCCGACACAAAGAAGGCCCTGAACTTAATCACGGGCAACGGGCGGCCACAGGACGGTATACTCTACATCATGACCGACCTCCGCAGACTGCACGAAAAGTGTCCTGTGATAACGGGTGAGCTACCTGCCCGGGTGGCGGCCCTTGAAACTGCGGACGCGGTACACGAGGCCAAAGCCCCGACAGCGAAAAAGACGCTCAAAGACATAGTGGCTGACATATTTTCTAACCCCGTGGTAGAGCGGGCAATAATAATCATAATAACGGGAATACTCTTTACGGTTGCGGGGTGGTTTGGATTCTCGCCGAAAGACAAAGGTCATCACGAAAGACCGACTCCCGTGATTGAGGCAACACCATGATTATCAAAATAACCCGCAGATATTACACAGACAAGACCACGATCGGCGAGATTGACATTGACGGCGAATCACTCGGCATATTCTCGCTTGAAGACGTGACGCGGTTTTTTAAAATTATGGGAAAGACGGCAATCCCGGCCGGCAAGTACATGGCTAATATTACATATAGCAACCGCTTTGGGCGGTACATGCTTGAACTCCTTGCCGTGCCGGGGTTTTTATTCATTAGAATGCATACCGGCAACGATGAAAAAGACACTGAAGGTTGTATTTTAACGGGGATGACCCGCAGCGTTGACACGGTTTATAACAGCGTGGCGGCGTATACGATTCTCTGGGGGCGCGTTCACGAGTATATAAAAGACCCAATGAAACACGTTGACCCGATATGGGTTGAGGTTAAAGATACGCAAAAGCCGAAAATATTTTAAGGAGGTCAAATGATTGCATGGAGTAAAGACTTTAATCTTAAACACCGTAGTGACTGTATTTATTTAAGACCGTTTTTTGATATTCATGCCGGAACTTCTGACTGTGACATTGAAATGTTTAAGCGGGATGTTCAGTGGGTGAAAGACACGCCGAACGCATACGCATACCTCGGCGGTGATATGTGCGATTTTATAAATACGTCAGACAAGAGATTCGACCCGCAGACAATCGCATTAACACACCTGAAAAAACTCGATAACCTCGCTATGAGCCAATGTAACGAAATAATCGATATCCTCATGCCGATAAAGCACAAATTACTTTTCATGCTTGAAGGCAATCATGAGGACTCAATCAAAAGACATTATCACCTTGACGTGGCGGCGTATATATCCTGCCGTCTTGAAATACCCAATTTGTCAGACATCGCTTTTGTGAGGTTGACGTTTAAGCGGTCGGGGAGGGCATCACGGTCACTCAAACTCTTTACAGCCCACGGATTCGGGAGTGCGGCAACGTATGCCGGAAAGATTAAACGCATCATGGACTTGATGTTATGGGCGGACGCGGACGTTTACATCTGCGGACACGTTCATTCAAAAGGGTTTTCTGAAAACGTGAAACTATCAATTACGAGACAGGATGAGCCGAGGATTATTGACAACAACCGCATAGCCATAATTGCGGGGACGTATTTAAAAGTGTATTCAAAACATTCAACGTATGGAAGCCGGAAAGGTTACGCTCCGGGACCTTTGGGATGCACAACGCTGAAAATAACACCGTTCGGCGGATGTCATAAAGTAAATAAGGTTACACACGAGGGTCCGCTTGAAGTTGAAATTGTCAATAAGACAAACATGCGCGATATAAACGTTGACGCGTATCTGGTTGACTAAAAAAAATAGGAGGCAAAGCATGGAACAAGTCAAAGAGTATTACACGGAAAAAGAACAAAAAGTGGATGAGTCAGTTTCGCACGAAAATATGATCTACGATGCAAAGAAATTTTTTGAACGGTGTCTGGTAATACTGAATGAGCGGGGACAGAAGCACGGGAATATATCGGACTTAAAATATCATATCGGCGGGCTTGGAGTCAAAGAGTATAGAGCGCGGGCCGGACGCAGGGACTTTGACACTTTGGGTGATGCGGCCAATTACGCCTTTCTCGCGTGGTACTTTGGGGGCAAAAGGGAATAATATATAATTTTATATTTTTTGAATACAAGAATATATATTAAAACATATAAAGGTGGTGAATTATGAAACTTGCCATTGTATTACCCGGCGGTGGGGCGTGTGGACGCTGGCAGATAGGCGTTCTCAAATATTTATATGACACGGGTCTGATATTTGACAATATTGATTTAGTATGTGGTACGTCAGTCGGGGGACTGAACGCTCTTTTAATCGGAAAGTATAAGACAAACTTTCAACCGGCCTGTGATATGTGGACAAGGATAAAAAGCAATAAAGATATTTTTCTCGGTATGCTGCAATTCAATACTTTTTGGGATTATTTAGGCATGGCCGGGCAGACGTTCAAAACGAATAAAGGAAAAAGCATATTAGATCCCGCGCCTTTATACCATTTACTTGACAAAGAGTTCGGGGATTTGAAACTAATCGACATGAAAGTCAACATGATAATAACAACAACGGATATGTCAACGGGTGAAAGAATGGCGTTCACCACGGACACAGACCCATTTTACAAATGTGCCGAACTCGGGAAAGCAACGTCCGCGATACCCCTCGCGTTTCCCGGAGTTAACCTCGCGGTCAACGGAAAAAACGATTTACATAATGACGGCGGAATTTTGCGAAACAATCCTGTTTGTTATGCGATAGACCGGGGAGCAACGCATATAATCTTAATCGGGACTTCACCTGACAAATATCCGCGCAAAGAAATTAAAAATAACGTACTCGATATTGCGTTGAGGATGCAGGACGTAATCATGCACGCGAACGAAGAGGCGAGCTGGGATGAAAAAGAGGACTATGAGGACCGAATGAAACTGAACTCCAATTTACCGACAATTAAATTTTTGGATATCTACCCTGAAGAGTCCACGGGGAGCGCACTTGACTTTTCAAATGTTGAACAGTTTGGGAAAGGGTATGGGTACGCAAGAGAAAACTTACCGCCCATAATACTGGAATCGTTTTTAAGAATTTGACAAAAGCTATGGTGTGCGATAACACGCTCTATCAAATAGACCGATGACACTTTTCCGTGTCTAAAAATCCCTTATTTTATTGATGTTTTATAGTGTCAAAAACAGCGTTTAAGGCAACACCCTTATACCTAAAATTTCGGAAAAATACCCCCCTTAAAACGCATCCTGCGAAGCCGTTTCAAAAGTGGAAAAAAGTCAATAATTGTCAATAAAAGTGCTTGACAAATACATTACTTATGGTATACTTGTATCAAGAAAGAAAAAAACGAAAGGCGCGGAGAGCACGGAGGCGGGGAAATGGCAAAAGTGACAGTACGGGAATTAAAAGCAGCAATAAAAATAATAGACGAAGCATGTTGCGGAAGCGATTCGAATTATGTGTGGTGTATGGAAAAAGATATGAAGCAATTTAATAAGATAGGTCATAGATTGGGAGCCGCAATAAGAGTTTTAAAATCAACGGGAATAGTAAATTCAGTAGACGGGGAAGGGGAAGGACAAAGACAGACGGGATATTATATAGACAAGGCAAAAGAAGTACAACTTATATAATGCGGCGGTCTCGTGGCAAGCCGAGACATTGAAAGCGAGGTGATAGTGTGGAATATTGCAAGTGGCGTGAGGTAAGAAATAACGAGGAGTCAGCCTGCCGGTTGAATAGCGGTGAAGTCTGCGATAACGAATACTGGACAGACAAGCCGTGTGAGAACTTGACGGAAGAAGAAAACCAAAAGGCGGGAAGGGAGGTGATAAAATGAAAAAAGGAGACAAGGCAATCGTTTACAATACCACACTTTCAGGAAAAACAGTTTCTGAAGGCGCGGTGACGCTAATCAGTTTGGTAATGAAGGACGAGGGCAGGGAATCGTGGAAAGTTAAGTTTCCTGACGGTATGCTTTGCACGCGGTGGGTACATGAGGAGAATGTCATAAGCAGAACAATAAAGGAGCGGTAAATGGAAAAAATAAAATGCAAGTGTGGGGTAGTCGGTTACGAGATTGACGCGGATGCACTTTGCAAGGTAGAATGGACCTGTGAGAAATGCGGTAAATCAAACACGTGGACAAGGGAGGTAAAGCATGTCAGCAAAGCCGATAAGAAAGTTGAACCCGAAAACAAAGCGGAGCCTGTTCTCGTTTGAATGGCGCGGCGAGGCCGAGAAATTAGACTTTCTCGCGGAAATGAAAAAGGAGCAGAAAGCCGATCCGCGTCAGGTAAGGTCACTTGTGGACTATATCCGGCTGATACACGAAGAGCACAAAAAAACTTCTTGACAAACATAACTTTATGTTGTATATTTGTATCAGGAATAAAATTACCGGGAGGCAACAATCAAATGCAAAAGAAACTTATCAAACTTAAAAAACAAACCCCTGCGGGCGCGGACCTTTCTGAAGCCCTCCCGGTTTCTAATCCCGTGCCTGTGGGGGCCAGTTATCATAAAAACGGTGGTGAGTTTATAGCCCCGGGTACGCGCCCATTAAAACCCTCCAAAGGAACCCCCTTTATCGCGGCCCGGGGTTATTCTATTTTCGGCGGTGTCCTGTGATACTCGACATCCTTACAAATCAGCCATGCGAAGTTATCGACCTTGTAAACGAAATGGGCAACACGGTGTTTATAGTGAGATTGGAGGACGGCGAGACGGCGCGGCGGGTGTGCGGTGAAATAAAATATGTGGAGGAGGGAGGGGAGCCAAATGTTTAACGTGGGAAGCGAGTGCATGAGCGCGGCAGCACAGACAGCCGAACACAAGCGGAGAATGTTTACACTCGCGCTGTTTGCGTTTTTAAACATCAAAATCTTTTAAAAATTCTACATTCTAATTTGGAGGCAAAGGACATGGAAACAAAAACGGCAATCGTAAGGGTGGACGCAGAGTCTTTAATCAGCAAGGCAATCGATCAGAAATTAGACGTGGCAACAATGGAAAGATTGCTTGCTATGAGGACGCAGTTGAAAGAGGAGTGGGCAAGGGAAGAGTTTTTTAAAGGGCTTGCCGCGTTTCAAAAGGAAACCCCGGCAATCAAAAAAGAAAAACAGGTTTTTGACAAGACTGGCAAAGTCCGCTATTCATACGCGCCGCTTGAGGCCATTGTCAACCAGGTTAAAGACGCGCTTGAACGCAATCACTTTTCATACACGCTCAAGACCTCGCAGGCGGATAAGACATTAACGGTGGTATGCGAGGCCCACCACGCCGCCGGACACACGGAAAGCACGTCTGTCACCGTGCCTGTCGGGTCTGAATACATGACAGCGCAACAGGTGGTCGGGGCGGCCATAACGTACGCGAAACGGTACGCGTTCTGCAATGCCTTCGGGATAATGACAGGGGACGAGGACACAGACGCGGTCGAGGTCGAAGTCATACCGCCGCCAAAGCTCGCGCCGGCTACCGACTCCAAAATAATCGAATGGCGCTCCCTGTGGGACGGCTACAAATCACGGTTTACACAGCCCGAAATTGACGGGATGAAAGAAACGCTTAAAGGCAAGCCCGTGGACGAACAAAATCAGATACTTAAAAACGCGCTGGTTGCAGTCAAGCCGGATGTCGGTAAATAAACATGCTAAAACTCGCAACCTCGGAAACGGTCAAACAAGTTTACTCCGACACGGTGGGCAGTCACGGTCGCGCCGAGGTTGCGGCGTTCTTTACCGAATATGTGGGTGAGGTAAACCCGTACGCATGCCTTGACTGGATAAGAAAGGTTAAAAAGCCGGACGGTGAATACTGGTATTTTGAAGTGGAAGGAAAATATTACGATACGCTGACTCAAGACATGGTGGATAAATTCAATTCAGGGGTGACAAAATGAACGTATACGGCAAAGGCAACGTAACGAAAGATGTCAAGGTGGTTTCGGATAAACTGGTAACCTTTGACATCGCAGAAAACAAAAAGGACGCGAAGACGCAAAAGGAAACTGTGTCATTTTTTACGGTCAAGGCGTGCGGGTATGCGGCTAACAACGCCCGTGACTTCAAAATCGGCGATATGGTTATGTTATCAGGCGAGATAACACAGGAAACGTGGGATGACAAGGACACAGGCAAGAAGAGGAGCAAGGTAGTCATCCTGGCGTTTTCGTGCGCGTTGATAAAACACAGCGGCAAGACCGGAAACGATCCGGCCGCAGAGGAAGCACCGTTTTGACACTCCCCGGAGACACGCAGACACCCGCTGTTGACCTGTTTGACGACGGCTACAAGAAGGGCAAGATTGACGGTATGTTGACCATGTGGGCGATTATGTCAATTGTTTGCGAACACAAAGCAGGGGTTGCTTGTACGCATACCGGCCCACAGATGTTTTGCGCGTGTGACGGGTGTCCAATAAGTCAGGAGGATAAAAAATGAAGGGATATAAAGGTTTTAACAAGGACATGAAGTGTAACAATTTCCAGTACGAGATAGGCAAGACATACAAGCATGACGGTGATATTAAATTGTGTGTAAGGGGATTTCATTTCTGTGAAAACCCGCTTGACGTTTTATCGTATTACGGCTTAACAAACGGTTATCGGTACGCCGAAATTGAAGCAAAAGACGTGTCAGACGAAAAAGAATACGATACAAAAAGAGTATCAAAGGAAATAACGATAAAAGCAAGCGTTGATTTTAAGAACCTTATCGCGGCGGGGATTGAGTTTGTTTTTAAGACGGCAAAAGAAAAGACCTCGGGCTATTCCGCGCACTCGGCGACCTCGGGCGATTCCGCGCACTCGGCGACCTCGGGCAATTCCGCGCACTCGGCGACCTC
>Ga0172380_10007512_pt1 | contig 12220 bp, 9 predicted proteins | sample Leawe162metaG_FD_119747 | JGI IMG/M metagenome (GOLD analysis project Ga0172380, IMG submission 119747) | Leachate microbial communities from a municipal landfill in Southern Ontario, Canada - Leachate well 162 metaG | ecosystem: Engineered > Solid waste > Landfill > Unclassified | place...
AGCGGCGCAGATCGCGATACCACCAGTAATCTTCCTTGTTCAGGCCCATCTCGGCCATGCGCTGATCGAGTACCTCGAGGCGCTCTTCACGCTGGGCACCGCCGATGATCTCGCCGATCCCGGGGGCCAGTACGTCCATGGCGGCAACGGTTTTGCCGTCATCGTTGAGACGCATGTAGAAGGCCTTGATGTCTTTCGGGTAGTTCTTCACCACCACAGGAGACTTGAAGTGCTCCTCGGCCAGATAGCGCTCATGCTCGGAGGACAAGTCGATGCCCCAAGAGACAGGGAACTCGAAGGTCTTGCCACAGTTTTTCAGCACTTCGATGGCATCCGTGTAGTCGATCTGGGCGAAGTCGGAGGAGACGAAGCGTTCCAGACGACCGATGGCATCCTTGTCCACGTGCTGGGCGAAGAACTCCAGATCGTCGCGGCGCTCACTCAGCACGGCGTTGAAGACGTATTTGAGCATGGCTTCGGCCAGGGCGGCGTTATCGTCCAGGTTGGCGAAGGCAATTTCCGGCTCAACCATCCAGAACTCGGCCAGATGGCGGCTGGTGTTGGAGTTTTCGGCGCGGAAGGTGGGCCCGAAGGTGTAGACCTTGGAGAGGGCACAGGCGTAGGTCTCGACGTTGAGCTGACCGGACACGGTCAGGAAGGTCTCTTTGCCGAAGAAGTCCTTGTCGTAATCGACCTTGCCAGCGTCGGTGCGCGGCAGGTTTTCCAGATCCAGGGTGGAGACGCGGAACATCTCGCCGGCACCTTCGGTGTCAGAGGCGGTGATGAGCGGAGCCGCAATCCACAGATAACCTTCTTCATGGAAGAAGCGGTGGATGGCCTGGGCCAGGCAGTTGCGCACCCGGGTCACGGCACCGACTATGTTGGTACGCGGACGCAGGTGGGCCTGTTCACGCAGGTACTCTATGCTGTGGCGCTTGGCGGCCATGGGGTAGGTGTCTGGATCTTCGACCCAGCCTACGACCTTGACGTCGGTGGCTTGCAGTTCGAAAGCCTGACCGTTGCCCTGGGAGGCGGCAACCACACCGGTGACTTCCACGGAGCAAGCTGTGGTCAGACGCAGCACTTCATTCTCATAATTGGCCAGGGTATTGGGGACAACTGCCTGTACCGGATGGAAACAGGAGCCGTCGGATACGGCCAAAAATGAGATCCCCGCCTTGGAATCACGGCGAGTCCGGATCCACCCTTTTACTGTCTGGGTGGTGCCAACCGCATATTTACCGGTCAGCACATCTACTACGGATGCGTGCGTCATCGAAATATTGTCTCCAGCTTGTTCTTGCAGCGCTATGGGTCTTGCCCGGGCATTGATAGGCCCATCATGGCAGACTAAGCCGTCAATCTTACCCGCGCGGGTTTGATAAACAAGCAAAAATGTCGGACTCTGGAGGGGTTTTGTGTCCGGATCACTTCATGACCGGGCCACTTGGGTGAGGGATGGGCATGAAAGAGCGGCGACATGGACCTGACCGGCTGACCCGGGTGCTGCAGGGCTTGGTGATCCTCTGCTGGGGCGGCTTCATCGCCTTGCTCTCCCTCTATCACTTCGCGCGGCCACAGACGGCCTACGGTTTTCTGATCTATGGCGGGGTCAAGGTGCGCCAGAGCTGGGATCCCGTGCTGACTCCCTGGCTGGTGCACGGGCTTTGGGGTTGCTCTGTGCTGACCCTGGTGGTCTTGCTGTTCGAGCGGCAACGTTGCCGTCGTCGGGAGGATGTCGGCCTGGTGCATCTGGCCATCTTGTTGCTGATCCTCATCGCCAGCCTGCTGTTCTACTACAGGGGCTAATCTTGCTTTTTCTCGTCCCTCTCCGGGCGAGGTGCGGGGCGCTTGCCCAGCTGGCGCTCCACGCTGTCGAGCATCTGGTTGTAGGCCAGCGCGACCCGACCTATCTCGTCCCCTTCATCCCCTTCCAGTCGATGACCGAAGTCGTGCAGATCTGTGGCCTCCTCCATGGAGCGGGTCAGCTGGTTGAGGGGGCGCACTATCCAGGTGCGGATGACCCAGAGGGTCAGCAGCAGCCCCAGCCCGAAGATGACGGTGAGGCTCAGCGCCGAGGTGAGAATGTTTTGCTCGACCCGGGTAAAGAGGGTATCGAGGGAGTAGTCAAAGCGCACCGCCCCCAGCACGGTATTTTCCGCCACCTGATGGCAGCTGGTGCAGTCGGTGCCGCGAAAATCCTTCTTGGCCAGCAGCGGCCGGGTTACCACCAGCTTGCTGTGCATGCCGTCGTGCACCACCTCCAGGCTGCCTTTGCCCGCCAGCGCCAGCTCGTCGAACCTGTCTTTGGGCTGCTCGCTCTCGTGGCCGATCCCGTACTGCTTGCTCACCGACTCGCCGCGCACTATGCGGGCATCTTCCACGTGAGCATGATCGAGAAACTTGCTGCGCAGGGTGTCGCGGGCATCCATCTTGCCGGTCAGCATCAGCATGTTGAGACCGTCGAAATAGGCCTCGGTCTGCTCGCGACTCTGCTCCTTGATCAGGGTCAGGATGAGGTCGCGCTCGCGCACCGCCTGATAGGCTGCGGAGAAGACCAGCACCATGGAGAAGATGAACAGCAGGAAGAAGTTGATTTTGGCAGCAATGGAGAGGCGCATGGGAAAGGTACATCTGTTGGGTAAAACCCGCGCAGTCTACTCGCCCCGGCGGTCCGGGTCTGGTGCCTCGCTCACATTCTGATGAAAAAGAGTCAAAAGGCCCTGCATTCTCATGCAGGGCCTGTTCATTCAGGCTCAGAATTCGCCGCTGGCGATGGCCTCATTGATGGCGCCGGTCAATACCCTCAGCTCCTCGGGGGTGATGACGAAGGGGGGCATCAGGTAGACAAGCTTGCCAAACGGCCGGATCCAGGCCCCCAGTTCTACGAACTTGCGCTGGATGCGGGCCACGTCCACCCGCTCCTTCATCTCCACCACGCCGATGGCGCCGAGCACCCGCACATCGGCCACCGCCGGGTTGAGGGTCAGTTCCACCAGCTCGGTACGCAGCTGGTGTTCGATGGCCTGCACCCGTTCCTGCCACGGGGAGGCGAGCAGCAGATCGATGGAGGCGTTGGCGACCGCACATGCCAATGGGTTGCCCATGAAGGTGGGGCCATGCATAAAGACGCCGGCCTTGCCGTCGCAGATGGTGCGGGCAACCTGCTCGGTAGTCAGGGTCGCCGAGAGCGTCAGATAGCCGCCAGTGAGCGCCTTGCCCAGACACAGGATATCGGGGCTGATCCCCGCCCAGTCACAGGCAAACAGCTGGCCGGTGCGACCAAAGCCGGTGGCGATCTCGTCGGCAATCAAGAGCACACCGAACTCGTCGCACAGGGCGCGCACCCACTGCAGGTAGCGGGGATGGTAGAAGCGCATGCCGCCGGCGCCCTGCACTATGGGTTCGAGCACGATGGCGGCTATTTCCTCGTGATGGTCCGCCACCAGGGTGGCGAGCTCCACCACACTCTGCTCGTCCCACTCGGCGTGGAAGCGGCAGCTCGGTGCCGGGGCGAAATGGTGCTCCGGCAGGAAGCCTTTATAGAGCTCGTGCATGCCGCCATCCGGGTCGCAGACGCTCATGGCGCCGAAGGTGTCGCCGTGATAGCCGCCGCGCAGGGTGAGGAACTTGGCTCTGGGGGTGCCCCTGGCGTGCCAGTACTGCTGGGCCATCTTGAGCGCCACCTCCACCGCCACCGAGCCGGAATCGGCAAGGAAGACTCTGTCCAGGCCGGCCGGGGTGATCTCTCCCAGCTTGCGACACAGCTCGACGGCCGGGGCATGGGTCAGGCCGCCAAACATCACGTGGGACATCTTGCCGAGCTGGGCGGTGGCGGCCGCGTCCAGTTCCGGCACCTGATAGCCGTGGACGCAGGCCCACCAGGAGCTCATGCCATCCACCAGTTCGCGGCTATCGCTGAGGGTGATTTTTACCCCTTTGGCGCTGGCCACTTCATAGCAGGGCAGGGGATGGGTGAGGGAGGTATAGGGGTGCCAGACGTGGTGCAGGTCGAATTCTTGATTGGTCATTATGTGTTCTATTGTCAATTGGTTTGATCTGGTCGGTGTTGACAGTCTACGCGCGCTCTCTACACTAGCCAACAATTTCAGCCACTTGGCTCTGCCCATTGAGAAGGTGCAGGCACAGCGGCGGTTTCTGTGTTCGCTCATCCGGGATGGCCGGCGCAGGATCCCACTTATAACAATCGGAAGCCATGTATGAATGCTCTCACCCTGGGCGGCCACGCCCTTCGCCACGACTGGACCCTGTCCGAGGTTCAGGCCCTGTTTGCCCTGCCATTCAACGATCTGCTGTTCCAGGCCCAGACGGTACACCGCGCCCATTTCGATCCCAACGAGGTGCAGGTGAGCACCCTGCTCTCCATCAAGACAGGCGCCTGCCCGGAGGATTGCAAGTATTGCCCCCAGAGCGCCCGTTATCACACCGGGCTCGAGACCGAGCGGCTGATGGAGGTGGAGAAGGTGCTGGAACGGGCCCGCGAGGCCAGGGCCAACGGTTCGTCCCGCTTCTGCATGGGGGCCGCCTGGCGCAACCCCAAGGAGCGGGATATGCCCTATATCCTGCGGATGATCGAGGAGGTGCGCGGGCTCGGTATGGAGACCTGCATGACCCTAGGGATGCTCACAGCCGATCAGGCGGCGCGGCTGGGGGCAGCAGGCCTTGACTACTACAACCACAACCTCGACACCTCGCCGGAGTTCTACGGCGAGATCATCTCCACCCGCACCTATCAGGACAGACTCGATACCCTGGAACACGTGCGCGGCGCCGGCATGAAGGTCTGCTCCGGTGGCATCGTCGGCATGGGCGAGCAGGCCAAGGATAGGGCGGGCCTCTTGATGGCGCTGGCCAACCTGCCACGCCACCCGGAGAGCGTGCCCATCAACATGCTGGTCAAGGTGAAGGGGACGCCGCTGGAGAACGAAGAGAACCTCGACTCGTTCGAATTTATCCGCACCATAGCCGTGGCGCGCATCATGATGCCCGCCTCCCACGTGCGCCTCTCCGCCGGGCGGGAGAAGATGAACGAGCAGATGCAGGCCATGTGCTTTATGGCGGGGGCCAACTCCATCTTCTACGGCTGCAAGCTGCTGACCACGCCGAACCCGGACGAGAACAGCGACATGCAGTTGTTCAAGCGGCTCGGCATCCGCCCTGCCCAGCGGGCCCAGAAGCCGGATCAGGTACAAGAAGAGGAGCTGCTGGCCGAGGTGAGCCGCCAGAGCGAGCCGGATGAGATGTTTTACGATGCCACCCGTCCCCGTGCAGGCGTAGCGCGTCCATGAAGAGCCCTGTGGTAACGAGTCCCTTTGCGCTGGGCGCTGCGCTGGCCGGGCGCGAGCAGGCCGCCTTGCTGCGCCGCCGCACCGCCACAGATGGCCGCACGGGGGCCAGGCTGGTGGTCGATGGGCGCGACTACCTCAACCTCTCCGCCAACGACTATCTGGGGCTGGCGGATCACCCTGCCATCAAGGCCGCCTTCAAGGAGGGGATTGACCGCTATGGCGCGGGCTCCGGCGCCTCGCCGCTGGTGACCGGTTACAGCCGCGCCCACCAGCAGTTGGAAGAGACGCTTGCTGACTGGTTGGGGGTGGAGGCTGTGCTGCTGTTCAACTGCGGTTTCTCCGCCAATCAGGCTGTGCTCAAAGCCTTGCTCGGCAAGGATCACCTGCTGTGGCAAGACAAACTCAACCACGCCTCCCTGCAGGAGATGGGCAGCCAGCTGCCCTGCAAGATGAAGCGTTTCGGCCACAACGATATGGCCGCGCTCGCGCGTCAACTCGAACCAAATCGGGGCTTGATCGTCTCGGAAGGGGTGTTCAGCATGGACGGGGATCAGGGGCCTTGGCCCGAGCTCGCTCGTCTCGCCGCCCGGAGCGGTAACTGGCTGATGATCGACGATGCCCACGGTCTCGGCGTGCTGGGGCCACAAGGGCGTGGCACCCTGGCGGCGCAGGGCGTTGACCCGGCTTGCGTCCAAATCCAGATGGGCACCTTTGGCAAGGCGCTCGGAGTGGCCGGGGCCTTCGTCGGCGGCAGCCGCGAGCTGGTGGACTATCTGGTCAACTTCGCCCGTCACTACGTCTACAGCACCCATATGCCCGCCGCCCAGGCCTGCGCCGTGAGCAAAAGCATCGAGCTGGTGCGCGGCGCCGACGACGCCCGAGTCCGCTTGCAGCAGCTGATAGCCCGCTTTCGGCAGGGTGCCGCCGCCCTTGGCTGGCAACTCGGCGCCAGCGACACCCCCATACAGCCGCTGCTGGTGGGAGAGAGCGCGGCTGCCTTGCAACTGGCACAGCGGCTGCGGGATAGCGGCGTCTGGGTCAGTGCCATTCGCCCGCCCACTGTGCCGGCGGGCACGGCGCGGCTGCGCATCACCCTGAGCGAGGCCCACAGTGAACAGGATGTGGATCGCCTGCTCTATGCCCTCGGTCCTTGCACCCCGTCGACCAGCGGGAATCAGTCTGCCGCAGACTCGAGAGGTGCTCGCCATGCATGAGCGTTTCCAGTCGGTCGACAAGGCCCAGCTCGCCCGCCGTTTCGGGGCGGCCGCCCGCCACTACGACGCCCACGCTCGCTTCCAGCAGGAGGTGGGGCTGGCGCTGCTCGAGCGGATGCCAGACAGGCAGGTTGGCCTTGAGCTGACGGTGAGCGGGCTGGATCTGGGCTGCGGCACAGGTTTCTTTCTGCCGCACCTGGCGGGCCGTTGCCATCGGCTGCACGGGCTGGATCTCGCCCCCGGCATGCTGGCGCAGGCGGCCCTGCGTGGCAGCGGCGCTCAACTGGTGTGCGGCGATGCGGAGCAGTTGCCCTTTGCCGCTCAGAGTCTGGACTGGGTCTTCTCCAGCCTGGCCTTGCAGTGGTGCGAGCGCCCGGCGCAGGCCTTTGCCGAGCTGCATCGGGTGCTCAAACCCGGCGGCCGGCTGTTGTTCTCGACTCTGCTCTCGGATTCGCTCTGGCAATTGCGTGAGGCCTGGCGCACGGTTGACGACAGTCCCCATGTCAATCGCTTCCTCAGCCTGCCACAATTGCAGGATGCCATGGCCGCAGGGGGCTTCAGCGCCCCTCGCCTCGAGAGCCTGACCTGGTCGCTCGCCTATCCCGAACTGAGTGGTCTGCTGCGCGATCTCAAGGGGATAGGGGCCAGCCAGATCAATGACGAGCGCCAGCCCGGCCTCAGCAGCCGGCAGCGTTTGCAGCGCCTGAGCCTGGCTTATGAAGCCCATCGCCAGCCGGACGGCAGGCTGACCGCCAGCTACCAGGTCTGTCTGGGGCAAGCGAGCCGCCGATAAACCGGTCCGAGGTTGAGCTGGCGGTGGATCTGCCGCTTTGCCTGACAGAGTTGATACGCAGGTGCTCTGTCCCCATATGCGGATAGGCACCTGATTTGCGTTGAGGAGTCATCATGGTTAAATCCTTCTTTATCACGGGCACGGACACAGATGTGGGCAAGACGCTGGTCGCCCGCACCCTGTTGCTGGAATTTGCCGCCCACGGCATCCAGTGCGCCGGTTACAAGCCGGTCTCAGCCGGTTGTGCCCGCACCCCGGATGGGCTGCGCAACCTGGACGCCGTTCTGTTGCAGGAGGCCGCGAGCCTGCCTCTGCCCTACGATCTGGTCAATCCGTTCGCCTTTGAACCGCCCATCGCGCCCCATATCGCCGCCAGCGAGGCCCGTGAGGCCATCACGCTGACGGGCTTGTCCGATGGCTTGCGCCAGATTGAGCAGGCGGGCGCCGAGCTCATCGTCGTGGAGGGGGCCGGGGGCTGGTTTTTGCCGCTGGATCGCAAGCACTTGCTGTCGGACTGGGTCAAGCAGGAGAACATGCCGGTGATCATGGTGGTGGGGGCCAAGCTGGGTTGCCTCAACCATGCGCTGCTCACCTTCGCCGCCATTCGCAATGACAACCTGCCGGTGGCGGGCTGGGTCATCAATCGGCTGCACGGCTCCATGAGTCACTACCAGGAGAACCTGGACACCTTGCGGGGCTTGCTGCCCGCCCCGTTTTTGGGTGAAATACCCTTTGTAAACAATCCGCTCGAGGCCGATCTGCGCGGGCGTCTCGACATTTCGCCCCTGCTCTGAGGCCGACATTCAGCGAACATTCATCGAATCTATCTATTATGTGGGCAGGTGTGGTCCCGGCCGGCAGTGACGCTGTGCGGGGCCACGCATCCATATCTCACAAGGAGTCAATATGAAGCGAATTATGCTATTCCTGGTGACCAACCTGGCCGTCATGCTGGTGCTGGGGGTGGTACTCAATATCCTGTTCTCGGTTCTGGGGATCAACAAGTCCAGCATTTCCGGTCTGTTGGTGTTCTGTGCCGTGTTCGGTTTTGGGGGTTCCTTTATCTCCTTGCTGATGTCCAAGTGGATGGCCAAGCGCAGCTATGGCGTCCAGGTCATCGAGCAACCCCGCAACGAGACCGAGCACTGGCTGGTCAGTACCGTGGCCCGTCAGGCCCGTGAAGCGGGCATCAAGATGCCGGAAGTGGGGATCTACGACTCCCCCGAGATGAATGCGTTCGCCACCGGTGCCCGCCGCGACGATTCGCTGGTCGCCGTCTCCTCCGGCCTGCTCTACAGCATGAGTCGGGACGAGGCGGAAGCCGTGCTGGCCCACGAGGTGAGCCACGTGGCCAACGGCGACATGGTGACCCTGACCCTGATCCAGGGGGTGGTGAACACCTTCGTGATGTTCTTCGCCCGTATCGTGGCCGGCGTCATCAGCAACTTCTTCAGCTCCAACAACAGCGAAGAGAGCAGCAGCTCCGGTGGCTTTGCCTACATGATCACCGTCTTCGTGCTGGAGATGCTGTTCGGCGTGCTGGCCTCCATGATCGTCATGTGGTTCAGCCGTCAGCGTGAGTTCCGCGCCGACGCCGGTGCCGCCAAGCTGGCCGGCCGCGACAAGATGATTGCCGCGCTGCAGCGCCTCTCCCGCGGTGCCGAGCCGCAGATGGAAGGTGCCATGATGGCCTTTGGCATCAACGGCAAGCGCTCCGTGAGCGAGCTGTTCATGAGCCACCCGCCCATCGAGCAGCGCATCGCCGCCCTGCGCGGCTGAGTGTGATGCCAGGGTGACACACCCGCATAAAAAACGGCTGCCTTTGGGCAGCCGTTTTGCTTTGTGCCATAGGATCACAGCTTGAAGTGGCCCATCTCCTGGCGCAGCAGCCGTGACAGCTGCTTGAGCTTGGCCGCCTCCTGGGAGACGTGACGGGCCGCGTCTCCCGACTGCTCTGAGAGGGAGGTGATGTTGCCGACGGTGGAGACCACCTCGTTGGCGGCGGTGGACTGCTCACGCAGGGTGTGGCTTATCTCCCCCATCAGGCCGGTCAGGTTGGAGGCATGGCTCTTGATGCTGGCGATGGCCTCGCCTGTCTGGTTGGCCAGGCTCACCCCGCGGGAGACGTTGTTGACCGTGTTCTCCATGCTGCGGATGGAGGCATCCGCCCCGCTCTGGATCTTGCTGATCATGCCGGTGATCTGCTGGGTCGAGGCCGCGGAGCGGCTGGCGAGATTGCGCACCTCGTCGGCCACCACGGCGAAGCCGCGCCCCTGCTCACCGGCCCGCGCCGCCTCTATGGCCGCGTTGAGGGCCAGCAGGTTGGTCTGATCGGCGATGCCGCGGATCACCTCTATGATGTCCGAGATCTGCTGGGTGTGGCTGTTGAGCTCGGAGAGGCTGCTGGCCGCGTTGGATACCGTGTCCGAGATGCTCTGTATGCTGTCCAGAGTCTGCTTGATGACGCCGGATCCCTCTTCCAGGGTATTGGCGGAAACCTTGCTCAACTCGTCGGCATGGGTGGCGTTGTCGGAGAGGTGGCTGATGCTCACCACCAGCTCCTCGATGGCCGCCGCCATGGTCTGGGTGCTGGTTTGCTGGGAGGTAGCAAACTGGGCGGTCTGCTCCGCTATCTGGGCTATGCTGTCGGCCGATCCCGACAGCTCCTCGGTGGAGTGGGAGACCTGGGCAATGATCCCCTTGAGGGTGGACTGCATGGTGGCCAGCAGGCCGATCAGGCTCTCCTTGGCGCCGCTCGGCACATGGATCTGGCGCGAGAAATCCCCCTGCGCCAGACTGCCGAGATCGCTTCTGAGCTGGCTGACCGAGGTGCCGACCAGATCGAGCAGGGCCTTGTAGGTGCGCCACAGGAAGAACATCAACACCAGACCCAGGGCGATGAAGAGGTAACGCAACATGGAGGACTGGCTGGTGGCGTCGTCCACCGCCTGCTGGGTACGGTGCTCCATCATGACGTAGAAGTCATCTATGGGGGACATGATGCGCCCCTTGTTCTGGTGATAGGCCTTGTCATGCATCATGGCGATGGCCTTTTGCTGGTTGGCGGCCTGATCACCATCCGTCTGCTGCACCAGCTTGAAGGCCGCCACCTCTGTGTTGACCAGGGCATCCGAGTTGTTCTTGGCCTCGTTAAGCTTGGCCAGCTCCCCGTCGGTGAAGCCGGCGTCCTTCATCAGATCGATGAGGCCGCGGCGAAGATTGCCGTCGGGCCTCGGATTCTGGCCGTTGGCGGCGACGAAGTCCCAGTAGATGCGGTTGTAGCCCTGTGGCCGGTTCTGTTCACCGTTGCGAATGGCCAGGATCCGCATGTATTGCTGTTCGTAGGCGGGATCCTTGGTGATCACATAGGTGCGACCGAGCCGGGTCAGATCGTCGGAGGATTGCCGCAGTTCATCGGCCAGCAGATAGGATTGGTAGCGTTGCTGATAACTCTGTTCGAGTCGCGTTCCTGACCAGCTGTAGGCAAAAAATACCAGCGACAGCAGGATCAGGGTGACAACGGAGAGCAGGAGGTTGAACTGAAAGGTGGGTCTGTTCTGTTCCATGGTTTGAGCGTCCTTATTCTCACCAGAGCAACCCCCTTTGTCACACGGCGAAGGCCGGTACTTCTGTGGGGTTTTATTGTTGTTGCTGTGAGTATAGGAGCCGGGCTCGGCAAGTTTGGCGGGCAGCGCCGAGAAAAGGGGGAGGGGCTTGAGGGGGAGGGCCGGGATGCATGAATGACGCCATGCTCCCGGCCCCTTGGATTATCGCGGCCCGATCACCAGATCGGTCAACGGCACGGCGCAGCAGGTGAGGATCTTGCCCTCGGCGCGTTCGGCGGCCGTGATGGCCGGGGCATCCGGGTGATCCACCTCGCCCGAGATCAGGGTCTGCTTGCAACTGCCGCAGATGCCGGCGCGGCAGCTCCAGGGCAGCTCCACTCCCTGCTTGTGGGCCTGATCCAGCACGGTTCCCTGATTGTTGCCGGCAAAGGCCTGTTCACCTATGCGCAGCCGTATCGCCTTGTGGGGGCGCGTCACCGAGAGGATGGCGCCGCCGAAGCTCTCCTGCCGGATCTGGCTGGCGGGCACGCCAAGGGCGGTCAGTCTGGCCGCCGCATCGGCCATAAAGCCGTGGGGGCCGCACAGGAACACCTCCCGCTGGATCAGCCCCTTGATCTGGGCCAGATGGGTATCGCAGAGGCGCCCTTTCAGCCCCTGCCAGTGGCCATCGGGCTGGCTCAGGATCAGGGTGAGCGCCATCCCCTGCTGCGCCATGGCGAAGAGCTCGGCGGCGGCCGGGATGTCGGCCTCGCTGCGACACAGGTGCATGAAGTGAACGTCGCCAAGCTCCCCGCGCAGGCCTAAGGTGCGGGCGATGGCGAGCATGGGGGTGACACCTGAGCCGGCCGAGAGCAGCAACAGCGAGCGCTCTGTGCCGAGGTGGAACTCGCCAGCCGGGGCGGATGCCAGCAGGGTATCGCCCACTCGCAGCTGCTGGTGCAACCAGGGAGAGATGCGCCCCTCACCGAGGCGCTTGACGCTGATGCTGTAGCGATCCGGCAGATCCGGGCTTGAGCTCAGGGTATAGCGCCGCTGCAGCCGCTCACCCTTGAGGTCGAGGCTGATGGGCAGGTGCTGTCCCGGCAGGTAATCGGGCAGGGGTTCGCCATCGGCCGCTTCAAACCAGAAGGTTTCCAGATCCCGTGCCAGCGGCTCGCGGGCCACGCACACTAGCGCCCGCTTCCTGGGCGCCGCGTTGGGGTAGACCCGGGGACGGGTCGTCTCCAGCACCTCTATCTCGCTGCCTGCCTCAATCCAGCCCTCGTTGAGGGCCACCAGATTCTGGCCGAAATAGACATCCCCATCCTCGCCCCGGCGATAGCGGGTGAGGGTGGCGAG
>Ga0172380_10007513_pt1 | contig 12219 bp, 12 predicted proteins | sample Leawe162metaG_FD_119747 | JGI IMG/M metagenome (GOLD analysis project Ga0172380, IMG submission 119747) | Leachate microbial communities from a municipal landfill in Southern Ontario, Canada - Leachate well 162 metaG | ecosystem: Engineered > Solid waste > Landfill > Unclassified | place...
CCTTAAGATCATCCGCCCTTCCGACTTTTAAATAGTATTTTTCTTCCATTGTGACCCCACAGGGAATCGAACCCTGATTACCAGATTGAAAATCTGGTGTCCTAACCGTTAGACGATGGGGCCGAAGATAGATTATATATACCAAAAAGAGCGTAAAAATACAAGCTTTCCTTTGATTAAAATTTAATCACCTCCCCGGGATTAATAGTGCCGTTTTTTCTTATTTCTTTTGAATTTTCCGTTTTTTCTTTTTTCGCCTCCCTTATCACCTCTCGCAACCCTTCGAGGTCTATTTTTTTCTTAGCCTTGTTAATATCAGGTATATCTGGCTTTATTACCTTTTCCCTCCTTCTTTCTTTTTGAGTGGGCGTAAAGTCTTTAACGGTTTCTTCGAGAGATATATAGGGAATCTTCTCAAAGGTGCTCTTCGGCGCTTCATTGTTTTTACTGCCTAAGCAACCTTTGCAATAAACTGGCCTTTTGCCGTCTGGCTTAAAAGGAACCTTTACTTTCTTTCCACACTTCTCGCATTGAGCATCAAATAATTCTGTCTGCCTGGCTTCTTTAAATTCAATCTTGGGAATATCTCCCACTCCAGAATATTTAGATATTTTTTCTTCAACAATATTTCTCGACGTTCCGTGCTTCTTTCTTGAAAATTCTATTATTTCCTTCTCGTAGTCAATATCCGAAACGGCCGGCGGAAGAGTTTCCGCAGAAAAAGGCCTTGAGGTCATGCCGTCGATCATCAATTTTACATAAATGTTTTGCTTGGGCAGATTAACCAAATCGTGTGCAATAAATTCCGGAGAAAATTCTTTTTCCAAAAACTCGCCGTCTTCAGCACCAACTCTAAAAATAATCATTGTTCCTACGTTTCCGAATACCGCATCTCTGACTTTTTCTTCCATCTGATTGATGTATTGATGGGCTAAAACTAAAGACAATCTGTATTTTCTAGCTTCGGATAAAATATTAGCGAAGGAATCTGTCGAAAAATTTTGAAATTCATCAATATATAAAATAAAATCGTTTCTTTCTTTTTCAGAAGTATCAACCCTCGACATTGCCGCCAATTGCAATTTGGTAACCAGAAGAGCTCCCAATAATCTTGAAGAATCCTCCCCTATTCTGCCCTTGGAAAGATTCATAATAAGGATTTTCTTTTCGTCCATTATCTTTCTAATGTCTATTGTTGATTTTTCCTGACCGATAATATTTCTGATTAAAGGAGAAGAAATAAACTGCCCTATCTTGTTTTGGATTGCGGCAGTAGCTTCTATCTCGTATCTCTGACTGTATCTGCTGAATTCTTTCAGCCAAAAAGCTTTTACTACTGGGTCTTTTACTTTTTCGATTATTTCCGCCCTCCACTCCGGGTCGGACAACAATCTGTTTACCCCCAACAAAGTAGAATCTGGAACTTCAAGTAAAGCTAAGATAGCATTATTTAAGATATATTCCATTCTGGAAGACCAGACGTCCGGCCAAATTTTCTTAAAAACTCCCATCAATCCTCCAGCAATCAAGTGCCTATATTCAGCATCAACATCTTCCATAATATTAAAAGCAATCGGATTTTCAATATCTGCCGGATTAATATAGACGACATCCTTAATTCTTTCTTCGGGAATAAATTTAAGAATTTCTTCAGAAGCTTCTCCGTGCGGGTCGATAAAACCAACTCCATTTCCGTTGCGGATATCCTGGATAACCATGTTCTTCAAAAGCTCGGTCTTACCCATACCGGTCTTACCAACAACGTATATGTGACGCCTTCTATCGTCGGTCTTAATCCCGAATCTTTTCTTTTCTCCCCTAAAGGTCGTCTGTCCAAAAAATATAATTTCTGATTTATCCATAATATTATTCTACTGGTAATTCTGCAGGAGGAGCACCTTTCTTTGTTTCCATCCTTTGAAGTGCAGAAGAAGGAACAGCATCAGAGCTTGGAAAGTGATACATGGTAGCCAACTCTTCTGTATTTAAAGTATATGTCGCCCCTGGGACATAAAAAGGATCAAAGGCCGGATCTCTTGTCCTGTAGTTATCGATCATGTCTCTTTTTTTTAAGTAAAGCTTTCTAGCGGTAAACATGCTGGGCGAATGAACTTTTGTCGTCGTCATTCCCCAAGGCTTCATGCTGTTCAAATTCTGAGTTCCAAATTGAGAAAAAAAGCTTGTCCCGAAACCTTTGGCGCCATTATAAAAAACTTTTCTTTTTGCCACGTAAACATACTTGATAAAACAAAGAAAAACATTCTTTGACTTCTTTCTTTCAATAGCCGAAACGACATCCCTTTCTCCGGTCGTCAATTTCATCTCTGGAGGAAGAAATGCATCCTCTTTTTCCGCCATCTCCTCTTCTGGAGGTTTGCCTTCTACTAAAAGTTTCCAAAAATCAACCAATAGAGGCTTGCCTTCTTTTTTCTCGGGCCTTTTTGCCAGCTTATCAACTTCTTTCCTGGCCCGGTCAAAAAAGTCTGTATCTTTAGGGCCACGAGGCATTATAAATATAGAAAACCAAAGCTGCTCGCCTTTCTGCGTTCGAGCGATTGTTTCAAATAAATGAGATAAAGGGTCTATTCTCTTTTCCTCTTTGCTAGAATCAGGTTTTTCTTCGTAAAATTCCTCATAAGTCCTAAGAGGATAAACATCTGGCTTTATCAGCTCAAAATCACAGCCCCACAAATCCCATTCCTTGTTTGGAATATCTTCTGGAACCTGCTTGGTATAGTCGGGAACTTCAACAATTTCTACTTCAGAATATTGAGAATAAACAGCCGACTCAAATAATTTTCTATTGCTTGATGGCAACCTCACAAAAAAGTGCGGAACACCGTCAATACCAGCTAACTCAAAAGACGCCCCCAGTATCGTCTTACCTTTAAAGTGTTTCTCTTTCCAACTACTGGACGGATCATATGTCCCCCAAAAAGATACAAAAACCGCTTCCATAGCCTTTAATGGTCTAAGAATTGTTTTAGGAATTTTAATTTCCAAAACCACTCCTTTCTTAGATTTATCACTAAGCCACTGTTCAGCGATATAAAGATCGTAAATAAAATCAAGATGATGGATTAAATAAAAAGGAACTGGAATCCACCAAAACTGAACGATAAAAGTTTTTAGCACCAAAAGATAGGGAATGCTGATTTTCCAAAGAGCGGAAAGTCCTTCAATTACAAACATTATTTCTTCTGGCATTAATTAATTTTAAACTTATGCTTCTCGAACTCTGTACTTCCCTTCTTCATCTCTAGTGAAGAAGCTTTTGTTTTGCAAATTTAAAAGAATCGTAGATTCTTTAACCATTCTCTGCTTTAAAACAGAATTAATAATTTCTTCTTTAAAAAGAGGGCTGTTGGAGCTCTGCAGCACTTGATAAATAACATCCTTGACCTGTCCCGGATTATATCCCCAATCTTTTAAAGCGTAATATCCCCTTCCTACCAAAACGAAGTCCTGGTTTCTAATTAATTCATTGTGAACCGTTTGAGGATGCAATCTTTTATTTTTATTTGACCTACCTGATAGGGTTTCGTTCAAATCGAAAAGCATGTCTGCAATTTCTTTGAAGTGCAACGGTTTTTCTTTTTCTTTTAAGATTAATTTAATCTTATCTTTGACTGTTTTGGGATTTACTTCAGGCCAAGATTTAAGGCCCACTTTATTCCCGTCGATAGTTTTTAAAATTTCCTTTGAAATTTCAAGATAGCAAGAAAATGCTTCAATAGAAATCTTGCCTCCATTCTTTTTATATTCTGAGTATAAATTATCTAATGTTTTTGGTTCTTCCCTTTCTTTTAAAAACTTAACAAAGTCTGAAGAAATTTTTTTAGCCGAAGAGGCTAAATCCTTGCCGGTCGCCCAGAAGGAATAAAAAACATCATCTTCTTTTTCTCTAAATAAAGATTCATCAAGGACGAGCAAAAAAGAAACGCTGTCTTTCTGCTCTTCGGAACCGATCTCTTCCAATAATTTTTCTTCTTTTTTAACACCCCCACAAGCGTCTATTTTTTTTTCAAAGAAAGCCTTAATCCTCTTAAAATCTTCTTTTACTTCGGAGCTTTCTAAAATCTTTTTAGCTCTTTTCATTCCGTCGTTTTCAATCTGCCTTACCCTCTCTCTGGTTATATTATAGCTATTACCAATAGCTTCAAGAGTTTCCGTATTGCCGGCTTTGTTTAACGAAAATCTACGAGAAATAACGGTTCTAGTTCTATCCGGAAGACTCTTTAGTATATTTTGTGTTATCTTTTTGTAATCAAATTCCATAGTTGATTATTTATAACATCTAATTTGAATAATGTCAATAAAACTACTTTTTTCCCCTCCTATAGTTGTTCCAAACGACCAATAAAGGGCTTGCTAAAAATACTGAAGAAAATATGCCTACGATAACACCTATTCCCATTGTTAATGTAAAATACTTCAATCCTTCCTCGTTGCTAAAAAAATAATAAACAGCGGATAAAGCAATTAAGACTGTCAAAGAAGTATTAACACATCGAGCAAATGTCTCGTTTAAACTTTTATTCACAATATCTTCGTATGAAGATTTTCTGTCTTTTTGAAGGTTTTCTCTTATTCTATCAAAAACAACGACTGTATTATTAATACAATAACCGACAACCGTTAGTAAAGCTGTTATTACGGGAATGCTTAATTGTGCTCCGTAATATTTTCCTAAAAAAGCTAAAACTCCTAAAGGAATAACAACGTCATGAAAAAGCATAAGAGTTGAAGAAAATCCGTACTGGAAAGAACTTATCGGTTTTGAAACATTTCTAAAAGCAAGAGCAATATATATCAACATGGCTAATAGAGAAATGATGACAACAAGGAAGGTTTTGTCTTTCAATTCTTTTCCGATTAGAGGACTGATTGTTTCTATCCCAGCGGAATTATCTTCAACATCTCCAAGACCTTTCATCTTAGATAAAATATTATTATATGTCTCCGTATTAATATCTTTTTTGTTTATTTTTAAAACAATTTCATTCTTTCCTATCGGCTGAATCTGCACTCCGTTCATTTCCTCGATTCCGGTTAAAACGCCTTTAATAGCCTCCACGCTCGGGCTGCTATTTTTATAAACAACAGTAAAGGAGCTTCCTCCATCAAAATCAATTCCTAAATTTAATCCAAAGGCAAAAATAGAATAAATACTAAGACCGATTGATATTATTGCGATGACGAAATATATTTTTGTATATTTTAAAAAGTTCATATTTTTATGACCATAACCACTTTATCTTCCCTAATCTTCCCTTGGCCATAAATTCCAAGAATATTCTTGAGATGACCATTGCTGAAAACATACTGATTAAAATACCCAATATCAAAGCGAAAGCAAAAGCCTTGATGAAGCTTGTACCGAGAAAATATAACACGAACGCGACTATTAATGTGGTAAAGTTTCCGTCCCTGATTGAAGGCCAGGCACGGTTACAGCCCTCTTCAACACTCGTAATGGTGTCTTTTCCCCCTTTTAATTCTTCTTTCATTCTCGAAAATATTAATATATTAGCGTCTACGGCCATACCGATAGAAAGAATTAATCCGCCGATACCGGCTAAAGTCATTGTAATGGGAATAAGCTTAATTAAAGATAAAAGAATCAAACAATAAACCAATAGTGCCAGAGAGGTCATAATGCCAGGTAAACGGTAGAAAATGATCAAAAAGATAATAATTCCCAATAGGCCATAAATTCCCGCCCAAACGGCATTATTTAAGGAAACGGCTCCCAATGTAGGCCCTATCTTCTTTTGAACTATAGGCTGTCCGAGCGGAACGGGCAAAGCACCCTGATTTAACCTCTGAACTAAAGTCTTAGCCGCTTTAATATCGGTTTGCCCTGTAATAACCGCTTTTCCTCCGCTGATTTTTTGTTCAACTCTCGGAGCATACAAATCGGTGTCATCAATTTTTCCATCGCCGCTTGTATCAACGATCGATTTTCCGTCAATATAAATAGCTAAAGTTTTACCAATATTTCTTTCGGTAACATTTTCAAATACCTTAGCCCCTTCGTCGTTAAATTGAATATCGATTATGGGAGCTGAAGTTGTTTGGTCAAAATTAAGAGTCGCCTTCTTTAAATACCTTCCAGTTAATTCGGTCTTTTGATAAGGATTTTCAAAAGCTACCTGCCAATCAGGAATCTTTTGAATTTCTTCCAGAGTTGTTTTGCCTTGCAGTTCTGCCCTCTTGGCATTAATTTTGTCTATTTCTGTTTGAGGCCTCTGTTCCCAAAACTCTAGCAAGGGCGTTTCACCAATCCAGCTTATAGCCGCATCAATACTTTCGACTCCGGGTAATTCAACTGCAATTCTGTTTGAACCGTAAATCTGGACAACAGGCTCGGTCACCCCAAAAATATTTACTTTTCTTTCAACTATATCTCTTAACCCTTCCATTACTTCTGATTTGTCCTGGTCTCCGATATTACTCAAATCAGCCTGATACTCCAGATGAACTCCCCCTTTTAAATCAAGACCCAATTTAAAATTAGTTTCAGGAAAATGCCAAATTTTCCAATTATACTTGGAATTAACATTATCAATCATTTGATTATATGGAGCCGGATAGCAAAAAATTCCAGCAATCACTGCCAGAACTAAAATTAGGACTAACGAAAATACGGTGTTTTTATTATTCATAATCGTTTAAAGTATAATTATAATATAAACTCAAAAATAGTTTTAGTCAACCGAATTTGCGGAAACTTCTTTTTTCGTTTACAATTTAGACAATAGTTCAATTAATGTCAATATGATCATACTTGCAATCGAAACAAGTTGCGACGACACTGGAGTAAGCGCGATAAAAACCGGCTTGTCTAAAAATAGGAAAAAACCTATCGTTTTTAACGATTTTGAAATTCTTTCAAACTCCATTTTCTCCCAGGCAAAATTGCATTCCGAGTATGGCGGAGTCTTCCCTGCCTTAGCTAAAAGAGAACATCAAAAAGCCTTAATCCCCCTCCTGACAAGAACTCTAAAAAATTCCGGCCTTCTGAAAGAAAATAAAAATGGCTTGAATAATAAAAAAATATTAAAGGTGAAAAAAATATTGGAAAGAAATCCGGAAATATTTAAAGACCTCAAAGAATTTCTTAAAAAATATGCCGCTCCTGAAATTAATAAAATCGCTGTAACTATTGGCCCGGGACTTGAGCCTTGCTTATATACCGGAGTCAATCTATCCAAGGCCCTTTCCTTTTATTGGAATGTTCCAATTTACGGAGTAAACCATATCGAAGGACATATTCTCTCGAGTTGGCTTTCGCCGATTGAAAAAATAGAATTCCCGGCAATAGCTCTGATTGTCTCTGGAGGAAATACGCAAATAATACTCGCCAATAATATTGGAGACTATAAACTCATTGGAGAAACCAGAGACGATGCATCTGGGGAGTGTTTTGATAAAACAGCGAGGATTCTCGGCTTGAAATATCCTGGCGGACCGATTATAGCCAAAAAAGCGAAAGAATTTAAAAAATCAAAATACAGTATCTCTCTTCCCCGCCCGATGATTCACGACAAAAATTACGATTTTAGTTTCTCCGGATTAAAAACTGCAGTACTTTATGATTATAAAAAAAGGACAGATGAAGAAAAAACATCTAAAGAATATATTAATGAAATGGCGCACGAGATACAAAGAGCGATTATTGACGTTCTTGTTTTAAAAACAATGAAAGCCGGAAAAGATTTCAAAGCTAAATCCATAATACTGGGCGGAGGAGTTTCGGCTAACAAAGAAATGGTTAAAGAGTTTAAAAAACAGTGTAAAAAAGAAAAACTTAATTGCATCGCGCCTCTAAATAAATTCTCGGGAGACAACTCCGCCATGATAGGCCTGACTGCTTTAATATCTCAAAATGTAAAAAAAACAACCTGGCAACGAATAAAACCTAATTCTAATTTAAAAATAAATGGATAATATCATCAATTACTTAATACTCGCCATTCTCCCCGGATTAATCTGGCTTCTCTTCTTTTTAAAAAAAGATGTTTTGCCCGAACCGAAAAGGCAGATTATAAAAGTTTTTATATGCGGATTTTTCGTATCCATACCGGTAGCTATTCTTGAAATATATCTTCTAAGCGAACTAAGGGCATTGAACTTGCCGGAAAAAAACTTTCTATTAATTAAGGGCATATTTGTCGTCGGACTAATTGAAGAATTATTCAAGTATGTAGCCGCCCGATACTCAATCCTAAAAAGCTCTCATATTGATGAGCCCATTGATATCCCGCTATATATGATTATTGCCGCTTTAGGATTCGCAACGGCCGAAAATATTATTGTCTTTTGCTACAGCCAAAGCTTCGTCACTTTTTCAGATTCTTTAATCCTGGCCTTTACCAGATTTATAACCCCAACTCTTCTCCACGCCCTTGCCTCCGGAATAATCGGCTTATTCTTGGCCTTTGCTTTTTATAACACCAGATTCAGAAAAATTCTTATACTTATCGGGTTTTCTTTGGGAATATTAACTCACGCCCTCTTTAACTTTTTCCTAGAACCGTCTATAATTAAAGAAACGACTGGAGACTGGGGAAATTCAGCTATCTATTCCCTCTTCATAGTTTTCTTTCTCTTCATCGTTTTGTCATTACTTTTAAAAAAGATTAAAAAAATAAAAGGAGTTTGTAAAATATAAATATGGCAAAAACAAAAGAAAATATTGAACCGGAAGAAGAAAGAAAAAAATGGGATACTCCTCAGGGGCAACTTGTTGTCGACGTCTACGAAACCGACAAAGAGATAATCGTCCAATCGGCCATTGCCGGAATTAAAAACAATCAAATTGATGTTTCTCTTGATAATGATATTTTAATTATTAAAGGAGAAAGAGAAGATCCGAGTAAAGACAAAGACAAGAGATACTTCTTGAAAGAATGCTACTGGGGTCAATTTTCAAAAGAAATAATTCTGCCGAGAGAAATAGACACATCGAGGATAGATGCAAAAGTTAAAGAAGGAATACTAACCGTAAGGATGCAAAAAATAGAAAGAGCGAAAAACAAAAAAATATCAGTGGAATAACAAAACTGCCCATAAGGGGCAGTTTTTAATTGTGCCGAGAGAGGGATTTGAACCCTCACACCACAAGGGCATATGCTCCTAAGGCATACGCGTCTGCCAGTTCCGCCACCTCGGCAAGAAAACACCCACTTTATACGTCAAAAACAAGCGGGTGTCAATATTTAAATTATGCTCCGATAATCATTCTAACTGCGGGAGGAATGGCTCTGGAAAACAGAGCGACAGCGATACCCACTGCAGCGAAAATGATAAGACTTCTAGCCTTGGCGGTTTTATCTGGATCTCCTGAAGAGGTGGTAAACAATACAGCACCCCAGATAATCATCAAAGAAGAAATAGCCATCAAAAGAACAAACACCCAATCGGTAATATTATATACCCCATTAAGAACGCAACACATTCCGCAATCACCAGTACTATACATACACGGATTTGAGCATTGAAGGTCCGATGGCAACCTACTTAAGTTTGGGATCTTGCATCCGTCTAAATTGTCTGCCGCTGCGACAAATCCGGTTCCAATAAAAGACACTACTACCGCGCAAACAATCAAAGCTAATATTTTTTTATTCATAGTCATGTTCTATTACTTATTATCCGACCTTTATGTTATTTACTTAACTACCAAACTTTGAACTATACTCATCAATCCATTAGCCATTAATATGACTACTAATCCAATCGTTGTTGAAACAATAATACTTTTAGCCAGCTTTGATCTTTCTGCGTTGCCCGCATCACTCATCCACAAAAAACCACCCACAACATACATTAACGACGCCACTACTAAAGAAACTGTCACAATCCACCCGGTAATATTTGTTAAAGTAGCCGTCACGCTGTCAGCTGAAGCTATGAAAGGGATAATAAAAAATGCGAATAAAATAATTGAAAGACTTAATAGCTGTTTTTTCATATTTATTAATTACTTTTAATTTAAAATTATTTTACCACTAATCCCGTTAAAATACCAGCAAGGCTCTTAGCCAATAAAGCCACAATAAATCCTATGACGGCGTAAAGAATGATATTCTTGCCCTGACTGAGCTTATTCGTATCCCCCGTCGCAGTCATATATATAAAGCCTCCGTAAACAACAATAAGAGGAGCTAACACCAAGGCGATATTAATAATCCAATTTATTATTAATTCTACCAATTCTGCAAAAGTATCTGATTCGATAGGATTTTCTATGATACCAGTTGAATCGTCAGCAGCCATTAAGGCAAAAGGGAAAATAGAACAAAGAATAAGGCCGAGAGAAATAAATAAAAATATCCTTTTATTCATAAATTATTTTCTTAGTAATAATCCCCAGTGAAAATATCCCGCAGGTATTTCTTTTTCTTTCTTAAAGCCAACCATCATGGCCAGGGAAGCAATTTCTTCCAAAGAAACAATTATCTCTTTTGAAGTAATAGGAGCGTTATTGTTCCAATCAATAATCAGTGCCATTCCGTTCGGCTTTAAAATCCTTCTAACTTCTTCCAAAACAAACTTTTTATTTCCCACCTGGAATAAAAGGTTTGTCACCAAAACCAAATCAAAATAATCATCCTTAAAATTAGTCTTTTTTTCTACGTCCCCGATTACGGCTTTAATGTTAAAAATCTTTTGAGCTGTTGCTTTACCGTTCAAAGCCGAAACCGCCTCTTCAAGAACATCAACAGCATAGACTATTCCATTTTTAAGTTCAAGTGCCAGAGGAATAGTCCATCCACCCGAACCGGAACCAAAATCGCAGGCAATCATGTCTTCCTTTAAAGGAATACTCTTAATAATCTGTTGGGGATTTAAAAATCCTTGTTCCATATAAGAATATTGTATAGGATATTTTATTAAATGTAAATTATTCGGCTACTTCTTCGGAGGTCAAGCATGTTGCAGAAGCCACTTTATCTCCTAGCTTCATCTTCATAATTTTAACTCCCTGGGTGTCTCTTCCCAACTTAGGGATGCTTGAAATCTTGGTACGGATAACCTGGCCCTTTTGAGAAATAACAATCAGGTCTTCTTTATCGGTCATTAGCTCTATCTTCGCCAATTGGCCTGTTTTAGAGGTAATATGGGCTATTTTAACGCCGCTGCCTCCCCTGCCCTGAGTTTTGTATTCGGAGACTAAAGTCCTCTTGCCAAAACCATTATCGGTTAAAACTAAAAGATAGTCTTTTTCTTTTACTCTTTCTTTTTTAATAACTTCCATTCCAATAAGCTCGTCTCCTTTCTTCAGTTTAATCCCTCTTATCCCCGAAGCCGGTCTGCCCATAGGCCTGACCTCTTTCTCTACAAAACGAATTGATTGACCGTTCTTGGTTGCCAAAATAACCTCGTCTCCTTCGGCAATCTTTTTAACGTTGCACAAAGCATCGTCAGGCTTCAATTTAATGGCAATCAACCCGCCCCTTCTTACATTTTCAAAATCACTTAAGGGTGTTTTTTTAATTACTCCGTTCTTGGTAACCATCATTAAATATTTGATTTTTTCTTCTTTGTCTTTTTTATCTAAATTCAAAACAGAAAGGACTTTATCTTGCGTTGAAATCTCAAGAAAGTTCATCAGCCCTCTTCCCCTGTTTGCCCTCTGCCCTTCGGGGACTTCATAGACTTTGGTCTGGAAAACTTTTCCCGAATCGGTGAAGAAAAATAAAGAATCGTGAGTCTTAGCCGAGAAAAAATGACAAACCTCGTCATCTTCCATCGTTTTCATTCCAAGCATGCCCTGGCCTCCCCTGTTTTGCTTCTTGTATTCTGAAGGATTAATCCTTTTAATATAACCGCCGGAAGTCAAAGTAACGATAGTATCTTCCAAGGGAACCAAATCTTCTTCAGAAATTGATTCTGGACTGTAAGCCATAATTACAGTTCTTCTTTCATCTCCATATAGCTCCATTTCTTTTTCAATTTCAGCCTTCATTACTTTCTTCTGTTCAGCTTTACTCTCTAAAATTTTAGTTAAAAATTTTATCTGTTTTAATATTTCAACTAATTCATCTTCAATTTTTTGTTTTTCCAATTTGGCTAATTGATGTAGCCTAATCTCGATAACTGCTTCGGCTTGAATCATTGTTAACTTGAACTCTTTGATTAAATTATGCTTAGCTTCTTCCTTATCCTTTGATTTCCTAATTGTTTTAATAACTGCCTCAACATGGTCTA
>Ga0172380_10007514_pt1 | contig 12215 bp, 10 predicted proteins | sample Leawe162metaG_FD_119747 | JGI IMG/M metagenome (GOLD analysis project Ga0172380, IMG submission 119747) | Leachate microbial communities from a municipal landfill in Southern Ontario, Canada - Leachate well 162 metaG | ecosystem: Engineered > Solid waste > Landfill > Unclassified | place...
AAAAACACAACCTATTGATGCAATCGAAGAAGCATTAAATGCCGGACTTACACATTTTGGTGAGAATAAAGCTTTAGAATTGAGAGATAAAAACTCGATTATAAAGCACAACCTTCACTGGCATTTTATCGGACATCTTCAAACCAATAAAGTGAAGTATATTATCGACTCTGCAGAATTTATTCATTCTGTTGATTCTATTAAAATTGCAGGAGAAATAAACAAAAAAGCCGCAAATATTGAAAAGATTCAGAAAATTCTTTTTGAGATTAAGACTTCAGATGAAGAATCGAAATTCGGTATTCAAAATGAGAATGATTTTTTTAAGTTGATTGAACAAATTAGTGAATTGAAAAATATAAAAGCAGTTGGTCTTATGACTATGGCTCCATATACTGAAGATAAAAAAATTATTAGAGAGTGTTTTAAAAAACTTAGATTAATAAGAGATAATGCCCAAGTAAAAGGGTATGAATTACCTGAACTTTCAATGGGAATGACAAACGATTATGAGATTGCCATTGAAGAAGGTGCTACAATGATTAGAATTGGTACGGCTCTTTTCGGAGACCGTAATTACAATTAATAGAGAGTTAAAATGAAGTTTACACCTTTTGGAATTAAGAATCAGGATTTTAATAAAGCAGTAAGAGGATACGATAAAGATGAGGTACGCGCATTTTTAGAGCGGCTCTCCGATGAGTTTGAAAAAATCTCTAATGAAAACGAGAAATTGAAAACTGATTTTGATTCTATGGAAGACCAATTAAAAGAATTTAGAAGAATTGAAAAAAATCTCCAGAATGCTCTTTTATCAGCTACTGAATCAACAACTAAAGCAGTTGATTCTGCTAAAAAACAGAGTGCTCTAATGATTAAAGAGGCTGAACTTAAATCTCAACAGATTATAGAAAAAGCTAAAGAAAATGCTAATGATACATTAAATTCAGTTCTCAAACTTAAAGAAGAAAAGAGAGTTCTTATTGCAAAACTAAAAGCAATTATTAATTCTCAAGCTGAGTTATTGGACTGGAATGTTTCTAATTATATTGAATCAAAAGAACAGAAAAATATTGAAATAAATACATTTAAGAAAAATGAAATAAATGAAGAAAATGAAGTAAATGTAAATGATATATTAGGGAAATTATTATGAGCGAACTATTAAATTTTGTGAACGAAACTTTAGAAGTAGTAAGAAAAAAAACAAATGAAAAATATGAAATCGGCATTGTCCTTGGTACTGGTTTAGGTGGATTAGTAAATGAAATTGAGATAGAGCATCAATTCGATTACGAAGAATTACCTCATTTCCCTTTATCAACTGTGGAATCGCATCGTGGTAAATTAATATTCGGTAAAATCTCCGGCAAAAATGTAGTAGCTATGCAAGGACGTTTTCATTATTACGAAGGATATACAATGCAAGAAATTACTTATCCGATTAGGGTAATGAAATTTCTAGGTGTAAAAACATTAATTGTTTCAAATGCTTGCGGTGGTATGAATCCACTATATAAAAGGGGCGATTTAATGCTAATGGTTGACCATATTAATCTACTTGGGGATAATCCATTAATTGGGAAAAACGAAGATGAACTCGGACCTCGTTTCCCTGATATGAGCGAACCGTATTCCTTAGAATTAATCGAAATTGCTGAGGAAGTGGCATTAGAAAATAAATTAAAAATTCAGAAGGGTGTTTATGTGGCTGTTCCTGGTCCTAATTTAGAAACAAAAGCCGAGTACCGTTTTTTAAGAGCTACGGGTGCTGATGTTGTGGGCATGTCAACTGTTCCGGAAAATATAGCGGCTAATCATATGGGAATGAAAGTGCTGGGATTAAGTATTATTACGGACGAATGTTTTCCTGAAACTTTAAGACCGGTGGACGTAAAAGAGATAATTGAAATAGCGATGAAGGCTGAACCGAAATTAACTTTATTAATGAAAGAAGTAATAAAGAGAATAAATTGATTAAATCGAACAAATATTATTTAACTGCGGCACTCTTAACCTTTATTCTGTTTGCATCGAATTTCCTAAGCACAGATGTTTTCAAAGCCGGTTATCAAGATTTTTCTGTTTGGTTTGTTTTATCTCTGTTTGCATTTGCATGCGGATGGTTAATAAATAAAACTCTTGGTTGGGTACACGGCGGAAAAATTATGTTTGCAGTTATTGTTGCTTCCGCTTTTATTGCTTCAATTATGGTTTCTGTGCTCAATGGATATTTCGGTTTATCTGATATGATGGTTGAAAATATTGTTCTTTATACACTTAGAAATATTACATTAGGGGCTTACGGATTTTTTGGAATGGCTGTAAGCGAAGTATTCTTACTTCAAAATAACCAAACTGAAAAAAAAATCGATACCGAAGATCATAAAAAATTGCTTAATGATGCTAAACGTGATGCAAAAATTATTATTGAAGAAGCACAACTTAATGCTAATAAAATATTATTTGAAGCGCAGAAGAGCTTAACCGATATAACTGAAAGAAAGAAAAACATAGAAAGAAAATTAAAAGAATTTATAGCAGTAGAAAAAGATTTATTAAAATCTTATGAAGATGAAAAGAACGATAATTAATATAAACCAATAACTAAAAGTAAGAGCTAATGTTTAAACAATTTTCTGACAAGGTAAACTATCCTGAGATTGAAGAAAGGATATTGGAATTCTGGGAAAAGAATCAAATATTTGAAAAAAGTGTAACGAGCAGATCTGAAAGTAAACCGTTTACTTTTTATGAAGGTCCTCCGACAGCTAACGGTAAACCGGGACTTCATCATGTAATGGCTCGCACATTGAAAGATTTAATCTGCCGATATAAAACAACTCAAGGGTTCAGAGTAAATAGAAAAGCAGGTTGGGATACTCATGGTCTGCCTGTGGAAATTGAAGTAGAAAAAGCTCTTGGAATTAAAAGCAAAAGCGAAATACCTCTTTTCGGTGTAGAAAAATATAATGAAGCTTGTAGAAATTCTGTTTTTACATATAAAGATATATGGGAAAGAATGACTACCCGTATGGGCTATTGGGTAACTTTAGATGATGCCTATATTACTTGCGATAATAATTATATCGAATCAGTTTGGTGGGCATTAAAAACTCTTTTTGAAAAAGGCTTGATTTATAAGGATTATAAAATTGTCCCGCAGTGCCCCCGTTCAGAGACTGTTCTTTCATCTCACGAATTGGCTTTGGGTTATAAAGATACAAAAGACCCCTCAGTATATGTGATGTTGAAATTAAAGGATTCTCAATTATCTAAAGATAATAATACTTACTTTTTAGTTTGGACTACAACACCATGGACATTGATTTCTAACGTTGCCATTGCTGTTGGTCCTGATATCGATTATGTAAAAGTAAAAACGGAAGATAAATATTTAATACTTGCTAAAGAAAGATTGGTTGTACTTAAAGGTGAGTATGAAATAATAAGCGAATTTAAAGGGCATGAATTAGTAGGTTTAGAATACGAACAACTTTTCAATTATCTAACAGTTGATAAAAAAGCTTTCTATGCAGTTGAGGCAGATTTCGTTAGTACAGGGGATGGTTCCGGAATTGTTCATATGGCACCTGCATTTGGTGCTGATGATTATGAAGTTTCTAAAAAATATGATTTACCATTCTTACAGCCTGTTACTCGCGGCGGTCTTTTTACAGAAGAAGTAACTGATTTCAAAGGGCAGTTTGTTAAGGATGCCGATCAAGGTATAATAATAAAATTAAAAGAGCAGGGAAGTCTATATAAAAAAGAAACCATCGTTCACTCTTATCCATTTAGCTGGAGATTCGATAACGTTCCGGTTATTTATTACGCACGTGAATCGTGGTTCATTAGAACTACATCAATTGCAGATAAGATGGTTCAATTGAACAAGACAATCAACTGGTATCCGCCTGAAGTAGGCAGTGGAAGATTCGGTAATTGGTTAGAAGAGAATAAAGATTGGGCTTTATCGCGAGATCGCTTTTGGGCTACTCCACTTCCAATTTGGGTAAGTACAGATGGCGATACATTTGCTGTTGGTTCAATCGAAGAATTTAAAGAAGGATTCCTCGAAAAAGATGGTAAAAGAGTTCCTGTAAGTGAATTGGAAAACATCGATCTTCATAAACCATATGTTGATGAAGTGAAGTTTGAACGTAATGGGAAAATTTATACACGTACACCCGAATTAATAGATGTTTGGTTCGATTCCGGTTCAATGCCTTTTGCTCAATACCATTACCCGTTCGAGAATAAAGAATTATTTGAAAAAAATTATCCGGCTGATTTTATCTGTGAAGGCATCGATCAAACAAGAGGTTGGTTTTATACACTTCATGCAATTGGGACAATGCTTTTTGATAATGTTTCTTATAAGAATTTGATAGTAAACGAATTAATTCTCGATAAAGATGGTCAGAAGATGTCCAAATCGAAGGGGAATACAGTCGATCCATTTTCTCTATTCGATAAGTATGGTGCTGACGCTACGAGATGGTATTTGGTTACGACTTCTCCTCCATGGAAATCAACACTTTTCGATGAAGAAGGAATTTTAGAAGTTCAGAGAAAATTCTTTGGTACTTTATTAAATACGTATAATTTCTTTGCGCTTTATGCAAATATCGATAAATTTGATTTTAGCGAAGAATTAATCCCTTACGAGGAAAGACCCGAAATTGATAGATGGATCATATCTAAACTAAATACTCTTGTAAAAGATTATGAAGTAATGATGGATAATTATGATGTTACAAGAGCAGCACGATCAATATCATCGTTTACAATCGATCAACTTTCCAATTGGTATGTAAGAAGAAGCAGAAGAAGATTCTGGAAATCGGAAATAAATAAAAATAAAATTTCTGCTTATCAGACTTTATATGAATGTTTGGTAACTGTATGTAAAATTACAGCTCCATTTTCTCCATTTATAGCTGAAGAGATATTTTATAATCTAAATTCTGTTACAAAGAAAGAAAAAGCAGAATCGATTCATTTAGTTGAATTTTCTAAAAATCATTATTTTGATATTGAGCTTGAAGAAAAGATGGATATTGCACAGAAGGCAGTTTACCTATCTCGCTCAATGCGCGCAAAACATAATTTAAAAGTCCGTCAGCCGCTTAAAAAGATGATGGTTGTTGTAGAACATTCTAAGCGCGAATCAGTCAATGCAATGCGTGAAGTGATTTTAGAAGAAGTAAACATTAAAGAATTGATTGTTGTAGAAGATGATACGCAGATAGTTAATAAAACAGCTAAACCAAATTTCAAGGCGATCGGCCCTAAATATGGTAAATTAGTTAAGCCGCTTACTAATGCAATTAAAGAGTTAACTAAAGATCAAATCTCTGTCTTGGAACATAATGGAACTCTAACATTAAATATTGAGAATACAGATGTAGAGATTACAAAAGCAGAAGTAGAAATTGTTAGTCATGAGATTGAAGGATGGTTAGTGGAATCAGAAGAGGGTGTAACGGTAGCAATCGATACTGAATTATCTGAAGATCTTATTGCAGAAGGATACGCACGTGAATTTGTAAATCGAGTTCAAAATATGAGAAAAGATGCAGGATTTGACGTAATAGATAGGATTAGAGTTTTTATTGATGCAGATTTGAAATTAATTGATTATGTTAACCAATTCAAAGATTATATTACTAATGAAATCCTTGCTGATGGAATATTTTACAATGGCATTGAAGGTGCTGAAGGTCATGAGCAGGAATTTGAAATTGGCGAGCATAAATTAAGAATATTAGTAGCAAAAACGAATTAAAAGTTTAACTGGAGGCAAATGATGGCAAAAACAGAAGCTAAAAAAACGGTGAAAAAGAGTGGTGCAAAACCTGCATCGAAAACCGCTGCGAAACCAGCTAAGGCAAAATTGGAAAAGAAGAAACCTGTTGCCAAAGTAATATCTAAGGCAACTAAGTCTTCTGAAAAAACTGCGCCAAAGAAAAAAACTGCTTCTTCTAAACCGGTAAAAACAAAAACTATTGCAAAACCGGCTACTAAGAAAAAATCAGCAGGCAAGATATTGGAACATGTAGAAGTAATTTCTCCTTCCAAAAAAGTCAAAAAAATTCAAGGGTATTCTAAAAAGGATCTTGAGGAATTTAAAAAAGTAATTTTTGATAAGAGAAATGAAATTATCGAACAGCTTCAAATTCTTAAAGACCAGATGATGGACCCTACTACGGGGCAATACGTTAATGAAAATTCTCCTTATTCGCTTCATATGGCTGAACAAGGAACGGATGCAATGGAAAGAGAAAAACTCTATCTATGGGCACAAAGAGAAAATAAGTTCCTTGGTTATTTAGATGATGCTCTTCAGAGAATTGATAACGGGACGTATGGAATTTGTATAGAATGTATTGATGAGCCTCAGCATCTTTGTGCTACTTGTCCATTAATACCAAAAGAAAGATTGATGGCAGTCCCTCATACTCAGCATTGTCTTCAAGTTAAACAAAAAATGAAACAATAATTATTTGGAATACTATTGAGAGTTTTAATTATTTCAGCAGTTTTAGTAGTTGTAGATCAATTAACTAAATTTTTAGTTAAGGGCGGTAAAATACCTTTATTAAATATATCACATGAAGGGATGTTTTATGGTGATAGTATCCCGGTAATTGGAGATTTTTTCAAAATTACATTTGTTGAAAATCCCGGTATGGCATTTGGTATCGATGTAAGTAATAGTTCTAAATTACTCCTTTCCTTATTTTCCTTATTAGCAAGCATAGGAATCTTGGTTTACCTTTATAAGGTAAGAAAGGAAAATCTTGCTCTTAAAATCTCATTAGCATTTATTCTTGGTGGAGCAGTTGGTAACTTAATTGATAGAATGTTCTACGGTGTTTTTTATGACTATGCCCCACTATTTTATGGTAAAGTTGTAGATTTTTTCAATGTCGATTTTTGGGATTTTACTATTTTAGGACATACTTATGATCGCTGGCCCATTTTTAATGTGGCAGATGCAAGCGTTACAATAGGCGTAATAATATTATTGATATTTCACAAAACAATTCCATCAAAAAGTACAGAACCGGTAGTTGCGGACACTGCTAATGATGTTTTACCAATTGATAATTTAGAAAGTATAAACGAGGCAGAGGGAGATTCCACACCAACCGAAGATGGCAAAATTAGTAACTGAAAAGAAAATACATATTGAAATTCCGGCAGGCAAAAAAAAGGAAAGGATCGATCTTTTCCTTACAAATTCTATTGAAAATGCATCCCGAACAAGAATCCAAAAATTAATAAAAGCAGAATGCGTCCGTGTAAACGGAGATATTATTAAAGCCAATTATATTGTTAATGCAGGGGATATAATTGATGTTGTTATACCAACTTCACCTCGACCAGAATTTACAGAAGCTGAAGATATACCTTTAGATATTATTTTTGAAGATGAATATTTGCTTCTTGTTAATAAAGCCGCAGGAATGGTTGCACATCCATCTTTGGGTAATTTTACGGGCACATTAGTAAATGCACTTCTTCATCATACGAATAAACTAAGCAAATTAAACGAAGAACCAACAAGACCAGGAATCGTTCACCGTATAGATAAAGAAACAAGCGGTATCTTACTTGTAGCCAAAGATGAATGGACTCATGCTCAATTAGCAAAACAATTTTTTCATCATACAATTGAAAGAGAATATTGGGCTGTGTGCTGGGGCATTTTCAAAGAAAAACAAGGGGAAATTATTGCTAATATTACAAGAAGCAATAAAGACAGAAAAGTATTTACAGTTAGTGAAACCGAGGGGAAACACGCCCATACATTCTATGAAGTATTGGAAGAATTTGAATTTGCATCCTTAGTCAAACTAAAATTAAAAACGGGCAGAACTCACCAAATTAGAGTGCATCTCGCTCACATAAATAGACCGATCTTTGGAGACCCGGTTTATGGCGGAAGGAGAATTGCTTATGGACTTGAACTGCCAAAGATGAAAACTCGAGTAGATAATTTATTAGATATAATGACAAGGCAAGCACTTCACGCAAAGACATTGGGATTTATCCATCCCAAAACAAAAGAAAAATTATTCTTTGAATCAGAACTTCCCGAAGATTTTAAACTACTATTAGAAAAGCTCAAGAGATAATTCTCACATAATATTTAAAATAAAAAACCCGGCTTTAAGACCGGGTTTTTTATTTACAACTTTATACTTAAGATGAATTATTTTATTAATAACATCTTGCTAACTTTAGTAAATTCGCCTGCTTCGATTCTATAAAGATAGATACCTGAAGCTAAGTTTGTAGCATTGAACTGAAGTGTATGTGTTCCAGCATTCAATTCGTTATTTACTAATTGTCTTACTTCTCTACCGATAGCGTCATAAACAATTACTTTTACGTTAGATGCTTTTGGAATCGAGAATTTAATATTCGTAGTTGGATTAAATGGATTCGGATAGTTCTGATATACAGTAAATTCGGTTGGAATTTGGCTATCTTCAGCTACATCAGTAATACCGTTTAATGCATCCCATGTTGTATTCAATAAATCGATAGTGAATTTAGGATTATGAATTCCCCAGCTATTATCATAATAAATAGTTCTGATGTTATAAGCAGCTTCTAACTGAACTCTAGTCCAAGCATTAGAAGTTTCTGCATGTGGATCAGCGTCTGGTAATAAAGTACTAACTTTTTCAATTAAGCCGTGCACTTCTTCCTGTAAACCTTCAGTAACGCCATCACCATCATGATCGCCTGTACCTTTCCAGAAGAATTTAACGTCATGGAAATCAAGACCTAAAGAAGCACCATGGCAAGTAGCACAAGCGTCCATGTTAGATGCACCGGTATCAATATTTCTCATACTGAAAGTATGAGCTCCTTGATGAACTGCAACTTTAGAAGCACCTAATGGATCTGGGTGCATATGGCATGTAACGCAAGCATCTTTAACAACAGTATCATGATTGGTTTGAGCAATTGTTTTGCCCCATGTAATAACGTTTGTTCCTAAGATAACATCAGCTTGTGTAGCATAATGTGGTCCATAATGAGAACCTGATTTTGTTGTATATGTAGCAGCATCTCTGCGGCTCTGATGGCAATTCATACAAAGTCTTCCACTTCCACCATGATCCACAACTTGATTATTAGATAGTTTAACAGTTACTTTTCTTAATTGATGTTGAATCTCGTTGCTATGAGGTTCGTGGCAACCAGCGCAAGAAATAGGATTATAAGAAGGATCAGTACTTGTTGTTGGAACACCATCTACGAATTGTTTGAAACCTGAACCGGTATGGCATCTAACGCAACTTTCGCGTCCAGCACCAGTTGGTGAAGTAGTTGGGTTAGCATGTGCTGAATAGTCCCATTGTTCTGCAAATACGTGATGCGCTCCATTATCATGGCAGTATGCGCAATTTTGTGAATCCATTGTAACAGAAATTTTTGAATTTTCTTTTGAGCTAAGTGGTGAAGCAGCATGAACACTTCCAGGTCCGTGGCAAGCTTCGCACTGAACATTTGCTAATTTCATAGCATCAGGATATTGAGAGACTAATTGATCATTAACACCTGCACCTAAAACGGTCGGGTAAACGAATGTGAAATCATCAAAACCATCATTAGCAGCTTTTTTATCATAACCGGTTGCATGGCATGCTAAACAGGATTCTCTAAAATAAGAGGTATATTCGCCATTGAAAGCTTCTGTTAACTGATTAGCGTGACCTGTTTTTTCCCAAGCTTCAACAATTTCTCCACCGAAGCCGGCAAATTTATGGCAATCTTTACATTTCTCAACGCCAATATATTTAGCGGCACTGATAACTATATCAGATTGAAAACTGCCATCTTTAACTCTAAGAATATATTTACCCACTACATCAGGGGTAAAAGGAATAACAGTAGATGAAGAATCTAAGCCACCTTCAACTGTTCCGCCATAAACTGCTGCAGAACCGGCAGGTTTTTCTACTATTGAAAAAACCGGTGCGTTCAATCTTGCACCGCTGAGTGTTGCTTTTAAATAGATTTTACTATTAACGCCGACAGTCTTTAAACCGTTATATTGAACGGTAAAGATATCAGTTGCGTTTAAATTTGCTTCTCTTGGTGAGACACCATAAGTTGTTAGGTTCATTGTCTGTGAATAAACAACTGTTGTTAGAAGCAAAGAGATCAAGGTAAATGCAGTGAACCTTCTAATCATACAGCTCCTCCTGGGGTTTGTATTGTTAATTCGATATTGTAATCTTCTTTTTTAAGATAATAGGACATTTGACTAATATTTTCTTATTTACATTTATAATCTATAAAAAAATATAAAGATGTCAAAGTCTAAATAACAAAAAAAATAAAAAAACTTTTTTATCTTATTCTATATTATCGTATGATATTTCATTTATTTTAGCAGTTGATTACAAATTGGTCTATTTGTATATTTTTAAGTCCAATTTCAGGTTAAAATGCAAATTTATAACACACTTACAAAGAAAAAAGAAGAATTAACACCCATAAACCCGCCAAATGTTACAATGTATGTCTGCGGACCGACAGTTTATGATCTTTTCCACATTGGAAATGCAAGAACATTTATAATGTCTGATATGATTCGACGCTATCTAATATACAAAGGATTTAATGTTCGTTTCGCTATGAATATAACTGATGTTGATGATAAGATAATTAGAAAAGCAAATGAAGAAAAAGTAAGTACCATAGAGTTTGCAAAAAAATATTCAGGTGAATTTCTTCACGATATCGAGAACTTAAAAATAAAAAAAGCTGATATCTATCCTCATGCTACAGAACATATAAACGAAATGATCGAGTTAATTAAAGATTTAGAAATGAAGGGGATAGCATATAACGTTGAAGGAAATGTTTTTTATGATGTAAAAAAATTTCCTTCTTATGGGAAGCTGAGTGGAAAAAACATTGATGATCTCGAGTCCGGTGCTCGTGTTGAAATAAATGAATCTAAAAAAAATCCACTCGATTTTTCATTATGGAAAAAAGCTAAAGAAAGCGAACCATCTTGGGATAGTCCATGGGGTAGTGGTCGCCCGGGCTGGCATATTGAATGTTCAGCAATGGCAATGAAACATCTTGGTAAATCGATTGATATTCATGCCGGGGGAAGCGATTTAATTTTTCCACATCATGAAAATGAAATTGCTCAAAGTGAGGCATCGACAAATCAACAGTTCGCTAAATATTGGATTCATTTTGGTTTCTTAAATATTGATAACGAAAAAATGTCTAAATCACTCGGTAATTTTTTTACTGCACGAGACGTGCTAAAAAAATATTCAGCCGAGACTATTAGATTCTTTTTTGCTCAGACAATTTATTCAGGTCCTCTAAATTTTTCAGATGAATTATTATCCGCTGCAGAAAAAGGTTTAGAGAAGCTAAACAACCTTGTTCTAAATTCATTAAGCTTCCTAAAGAACTCTTTACCTGATGAAAATGAAAATGAGTTTGATTTTAGTAAATATTATTCTGAATTTGAAAAAGCTGTTGATGATGATTTTAATACTCCAAAAGGATTAGCTATAATTTTTGAGTTTATTAAAGATTCTAATAAGTATATTGCAGATCGTAATCCGGGAAAAGATTTTTATAATGGTATTATAGAATTTCTAAAAAAGACTGCTCAAGATGTTTTAGGAATTTTGCATATTGAAAATCTTAGTCAGGGAAAAGAATCTGATATTGAAGATGCGTTAATAAATTTATTTCTTGAACTAAGAATTAGATTAAAACAAGAAAAGCAATATCAATTGGCAGATGAAATTCGGGATAAATTAAGTAAACTCGGAATTCAAATACAGGATAGCAAAACAGGTTCTACATACAAAAAAAGTTAGTACTAATAATTTCTAATTAAACGGAAAGAATATGAAAAAGCAAATAATAGCATTCCTCCTAATTGCTGTTACTTTAATAAATGGGCAAGGTTCGGGTGGTACAAATGCTAAATTTGAATATCGCTATTTAATTGACCTTCCAACTGCCGGAATATTAGAAAAAGGTTATGCCGGAATATCAACTGATTTTATGCCCTTTGGAACTGTTGTAACGAAATTAGAAGTTGGCGTATTTGGTAATGTTAGGGTTGTTATATCGTATGGCGGCGGTAATATTATTGGAAGTGGATAAGTTGATATTTTTGAATTACCTGGTGTAAATGTAAGAGG
>Ga0172380_10007515_pt1 | contig 12215 bp, 13 predicted proteins | sample Leawe162metaG_FD_119747 | JGI IMG/M metagenome (GOLD analysis project Ga0172380, IMG submission 119747) | Leachate microbial communities from a municipal landfill in Southern Ontario, Canada - Leachate well 162 metaG | ecosystem: Engineered > Solid waste > Landfill > Unclassified | place...
CAGTGCATCAAAGTCGCGCACAGGATGGACATCAATTTGCGAACCGGGAAGGAATGCCTCAACACCAAACAGTGTGACAACCATACCGCCCTTGATACGGCGGGAGATTGTGGCTTCAACCATTTCACCGGTATTGTACAGGTCAATGATTTTCTCCCAAGTACGGATAAATTCTGCTTTCTTCCGTGAGAGCCTGAGAGAGCCACTCTTGTCTTCAATGTTTTCAATACAGACTTCAATCAGATCCCCGACTTTTAGGTCGAGGCTATTATCAAATTCAGCAAGGGGGATAGCACCATCGGATTTGAACCCGATATTGACGATTACTTCACCCTGTTTAATGTCAACAATCTTGCCTTCAACAATTTCGCCGCCGCGGAAGACTTTCATCGTCTCTTCGTATTTGGCTTCGAGTGCTTTACGTTGATCGGGTGTGTATTCGCCGAGTTCTACAACATCTTTAGCATCAAAAATGCGATCCAAATCTTCCGGTAGTTCTGCGTAGCGGGGTTGGTATGCCTGCTTCTTGGCGGTTCCACGGGAGACCGGAGTTATGTCTACTTCAGGGAAAAGGGGAGTTACCTCTTCCTCGGGTATGTTGGAAAACGATGTCTCAATCACCGGTTCCTCTGGGGAAGGGGTGAATGTAGGAGGTGTTTCCTCAATCGGAGTTGAGGAGGTTTCGTTATCCATCAGGTTGTTAGGTTGTTCGTTCACCATTTATACCTTATGGTTTATCAAAAAGGTTTAATGTTCTACCGGTTTTGGCTCACCCCGGCATCTGTTTTTTTTGTGTGTCGTAAGCCGGACACACCGGGAGCAGGGGACACCCCTGCAAGAAGTCCCGTAATATAATACATAGTACGAGGAAAACGAAGACGATTTTGCGGATGTTTGGGTTTTGTTAGGAAAAACTTAGGAAAAAACGAGAAATACTGTCAGCTGACAGTCAGCTCGTTAGAGAAGGGGGATGGGTCGGGTTTCAATGATTGAACGTAATCACTTTGGTTGGGAGATGAATGAACTCCAAAACTCGAAGCGAATGGGAAACCACTGGTGCATAAAAGTTCAAAGACCTACACTATATGCTCTCTATTTCACCATTAGGAGCTTAGACATGCCATTAATCATTGCGTTTTACAAGGTATCTTGATAGTTTATACTCACTCATACCCAAGGGGGTGAGTAAGGAAGGTGCACTTCACCTTATCAATTTACGAAAGGATCCACAAATGCAATACGCTGATTTGTCACTGACGGTTAAGAAAGTCTTACAACAGTTCAAAGCTGTCGCTTTCATTATGATGTGTTTTGTGCTATTTGCCGGTTGCGGCGTTAAGGGACCGGATGGTAAAGTCTTTCTGAAAGTTACCGCTCCAAGTTCCGGAACGATCTATTATTGGGACGATAATCCTGACATGCCGTACGACTTTGATTTCGGTACCTATTATGAGACCCATCCCGGTAGTTACTCATACCGCTATCACTATAGTGGAGATACCGAGTGGTCGGGCACTTATAAACTCACAGCAAACGAGGGAAAAGACGGCACCCTATTTGCTGATGGTGAAGCAGGGGCAGATTTCTTTTGCTCCTTTAATTGCTATAGGTCTGGTCCCACAGTATCCTCTGTCCCACCCCTAAACACGTTCCCTCTCGGAGATGGTGTTAACTCGGTTACTGCAAGCAGAAACGATGTACCAAGAATACAAGGATCAGATACTCTCGGTAGGGAAGATGACTTGCAAGGTGACTTCAAAATCATTGGAACCGGAAAAGCAGAATAAACTCAAGATGTAACGTGGGGGGAATTTCTGTCCTTCACCGTTGTCGAGAATGTAAACTTTAGGACGACCCGATTAAGAACAGATCGGTTGTCTTATTATTGTCTTCAGCTTTGCCGGATCCGCCCTTCGTGGATCGCTGAGGTAGATCTCGTGGTGTAATCCCCGTGGCTTATGCCCGGTGTCCGCTATGTATTGATGTAGTTTTTCGATAGTCGGACGTTCTTCGCTGTAAGACCCGATGTGCATAATCTGAGCGCAGAGCCCCTCATCAAACGTTTCGAGCCGCGCTTTTTCCCTCGCAGGCAGACCCTTCTTCTTTTCCACCTCAAGGCACGTTTCCGCGACCATCGCAGAAGTGATAAAATCCGGCTGGAGGATCATTGCCGTCCACTTCCATCGGTCTTTGTTCCCAGCGAGAAAGTCGTTCATATCGTCCGACCACCAGAGCCCTTCCAGCGGCATTACTCCATAGTCCACTCCGCTGGGGCTCTTCTTGATGGTGAATTTCATCGTGTAGGACAGACTATAAAGTATCTCTATAGCTTGAACATACTCCGCCGACGTATTCGGATCTCCCTGTCCGTCCACCATCAGATATGATAACGGCTGTATCGTCACGATCTGCGGTTGCTTTGCAGAGGGGGAGTAGAGGTGACGGAAATTGAGTTTGAGGTCAAGTTTGGACATTGGATTTTTGTTAAAAGTTAAAAGTTAAAAGTATAGTAGGTGTTGAAAGCGGAATTGGGCGCGCCTTGAGAGGCACTGCTGGGACCGCCGCACCCCAGTGAGGCTGTTAATGACATTTTCTATGAAGACTATTCACCACACCTCTCCAATCCCCATATGATCCCAAACCGAAGGGTGGTGTTAATTACCCCTACGTTACCTCTCGCATCTTTGCTTCTATGAACTTCTGAATCTCCGCTTTGTTGGGTAGTTCAAGTTGATACTTCGAGACAAACAAACGGTTGTCAATCCCAGCAAGAGCATATTCTACTAATGCGTGGTCTTTCTGAGTACATAGCAGAATACCGATCGGCGGGTTATCGCTTGCATCCATTATTTTCTTCTTGAACCAACTAACATAGGTATTCAGTTGACCAAGGTTTTCATGGGTGAAAGCATCTACCTTCAGCTCCACCAGCACGTGACATTTGAGGATGCGGTGATAGAAAACCAGGTCAACAAAACAGTAGGAGTCCCCAACGAGAATGCGCTTTTGTCGCGCTTCAAAGCAAAAGCCGTTGCCAAGCTCCAGAAGAAAATCCTGTAGCTGGTCAAGTAGAGCGGTTTCCAAGTCAGATTCTCGCATCACTTCACGAGGCTTGACAGGCTGTCCAAGAACTCAAATAACAGCCCAATGCACATTAGCCACCACCGATTACCCAATAGTATTCAGGGGCTGAATCGTATATCTTACAAAAACAAACCAGACAGTTCAGGTTATCCCAAATGTTCAAGCAGTACCACCGGGATCAAGCCATGCTAATCCCCCCGACATACATCGAGTTGATCGACCCCAAAGATCTACTCTTTTCCGTCGTGGATGTGATGGAATGTCTCGACTACACCCCTTTCATTGCACGATATGACCGCAACGGTCAGCACGCATACAACCCGATGATGATGCTGACTCTGCTGGTATATTCATACTCAATCGGTATATTCTCCTCAAGGAAAATGGCCGATCGATTACAGCACGATGTCAGATTCCGATACCTTTCAGGAAATCAGCAACCCGATTTTAGGACGATTTGCGAATTCCGTAAGAACCATCTCGACCTTATCAGGAAATACTTTGTCGAAATTGTTCAACTTTGTATAGCCGCCGGATTAACAAAAACCCAGATTCTTGGTGTGGACGGCTCCAAACTACATGCGTCAACCAGTCCCAAGCAGACCAAGGAACGCCACACGCTCGATAGAGAACTCGCCAAGTTACAAGAGCGAATTGATCAGCTGTTGGATATCGCCGAACTGACCGACGAGGAAGAAGAACAAGCTGAAAATGTGCCATCGAAATTAGTTGAAAGCCAACTGCGACGTCAGAGACTGCTTGAAGCCAAACGGCTGTTAGACGCTGACAAAGCACGGAAAAAGGTCAACCTAACCGACCCGGACTGCCGTGAACAACACAGCGTGGGGCCCGGCTATAACGCCCAAATAGTAGTTACCGGGGACAATCAAATGATTGTGGCGGCTGATGTTGTGATTGACCGTTCCGATGCGGGTTGTTTGTTGCCGATGATTGCGCAAGCCGAATCCAACACGGACAGTGTGGGAGTCGAAAAACAGGTTGTAGCGGATGCCGGTTACGAATCCGGAAGTAACCTGTACCATCTTGAACAATCCCCCCATCTTGACGGTTATATCGCTTCCCAACGTCAAGATTTATCGAAGAAATTTCCCACCACGCCCTACAGTAAAACCGGCTTCGTTTATGACCCCGAAAACGAATCCTGCACTTGCCCGCAAGGGTATCCGATGTCAGTCAAGACCCGCCGTATCAATAAAGGTGTTAGTTACGTCAAGTTTATCGGCACAGCGTGCCCACATTGCCCAGTGCGCTCTCAATGTACCCGCGCCAAACGGCGTACCGTGGAGTTTAGCAACGCTGATCCGGCACAGTCCCGGATGCGTGCTAAAATGGAAACCGATACCGCCAAGAAGGCGATGCGTCGTCGAGCTTTCACCGTGGAACCGGTCTTCGGACATCTTAAACAGAACCTCGGTTTTCGTCGTTTCCATCTGAGGGGGTTGACACAAGTCAAGGATGAATTCCTTTTATTGTGCACTGCCTTCAACATAACGAAGATCCATCGGTTATTGAATGGGAGTACTCTATCCTCTCGTTTGGGATTTGCGTACTAAGGGGTTAAATCCCCACTCTTTTTGGGCATAATTATAACCCATTCCCCTGTTTTTCCTCATATTTTTTCACTTTCCCAGCACAGCCGCGTCTCAGCACCTATAAACCGCTCTAATGCATTCTGTTTTAGGATTTAGTCCGATTACTTATCCTTTCTTGGGTCTTTAAGCGTCAAAGGTTCTTGGACAGCCTGTTGAGCCCTAAGAACTCGAAGACATACGGGTCTCTGACAACTGACTTTAGATCCGCTTTCTCAGTATCGGAATGTGCAAGTTTCCCAAGCTCTTCCTTGTTTTGAGACAAAGCTGATCGCTCAAAGTACAAGCTACTGATCTGGCGTTTTAGTTCTCGTACAGACCAATTTCCCCTTAGACACTCGACCTCGTAAAATAGACGTTGGGTAGGATCGTCAACCTGCATAAGAAGGTCGAAATGGCTGAATGACAAAGAGGTTAGCAAGTTGATTGTAGGGGTGGGTAATTCGGGAGACGGTGTCTCCCGAATCTTTGTATGCAAATGCATTTCTGCGGATGCATCTTGTTGCGGAAGACCTATCAGCAAATTCATTTCGGGAGACAGCGACTCCCGAATTTGTGGATAAGTCAAGTAGAACTGGCGATAACGCCGTAATTCGCGCGAATCAACACGAGCTAAGCCTTCGTTTTTCAATCGAAGGGCAAGATTTTCCAATAACTGCTCGCCATACGTGGCACGGTCGCTACCATTTTGCTCATAATTGACGATGGTATGCCCTATCATCCAATTGCGGACAGAAAGGCAGACATTGATTGCTCGTCCAGCACGTGCGGCTAAGATTTCATGCACTCGCCGAATATCGGTGACCAGTCGCTCAAAAGTAGAACCAAGTTGAGCATTGTGTTGATTACTCATAGTGCCTTTATGAAAATTGTGAACAAATGTCCGACGCAAACCCACAAAGTGGCATCACCACACCTCCTTAATCCCCAAATGATCCCATACCGCTGATAGAACCTCGCCCTTCTTATCCAAAAACGGAAAATGACCGGTACCGGGGATCATGGTCAGCCGGGCGGAAGGGAGGAGCTGAATCATTCGTTGCGCTAAGATGGGGGGGGTAGCGGTGTCTTGCTCGCCCCAGATGAGCCGCACGGGTTGGAGTATGGAGGGTAACCGGTCGGATAGATCTTCCTTGAGGATGTTTCGCATGACCGAGCGCATTATGGGAGTGGAATTTTGCCAGTCTGTCGAACCGAGCCGTTGGCGACGGTCGAATATCCACTGCCCAATCTTGCCGCCGACAGTTCGTGCAAACCGTGCCGAAACCTTAGAGAGAGCCAACTTAATACGAGTGGAGAATGACTTGGGGGGAATGAGACCGGCACACCCGATCAGCACCATCCGACCAGTTGTTTCCGGATATCTGCTTGCCAGCGCAAGGGCAATCCGTCCACCGAAGCTGTGGGCGATAATATCGGGAGCACCCCTATTCTGCGCTGTTATCCAACGGTGCAACAGATCGGCATAGTCCCAACTACCCCAATCACCGGCAGGTTCATCCGAACCACCAAAACCGGGGAGGGCGATCATCCACACTTCCCTCTGCAAGGAGAGTGGTTGACCAATTGTAGTAAGTGCAGATGTCCCTCCTCCCCATCCGGGGAGGAGCAGAACAGGGGGTGATCCGTGCCCGATAACCTTTAGACGGATCTTGGATAAATCATATTCGGACGGGGTCATTGCCCCATCTGGCAGTTGTTGATATAATTTAGCATATCCTGATCCTCGTCCACCCGTCCCGCCAGAATATGGGTGAACCATACCGACCGTTTGGCAACAGAACCGTTACCGCTGTTTTCAATCCCGATACGGAACCCTTCCAGATTCCTCCCGTCAAGCGAAGGAGATGCCACTACCGCTTTCCCCATAACAAAGGGTGCAGGGGTATGCAGTTGTCGCGAGGAGGAGGCGATGATGTCGAACAAGTCATCCGCCTCAAAGTACTCACGCAGGTCACGTTCACCCATATCGGTCAGCAGTAGAGTGATATCAGCCTTAGGACGGGTGGCTTTCAAGTTAGCCATCACGTCCGGGGTTGGCGTAACCCGCCAGGCGGAGATCGCATTTGTGAACCGTTCACCCTCTTGATAACCTGCAAGGGAGTTGACAGCTATGACGAGTTCGGTTCCGTTATCCGTCTTGCTCTTGACAGTCATCCACCGTTCAAACAGCAGGTTTCCGGAGCTGTCTGTCATATTAGCGGAAAGCAGAGTTATCTTCGCTGATTGCGCTGTTTGACGTAGAAACGGCACTCCGTAGAACATATCCCTCGGTGTCACTCCGGCAGACACCAAGCCTAACTTCGCCATCCCCAAAAGAGTGCAACGGGAAGCGACCTTGCCCTTATCGGGATCGAGATCGAGAAACCGTCCGGCATCGAATGCAACAGGTAGACGTGTCGTTCCGTTGAGCTTCTCCTTAACAGCCGTGGCTGTTCTCGGGAGCCCGCCGGAATTGACCGCATCACAGCCGCATCCGAGCACACGTCCGCGGTAGTTACCGGATATCACAACCGTCAGACTATCACCCGCAAGACTGTTACCGTTCAGAACCGCCAGTAGGATTAGGATAGCAATGGCTACCCGGCTCACCGCTTTAGAACGGAAGATCATCTTCGGAATCGGGTGGATATTCCGGCTCAGGCTCCATCCGGGACGGAGGAGGTGCATTTCTGGACGGACCCGACTGACTACGGGGTTCACCGTCGGAAGAACCGCCCTCGCTCTTACTGCCGATCAGAGTCAAACGGTCAACAATAATTTCGGTGAAGTATCGTGTTGAACCGTCTTTTTCATACTTATCGGTATGGAGTTTACCTTCGAGAAACACTTGCTTGCCTTTGTGTAGGTAGCTTCCGCATGTTTCTGCAGTCTTTCCAAATGCTTTGATATTGTGCCATTCGGTAACTTCTTCCCACTGATCACCCTTCTTGCGGCTTTCGTTGGTGGCAAGTGCGAACTTGGCTACTGCCATACCGGTTCCGGTATAGGACACTTCAGGGTCTTTTCCCAGTGTGCCGAGTAGAATGACTTTGTTGACTCCGCGTGACATAGTCTTTGCTCCTTTTTGTTCTTCGTTTATGGTAACCCATCCTGAAGGCAACAGCACCGGCACCGATTGTATTGGCAACGGCATCGTCCCACGCGGCAGTTCTGCCGGGGATGGTTGATTGATAGATTTCGTTCAATCCGCCGATAAGGGCGGCCAATGCGATGGTCAGGCTTAATCTTAATAATGTACCTTTTTGCTTTCCCAATTGCAACCATTTTCCAATCAGCAAAGCAAGAATCCCATACTCTATAGCGTGAGCAAGCAAATCCAGCCTCCAACCGGGCATTTTTGGACCGCCGAGGGAAAATGATGACAGCCCAAAAGTCGCCAGGGCGTATAGAATCGCCAGTATTAGGTAGTGGATTGGGGTCATTAGTACATTATGCAGTTTTTGCGAGAAGGCACTATATTCCGACCATATCCTTAATAACTTCCGGCAGTTCAGCGAGGATGTCACTGGCAATCATCCCTGCCTGCCCTAATTTGTTTGCCGCCCTATCTCCGGCGAGCCCGTGAATATAGACACTCGCTATCGCCGCAGATCCAACCGTCAGCCCCTGAGCGATGAGCGAAACTATCACACCGGTCAGCACATCACCTGATCCTCCGGTTGCCATCCCGGGGTTACCGGTGGGGTTAATATAGACCGCCCCGCTCGGAAGCGCGATGATAGTCGGTGCCCCTTTGAGAACAAGTGTCACTCCCCACTTGACAGCATATTTCCTACCATGGCTAACCCGGTCACGTTCAATCTCCTTAACCGTCAACCCGGTCAACCGCGAAAACTCCCCCGGATGCGGGGTTAAAACCACATTCTTCGGTAGGTTCTCCAGTAGATGGCGGTTCAAAGAGAGGAGGGTCAAGCCGTCAGCGTCAATAACGAGCGGACGTTCAATCACATCCAGAATACCGGATAACAAAGCCCCCGTGCCAATATCCGTACTCACTCCGGGACCAAACGCAACCGCATCCGCCCACTCCAATTTTGTAACAACATACGGGAGGGCGGTTAAGGCAAGATGATGATTGCCGTTTTCGGGAAGAGGTTGGGTCATCGCTTCGGTCAGCTTGACCTCCATGATGGCGTTTAACGATGCAGGAATCCCGACTACTGTCAAGCCTGCCCCTGTTCTTTGGCATGCCAACGCGGACAGTGTCGCAGAACCTGTCATTCCGGGTGAACCGGCTATGATGTACGCATGCCCCACACTCCCCTTATGTGCGGTTACCGGACGACGAGGAAGTAATTCCTGTACAGCAGAATATGTCGTTTCAAACAGGCTTATCGCCTGCTTTCCCACCACCTCCGGGGAGATGCCAATATCGGCAACTGTCACATTACCGGCGTATGAACGACCCGGCTCTAAAAGCAAGCCCGGTTTCTTCAAGCCAAACGTGACGGTTTCTACTGCCCGAACAGCAACGGTCTCCACCACTCCGGTATCACCCGCGACTCCAGACGGTATATCCACCGCTATTACTAGTACGGAGGAGTAGCTATTGATAAAATTGATCAGCGACGTTGTGATTCCATCGGGAGTCCCGCGAAAGCCGGTACCGAGCAGGGCATCCACAAATAGAGCGGGTTGGTCGAAAGAGCTGGACGTTTTGCCTTTGGAAGAGTTGAGGAGGTTGGCTATACTGTCTGGATCAAGCAGGCATACCGTACCTCCACGCTCGATGAACAGTTCGGCACTCCAGAGTGCGTCTCCACTTAGTTCGTTAGTACGTGTGGTAGTGAAGACAGTAACTTCAGCCTGATGAGTTTTTAGATGGCGCGCTATAGCGTAACCGTCACCGCCATTATTGCCCTTGCCACAGAAGATCGCTACCTGTTTGCCTTCGGGTTGGTTGTCCAACAAGGAAATAACCCGTTCCGCAACGGCCCGCGAGGCGTTTTCCATCAAAATGGAACCGGGGATACCGAGTTCATTGATAGTAATCCGGTCGCATTCGCGCATCTGAGTAACAGAGGCAATCGGTATCATCTGTTTGTCTCCAGAGTTAAGATATCATGCATGTGGATAATTCCGACCAGTGAACGGCTGGCATCCAATACCGCCAACGCCGTAATACGTCGTCTCTCCATCTGGTGCAGAGCGGTCGCGGCGAGCGAATCCGGGAGTATCCAGCCCGGACTCTTGGACATAACATCCACGGCAGTCAAGATAAACGGGTCATCCGCACGTTCCAGCACGCGCCGCAAGTCGCCGTCGGTGATGATACCTATCAGCTTGTTCGACCCGTCCACCACGCAAGCGGTTCCCAACCGTTTTCGCGTCATTTCCACCAGCACCGCGCGCATAGTAGTATCCGGATTAACGACCGGTAGATTTTCGCCGGAATGCATCAGATCGCGGACTTTGACCAGTAGCTTACGCCCCAGCAGTCCCCCCGGATGCAGTAGCGCAAAGTCATTCTCAGACACTCCCCGACGAACCATCAGAGCCAACGCCAGCGAGTCTCCGATAGCGACAGTGGCGGCAAATGATGCTGTAGGAATCAGACCGTAAGGAAAGGTGTAGGATGGGACAGCGACATTCAGCACGCAATCGGAATGCTTAGCCATTGTTGATTCCAAATGACCAGTAATAGCAATGACCGGTATCCCGATAAGTTTCAGACGGGGGATAAGAGCATTAACTTCCGCTGTTTCGCCGGAGTATGACAGTGCGATTGCAACATCCCCCAGTGAGGCAACCCCCATATCGCCGTGAATGGCTTCAGCAGAGTGCATAAAGAGTGCTGGTGCGCCTGTAGACGCAAAGGTAGCGGCTATCTTTCGCCCGGCAATGCCGGATTTTCCCAGCCCTGTGACAATGATCTTACCCCTGCAGTTGTCCAGCAGTTCGATTGCCTTGCTGAAATCCCCATTCAGCCGGCTGGCAACTTGTGCCAATCCCTCCTGCTCCAGCTGAAATACCCGAGAGGCTACCAATAGCGGATCGAGCTTGGGCTGAGGCACCGGGTGGTTTTCTATGTTTTTGTTACTCGTTGATGGCTCCGATAGTTAAAAAGGAGATTACCCTCCTATCAACATTCAATATAAGCTAAAGCAATTGATTAGTCAAGAAGAGTAGTGGTTTTCTCTATGGGTGATAACTTGTTAGTAATGGGTTTGGTAGGCGAAAGTATGTTTCTCTTTCGAGGTGGAATGGCAGGGAGATAAAACCGTTGCCTAAACATTCACTACAAAGCTGAGGTTGTCTGTTCAGCTGACGTTAGAATTGTGTATTCCTTGATTGGTCAACAAAAGGAGCGTTCTGCACAGTACAAGCTATAAAAAATGTTACTATATACATTTTTCTTCATATTTAGTTGACATTGTATAACTTATTAGTCTATATTGATTTCCGTTAGGGAGAACGTAAGTTTAACCAAATCAAAATAAAGGAACTATAATGTTTGGCGAAAGATTAAAAGCTATACGCCGCGAAAAAGGGCTCTCTCAAGGCGACTTGGCAGACCGCGCCGGTATCAACCGGTCATACCTTTCAATGATAGAAAATGGGCATTCATCGCCCACTTTGGATGTGGTGGAACGGTTAGCGGTAGGGATGGGGATCACCTTATGGAGGCTCATCTCGGAAGTCAACGAAAATAACGTGAACTACAATCTCGAAGATGGCTTTGAGATGTACGAAGGTTTGCGTGATCTGCTCCAAAATGAAGATGAGGTAATGCTCATCCAACCGACAGCCAACGAAATTGAGATGCTCAAGGGTGTACGGTTTAGTGGTGCATTCAAACCCGATGCCCGGTTCTACCGCGATGCACTGCTCGCCTACCGTCGGAGAAGCAAATCAACTTCATCCGAAAGTTAGCTCAAGAATACGATGTCAACGTGCTCCTCGAAGATCTGGTCGGGGTTGAAGCGTATGTCATCGGCAGGGATATCATTCTTGATAGCAAAATGTATCCCCAGAGACGGAACTTCCGTTTCTGCCACGAATTAGCTCACATCATTTTAGGGCACAGCAGTGCCGGCAGGTTGGACTCGGTACAGAGTGGAAAAATCTTTCTGGAACAAGAGAAAGAGGCAGACAAGTTAGCTGTTGAACTTATGATACCACCTGAAGGGTTCAAGCTGATGGCTCGACATAGCGATCTCCGCGAGGTAAAACAACATTACCCCCATGCCTCGTGGGAGGTGGTTGCGCGCCGTTGGTGTGAAGTTCACAACGCGGTGCTTACTATCTACGATAACGGTAAGATGACCCGTCGGGTCGCTCCCGACGGGTTAGTCTTTCCGCGCATTCCAACCGCACCGGAAAAGGAACTTTTCCGCACAATCTTATCCGAACAACGCGAAACCGAACTCGCTACGAATGAATTGATCATCAACGGTTACTACATCAAGGAGGATAGCGAGGTTCTTAGGGTTATACTAACAACCCGGATATTGACCTTTGATGCGTTCTGAGGCGGGCATGCAATTGCAACGTTCCTCCATCTCCAAAAATTAACAC
>Ga0172380_10007516_pt1 | contig 12214 bp, 13 predicted proteins | sample Leawe162metaG_FD_119747 | JGI IMG/M metagenome (GOLD analysis project Ga0172380, IMG submission 119747) | Leachate microbial communities from a municipal landfill in Southern Ontario, Canada - Leachate well 162 metaG | ecosystem: Engineered > Solid waste > Landfill > Unclassified | place...
CCAGTAAGATGTTTTTCATTTTAAACCTCAGTTGAATTAGATGGTGCCGATGGCTGACATTGGTACGTTGGAAATAAGTTTCTGCGGTAAACGCACCTATCCTATTTATCCGGATCAGGACAGCACGGCAAAAGAATGACAAATTCGCTTCCTTGTTCTGTACCACATTCTGCCCAGATCATGCCATGAAAACTCTCAATGGCTAATTTGCAATATGCCAGTCCCAGTCCTGCTCCGCCACGTTCCCGCCCTGCTTTACGGGTGAACTGGGTATACCGGTCAAATATCCGATCCAGTTCGTCCGGGAGAATTCCGTTGCCGGTATCACGAACAGCCAATCTCACAAAACAACCCATTTCAAAAAAATCCGGTGCAACCGGTACATAGGCTGGTATTTTAAGCGTGCGAACCTCATCTTCAGGGATAGTGCGGCAGGAAACGGTTATCTCCCCTCCTTCCGGAGTGAATTTCAGAGCGTTGCCAAGCAGATTCCCAAGGACCCTGGTAAATGCGTTCTTGTCAACCGAGATCTCGGAGATCCCCGGTTCCAAATCGACTGTAAGTTTAATGCCGTCATGGCGGGCAGGTCGGGCAAATTGACTGGCAACTTTGTCGATCAGTTCATAGGCGTTGTAAGGATGAATAGCCATTTGAATTTTTCCCGCTTCGAATTTTCTGATATCGAGAAGGTTGTCGATCATGATGACTACTTCATTGCAGCTGTCGATAGCAGATTGAAGATATTCTTCCTGCTCATTGTTGACCGTGCCGAGGCACCCTTCGCGGATGATGTCGATTGAACCAATTACTGCGGTCAAAGGGTTTTTCATGTCATGCGAGAGCATCAGAATGAAGTCTTCTTTTTCCTGCTGCAACTGCCGTTTTTCTATTCGTTCCCGTCTGTGAGCGCGAGCCCGCTCTATCCTCTGATGTATGTCCTCAAGGGAAAACGGTTTGGAAATATAATCTTCTGCGCCATTTCTCATACACTCTACGGCAAGGTCTTCGCTGCCGTGCCCACTCATCATGATAACTGCGGCGTCACTGCCTGCATCCTGGATACGCTTCAGGACCATTACGCCATCAAGTCCCGGCATATTTATGTCGAGCAGGACAACCGTGTAGCCTTTTTCCTTTTCGAGCATGTCAAGCGCGGCTACACCACTTGAAGCAAGCGCGCAAGCATATCCCTCATCGTCCAGGAACTGTTTAAGAGCCAGACCGATTTCCTGCTCATCATCAACAATGAGGATCTTATCTAATACGTTCGTTAGCATTGGTTTCGCTCTTTTCCGATGGTGGACAAGAATGTTTCAGCCAGGATCAGATCTTCAGGAGTCGTGATTTTAATATTGCGATAATCACCGGGAATGATGTGCACTTTTCCTCCAGTGCGTTCAATCAGGGATGCGTCATCCGTTCCGGCGAAATTGTCAGATTCGGCAGACAGATGGGCCGCGTAAATTTTTCCAAAACGGAATGACTGCGGCGTTTGGGCCAGCCACAATGATTCTCTGGGCGGTGTATCGCAGACGATACCGTTATGAACACGCTTGACAGTGTCCTTAACAGGGACCGCCACCAGGGCGCCGTCATGAAGCCTGGCTGTTGATATGGAATCGCTCAGGAGATCTTCCGTAATCAGCGGCCTGACACCATCGTGAATCAGGACAACATCATCATCTGATACGTAATTGCGCATTGCTTTCAAGGCATTCATGACCGAGTTTTGCCGCTCCTGACCTCCCGGTACGATTGCCGCGACCTTCCTGAAACCAAAAGCCTCAATTACATGTTGTCGGCAATAGGGGATCTCATCGGCAGGAATTACCAGATAAATGGCGTCAATCAAGGGAGAGTTCTCGAAAACCGAAATGGTATGTGCAACAATCGGCATTCCATTCAACTGCAGATATTGCTTGTTGATTGAAGCTCCCATGCGCTTGCCCATTCCGGCTGCCGGTATCAGTGCTATGGATTTGGATGCGGTCATTAACAATCTCTCCGCAAAAAGTATAGCAGTTTCCTAGAGGGATGCAACCTCTGTATTCGAGGCAGGTTCAGTTTTTGCCGGGTGTTGTGCCGTTCATAAGTACCCTGCCGCCATATTCGGCATTCTGGCGGACAAGTGTTTCAGCCAGATCCGCGTCTTTTTTCCGGAAGGCCTCGATAATTTTCTCGTGTTCCTGCACCGAGACCTCCATCCGCCCCGGGAGACTTAACGATGTAAAACGCAGTCGCTGAAATTTGGTTACCAGACCGGCAATCAATTCATGCAATTTTTCGTTGTCGGCTGCCTTGATGAACAGTTCATGAAAGTCACTGTGAATTTTGAAAAAGTGCTTGATATCGCCTATTCGTGCCAGTTCAGAAAGTTTGTCATTTATTGTCTGAAGTCGATCAAGATCTTTCTTGCCCAGCTTTTCACATGCCCGGCGAGCAGCATATCCCTCCATGATGCTCTTAATGGCGTAGAACTCTTCGACATCCTTTGGGCTGAATTCGCTGACAACGGCACCGCGGCGGGGAATCACCGTCAAGTACCCTTCTGATTCCAATTGCCGGAACGCTTCCCGGATAGGGGTCCTGCTGATTCCATAGCGCTCGGCCAGTTCGGGTTCAGAGACCCGGCTGCCAGCCTTGAGATTGCCGGATACAATCGCATCACGGATGTTTTCGAGTATTTTTTCGCGTAGTGTCAGGTGTTTTTCCAACGGTTTTTTCATGATTGGGTATAACTCCAGAGAGAAATTTTGCAACATTGTATACAGTATGCAAGGTTTGTCAATTATAACACGCTTTGTTTGGGGTAATTCCAGAACATGGAAGTATAAACTTCAATGAGAGCTCATTTGTCATCAGCTCCTAAAGACAAAAGAAAGTAACTTGTTTTTTTGCGCCCTTGCAGGTAATCTGCTCCGATTATGGATCCGGTGCGACATCTTAAAATTTCGTTTTTTGTGCTTCTGATGCTTATCTCGGGTGGGACGACTGGCTACATGTCCATCGAGGGATGGCGTCTGCTCGATGCTGTCTATATGACGGTTATTACCTTGGGAACAGTTGGCTTCAGGGAGGTTCACGATCTTTCTGATGGTGGCAAGCTGTTCACTATGGGCCTAATCGTAGTTGGCGTCAGTGTGTTGGGCTATATCGTCGGAAGTCTGGCCCAGATAATGTTCGAGGGGCAGATTCAGAGGATCATGGGGAGGAAAAAAGTGGAAAAACAGATTGAAGCGCTTTCAAACCACTATATCATTTGCGGCTTTGGCCGGATTGGTTCGCTGATATGCAAAGAGTTCAAGGCAAACGGGCTGAAGTTTGTAATCATTGAAAAAAGTGTCGATGCAACTGAGCGGCTTCAAGAGGATGGCTACCTGTATATGAAAGGAGATGCCACTCTCGATGAAACGCTGCTCAAGGCTGGAATCAACAGGGCCAAGGGGCTTATTTCGGTTGTCACTTCCGACACGGAAAATGTATATATCACCCTGACGGCACGTGGTCTCAATCCTGACCTTTACATCATGTCCCGTTCCGGTGAAGAAGGTTCGGATATCAAGCTTAAGCGGGCCGGTGCCAACAAGGTCGTTTCGCCGTATACCATCGGTGGCAACCGTATGGCGCAATCTATATTACGCCCGAACGTGGTTGATTTTATCGAAATTGCTACCGGTCACGAACACCTGGAATTGCAGATGGAGGAAATCAATATCCCGGCTCATTCGGCTTTTGTCGGGGAAACGCTCGTCACCTCCGGATTCCGCAAGGAGATCGGCGTCATTATTGTCGGCATAAAAAAGGGTCACGGAAAGATGGTTTTCAACCCGCATTCCCAGACAAAGATTGAAGAACATGATACGCTGATCGTGCTTGGAGATCCCAATTCCATTCACAAACTTGAAGATCTCGTTGCCCGACCGGCATCCGATGAAATAATTAAACAACACAGGAAAGAACATCATGAAAAGTAAGATCCACGCCCATGTCCCGTATGGTCGTCTGGCAGAGCATCTGGAGTATGCCATTAAGAACCGTGTCAATCCGGAGGTCTTTTTTTCCGCCGATGCGCTTGATCATCTTGTTATTGAAGAGCTCGCTTCCCTGGCAGATTCTTTGCGCGCCGCAGGCCTTAATACGACTATCCATGCACCATTTATCGATCTCAATCCGGGGGCGATTGATCCAAGTATCCGTGCTGCAAGCCGCCACCGGATTCAACAGGTCATGCAGGCTGCTGAACTTCTCCGGCCGCGGGTAATTGTTGTTCATCCCGGATATGACGACCTCCATTACGGAGATAATCGCCTGGTATGGTTGAAAAACAGTATTGATTTCTGGCAGGATTTCGTTCCCATGGCTCGCGAGCTCGGCACCATTCTGGCTGTTGAGAATATTTTTGAAAAGGAACCGTCCACAATCAAAGCGCTGCTTGAAGCGATTGATGACCCCTGTTTTCAGCACTGTTTCGACGTGGGTCACTGGAATATGTTCACGACAGTCACTCTTGAGGAGTGGTTCAGCGAACTGGGCACTTATGTGGTTGAAAGCCACATCCACGACAATCATGGTCTGAGTGACGAGCACCTGCCGGTGGGAGAGGGGGCAATCAATTTCGAGCAGTTCTTCCCGCTCTTGACCCGGTACGCCCCGGAAGCCGTATGGACGATGGAAGCCCACAACACCGAACATCTTCAGCGGGCACTGAAAAATATCCGCAACTATACTTTATAAAAAGGTACCTGCATGTCAGAAACAATATTAGTGAGTGGCGGCTGCGGTTACATCGGCAGCCATGTCGTGCGACAGCTTTCAGAATCAGGCCGCACGGTTGTTGTCTATGACAATCTTTCCACCGGATTTCGTGATGCCCTGACGCACGGTGAAGAGTTGGTCGAAGGTGAACTGGCTGATCGCGAGGGGTTGGAAGAACTCTTCCAGCGGCATCATTTTACGACCGTTCTGCATTTTGCTGCAGCTATCATTGCTCCGGAATCGGTCTCAAAACCTCTGAAATATTATGGTAACAATACCTGCAACACTCTGGGACTCCTGGAACTGTGTGTGAAATACGGCGTCAGGCAGTTCATATTTTCCAGTACTGCCGCTGTGTACGGCATTCCGGACGGTGGGGTGGCCTCTGAAGAGAGCACTCTTGCCCCGATCAACCCTTATGGTACCTCAAAACTGATGAGTGAATGGATGCTGCGTGATGTCGGTGCGGCTCATGGTATGAAGTATGTGGCGCTACGCTACTTCAATGTGGCCGGGGCCGACCCGCAGGCTCGCATGGGGCAGCGCACCCCGGAAGCAACGCATCTGATCAAGGTTGCCTGCCAGACTGCACTCGGGATGAGAGAGAGTATCAGTGTCTACGGCACTGATTATCCGACCCCGGATGGTACCGGTATTCGCGACTATATCCATATTGAAGATCTTGCCTCGGCCCATCTCAGTGCGTTGGAGTATCTTGAAAAGGGGGGCGAATCAACTGCCATGAATGTCGGTTATGGCTGTGGCAGCAGTGTCCGTCAAGTGCTGGAGGTTGTGAAAAAAGTGAGTGGGGCAGACTTTACCATTATTGAAGACGGGCGCCGACCGGGAGACCCGGCTTCGCTGGTGGCCAAAGCTGACAAAATCGGCTCATTGACCGGTTGGCGGCCACGCTACAACAATCTCGAAACAATAGTGACGGATGCCTGGCGCTGGGAAAGTAAAATGGCGGGAAGGTAACAGTTTCTGTTTTACTGTTGTTGCTTTTCCGGAAAACTCGAGAACCTTTTCAGATTGTTTTTTTTGCGTTCTATGCTACAACAACCGTCAATTCGGCGCCTTGACTATCCAGACCCTCAACGTACAGGATCATATGGACTTTACCTCTCTTTACAGCACACGGATTCAGACGACCTTCGATGATGATCAGGCTGAAATTCTTAAGACCTTTCTTGAAAAATACCCGACCAAAGACGGTTCAAAGGTCAGTCTTACAAATTATTTCAGAGGGTTGCCGATTACGTATCCGGCGACGATTCTTGGCGTCGAGCGCGGCAATATCGACCTTGATGTAAATCCGCAGCAGGCGGTTGCAATAGCAAGTGACCATTATACTCTGATTCGTAGCAGTCTTTTTCCCAATCCTATTGTTGCCCATGTTCAATACGTCAATATCAAGAGGCATGTGGCATCGGTCAATAAACTCTGCTTTGTCGAAGTGTTGGCAGAAAAGCGCGCGGCGGTGCGGTTGAGTCTGGAGCCTCCGGTGCGCGCCAAAATCATGTATGAGAATCAGGAAGTTGTCGCTTATCTGGTGGATATTTCGACTCAGGGACTCGCGTTAACCGTTGATGACTATGTTGATTTGGCAATCGGAGCGGAAATGTCGATAAAATTCATGCTGCCTGATTCGGTCCTGTTGAAGCAGACGCTGATCAAGGTGCCGGCAACGCTCGTTGATATTGTTGGGGACGCTTCGCCCTATCGTTACCGATTCAGGATATCGCCTGAAAAACACCAGGAACAGCTGATATCTCGCTACAGCTTTCAGCGCCAGGTGGAAATTATACGGGGATTGAAGGACGCACCTGAATAATGTGATTGACCTGGCGTACGCTAAAAGAGGCCCTCCCGATTCGTCGGGAGGGCCTCTTTTAATTGAGCGGTTCCTGATGGCTGCCCCGGTTATCACTGCTGTACTGATTTCTGCCATTGAATAGTCATATCACTGCGGTACCATCGTATCCGCAGAGCAGCGGTCGCACCTCAATTCCAGGAGCATGCGTGGCAGCAGCTAACGTGACCCGCTCGATCACACATTCCATGAGTGCCCGATCAAACCGGGTGGCCACGGCAATTTCGCGGGCGGTATTGGCGTGCGAAATAATGGCGATATGTTCGGGAGAGGCGTGTGCCTCTTCCGCCCATTTGCGCAGGACGGCAAGATCAAGTTCGGAGGCAGCGGCATGGGTGTTTTCGTAGCCGCAGGCTATTTTGAGCAGTTTGGCAAACTGGCATGCGATGATCGGTGCCATGAAGTTTCGTTTGGTGCATGCCCGCAGGGCATAGGCAACGTGATCTCCCATCATGATGCAGGCTTCTTCGGGGAGTTGGGGCAGATGCTGTTGTGCCGCCAGCTCACTGCTCCGCCCGGTAGAGAGAACCACTGTTTCACAACCGCAGGCTTTCGCGACGTCCAGGGCGGCATCGATGGTGTCTGTCCAGGCTTTGGCCGATATGGGGCGGACAATGCCGGTTGTGCCAAGAATCGAAAGTCCGCCGATGATTCCCAGACGGGAGTTGAGGGTTTTCTTTGCGCGTTCTTCGCCGTCGGGAATAGAGATAACAATGGTGACGGTTGAAGGTTGAATGCTGAACGCTGAAAGGACATTTCCGACAGCGTTTTCAATCATCTGGCGAGGAACCGGATTTATGGCCCATTCACCCGGCGGTATTGCCAACCCCGGCTTGGTCACTCTGCCGATGCCGTTGCCCCCTTCGATTATGACGGAACTCCCTGCCCTGGCAGGGAGATTTCGTTTCACCACTGCGTGTATTTCCGCACCGTTGGTGATATCCGGATCATCGCCGGCATCCTTGACCACGAAACAGCTCGCCTCGTTCACGGAAATCGACTGGCCGTGCAGTTTAAACGCGGCGCTGCTTCCGGACGGGAGATCGATACTGATTTCGGTAACGGGAATCTGTGACATCAGCATCACTGCCGCGCCCTTGGCTGCTGCTGCCGCACAGGCACCGGTCGTGTATCCGGATCGCAGGACTTTACTCATACCATCCTCGTCAGAAACAGGTGCCAGGCATGCAGCGTGAGAAACGAGAGCGGGATGCCGATACCGACCAGCATGCCGACCAGCTGCGGACGGAGGTTGTGATCAATGGCAATTATGCCGGCCGTAATCATCGGCGCCATGGCTGCTTCAAAGATCGTCACCCTGATCACGGTACCCGTAGCGCCGAGTATGCTGATATAGAGCAGAAAAATAAGCGCCGGGCCAAGAAGGAGTTTATAGGCCAGCCCGGAGATAAGCGGCCCCAGTTCCTGCCGCATGCCGCCGAACTGGAGCTGAAAGCCTACTGAAACCAGAGCCAGCGGGGTCAGGGTGCTGCCAAGTTTCTGCAAGATCTCAATGCTCCACTCCGGAAAAGCAACCGGTCGCAGCAGCAGAGCCAGTACCAATGCCTGAAAAGGGGGAAACAGCAGGATCTTGCGGGCCATCTGGCGCGGTGTGACATTTCCTGACGAATACAGTGCCGCAGCGAGAATACCGAGTGTGGAGAGTACCATGAAGGAACCAAGCTGATCGGCGATAATGCCGATTCCGAGAAATTCCTTGCCGAAATAGGCTTCGATCATCGGCAGACCGACAAAAGAGGTGTTGCCCAGTCCGGCGACCAGTATCAGGGCGCCGGTCGTCTCCCTGTCGAGGGAAAACAGCTTCCCGGCTAGTCCGAAGACCAGCCAGGCGCATCCGAACAGCAACCAGGCCATGCCGGCGGTAAGCAGCAGTGATGAATCGAGAGAAAGGTTGTGGATGTGCAGGACAGTCAGGGCCGGCAGCGAAATATGAATGATAAAGCCGTTCAGAGCCGCAGGAGTTGCGGCTGGAAAGCGTCCTGTTCTCCTGAGGCCGATACCTGCCAGAAGACAGATTGCCAGTAGGATGATGTTGGCCATGGCGTCTGGCTAGTGCTGCATGGCCAGGATGGCCAGTGCATTCACCACGGCGGCAGCCACGTTAGACCCCCCTTTACGCCCGATGTTGGTTATGAACGGGATGTCGTGAGTGCCAGAGGCCAACGCATTTTTACTCTCCTCAGCGCCTACGAAACCGACCGGCAGGCCAATAATAAGTGCCGGCTCAACCGCCCCGGTTTCAATGAGACGGAGCAGTTCAAAGAGCGCAGTCGGCGCGTTGCCGATCACAAAGATACGGTTGTCCGGATTGGCAACCGCTTTGCGCATGGCGGCAATAGAACGGGTGACTCCTTCGGAGTGCGCCTGTTCCGCTACATCCGGGTCGGCTACGTGGCAGGAGACCGAACATCCAAGTGTGGTCAGGCGAGGCTTGCTGATTCCGGAGAGTGCCATGTTCGTGTCGGTAACAATCCCGACGCCGCTCTGGAGCGCCGCGACCGCCTTTTCAATCACTTCCTCTGAAAGCACCATGGATTGGGCATATTCAAAATCGGCGCTGGTGTGGATCGCGCGGCGTACAACCTGCCACTCCGAGCGGGGCCAGCCGTGATCACCGGCTTCGACGTCGATGATGCGGAATGATTCCTCTTCAATCTCTTCTGGTTTCATGTTCAACGAGTCCATCAGTGCCACCCCAACCTTTCAAGTGCTTCGCCAATCCGCTCGGCCTCAATCTCCGCCAGTTTGTGGTGCGCTCCCAGGTGCCCCCCCATCTCCATGATCAGGTTGGGATATCGCTTTTTGGCCTCTTCGATCTCTTCGGGCAGGTCGTGCAGGACATGGGCTCCCATGAAAAGGAAATAAGGCATCAGTAGAATCCGTTCGGCCCCGCGAGCCACGCAGGAATCGATGCCACTCTGGATGCTTGGTTCGTGCATTTCCCGGAACGAAACTTCAACGATCTCAAAACCGGTCAGTTCCTGAACCATCTTAGCCACCTGGCGGGCGGCCTCATTTGCCTCGGCAATCCGGCTGCCGTGGGCCATCATCAAAATTGCTGTTTTCATGTGATGCTCCGTGAAGGAATAGAGTGGGTGACGCTGTGGTGATGCTTTCAGAGGAGCGGATGTCCCGTCCCTTTCAGACGGTTCAGCTGCGAGACCATGGCAAATCTCTTGTCATTGAGCACGAACTCCTCGTCCCGGATGAATGTTTCGACATATTTGACGCCGCGAAACTGGCCGAAGGAAAACTGCCCCAGAATATTGGTGGTATCCTGCTGAAGGCACTGCCCGTCATACTCCAGTTCGATCCAGGCATGGTCGAACCCTCCAGTGGGAAGATCGGCCTCTCCGATGACGACCCGTACATCCGAGGCCGGTTTCCCGAGAGCCCGGTAGAGACTGCAGAGCACGATAGCCTTGCCGAGACAGCTTGCGCGGCCTTCATTGATGACGTCACCCGCGGGCATGGCCGGCAGGGAAGGGTCGTTATCGATCCTGTCTCGTACGTACAGGTACGCATTCTCATAGCTATTGAGAGACTCTGCGAGGGTGCGGACTCGTGTGTCGTTTGGAGTAATCAGGTTACAGAGCTCCCTGGGATTATTGACGAGCATGTCATGAAAGGTAACGTTGAGATGCCATCCTCCTCTTCCTGCTATATAGCCGCACCCGAATGCAACTATCAAGGTCACAGCACCACCGGCTATCAGCCATCGAAAATCCAGTCGAAGTAAAATCTTCATTGTTTTGTTCATACAAGTCCATTCCGCAGAGGTCAGGTCTGCAGCATCTTCATTCCTGTGGTTTCGGCATCCAACCCGCGGAGTTTTTCCCAGGCCCCGCTTAGCGGTTCATTGGTATGCGTATCGCCCATACGACGGATCAGCATGGCAATGAGGCTGTCGGAAGGGGCAACATCCCCTCCGGGAGTGTCAGTGCCATGCACTCTCGGAGGGTGCCCTGAAGGGTCGAGTCCCTTGATCGGCAATCCGGGGTTCATAACTTTGTTGAAACGCTGAGCGCGCCCCTCATGGTTGATAAAGGTACCTTCCTGTTCTACCCAGGCAGTGGTCGGCAGGAACACTTCGGCCTTTGCCAGGAGGAAGGACGGTTTCCAGTCGGCGGCACCGATCACGGAAATTCCTGTGAGGAGTTCTTCGGGGAGGTCGGCTTCGAAAGAAATAATTCCCTTGATCCGCCCCTCGGTAATGGCGGTGGAGAGTGCAACCGCTCCCTGTTCCCGTGCAAGTAGCCCGCAGCCAAAGTCATTGGGGCAGTCAAACAGATAGGCTATCTTTGCCGCGCCGGATGCAACGGCGTGAACGGTATCCGGGCCACTGTAGCGGGCACTGCAGATGATCACCGGTTTTCCGGCTTTGCTGAGCGGCACCTCGGCCAAGAAACTGGCAGAGCGGGCTTCAAACAGCTGCTGGCTGGCGACTGTCGGGGATGTGCTTCCGATCTGGTAGATTTGTGCCCCGTTGCGCCAGGCCTGGCGCACGGCCAGCGCCATCATGGGGGCCAGGTTTAGAAGGTCGCATTCCATGATGATTACAACGTCTGCGCGGCGTACGTCGTCCTGAGAAGCGGTATTCTCCTCGGTTAGCAGCGAGACCGCTTCCTGGACGCAATTCGAGAAAAATTCGTCGCAGATGTAGCAAAGCGTTCCGGCGTCCAGCAGGTGCTGCAGTCGAGCAGCCATAATGTTTCCTTCAAGTGACATGCGCGGCGATCCAACCACGGCCAGGGATGCTGATCCGTGCAGAGCCAGGAATTCTTCCAGTCTCTCAACCAGTGCGTCCAGCGCTTCATCCATGCTGGCGGATCGGCCATCGACCAGTGCCTGGCGTGGCCGATCCGTTGCGTTGACGGCCGCATTCGAGAAGCGCCCCCGGTCGCAGATGAACCACCCGTTTACCTCATCGTTGCGTCGTGCCGTTGTCTTGAGCAATTCGCGGTAACGCGCCATTGGTACTGTGTTGCACCCCAGAGAACAACCCGGACAGACCGACGGGGCCATGTCATAATCCCAATAGCGGGCACGAAAGCGTGCCGTTTTATCCGTGAAGACGCCGGTCGGACAGATGTCAGCCAAATTGCCGGAGAAGGGGGACTCCAGTTGGCCGTCCTGCTGCCGCCCGAAGTAGATCGCGTCGGAGCGCCCCATAACGCCGAAATCCGTGCCACCGGCGTACTCTTGATAGAATCGGACACACCGGTAGCACTGAATGCAGCGATTCATCTCATGCTCGATAAATTCTCCGAGATACTGATTGACGTGGGTGCGTTTCAAGCCGTTATAGCGCCGGATGCCGTGGCCTCCGGCTATCGTAAAGTCCTGAAGCTGGCATTCCCCTCCCTCGTCACAGACCGGACAGTCATGGGGGTGGTTGATCATCAGCCATTCAATGACTGCCCGGCGCATGGCAACCGCTTCCGGGTCGGTCGTTGAAACCACCATGCCATCCAGGGCAGGCAGCATGCAGGACATTTGAATCCCCTTGGCCGGCCCTTCAAGCATCTTAACGGCACAAGCCCGGCAGGCTCCGGCTTTGCCGAG
>Ga0172380_10007517_pt1 | contig 12213 bp, 5 predicted proteins | sample Leawe162metaG_FD_119747 | JGI IMG/M metagenome (GOLD analysis project Ga0172380, IMG submission 119747) | Leachate microbial communities from a municipal landfill in Southern Ontario, Canada - Leachate well 162 metaG | ecosystem: Engineered > Solid waste > Landfill > Unclassified | place...
TAATAGGTGACCAGCGGCGGTCCCTGGTCATCATAATAATTGTTGATGACCGCGGGATTGGGATAGTCCTCGGCGCCCATAGGCTTGTTTTCGCCGGAGCTGCCCACGGTATAGGGGTAGACGCCCAGTCCTGCTTCATTGATCACCGCATCCAGGCGCTTCAATGACTCCTCGATGCTGGTTGAAATCTTACCGCCGGCAGCGGCGTCGCGCACGGACTTGTACAGTTCGCCCACAATATCCGGCGTTACCGGGTAATCCGCGATCCAGCCATTGCGGGGCAAGATGCCGACATTCCCCAGAAGCGTTTCCGCCTCAATTTCATCCCCGGAAGTGCCAAGCCCCAGGGCCAGTTCCAACTTGATTGCAAGGTCGCCCTCCCGCACCAGTTTTTGTTGAACAGGGGGCGGGCTTGCCTTTTCCGGCTCTACCTGGGTCTGGTCCTGAGGCGGAGCCTGTGCCATGGCCGGAGCCGCAAGCAGAAATATCCCCACAAAGACGATCCTTGTCAGATTGCACGAAATCAGTTTCATCGTGATGCTCCTTTCTTCTTACGGGCTTGCTCGTTCAACACAGAGACACAGATGGCTCCCTGTCCTCTTCTGTTCTCTATTCAAATTAATTAAATTATAGCCTAAACAATTGGCATGTAAACAGCTGTCAAAACAGATTTCACGGTTTGTCCAGAGAACTGTCCGCGGGAAGATCAGCGGCGTTCCATCCCCCGCCCAGGGCCTTGATCAGGAGCACGCCGGCACTCAGGCGGCGACCGCTGATATCTAGGGCGGTACGTTCGTTCGACAACTCCACGGTCTGGGCCACCAGGACGTTCAGATAGCTGACAATGCCGGCCTTGTACTGGTTGCCGGTGATGGCCAGGGATTGCCGGGCCGCTGCCACGGTCTCCTCCTGCACCTGCGCCTCCTGCTCCAGGATACGCAGTGCCGCCAGGTTGTCCTCCACCTCCTGAAAACCGGTCAGCACGGTCTGGCGGTAGGCAGCCACCTCCGCGTCATAGGCGGCCAGGGCCTGCTCGTCCTGGGCCTTGCGGAGGCCGCCGTCGAACAGGGTCTCGGAGATGGCCGGGCCAACTGCCCAGAAGCGGCTGGGCCAGGTCAGCCACTTGGCAAGGCTGGTCGATTCAAGCCCCCCCGAGGCGGAGAGCCGGAGCGAAGGATACCAGGCCGCCTCGGCCACGCCGATCTGGGCATTGGCAGCGGCCATGCGCCGTTCGGCAGCCGCGATGTCGGGCCGGCGTTCCAGCAACTGCGAGGGGACGCCGGTCGGGATTGCCGGCGGGTTTACGGCCAACGGAGCTGCTGCCAGGGAAAAAGCCGAGGCTGGCTGCCCGATCAGCAGGGCTATGGCATGCTCCAGTTGGGCCCGCTGCACGCCGATGTCGATGGCCTGGGCCTGGGTGCTTTTAAGCTGGGTCTCGGCCTGGAGCACGTCCGATCTGGCTGCCACGCCGCTCCCATAACGGTTTCGGGTCAGGTCGAGGGTCTTTTGAAAGGCCACCACCGTAGCATCCAGCAACCGTCGCTGGGCATCCAGGGTGCGCAACTGGAAATAGGTTTGGGCAAGTGCGGCCTGGGCGCTGAGACGCAGGGCGGCCAGATCGGCGGCGCTGGCCTGGGCACCGGCCCGGCCGGCCTCCACGCTGCGGCGGATGTGGCCCCAGATGTCGGCCTCCCAGGAAAGGTCAAGGCGCAACTGGTAATCGGTGGTGGAACTGCCGGAGGCAAACTGGCTGCCGCCGGTAGTGGCGGACCTGCGGGAATTGGTGACCGTGGCGCCCAGCGACACGGTCGGGAAATAACCGGCCCGGGCAGAGTGCAGCAGGGCACGCGCCTGGCGGAACTGGGCCTCGGCCGCGATCACGTTCTGGTTGGATATCCCGACCTGTTCCTCCAGGGCGTTCAATTGCGGGTCGTTGAAGATTCGCCACCAGTCGCCCTTGATAAGATTGTCTTTGGGTTGTGCGGTCTTCCACCCATTCGACTCCTTGAAGGTGGCCCGCATCACCGCGGTCGCAGTCGGCCTGACATAGTCCGGACCGACCGTGCAGCCGGAGAAGAGTGATACAACAGCAACGATTATCATGAGCTTTAACATATCCATATAAAACCTCGATGTGTCTGTAGAGACGTCCCGCTGGGACGTCTGAATCTGAGACGCGCCAGGGACGTCTGAATCTAGACGCGCCTGGGACGTCTAAACCTAGACGCGCCAGCGGCGCGTCTCTACGCCAGCGGCGCATTTTTACGCCAGCGGCGCGTTTCTACGGTTTCCCCCGCTTTCGCTCCACCCACAACCGGAAGCGGTCCATGTAGAGATAGACCACCGGCGTGGTGTAAAGGGTCATCATCTGGCTGAAGATCAGACCTCCCACGATGGATATGCCCAGGGGGCGCCGTAGCTCCGACCCTACCCCGGTGCCCAGCGCCAGGGGGAGCGCCCCGAACAGCGCGGCCATGGTGGTCATCATGATCGGCCGAAAACGGAGCAGACAGGCCTGGTAGATGGCCTCCTCCGGGGTTTTCCCTTCCCGGCGCTCCGCACCCAGGGCAAAGTCCACCATCAGGATGCCGTTCTTCTTGACGATCCCGATCAGGAGCACGATGCCGATGGTGGCGATAATGGAGAGATCGGTCCGGAAGCAGATCAGGGCCAGCAACGCCCCCACCCCGGCCGAAGGAAGGGTGGAGAGAATCGTGATCGGGTGGATGTAGCTCTCGTAGAGGATGCCGAGCACGATGTACACCGACAGCAGCGCCGCCAGGATCAGCCACGGCTCGTTGGCCAGCGAGGACTGGAAGGCCTCAGCCGTTCCGGAGAATCTGCCCTGGATACCGACCGGCAGTCCCATCTCCCTGGTGGCAGCCCCTATGACCTTGACCGCATCACCCAGGGCCACGCCAGGGGCCAGGTTGAAGGAGAGCGTTATGGAGGGGAACTGCCCCTGGTGATTCACGGCCAGCGAAGTGGCGGCAGGCTTGTAGCTGGTAAAGGCCGAGAGCGGCACCTGGGTCCCGTTGGTGGAGGGGACATAGATCGCATTCAGGGTCTCGGGGCGCTGCCAGAAACGGGGATCGACCTCCATCACCACGTGATACTGGTTGAGCATAGTATAGTTGATCGACACCTGGCGCTGGCCAAAGGCGTCGTACAGGGTGGCGTCGAGCACCTGGGGCGTGATCCCCAGCCGGCCGGCAGTGGGGCGGTCAATCGCCAGGTCCGCCTCCAGGCCCTGGTTTTGCTGGTCGCTGCTCACATCCACCACCTGCGGGATGGAGCGCAGTTTTTGCAGCACGCGCTGGCTCCAGCGGTTGAGCTCGTTCAGGTCATCCCCCTGCAGGGTGTACTGATAGAGGGCGTTGCTGATCCGGCCGCCGATCCGGATATCCTGGACCGGCTGCAAAAAGGTGGGGGCTCCGGGCACGTTGGCCAGCTTTTTCCGCAGACGGCCGATAACCTGCTGCATCGAGCTGGTACGCTGGGAGAACGGCTTGAGGGCAATGAACATCCGGCCGGTGTTGGTGGTGGAACCTCCCCCCCCGCCGGTGAAGCCGATCACGTATTCCACCTCCGGGTCTTTCCGGATTACCTCGACCACTTGCAGCAGCTTCTGTTGCATGGCCTGGAACGAGATGTCCTGGGCCGCCTGAATCCTGCCCATGATCCGGCCGATGTCCTGCTCGGGGAAGAACCCCTTGGGCACGATTCGGAACAGCAGCACGTTGACCCCCAGCGTGGCAATGATCAACACCAGCATGATCCGCGAATGTTTCAGGGCCCAGCGGAGCGAGGTCTCGTAATGGCGGTGCATCCAGGTGAACATCGCCTCGCTGGCCCGGTAGATCGGACCATGTACCCGCTTTTTCTCCGGCTTGAGCAGGGTGGCGCACATCATGGGGGTAGCGGTGAGCGACACCAGCAGGGAAACCATGATCGCCGCCGAGAGCACCATGGCGAACTCGCGGAACAGCCGCCCCACCATCCCCCCCATCAGCAGGATCGGGATGAACACCGCCACCAGGGAGATACTCATGGACAGCACCGTGAAGGCGATCTCCCTGGACCCGGACATGGCCGCCTGAAAAGGACTCTGCCCCATCTCCCGGTAGCGGGTGACGTTTTCCAGCACCACAATGGCATCGTCAACCACAAAGCCGGTGGCAATGGTCAGGGCCATGAGCGACAGGTTGTCCAGGGAGTAGCCGAACAGGTACATCACCCCAAAGGTGCCGATGATGGACACCCCTACCGCCACGGCCGGGATGATCGTGGCCCGCACGTTGCGCAGGAACCAGAACACCACCATGATCACCAGGAAACCGGAGATGAGCAGGGCCCGTTCCACGTCGCGTAGCGAACCACGGATGGGTGGGCTGCGATCCAGCACCACCGACAACTTCACGGAACCGGGCAGGGCCGCCTCCAACTGGGGCAGCATCTGGCGCACGCTGTCCACGGTCTCGATGATATTGGCCCCTGGCTGGCGAAAGAGGATCACCATGATCGCTGGCTTGCCGTTGACATAACCGGCGGCCCGCAGGTCCTCGACCGAATCCTGCACATTCGCCACGTCCGCCAGCCTCACTGCCGCACCGTTTCTGTAGGTCACCACCAGGGGCAGGTATTCCGATGCCTTGCGGATCTGGTCATTGGTCTGAATCTCCCAGCTCTTTGCGCCGCTGGTGAGCTGCCCCTTGGGGCGGTTGACGTTGGTGGCGGAGAGCAGGCCGCGCACCTTCTCCAGGCTGAGGCCGTACTTGCTGAGCGTCAGCGGGTTCAGCTCCACCCGCACCGCGGGCAGCGAACTGCCACCCACGAAGACCTGCCCTATGCCGGGCACCTGGGAGAGCTTCTGCTGCAGGATGGAGGAAGCCGCGTCGTACATCTGCGGCTTGCCCACCGTGTCGGAGGTCAGGGCCAGGATCATGATCGGCGCGTCGGACGGATTCACCTTGCGATAGGTCGGGTTGCTGGGGAGGTTGGCGGGCAGATCGCCCCGGGCGGCATTGATGGCGGCCTGCACATCACGGGCCGCGCCGTTGATGTCGCGGTTCAGGTCGAACTGCAGGGTAATGCTGGTGGAGCCACGGTTACTGGTGGAGGTCATCTCGGTCACGCCGGCAATGCGTCCGAACTGGCGTTCCAGGGGCGCGGCCACCGAGGTGGACATGGTCTCGGGGTCGGCGCCGGGCAAGCCGGCGTTCACCGAGATGGTCGGGAAATCCACCTGCGGCAGGGGCGACACCGGCAGCAGGCTGAAGCCGATCACCCCGGCCAGCACCAGGCCGAGGGTCAGCAGGGTGGTGGCAACCGGGCGGCGTATGAAGGGGGCGGAGATGTTCATGAACCGCTTTTAACCCCTTCTGTCCTCCCCCACCGCCGCGCCAGCCGGTCAAAGGCCAGGTAGATCACCGGCGTGGTGTACAGGGTCAGGATCTGGCTGAAGATCAGGCCACCCACGATGGAGATCCCCAGGGGACGGCGCAGCTCCGAGCCGACGCCATGCCCCATGGCCAGCGGCAGAGCACCCAGGAGCGCCGCCATGGTGGTCATCATGATCGGCCGGAAGCGGAGCAGGCAGGCCTGGAAGATGGCCTCCTCCGGGCTTTTGCCCTCCTTGCGCTCGGCGTCCAGGGCAAAGTCGATCATCATGATGCCGTTTTTCTTGACAATGCCGATCAACAGGATGATGCCGATGATGGCGATCACGCTCAGCTCGGTCCGGCAGATCATCAGCGACAGGACCGCCCCCACGCCGGCCGAGGGGAGCGTGGAGAGGATCGTGACCGGGTGGATGTAGCTCTCGTACAGCACTCCCAGCACGATATAAACCGTGATCAGTGCCGCCAGGATCAGAAGCGGCTCATTGGTGAGCGAGGCCTTGAAGGCCTGGGCCGTCCCCTGGAAGCTGCCGCGCATGCTGGCCGGCAGATTGAGCCGTTGGGTGGCGGCCTCCACCGCGTCCACGGCCTTGCCCAGGGACACCCCCGGCGCCAGGTTGAAGGAGGCCGAAACCACCGGAAACTGCCCCTGGCGGTTGATCACCAGCGGCCCGGTGGTCTCGGTGGCGCGGCTGATGGCGCTGAGAGGGACCTGGGCGCTGTTGCTTCCGCGCAGCCAGATCGACTCCAGACCGGCGGGATGGCGCTGAAAATCCGGCTTGACCCCCAGTATCACCCGGTATTGGTTCAGTTCGGTGAAGATGGTCGAAACCTGGCGCTGGCCAAAGGCATCGTAAAGGGTATCGTCGATCTGCTGGGGGGTAATGCCGAAGCGGGCCGCGGTCGGGCGGTCGATATCGAGGTGGACCCTGAGCCCCTGGTCCTGCTGGTCGCTGCTCAGGTCGCGCAGCTCCGGCAGGGTCTTGAGCGTATCCATCACCCTGGGAGCCAGGAGGGTCAACTCGTCGGTGTTGGGGTCATCCAGGGTGTACTGGTACTGGGTGCGGCTGACCTTGGCGTCCACGGTCAGGTCCTGCACCGGCTGCATGTAGAGTACGATCCCCTCCACCCGGGTCAGCTCGGGCTGCAGGCGGCTGATGACGTCGCTGGCCGAGATGGTGCGCACCGCCAGCGGCTTGAGGTTGATCAGGATCCGGCCGCTGTTCATGGTGGTGTTGGTACCGTCCACGCCGATAAAGGTCGAGAGGCTCTCCACGGCAGGGTCCTTGAGGATCACCCGGGCCAGGGCCTGCTGGCGCTCGGCCATGGCCGTGAAGGAGATGGATTGGGGCGCCTCGGAAATCGCCTGGATGGCACCGGTGTCCTGGGTCGGGAAAAACCCCTTGGGCACCACGATGTACAGCACCACCGTCAGCCCCAGGGTTGCCACGGCCACCACCAGGGTGGCGGCCTGGTGCCTGAGGACCCACTTGAGGCTCTTGGCATAGGCAGCGATGACCCGCTCGATGAATTGCCCGGAGGCGTGCTGGAACCTGCCTTGGCGCTCTTCGGGAACATGCTTGAGGATGCGCGAGCACATCATGGGAGTCAGGGTCAGCGACACAAAAGCCGAGATCAGGATCGTCACCCCCAGGGTGATGGCAAACTCCCGGAACAGCCTGCCCACCACATCCCCCATGAAGAGCAGGGGAATCAGCACGGCAATCAGCGACACGGTCAGCGAAAGGATGGTGAAGCCGATCTGCTTGGACCCCTTGAGGGCCGCTTCCAGGGGCGTGTCCCCCTCCTCCACGTACCGGGAGATGTTCTCGATCATGACAATGGCGTCGTCCACCACAAAGCCGGTGGAGATGGTCAGGGCCATCAGGGTCAGGTTGTTCAGGCTGAAGCCCAGCAGGTACATGACCCCAAAGGTGCCCACCAGGGACAGGGGCACGGCCACGCTCGGTATGGCCGTGGCCGGCAGGTTGCGCAGGAACAGGAAGATCACCAGCACGACCAGACCAATGGCCAGCAGCATCTCGTACTGCACATCAGCCACCGACTCGCGGATAGTGGTGGTGCGATCGGTCAGCACCGACACCTTGACCGAGGCCGGCAGCGAGGCCCGCAACTGCGGCAGCAGCTTCTTGATCCGGTCCACCACCTCGATCACGTTGGCGCCCGGTTGGCGCTGGATGTTGACGATCACCGCCGGAGTGGTGTTCATCCAGGCCGCCTGGTTGATGTTTTCGGTGTCGTCCACCGCATCGGCCACATCAGACAGCAGCACCGGCGCGCTGTTCCGATAGGCCACCACCAGCGCGCTGTATTCCTTGCTGGAGAGCAGCTGGTCGTTGGCCCCGATGATGTAGGATTGGCGCGGGCCGTCAAAGCCCCCCTTGGCCTGATTGACGTTGGCGGTCAGGATGGCGTTGCGCAGGTCCTCCAGGGTCAGGTCGTATGAGGCCAGGGCCGTGGGATTGGCCTGGATGCGCACTGCCGGGCGCTGGCCGCCGCTGATGCTGACCAGGCCGACTCCGGAAAGTTGGGAGATCTTCTGGGCAAAACGGGTATCGGCCAGGTCCTCCACCTTTGGCAGCGGCAGGGTGTCCGAGGTCAGGGCCAGGGTCAGGATCGGGGTATCGGCCGGGTTTACCTTGCTGTAGACCGGCGGGGTGGGCAGGTCCTTGGGCAGGAAAGTGAAGGATGAGTTGATGGCGGCCTGGACCTGCTGCTCGGCCACGTCCAGGGAAAGGTCCAGGCTGAACTGCAGGGTGATGACCGAACTGCCGCCGGAACTGGATGAAGACATCTGGGTCAGGCCCGGCATCTGGCCGAATTGCCGCTCCAGGGGTGCCGTAACCGATGAGGCCATGACGTCGGGGCTGGCACCCGGGTAGAAGGTGCGCACCTGGATGGTCGGATAATCCACCTGGGGCAGGGCCGATACCGGCAGTTGCTTGTAGGCCACGGCCCCGGCAAGGATGATGGCGATCATCAGCAGGGTGGTTGCCACCGGGCGTTCGATGAATGGCCGGGAGATATTCATTGTTTCATCAGACTGGTCCGACTAGTCTGACTAGTCTGACCAGTCCGACCTTTCGCCTCCTTCACCGCCACCCGGCTCCCCTCCCGCAGCCGTTCGGCACCGTCCACCACCACCAGTTCGCCGGGCTCCAGGCCGCTGGACACCGAGATATCGCCCCCCTGGCCGACGCCGGTGACGACCGGGCGCAAGGCAACCGTCTTGTCAGGCTTGACCACATAGACAAAGTTTCCCTGGGGGCCGCGTTGGATGGCGACCGACGGCACGATGACCGCGTTGTGCATGGTCTCCACCAGCAGGCTGGCATTGACGAACTGATTGGGAAAGAGTTCGTTCCTGCTGTTGGAAAAGACCGCCTTGAGCTTGACCGTGCCGGTGGTCGGATCGATCTGGTTGTCCACGGTCAGGAGCGTACCGGTGGCCAGTTTCTGCTTCTGGGCGCGGTCATAGGCATCAACCGTCAGGCGGGTGCCGGACCTCAGCCGGGCCAGAACCTGGGGCAGATTGTCCTCGGGGATCGGGAACACCACCGAGATCGGCTGCATCTGGGTAATCACCACCAGCCCGTTGGCATCGGAGGCATGGACGATGTTGCCCGGATCAACCTGGCGCAACCCTGCCCGCCCGCTGACCGGGGCGGTGATGCGCGAATAGAGCAATTGCAGCCGGGCACTGTCGATCAAACCCTGATCGACCTTGACCGAGCCCTCCAACTGCCGCACCAACGCCTCCTGGGTGTCGTACTGCTGTTTGGGGATCGAGTCCTCCTTCCAGAGTTGCTTGTAACGCTGGAGGTCGAGCCGGGCATTGTTGAGCTGCTCCCGGTCCCTGGCCATCTGCCCCTCGGCCTGGGTCAGCTGCACCTGGAAAGGCCGGGGATCGATTGTTGCCAGAAGCTCGCCCTTGGCCACGGTCTGCCCTTCGCGGTAGCGCACCGCCATCAGCTGCCCGTCCACGCGGCTCTTGACCACAACCGTATTGAGCGGCGTGACATTGCCGAGCCCGGTCAGCCAGACGCCGACATCGCCTTTCCTGGCCGCCATTGCCACAACCGGCGTCGGTGGCTGGGCAACTTTTTTGTTTGGCCGGTCAGCCTGGGATTGTGCCTTGATCGAGTAAAGATACCACCCGCCTGCCACAAGGCAGAGCAACAGCGGCACCAGCCACCAGCGGCGGAGTAGCGAAACAGTGCGGGTTTGAGCGGGCTTGCCGTTGCCCCCGGATTCCTGTTCTAAAGCCATGGTCATGTCCTCATGGAAAATATGCCGGCAAGATTACCGGGCCGATGTTCGTCATATCTAGTTTCCATCCGGAACTTCGGATGAGAAACTATTGGTTTTCAATTTGGAAACGAGCAATTTTTCGTCCTGGCAAGGAAATCAAGGAATTGCGCGGAGGCGTACATCAGTACGCCGCACAAGCAAGGCCGAAGATTGACGCCGCCAGGGCGGAAAAGGGCCGTTTCCGGATGAAAACTATCTATATAACTACCATTGTTTGTGTGGGTTACAACCTGATGCTCTTAGAAGACGGCTGAAGGCGGGAAAAGATTACAGATTAATTTGGGGGTCAGGAGGTTGAACATTAATGTTTCCCCTCCGGTCGACGGAGGGGAAACATATGCGAAGCAAATGATGTACAAGAAACCATCTCATCCATCCAGGCTTTTCACCACTACTTCGTAGACATCCCTGGGCAGATCCGGCAGGGAGCGGACCCGCAGCAATTCGGCGCGCATGAGTTCCTGCCGCCCCTGGTCGTAACGGCGCCATTGGGTCAGCGGCGACAGCAGCCGGGCTGACACCTGGGGATTGAGAGGGATGAGCCTGAGCAGTTGATCGACCAGGAAACGGTAGCCGGCGCCGCTCGGGTCATGGAAGCGGACCTGGTTGCCCTGGCTGAAGGCACCGATCAGGGCACGAAAACGGTTGGGGTTGGCAAGCTCGAAGTCCGGGTGTTCCACCAGTGCCCTTACCTCAGCCAAAGTTCCGGGAAGGTTGGAGATCGCCTGCAACGTAAACCACTTGTCCACTACCTGGCGGTCGCCTTGCCAGCGTTGGTAGAAATCCGCCACGGCCGCCAACCGCTCAGGGCAGTCGCACGAAACAAGGGGATTGAGGGCTCCTATCGAGTCGGTCATGTTATCGGACTGACGATATTGTGCCATGCAAAGATCTATGCAGGCCTGATCGCCTGTGGAGACCAGGTACGCCAGGCACAGGTTGCCGAGCCGGCGCTGACCGGCCCGGCCATCATCAGGGGCATAGGGCTGCCCGGTGCGGCAGGCGGCACGCAGCGACAGGAACTCGTCCCGCAGGGCAGTCGCCAGGGTGCGGATGACGAACTGGCGGGCTGCATGGATGGCGTCCGGGTCGATGACCGCCATGAGTTCGGCCAGGTATCTTTCCGATGGCAGTGTGAGCATCTCGGCCAGGAAGGCAGGATCATCGGTCGCGCCGGTGAGCAGTGCCCGGTAGGTGTCGATGAAATCAGGTTCAAGGCTAAGTTCCCGCTGTTCCTGCCTGGCAGCGACCAGCCCGAGGATGACCCGCGAGGCGATCTGCTGACCCGCCTCCCATTGACAGAACGGGTCAACCTCATGCTTCATGATCCTGACCAGCTCGTCATGGCGGTAAGGGCAGTCAAGCTTGACCGGCGCCGAAAAGCCGCGTAGCAGCACCACAACCGGTTCTTCATCCAAACCGCTCAAACGGAATGTTGCAGAAGGCTCGCGCAGTTCCAGGATCCTGGTCGCGGGAACAGCCAGGGACTCGTCCGCCAGGGTCACCGGCAATTGCCGGCCGTCCTGCCCGAGCAACCCCATGGCGATGGGGATGTGGAACGGTTGTTTCTCGGGCTGGCCGGGTGTTGCCGGGCAACTCTGGCGCAACGTGAGGGCAAGGATGCCTTTGGCCGGGTCATAGCTGGTAGTGACGTTTATCAGTGGGGTGCCGGCCTGGCTGTACCAGTGACTGAATTGCCGGAGGTCGATGCCGCCCGCCTCGGCCATGGCCTGCACAAAATCATCGACCGTGGCCGCCTGACCGTCGTGGCGGGCAAAATAGGTATCCATCCCTTGCCGGAATCTTGCCGGCCCCAGCAGCGTGTGCAACATGCGGATGATCTCCGCGCCCTTGTTGTAAACCGTCAAGGTATAGAAATTGTTGATCTCCATGTACGAATCGGGCCTGACCGGATGCGCCATGGGACCGGCGTCTTCGGCAAACTGCAGGGTCCGCAGATAGCGGACGTCGCTGATCCGCTTCACCCCGCGGGATTCCATGTCGGCCGAGAACTCCTGGTCGCGGAAGATCGTCAGCCCCTCTTTCAGCGAGAGTTGGAACCAGTCCCGGCAGGTGACCCGGTTGCCGCTCCAGTTGTGGAAATATTCGTGGCCGATAACCTCCTCGATGGCCTGGTAATCATCGTCGGTGGCGGTTTCCGGGCTTGCCAGCACATAGCGGGAATTGAAGACGTTCAACCCCTTGTTCTCCATGGCCCCCATGTTGAAATCGTCCACCGCCACAATCATGTAGCAATCAAGGTCATATTCCCGGCCAAAGGTTTCCTCGTCCCAGCGCATCGCCTTTTTGAGCGAAAGCATGGCATGGGCGCACTTGTGGCGGTTCATTTCCTGCACATAGATGCGTAGCGCCACCTGCCGCTGCGAGCAGGTGGTAAAACGGTCCTCGATGCAAGCCAGGTCACCGGCCACCATGGCAAACAGGTAGCTCGGATTTCGGAACGGATCGTGCCACCGGGCAA
>Ga0172380_10007518_pt1 | contig 12213 bp, 14 predicted proteins | sample Leawe162metaG_FD_119747 | JGI IMG/M metagenome (GOLD analysis project Ga0172380, IMG submission 119747) | Leachate microbial communities from a municipal landfill in Southern Ontario, Canada - Leachate well 162 metaG | ecosystem: Engineered > Solid waste > Landfill > Unclassified | place...
GAATCACCCTGTACCAACCGCGATAATTTTCGGCCATCGATTCGATTGCCTGAACGCTTCAGTACCGGACGGTCATGCCGACTGGATTGAATCAAGCCATGCAGTGAAGCCCGGATTTTTCCCGAATCAGTCAAAACCCTGTTCATGAGGGCATTACCCAGTGAAGGATTCCGTTCGGGTTCCATCGCAAGCGGCATGCAAACATCAGCGTCGTAACAATGTCGGGGTTGACTGCCCAGCAGCGCTTTAACGGTCTCAAATAGATCATCCGGCACGTCATCATCACGGGCTGACAATACAGAAGCCAGGTTTTGTGTCAATTGTCCGCTACCCTGACCCTGTGAATTATCGGTATTGCTACCGGCAGCATTAACGTGTCCCTGATCAGGTTGTGAATCTTGGTCGTCGGCATCGCCCGGTTGAGAGAGTAGGCCTTGATCTTGAGCCTTGTTGTCCGGTTCAGAATCGCCTGGTTGTTGAGCAAGCTGACTGTCATCAATATCTTGATTGGGTCGAGAATCGTCACCTTGTGACGGGCTATCCTGTTGGGAATTGCCTGAGTCAGTATCAGTTAGATCCTTATCTTGATCGGTATTATTTTGTCCAGGTTGAGATTGCGACGACGAATCATCACAATCGTGTTGGCTGGACGGCTGTTGCTGTTGATGTACTTTTTCCTGTTCCTTTTCATGCTCTTCCTCAATCATGCGCAAAATGCGGTCGGCGAGCCGGACACAATCACGCGTGACTTGAAGTTGATGCACTTCGGATAAAAGCCCGATCAATCTTGTTACCGCCCCCACAGGAAAAGTAGTTTCCAGTAAGGTTTCTGCGTTGTCTGCATAAGACGATAACGCACGTTGACACAGGATGTCGTTACGCAGACGAAACAGCAAGAATTGGTTCAGAATGGCAGCAGGATGAACCTGTTCACCTTGAGTGACCCTTTGAAACTCGCCGGTTTGCACAAGATGTTCAACCACTTTCTCGGTCGTTTGCTTGGTACCCGGATAGGTCATCTGCATCAATCGCTCGACGCGAATATCTTCCAGAATATTAACGATGGATTTTCGAATCGCACTGGTGGCGGCATTGCGAAAATCACCAAAGTCGGTAAACCGAAGGTGAGCGGCTTCATGCGCCAAATAGCCCCAGGCAACATCTTTGAAAGACGTGTCTTCAAAGTGATAAGCCGGCAGGTTAATGACTTCGCCATCGGTAAATGCGTCTGAACCGCCAACGGATACTTGCACTCCGAATTTGTTGCCCAATGCCGCAGCAACAATGGGGAAGGCGTTGTTCAAGGTTTGATTTTTCATGGTTTGCTCCAAAAGAAGGGGCAAACCATGTCCCAACTGGGCGGTTTGCCCCAGTTGGGTTAAAGTGATTAAATTAATTGTCAATCAATTTGATTGAGCGAGTTATCTTGAACACTAGACTGATGTCTGGCAATAAATTCAAGCATTTCATTATTGTCAACGCGATCATAGATATCTTCTACCGACAGCGTTAGGCCTATAGACTCAAAGATGACTGAATCACCCAAGTAATAATAATCATGCTTCCAGTCATTACTTTTTCGAAGCACTTGTACCTGAACAAAATCTTGCTCTATCAGCACATATTCCTGCAATGATGGCAGGTTGATGTATCTTAATAGTTTTGTTGTAAGGTCACGTTTTCTGGTTGACTGTGACAACACCTCAATAATTAAGGTAGGGGAATTTGAAAAATAACCACTCCCGTTTATTGTCGAGCAATCCACCACCACATCAGGGTAAACATAATCGTTATCTAATGCGATCTTTAAGGGCACCTTAATATCGGATGTAAAAGCTTCACAGGGTTTGCCTTTCAAATGAACTCTAATTTCACTGAAAATATTACCTGTTATCCGTGCATGATTGATACTCGTTCCCGCCATCGCATAAGCGCGACCATCAATATATTCACGCCGGACCTCAGAAGCCGGTTCGGTCATTAAATATTCTTGTTCAGACATCATAATGCCTTCAGTTTCCAGGTTTTGTTGTAATGCCATGTCAAGGTTCTCCGGATGACCGAATGGTTTTAGCACAGAACTCATGTAGTTTCCTCATGTTGTCATAAAAAACCACAAGGAAAACAATATCCCCACAGGGATGTTTTCCCTGTGGGGTAATAACCGGCAACTGCCTAGCTTCTAAGATAAATGGAGTATCCAGATAAATTACAACCTATCTAAAGCCCAGTTTTCTACGGTCAACTGCTCAATTCTTGTATATTCACGTGTATTGTTGGTAACTAAGATGAGATCATTAGTTTTAGCATGCGCCGCAATCCAAAGATCATTAGCACCAATGATAGTCCCTTGCCGTTCCAGGTTAGCTCGAATGACACCATAATTTCGAGATACTGATTCATCAAGATCAAGTACAGCAATCGCATCAGTGAGTTGCCTTAGTGTTCGGAAAGCCTCAGTTTGTCTGACGCTTTTCTGCGCACCAAGATACAACTCACCGCAAGTAATGACTGACATTGCCAAGTCACCTGGCTCGCATTGTTCCATACGCTTGCGTACTTGTTGGGGACGATTTTTAGCGATATAAATGCAAATATCGGTGTCCAATAGATATTTATACCCCATTACCAATCCTCACGCTTTTCGGGCGGCGGATCTTGTCGGCCATCGGCCATAAAATCATCAGGAAGACTGGCAAGCAGATCAAAGATATCAGTCGGTTTAGCTTGGCGTTCACGAAGTATTATTTCGTTACCTCGCCGAAAAATCTCTACTTCTTTGCAGTTGAAATGAAAGCCCTTGGGCAAACGAACGGCTTGACTATTTCCTGACTGGAATACTTTTGTAAATGACATAATGTTCTCCTTAGTTAAGGCTATACATAATGTATATCCTAAAAACTAATTTGAAAAGGACACAACCTGAAAGATTTGGTTTTTCATAGTACGTTCCAAAAAATAAAAAAAAGCAAAACATAACCCGAAGGGCTATGTTTGCCCCTGTTGGGTTAAAAATTCAACTATCCATCAGGAAAAATAAAAATCCCCAATATTGGATGAAAGACCCGTTAAATACATCGTTACGGATTGGTTTGCCGTTGATTTGACACGCGGTTCCAAACAAATTTGTGCAACGCTTATCGCCGCAGGCATCAGTGCATCAGGCAGAATATGGCTGCGCACCCAAAATAAGGCAGGGTTCCAGTCATCTTCATCGCCATCGCTCTGAATGCGGACGATATCGGGTATGTGCGTGTACGCAAGGATCAGAACGGCGCAAACGACAAAGTCATAAGGCTTACGATTTGTTTTGCAGGAATCGCTCATTTTTTTGGGAAGAAGCGTGAACGATTCGCAGTACAAATCATTGATCGAGTCGCCATTGAATGAAATCTTCCGCGTATTACAAATGGATTTTTTATCACCCATAGGCCCGCGTAAAACAATTTCATCCACAGCATCGACACCCAGATTTATTAGTTCATGACAAGTCGGTAATGTCTTAAATAACTTTTGCACATCAAGCATGAGGCCGGCCCATTGTTCTTGATCAGGTTTTCTTGTTATTTCAAACGTGTGCGTATATCCCATGTCTATTCCTCGTATTAACGGGAAAGCCAAGGGTTACCCTTCAGGAAGTTTGACTTTCCCGAAGGGTTTAAATGATGTTGGACTAAAACCAGAAATCGGACACCGTAGTTTTAGTTTCTGATTCGGTCATTTGTTCAGGATCAGCCGTCAGTTCATCCTCAATGGAATCAACGGGAACGCTAGCTAATGCTTGCGTTGCCGCATCACTGACGATTTGACGCACTTCATCCATAAACTCTGTTGCTTCAGGCAATAAGCAAGCATCGTCTGATATCTGATCATCCAATTTTTCTGCCAGAACTTTTGGAGCTGGTTTGTAATTGGCCAAGAACTCGTCAAAGCCAGGCAAGTCGTCGTCATCTTCGATGGCATCAGGATCCATGCCGTCATCTGGCGTAGATAATGGAAACACCGCAACTGCAGGCTGCGCATCTTGGAAAATTTCAACCGTAGACGTAGGTACAGCATTTAATGGCATATCCAAGTTGACATCAGAATAATCGGAATCATCTGCAACCGTTGGTTGAGGCAAAGATAAGCCACTACCATGCTGTTTAATCTTTTCCGGATCAGACAGCAACAGCCCCAGGGAAAATAACGAATGGTACACCGCTCCGTTATAGGGGCCATTTTTAGGCGTGCTGGCCAGGACCTTATCGATTTCATCAACTACGGGCATACACCGATGGTCAAGAAAACCTAAGCTGTCCAGCTTGTCGCGCATCCGTCGAAACGCACCCAACGTTCGCGCTGTGACGGTGTCTTTACCTACAAATGAACGATCCACCAGATCTTTGGCATCTTGGGCGATTTCCCTAAAAAGCTGATCGCTCAACGAAAGCGTATGACGATCCAGCGAATCACCCAAGCCACCCTCTGGTTTGGTCACACGGAAAATCATGTAATCGAAAACCAGCTTTTGTTTAACGCTACCCACTGGTTCAATGGCACGACGGATGGCATCGGCAAACGCAGGATGCCGCCGAACCCACTCATCAGTGATGGTGGCGTAAACACTCAAGAAACGCTCCCTTTCGTCGTTAAACTGCCCGGAAAGGTCATCAAGCGCCTTAACAATGCGTGGGATTTCATCGGTAGGATTCGCAAACCCGCCGATAAATCGGGTGCCTGCCTCCAAACAAATGCGCTCCGCTTCTTTTTTGATGCGCGTAAATTCCTTCAATTGAGTAGGATCGACTGTTTTCTTCGTGCCCAGTGAAGCCAGTTCTTCAGGCGGCAATTTAGAACCGTTAGCAAGCTGAAGGTCTTCCGGCCTGAGTTTTTTGGAGCTTGTCCAGAGCTTAATATTAAGCTTAACCACCTGAAGCTGGTCGAGGATGATATCGGCAGTATTCGGGGTATTTGTGTAAGTGGTCATATTTGCGTTTCCTTTATGAGAGAAAAGGGCAAATAAGTCCCATTAGGGCGTATTTGCCCCTTCTGGGTGAATATAAAGTTTAATTTCAGAAGAAATAATCGTCGTAACTTGATTTGATCGTCGATAAATCTATTCTTTTTACAATAAGTTCCAAATCTTCTGCAAGTGGTCGAATTGATTCCAAATTGCTGTCAAAAAATGACAACGCTTCAGTTTCAAAATTGACATGATCGCTAATTTCAATTCCGTCTTCATAAGACATCGTAATAGCGATTCCATCGGGCGCATGTTTCTTCAATGCCATTAACAGCAGTAAAGACCCTACGCCATGCTCTTTCGTTAAAAAACCGGCTCCGGATTGGATAAAATCACCATGACCTTCAGCAACATTTTTTAGCCATGAACAATCTGGAAATTCTTGAAGAATTCTTACCGAAAAGCCGGTCGACTTGCCTTTAAGAAAGGGCAGTTCCGGGCTGGTCAACACAGCGTTCTGTATCTTAATCCGCCAATAGATGTGTAGACTTTCCTGGGTTTGATGAGGCGCTTCACCCATAGACTTTGAAGAAGACGCGGGCGGAACACGACTCACTTTCCCGTCATCATCAATAACAACCATACCGATTAATTTGTAGCCTTTGTTCGTTTTCTCGCGAATATGATCCTGCATAGGGAGCATATTCTGAAAGGTCTTCGACTGTAAGCGAGTTCCAGTCTCTCCCCATCGAGAAGTATAAGAACCATCACTATTGGCACGAACAGCCCAATCTTTCGTTGTGCCGTCACTATTAGTGAGTCGATACAACTCATACTGATTACCAGACATGACTATTCACCCCAAGAATCGCCAAAAACATCTTTAGCGATACGATGGATAGCTTCACGTTGAGCCGGTTCCGCACGCAAGGTGAGGGCACGGTCCAGCGAATAGGCCAAGGCATTAGGCGCGCGTTTGTAAGCGATCATAAGATTGGTCCAGCGTACCAGTGTCCGGGTGGACATCGTGACGCTTAACTCACCAGAACCGTCTGAGCCACCGATAAAGAGTCGACGAATCTCATTGGCAACCTGGATCATGTTCTCCGTCAGGTTGTCCATGACGGAATCGAAGTTAACGCCCATCCTTTCAAGGACGGCTTTCAATATCGACTTCTCAACAGAAGCCTCCGGGTAATCCACTGCCATCAACCTGAACCTATCCAGAAATGCAAGGTTTTGCCGAAGAATGCCTTGATAAAGGCCGCTTTGATCGCCTTGTCCTGCGGAGTTACCGGTCGCTATCAAGCGAAATTTCGGATGCGGCTTAATGGTTTCGCCACCGTTTTGAGGAATGACCAAAGATTGTCCCTCGATGATATCGTTCAAACCGGCCAGTTCAGAGGGATCCATTAAATCGATTTCATTGATAATCAAAAGATGACCATCACGAACAGCTATCGCCAGCGGCCCATGCACAAAAGACATCGTGCCACTGGAGAGCATGAATTGCCCGATCAAATCATTTAATTCTAAACGGCCATGACAGGTAACCTGTTGAACGGGCCAATTAAGACGTGCCGCCACCTGGCAAAGCAATGACGTTTTGCCAGAACCGGTAGGTCCCGTTAAATAGAGCGCATCGCCCAAAGGGTTAGCAAGAAAAGCGAGGACATCACGAAGATGTTCATTCCTAAAAACATACGCCTTTTTGATGGGGATAGCAGGGTGTTGGTCATTATTGAAGCCTTCCACCGACATTGATGCAGGTGCAGCAATACCAAATGTTTCGGCGACAGGATATTTTTTCATAGTGATTCCTCGGGTAAAACCAGGGGAATCACATCATTCCCGACCGGGAAAAATGAATTCCCTGGTGGGTTAAAAGTAACATTCAATAAATCATGGCATGTCCATGATTTTCGCACCGGAGTGCTTTGTTGGCCCCTCTTTTTGAGTGCTGGGCGGGCACTGGCTTTTGAGTTCTCTTAGAGAACTGCAAAAATTCGTCTTTCCGCAGCACTCAAAATAAGCGCTCCGGAAAAACGGTGAGGGCATTATGCCACTTACGAAGATCATTGGATTCTGAAAATCCAATGGAGGAAGCCACCGCATAGTTTCAATTGGATATGCGGTGGCAATTTTTTTTAATGCCCCTTAAAAACATCCTCTAGGGTAGGGGCTTCTAATATGTTTTCCAGCCATTGCTCCAACTGCTCAGGCAATGCCTGTTCAATACGGACAAGCGTTTCCGGCGGGATGACCTTGAAGCGCCGTATCAATTGGCGTTTAAGGACTGCGCTTTCACCCAGGTGAATGCCTCGTTCCAAACCTTGTTCCAAACCTTGTTCCAAACCTTGTTCCAGTCCTTGTTCCAGTCCTTGTTGTTTCCAATCCTTAGTCCATTGTTCAACCGTTTCAGCCAACATCGTATTTACCTCATTAAGATCATTGAATTCTTTAAATTGCGAACCAGGCGCTTTTCTTGGCAATAGTACCCGATTAAGCCAAACCGTAAAAGCACGCCGTATACCGGATTGTTCGGGGTGTTTCAACCAATCGATAAGCCGCGCTATCACGGTTTGGATATCCTTGTCGGTTCGGCTGTTTTCCAATTGAAACAGTGCGGCGACCAAGTTTTTGAGGCTACCCAAGTAGTTTTCATCATATCGCCCTTCATCCAGTAACAAGTAGCTGATATGGGGACGATAATTTTCCAGTCCGGCGGGAGCTGGGTGGATGAGCAGGTCAAGATTCACAGGGGCTTGCCAAGGGCGTGCGCCATTATAAAGCACAATAGGCAACACCGGCGGCAGCTTGTCTTGGGTTTTCAGCTCACCTGTGCGGATAATGTCTTGGTACAACAAACCCAAGTAACCCAAAATGCGTACCGCCATGAAATGGTCAACTGTCGATTGGAATTCCAGGAGCAAATACACATAGATCCATTCATCACCCCAACGTACCCGCCAAATCAGGTCATCTTCACGGTCCCGAAGATCGTCACTGACATAACTACCACTGACTTTTTCCAAGGAAGCAAAATCACACTGGCTTACCCACGCTTCATTAACAAAACCCTTGAGCAAATCAACCATCATTTCCGGATGCGAAAAAAGCAGTTTATAGCTGTTATCGTGTGACATTGAAACACCTAATTTTAAAGGTCATGTTTTTGGCTCCATATTTAAAAACCGCAAGAAACACAGTATCCGCGAAGGACGAGTATTCTTGCGGACATGCATTGCCAGCCAGTTTCAGCGCAGATTCGATTTCTCCAGCCAATAAAGCCCGGCAAGCCTGAAAAGCGAAATCCTTTTCTTTCATTGCTATCACGGATGAATCTACTTTGGGATATTCGGTGATTTTCTCCGCATAAAACACAAGCGTTTCACCATCGACTTCCTCATAGTCATCATATAGCAACGGCATCTTTTCCGTGTCATCCCAAATAATGCCTTCATCAAAGGCTTGTTTGGCGACTTGCACCGCGGTTTCTTCATTCTCTGACGTTACGCCAACGACTACTCTGTGCTTGTAGTCAATTTCATTGGTAACGACGTATTTTGATTTATTCATGGTTTTTCCCTTAATGGTAATCAAGGAGCAAACAGGCCCACAAAGGAGCTTGTCACCCCTCATACACTGTTAAAATAAAACTGAGCAAGAATGTTTTCTTGTTCGTTGAAATCTATCAATAATTGCATCTCTAAAGACTTCCGGTTTAAAACCAGAAACCAAGCAGCAATTATGAAAAGAAAATGGATTTTCGTCGTGAGCATTTGTAATCCAAAAAAGTATTTCAGATACAGTGGCTTCAGATGATCTTCTGTCAAATAAACTTCTGATAGATTCTTCAAGTAAGCGGTCGCAGAGCTCTTCAATATCTTTGTCTGTCCACTCGATCTGTTCATTTAATGGTTCTGTGCTTTGCAGCCATAGCCATTGATCATCAAAAATATCGAAGTTGATTTTAAAACTGAAGTATCGTCTACGATTAAAGTATCGAGACATGTTTCCTCCAAAATAAATTAAAGAGGAAACATGTTTGCCCATAAGGGAACGATGTTCCCCCTTTGGGTTAAAATAAAATAACAATTAAGATTTAAAACCAATAATCACCTTCAGATGAACGCATAATGGTATCCATGGAAAATGGGACCGATGCGTGTTGTTCATCTTTCGAGGTGAACCTTGTTCGTTCAGATGAATTACTGCGAAATGATTCAAGGAATGAAGAATCGATATCGGGCTTAATCGCTAGTAAGGCTGCTTTGTAATCGATATGGCCTTGTTGCATATAACGGCTGATTTTGATGCCGGCGTTTTCAGCCTGTGTAAACTCGCCCATCAATTTCAGTAATTCAATTTTGATGCTGGTCAGTTCCTTATCGAGAGGTTTAATCTTGGATTTGAATTCCTCGATCATTTCTTCAACGCGATGGTAATTGGCCGCCAACGCGTTCCATTGATCTAGATCCTGTCCAGATGGGATGTAAAGATCCCTTTCTGGAATTCTCTCTGGCGGAATATTATCGTCCAAACATTTAGCGAATTTTGTAGCTTCAAATATCAATTCGCCAATAAGCACATCATCGCGTGGAACGGAAAAATCGACGTATTCTTGGTCATTCAGGAAAAACGATAACCAAGCGCTATCTGTTCCGGCAACACAAATCTGTTGCTGCACCTGACTGTAATAGCGGTTATAGAGCTTCGAACGGGTACCTTGTGTTTGTGCGTCAATAAAATCGTCCATCGTGAATGCTTCGATTTCATTTTGCATTTCATCAAAGTTTTTTTCCGAAGGCGCTTTGATTTCAACAGGGATTCCGTTGTCATCAATTCCATCAAAAGACGCTCGCAAAAACGGGTAGTCATCCGATTCGGCGCAAAGCGGTAACAGCAGGGTATCGTGCCGTTGTTCAAACGCTTTACGGGCAAGCGGTTCCAGGCGAATGCCTCGCCGCACATGCGGGTTGGCATCCAGATTGTCTGGAAGAATCAAGCCTTTTTTTTCTGCAAAAAGCCGATATTTTGTCTTGTAAGGACTTCGCCCTAAAACAATGTCGGCTTCTGATGCTGATACCCCCGCATTACGCCATGCGTGCCAAGCAGGGGTTCGCTGTGTAAGGTCGATAATATGCATTAGCGGCCTCCTTGGCGATGACCTCGTTTCCCTTTTTCGTCAAAAGGTAATTTCAGACCAAAAATTTTTTCTCTGAAAAATGGACCATGTCGGCGGTAAATTGCAGGCGTGTCATATTTCCGGTAATCGGGAGTATCTCCCAGTTCAGTCACAGACTCGGTTACTGTTGAAGTTGTTGATTTCATGATACCTCCAATAAAAAGTGGGCATCATGAATTCCCAATGGGCATGCATGATGCCCATAATGGGATTTGTAAAAATTAGTTTAAGGTTTCTTTGGCTTTGTCCAATGCTTGCTGACGGGCGGTCTTAGCCTTATCAGGAACGGCATCATGAGGTAAAACCGATTGGACGGACTCGGCTCTTTCTTTAGCTTTACTGATTTCGGCCGTGATGAAATCCAGATTGAAGTCTGAGAAATTTTCACCGGCGTAATCAAGCGCGGCTTGCCAGGCGCCGGCTTTGTGGGCCCGATTAATGAGCTTTTCGGCCATGCGTTTTGCTTCCAAACTGGGTTCTGTTTGAACGGGTGTCGTTTCTACAACAACCTGTCCTTCAATAATCCGTTCAGCTTCATCCTGGTCGTAGATGCCAACGAAACTGAAGGCGACACGGGCGCACTGGATCAGGGCTTTGTGGCGAAGCATCCTTTTAGTGTGCGTTTGCCACGGGCCGTCAACTGTGTAGGGATTTTTGCTGCTATCAATACCGGAGAATGGCTGGCGATAAACTTCGTCAAAATATTCACGGATACTGATCGGATGAGAGCGGTCCTTACGATAAATGACGCACTCGATCCAGGACGGGCATGGCTTTGACGTGTTGGCTTCATCGTAAATCCACTCTTTGGATTCAACGAACTCCATGCCGTCCATTTGCTTATGCTGATTGACCATGCGAAGCCAACCATCAATACCCACCACAGGAACAATGCCATCTTTATCTGGATAGGCGTAAATTTCCTTGGTGAAGGGATTGAGTCCGTATTGATCACTGACAATCAGCAAGGCATACATTTGTTCATCGGTAATTTCGATATTGATGTAGGTACCGTCTCTCTGTTTCTTTGGCTTTTGTCTAAAGGCGGTGGCTTTTAGCGTTACCATTAGCTTTTGTTCATCAGGAAAATTAAATTTCTCTGCGAATTTTGCGAATACTGATTCTTTTGGGTTATTCATAGTGTCCTCCAGAAAGGATTAGTGAGGGACACCATGCGCCCATTGGGACAAAGAGTGTCCCAATGGGGTTAATTTATCGCGTCGCAGCAATCACGACAGATTCGATCTGCGCTTGGCGATTAGCAATATTAGCTTTGTCTAATGAACCTTTAGCAACGCTAAGGGCTGAACAAAAGAAAAAAGCAGAAAAAGATAAGAATAGAAAAGTTTTCATAGTGTTTCCTCTGGAAACAGGGAAACACTATTGCCCACCACGGGAATATGTTTCCCTGGTGGGTTAATAAAATAATCACGGCTAAGCCGATCTCACGCCGGAGCGCTTTGTAGGCCACTCATTTAAAGTGCTTGGCTAGCACTTGCTTTTGAGTTCTCTTAGAGAACAACAAAAATCGTTTTTCCATACAATTTGTTTTTAAAATTCTACGGATAAATTGTGGTTGCCATTATGCCATTTACCGGCCAATTGTTAAGTTCGAAAGGAGTTGTAAAACCTCTTCTTTAGGCCGTATAGATTATTAGCCTTTCTTGAAGACAACGGCTCTGGTTTTTCTTCAAGTCGATTTTTCCTTCTGGTTAAAAGAAGGTTAAATAATTGGTTAAATATAAGGTTAGAGATTTTTTTGAATGGCTAATTAACAAAGTAATAACAATATGTTATTGGCCCATGTGACTTTAATTTTATCGGTCATATTACGATAATAGCATCGGTCATATTACGATAGTTGCATCGGTCAAGTTATGATAGTTATCGGTCAAGTTACGACAGTTTATCGGTCAAGTTACGATAGCTTATCGGTCAAGTTACGACAGTTTATCGGTCAAGTTACGACAGTTTATCGGTCAAGTTACGATAGCTTATCGGTCAAGTTACGATAGCTTATCGGTCAAGTTACGATAGCTTATCGGTCAAGTTACGATAGCTTATCGGTCAAGTTACGATA
>Ga0172380_10007519_pt1 | contig 12211 bp, 11 predicted proteins | sample Leawe162metaG_FD_119747 | JGI IMG/M metagenome (GOLD analysis project Ga0172380, IMG submission 119747) | Leachate microbial communities from a municipal landfill in Southern Ontario, Canada - Leachate well 162 metaG | ecosystem: Engineered > Solid waste > Landfill > Unclassified | place...
CGAGCATGGGCGAGCGATAGTTATCCGAGGCGGCGGGGTGCTCGCCATTGCCCAGGCAGTCGCTGCCGTCGGCACCGTCGCCCGGGGTGTTGAAGGCCTTGCGGTCGCAACCCGCGGCGACCTTGTTGCCGTCCCTGGTCGCCGTCGCCAGGCGCCCGAACAGCGGGGCGGCGCCGTTGAAGTAGAGATAGGCCTCGTAGAGCGACTCGGTGAGTGGCGTCTGCGCGGTGGCCATAAGCTTGCTGATCTTCGCGATCAGTGCCGGGCGATTCTCGTTCACTGCCACCGCATTGGCAGTCCGCTCGGCGACGGCCATGCGGTCGATGTCGGCCTGTACCGTGGTGCCCATGCGTTGCATGGCGTAGGCGATGTTGCCACCCTCGGTGTTGTAGCTTTCGTCGAGACGGTTGAACACCATCAGGCCGAAGCGCACGCCGTTTTGCGTTTGCACCAATTGGGTCAGGGCATCCTTTGCCACCTGCAGCCGGGTGCGGCGGCCGATGGGGTTGCCGTTGGACTTGGGCCCGTATTTCCAGTTCAGGTAATTGGTCGAGTAGATGTCGTAGGCGGGTGCCGCGCCTATGCGCCGGGCTGCGGCGCTGTCGTACATAAACGAGGCGTCGCCATTGGTGTCGCCGGCAGCGCTGCTGTAACGGCTGTCATAGGGGCTGCCGCCGGCCCCGAAGAGGCGCGGCTTGTTGGTCATGAAGGGACCCGTGCCGCCCTCGTCGGCGACGCAGTCATGCACCATCACCCATTCCTGGTTGCCGGCGGCTCGATCGGCGACCACGTAGTCGGTGCCGCCGACTCCCCCGCTGCTGCTGCGGCTGGCGCAGCTCAAGTAGGGACAGGCGTTGCCCTTGCGCTGCTCGCAGCTCTGGAAGGTGTCGGCCTTGTCGCTGCAACCGCCGCTGTCGGTGCGCACGTCGGCGTAGTCTTTGCCAAACAGCTTCTGGTTCGCGGCGTCCTTGATGCAGGCGTCGGGGGTATCTCTGGTCCAGGCCGTGCCCGGCGGATCGCGGTAGTCGCCGCTGCAGCGACCGCCGAAATAGTAGACGGTACCGTTATCCGTCCTGTTGGTGCAGCCGTCGTTTATGGTATTTGTGCCGTTGAATTGCAGGACCTGGTGCATTGTGAAACCACCGGGCGGCTTGAACGAATCGATGCTGCTATCTACGCAGTAGTTGGCGCCGTCTTTTTCTTTCGTCTCACATTCGGGGCCGGTGCAGATGCCGCGGCATTCTCCGCCATGGAAGTAGGTGCCGCCGCCGTAGCCTTCACGGGGTGGCACGATCTCCGTCTTACGGTTGCCTTGCCAGGCGCAGTTGGAATAGGTCTTGGAAATCAGGCTCTCGCGATCTTTCCACTTGCACTCGGCGTAGTCGCGCGTGTAGTAGGGTCCGGCGACGCTCTGGGCGCAGGCGGGAGGATCGGCGATCTGGGCGCACTGCGCGGCGTCGCCCGAGCAGCTGATGCCGCCATCGCTGCAGGTGCCGCCGTAGGAGAACTCGGTTGTCTTCGCGTCCGGGCCGTCGGTGATCGGGCCGGCATAGCTGCAGTTGCGCGTCTTGGTGACGGTGCCGGCGCCGACGTTGATCGTGCGCAGAGTGTCGTAATAACCCGGCACCTTGAGGTTCTTGTAGGCGGCGATGCGGGCGTCGTTCTCGTTGACGACACCTGCGGTGTCCACGCCATAGACCCCGAGCAGGGTCTTGAGGGGGCCCGCGGGATTCCAACTTCCGATCCCCATCTCGCGGATGCGATCGACGAAGTGGTGGCCGGCCCAGTCCGGGCGCAGGTCGGTCCAGCCGGCATAGGAGGCGTCCTGCTTCACAATGACGGGCAGAGGGCCGTAGGCGACCGCATCGGTCCAGTTGTTGGCGTCGCGGTTGGTGTTGAGGTAGCCGAGATAGTAGGATCCGTCCATCGCGTGGCTGCCGGGGTAGGAGGCGATGCGGCTGGTGTCGAGGTTGAGGAAGCGCTCGTAGCGCTGCCATTTTTCTCCCTTGTAGGTTCCGTTGTTCCTGGCGAAGGCACTGGGGGCGAACACCGTAGATGGGGTCAGGGCCGCTGCCGAATCCAGGCACTGGTTGTTGGCGCTCATGGATTTCCCCGGCACGACGCCGAAGTCTATGCCGCCACGGAACAAATGCAGCTTGTTGTCTCCCAGGTTGGCTTCCACCCGGCCGCCGAAGGTGGTCAGCGCGTCGGCGCCGTAAAAGCGGTTGAAGCCGTTGGCGTAGAGGCGCTTGTCGCTCTCGGCCGTACCCGCCGGCAGCCAGTAGAGGGCGTTGTGGTCGTTGTAGTTGCGGAACTGGTAGCGCGGTCCGTCATCGCCAGGTTCGGTCGCGACCGTATACAGCAGCGCAGTCAGCCAGAGGTTGAGGCGGGCGCTGAATGTGCTACCCCCCCAGTAACCATAGGGGGTGGTGGCGTCCCGGGGAGGACTGTCAGGAAAGTTGGCGCCCAGCGAGATGGCGCCCAGGGCAAACGGACCCATACCGCCGATGACGGCTGGGTCGCTCCAAAGGTACTCGACGTGGGAGTCGTAGGCGCCGGGATACTCCCGCCAAGCCTCGGGCAGGTTCATGGAATCCGAGGTGTCGATGATGAGCAGGACGTTGGGCTCGGCCGCCGAGGAGGCGGTGACCACGCCGCGATAGATGTCGGTGTCGCGCGCCCAGGTCGGGGCGAAGGGATTCGTCAGCGCCGCGATCAGCAGCCAGGCGAGCAGGCGTTGCAGGGGTGTGCGTTCCATGGTGGCTCCGATCGATGGGTGCTGCTCAGCAGTTGCCGCAGGCGCAGGGGGCGAGCAGTCGCTTGCCGCCCTGGCGCACGATGGTCAGGCCGGAAATGTTCCCCTGCGCCCGCGCCGTCATGTCCGCGGTGAACAGGTCCGGCGCCGAGTGGCCGACGTTGCTGCTCAGGTTGTTGCCCGTGCCGCGCGCGGCGTCGGTGACGCAGGAGACCTCCTGCGCCTGGACGGCCACCTTGCCGGCATAGAGATCGTAGGTGGCCGTGTAGCCGGTCGCGGGAGAGCCGGTGACCCTGACGCCAGCCGGCAGCGCGCCAGGGTAGAAACAGCTGAGGGAGTTCCTCGCCGGGTCCTCGCGATCTATCCACAGGCAGCCGGCCTGGAAGTTGCCGCCGTTGTCGTTCATGAATTCGGACAGGGCCAGGTCGATGTTGGCGAAGTTCTGCGCCGCGCCATAGCTGACGCCGCCTATCTTCAGCTCGAGGATGCCGATCTTGATGGCGGTGACCACCAGCAGGGTCAACACCGTCAGCATCACCAGGCCGACGACCAGGGCGACGCCGCGCTGGCGGGAAGCGTGCCCGCTCAGCATGTGCCTCCCCCCTGGCGGCGCAGCACGCAGTTGCGCAACTGCGCCGACTGGGCATAGACCTGGCGCATGTAGCGGCAGTCGGCTGCGGCCGCGCAGCTGAAGGGGGCCTTGCCATTGCCCAGGTCGTAGCTCTTGCCGCTGTCTTTGTGGCCGGCGACAGGTGCGCTCGAACGCACGCGAACGCTGATGCGCAGGGCTGTCACCTGTCCCCAGTTGCCAGGGGTGGCGCTGGTGTAGAGATCGGGGATGCCGTCGCCATCGCTGTCCACCCCGTAGCTCAGGCCCAGCGCTTCTATGCCCTCGACCAGGGCCACTTCCTGCAGCTTCGATCCGCTCAGCTCCTGACGTACCAGGGTGGGGATGGGCGCGCCGTTGTCGTCGCCGGTCTGACAGAGACCGCTGACGCTCGGCCGGCTGCAGGGGCGGATGTAGTAGACGTGGGTCTGGTACTCGAAGGCCGGCGCCTCCGTGCCGTCTTTCAGAACGCGGTTGCCGCCGGCGCTGCGCAGGTTGGCGTAAGCCTCGCCGAAGAACAGCACGGTATTGGGATCCTGGGTCGAGCCCTGGACATAGAGGGTGTCTCGGTAGTTGGGCTGCGCTCTCAGGGCGGTGGCTATGCTGCCGCCGGGCGCTGCGCTGATGGCGGTGCCGTTGGCGCCGCGGACGACGATGACCGGGCTGCCCGGATAGAAATTCTCGGCGGCGATGCAGGGGAAATTTGTGTTGGCTTGTGCCGGGGTCAGATCCTGGATGATGGAGAGGGGCAGGCCGAGGTCCAGCGCCCAGGCGATGGTGCCGAGCGGGGCGCCGCAGTCGGGATCGATGACGATGCCGCTGATGCTGTTCCGGTCTATTGAGCGCGTCGAGGTGCCGATGCCGTAGAAACCCGCGTTGCGGATGTCGCCGACCAGGTAGCGCAGCGCCGCTGAGCCGTTCTCCTGCAGGCGCGCGACTTCGTCGTTCACCCTGAAGCTGAGCGAGGTGCTGGCGAACAGCATGGTCAGGCCGAGCATCAAGAGCAGGCTGATGGTGAGCGCCACCATCAGTTCGACCAGGGTCATGCCCGCTTGCCGCGCCGCCCGCTCAGGATCAGGGCCGCTGCGCATTCAGTTGATCACCTGATAGAGGACCACCAGGCGGCGATATTGGTCGGCGGCGTCGGGCGCCTGGCCAAGCGTCATGTACAGGCCCTTGGCGCAGGTCGCGACCCGGCGCAGATCCTCGTCGCGGTCGCTGACCGGCACGGCCTGGTCGCCCTGCCAGGCGACGGTGATGCGGAAAGTGTTGGCCGGCGCGGCGACCGTATTCGACAGCCAGACCACCGGCCCCTCGATGCAGCCGCGCGCGTTGCTGATGCCGCCGACGCCGGCTACCCCGGTGCTGCGCTTGCCGGCGCCCAGCAGTTGCCCCTCCCAGAGCGCCAGGTCGTAGCTGGCGATCTGCGCTGGCGGGCAGTTGGCTACCCGGGAGCAATCACGCACCGAATCCCCCAGTCCGCCCCACATGGTCGCCACCGCCGGGTCACCCAGCGGCAAAGCCAGGGGTGCGGCCGCGGCGTAGATGCCGGCGGTGGCGAGATTGGCGGCGGGAGCCAGGGCAGGCGATTGGTTGGCGTGCATGCGCTCGGCCATGTCGCTGGCGACGACGAGCGCCTGCTGCCGCTGGTAGGCCTCGAAGTTGAGCTTGCTCGCCTTGATGATCAGGCCCGAGAGACCGAGCAGTCCCAGCATCAGGATGACCAGGGTCACCAGCACCTCGATCAGGGTGAGGCCACGGCTGGTGTTCACGGGCAGGCCGTCCCTTGCGCAGCGGCCACCTCGTGCAGGCTGACGCGGCCGGTGGGTCCGAATTCCAGGGCGCGCAGTTTGTCGTTGCTGCTGTCCGCATCTCCCATGTCGTCGCTGACCATGAAGGCGTTGATGTGCAGGCCCGCACCCGCGGCGGTATCCATGATCCGGCCGTCGGGATTGAAGATCAGCGCCGGCGTGTCGCCCGAATCGCTGTTCATGCGGGTACACAGCTTGATGCGGCCGTCCAGGGCTGAGCGCCGTATGGGTTCTTCCAGACAGGCGCTATCTGCTGTCGTGGGATCGTCACAACCGGCGCAGCTGGGGAGGCAAGCCACCACCCGCCAGCCCTTGCCCCAGGGAGCACCTGCCGCCGAGTCGAGACGCATGATGGCGACGCGGCGCCGGTTGCTGACGGCATCGGTGCGGGCGTAACTCATGTTGGTCAACAGCTCGGAAGTCGCGGCGCGTACCCGCTGGCTGGCGATCATGTCCTGCATCGCCGGCGCCGCGATGCTCATCAGGATGACTGCGACGGCCAGTGTGACCATCATCTCTATCAGCGTGAAACCAGCATGGCAGAGGGAGTTCATGCCTCAGTTCCAGGCTATCGCCGTGCTGTCGCTCGACGAGCAGACCGAGAGCGCGCAGTTGCTGGTGGCATCGCGCCAAGTCTCGCCGCGGCTGTCGATGAAGAGGCGGCCGTCGCCTGCCTGGGTCGTGCCCGACTTGGGGGGCAGTTCGGCGGCGAAAAAGGGCATGCCGGCGTCGGCAATGTAGAGCTTGGGCGTGTCGTAGTAGTTGCTCACCGTCGCCGGCGGGCTTAGTCCCACGAGATCCGCCAGGGTGTCGGTGTACTTGCCCTGGTCGAGGCGGTAGCGTTCCTGGCGCTGCGCCAGTTCCATGAGGAACTGCTGCCCCTGCGAGCGGTTGCCGCGGATGATGAAGCTCAGGTAGGACGGGTAGGCGACCGCGGCGAGGATGCCCACTACGGCGACCGTGATCATGAGTTCTATCAGCGTGAAACCGCGCGCGTCCATATGCACCTCACCTATCCCAACGGCATCATATCCAAAATGCATAGGAGATGGCGCCGCAGCCGACCGGCGGTCAGTTAGGCAGAGTGAGCGGTTTGAGCTTGGCGGCGCGAGCTGAACTGCGAAAGCTGCGGTGTGCTGGCGTTGCTAGGCGTCGCCTTTGGCGACAGGCCGCGCCGGATCGGCGCACCATTCGCTCCAGGAGCCGGGATACAGCCGCGAGCCGGCGAGGCCGGCGATCTCCATGGCCAGCAGGTTGTGGCAGGCGGTGACGCCGGAGCCGCAAACCTGCACGACGTTACGCGGCTCGCGGCCACCGAGCAGGGGAGCGAAGCCGGCGGCGAGTCGGGCGGCGGGCTTGAAGAAACAGCCGTCGTCATCGAGGTTGTCGGCGTAGAAGCGGTTCTGCGCACCCGGGATGTGGCCGCCCACCGGGTCAATCGGCTCCATTTCGCCGCGATAGCGTTCGGCGTTGCGCGCATCGAGCAGCAGCATGTGCGCTGACGCGAGGTTGGCCAGGACATCGTTTACGCTGACGGGCTGGTCTCCGGCGCTGGCCTGAAAGTTTGTCGTTACCGGTTCGGGTATCGCGATTTGCAGAGGACGCTTCGTCCGCTTCCAGGCGGCGAGACCACCGTCGAGCACGGCGACCCGGCGGTGCCCCAGCCAGCGCAGCATCCACCACAGGCGAGCGGCGAAGATGCCGCCTTCGTTGTCGTAGGCGACGACCTGGGTGCCTGGGCCGACGCCGCAGCGCGACAGGGTGGCCGCAAACGCGCTGGCCTCGGGCAGGGGATGGCGGCCGTTGGCGCCGGTCTTGGTACCGGAGAGATCGCGGTCGAGATGCAGGAAGAGGGCGGCGGGAATGTGGCCGCGGGCGTAGGCCTGGCTACCGTAGTCGGTGTTGCTCAGGTCATGGCGGCAATCGAAGATGCGCCAGTTGCTGTCATCCAGGTGGGCAGCGAGTTCGGCTACGCTGACCAGCGTCTGGCTCACGCTGCCTCCGAAGGGCCGCCCCGAGGACGCAGCGAGACAGCACAAGGAAGCCGCGTCAGCGGCTGAACCGCCGTCACCACCTTCCTCGGGAAGGGGGTTGGGGGGAAGGTCTTCATTCCTTCAACCACGCGCGGGCTTCGGCTTCGTCGGCGAAGACGCGCAGATCGGCATCGACGAAGTTCTGCGATAGCCAGGCGCTCCAGGTCACCCACTGGCTGTCGGTGAGCACGGCGATGCGCTCGAAATCGTGCGGGTGGCGGCGCGAGAACTTGATTTCTTCCCAGGCCAGGTCGAGCGTGAAGTCGGCCATCTGGCGCAGGTCGAAGAGCAGCCGCAGCGGACCTTTGTTGCGCACGGTGTCAAGTTCCAGGACCTCGAATTCCCGGAAGTCGGCGAGCGTGAATTCGCCGAAAACGCTGACCAGGAGCAGCTTGCCCTGGTGGTCTGTGGTGATCATGTGTCCTCCGACAATTCAACATATGCAGCCGCGCAGTGGCAAATTTCAGTCACCCGTTTCTGCGGCAAGCACCGGGCGAAGGGCCGCCCCGAGCCCGGTGCAGCGTGAGCCATGGAGCCGCGCAGCGGCGAACAACCGTCACCCCCTTCCCTGGGAAGGGGGCCGGGGGGATGGCCGTCAATATAGCTCAATCTTGCTCCAGCGGGGCGGCGCGCGCCAGCGCGCTGGTGAGAGCGCCGCTGGCTACGATCAAGGCGATGCCGGCCCAGGCGATCGGGGGCAGGCGTTCGCTCCAGAGCCAGATGCCGAAGGCGCTGGCGAAGATCACGGTGCTGTAACCTAGGCTGGCGGTGACCACCGTCCTGCCGTGCATGTAGGCGCGCGTCATGCATAGTTGGCCCAGGGCGCCGCAGCTGCCGATGCCCAGCAGCAGCCAGCCGCCCTCGGCGTTAATGCTGTGGAAGGGCACGCTTGCTAGCGCCCAGGGCAGACCACCCAGCGTCGCAATCAGGGAGAAGTAGAAGACCGTGCGCCACTCCGGTTCGCCCAGCTCGCCCAGGCGGCGAACGTTGAGATAGGCGATGCTGGAAACGATGCCGGAGCCGAGGCCAAAGAGGGCGCCGATCAGTTGCTCTGAATTGAACGAAGGCTGCAGCAGCAGGGCCACGCCGGCCAGGCCGGCGGAGATGGTGAGGAACATCAGCGGGCGTACCGGCTCGCGCAGCCAGAAGGCCAGAAGCAGAGCGAGAAACAAAGGCGACGTGTAGTTGAGGGTCACCGCTGTGGCTAAAGGAACCAGGCTGATGGAGTAGAAGAACATCACCAGGGAGATGAAGCCGGCGGTACTGCGCGTCAGATGGGCGCGCCAGTGCGGCGTGCCCAGGGACAGGCCTCTTGCCCGAACGTAGGCGAAGAGCAGCAGGCAGGAGATGAGTCCGCGATAAAACACCAGTTCGGCGGCGGAGAACTGGGCGGCACCAAGCTTGACGCAAACCCCCATGGAGGCGAACAGCAGGCTCGCCGCGATCATCCAGAGCGCTGACATCGGAGCTGCTACAGGTGGGGCTCGACGATGCGCCGATAGAACTCGTGGAAGTGCTGCATGCCGTCTTCCATGGGCGACTGGTAGGGGCCAATCTCGTTCTTTCCTTGCAGCAGCAGGGCGTAGCGACCGCGGTCCATGCGCTCGCCGATGTCGTCATCCTCCAGCGCGGTCTCCATGTAGGCCGCCTGCTCTGACTCGATGAATTCACGTTCGCAGCGCATTATTTCTTCTGGATAGTAGAATTCCACGACGTTGAGCGTCTTGTTGACCGCCTGCGGGATCAGGGTCGATACCACCAGCACTTGCGGATACCACTCGACCATCACATTGGGAAAGTAGGTGAGCCAGATCGCCCCTTGTTTTGGCTGCCCGCCCTGGTAGCGCTTGAGCACGGCCTTTTGCCAGCGCTCGTAGGTGGCCGACCCCGATTTGACCAGAGAGGAGATGCCGACGCGCTGTACCGAATACCAGTCGCCGAATTGCCAGTTGAGATCGTCGCAGGTGACGAACAGACCCAGGCCCGGGTGAGCGGGAACGACGTGGTAGTCCTCGAGATAGACTTCGATGAAGGTCTTCCAGTTGTAGTTGCAGGTGTGCAGCTCGACGCGATCGAGTTGGTAGCCGGAGAAATCGAATTCGCCGCCGACGCGCATGCCGGCGAGATCTTCCCGGGCGCTGCGCGGTCCCTTGAAGAGCAGCCCGTTCCAGTTCTCCAGCCGCTGCCGGTGGAGATTCAGGCAGGGGTTGGCCGGGAAGTGCGGTGCGCCCAGAAGCTTGCCACCGCTGTCGTAGCTCCAGCGGTGGACGGGGCAGACGACGTTTCTCAGCTTGCCCGAACCCTGCAACATGATCGCCTGGCGATGGCGGCAGACGTTGGACAGACAGTCGACGCCGTCCTCCTGGCGCACCAGCAGCCTGGCGTGGTCCAGCCATTCCAGGCTGCGGTAATCGTGCAGCGCCGGCACCATGAGCGCGTGACCGAGGTAACCGGGGCCGTCGTCAAAAAGCAGGCGTTTTTCCAGGTCGAACTGTTGCTCGTCGAAATACCAGGACACTGGAAACTGCGAAGCGGCGGGCGCCAGGCGCACCGCGGCTTTGGTAATGTTGCTCATAGGCCCCAAGTTCTAAGAAAATGCCGGAAACCGGAAACCGAGCAAGTATAATCCAGGGGCATGGGCTTTTACCCCCGACTTTATCCCCAGAGCTCGATAAGCGTTCTTTCATCCTATGAGCAAACACCCTCCCGCCCCCGCTTCCTTTGAAGCGGCCTTGGCCGAGCTTGAGTCCATCGTTCGCGAGATGGAGGCGGGCAAGCTCCCGCTCGAACAATCCCTCGCCGCGTTCGAGCGCGGCACCGCCCTGCTCAAACATTGTCAGGAGGCCTTGGCCGCCGCCGAGCAGAAACTGCAGGTGCTGGACGCTGGACAGACCGGCGACCGCCGAACCGCGGCCAGCGAAGGCTAATAGCGCTCATGGATTTTTTCGCCTGGATGAATGAGATACAGGAGCGCTGCGAGACCAAACTCGATCGCCTGCTGCCTGCTGCCGACATCGCCCCGCAGCGCCTGCACCGGGCGATGCGCTATGCGGCCCTCGGTGCCGGCAAGCGGGTGCGGCCGCTGCTCTGCCACGCCAGCGGCGAAATCTGTGGCGCCGACCCGTCGCGCCTGGACGTCGCCGCCGCCGCCGTCGAACTGATGCACGTCTATTCGCTGGTGCACGACGACTTGCCCTGCATGGACGACGATGTCCTGCGCCGCGGCAAGCCGACCTGCCACGTGGAATTCGATGAAGCGACAGCCATGCTGGTCGGCGACGCCCTGCAGTCGCTGGCTTTCCAAGTGCTGGCTGAGCACCCGATCAGCGAGGCCAAAGCTCAACTGTCCATGCTCGCCGAGTTGGCGCGTGCCTCGGGGTCGCGCGGCATGGCTGGCGGCCAGGCCATCGATCTGGCTGCCGTGGGGCGGGCGCTGCCGTTGGAGGAGTTGGAGTTCATGCACATCCACAAGACCGGTGCGCTGATTCGCGCCGCCGTTCTCCTCGGCGCCCATTGTGGCGAAGCGCTGTCCGAGGCGGAGTTGCACCGGCTCGATCGCTTTGCCAAGATCGTTGGCCTGCTCTTTCAAGTGGTCGACGACATTCTCGACGCGGCAGCCTCCACCGCCACCCTGGGCAAGACCGCGGGCAAGGATGCGGCGCAGAACAAACCCACCTACGTCAGCCTGCTCGGTCTGTCCCGGGCCAAGGAGAAGGCGGCGGAGCTGCGCGCCGCTGCACACGCGGCACTCGATCCCTTCGGCCAGGCGGCGCGCCGCCTCGGCGAACTCACCGACTTCATCGTCGAGCGCTCCTTCTGACGGCTGCCCATGTCTCTCACCCCCGTGCTCGATGGCATAGTCTCCCCCGCTGACCTGCGCCAGCTGCCGCGCGGCGACCTGGCCCAGCTGGCCGCCGAGTTGCGCGAGTTCCTGCTCGAATCCGTGGCCAAGACGGGCGGTCACCTGTCCTCCAATCTGGGCACGGTGGAGCTGACCATCGCGTTGCACTATGTTTTCGACACGCCGCACGACCGCCTGGTGTGGGATGTCGGCCACCAGACCTACGCGCACAAGGTGCTCACCGGTCGTCGCGCCGGCATGGAGCGGCTGCGCATGCAGGACGGCGTCGCCGGCTTTCCGCGGCGCTCCGAGAGCGAATACGACACCTTCGGCGTCGGCCATTCCTCGACCTCGATCTCGGCTGCCCTGGGCATGGCGGTGGCGGCGCGCGACAAGGGCGAGCAGCGCCACGTCGTGGCCGTCATCGGCGACGGCGCCATGTCCGCCGGCATGGCTTTCGAGGCCCTGAACAATGCCGGCGTGGTCGACGCTAACCTGCTGGTCATCCTCAACGACAACGACATGTCGATCTCGCCGCCGGTGGGAGCGATGAACAGATACCTGGCGCGCCTGTTCTCCGGCCGCACCTTCAACGCGGCAAGAAAGGCCGGGGAGAAAGTGTTGTCGGCGCTACCCTCGGTGCTGGAGTTCGCCAAGCGCGCCGAGGAACACGTCAAGGGCATGCTCACACCCGGCACCCTGTTTGAGGAGCTGGGCTTCAACTACATCGGCCCGATCAACGGCCACGATCTCAATTCGCTGATTCCGACCCTGCAGAATCTGAAGGTGCTGAAGGGACCGCAGTTCCTCCACGTCATCACCAAGAAGGGCCAGGGCTACAAGCTGGCCGAGGCCGATCCGGTGCTCTACCACGGCGTCTCCAAGTTTGACACTGCCGATGGCATATTGCAGGGCAAGGCCGGCAAGTTGAGCTACACCCAGGTGTTCGGCGACTGGCTGTGCGACATGGCTGCGGCGGACATGCGCCTGGTCGGCATCACCCCGGCGATGCGCGAGGGCTCCGGCATGGTGCGCTTCGCCGAGGAATATCCGGGGCGCTTCCACGATGTCGGCATTGCCGAGCAGCACGCCCTGACTTTTGCCGCGGGACTCGCCTGCGAGGGCATGAAGCCGGTGGTGGCGATCTACTCCACCTTCCTGCAG
>Ga0172380_10007520_pt1 | contig 12211 bp, 8 predicted proteins | sample Leawe162metaG_FD_119747 | JGI IMG/M metagenome (GOLD analysis project Ga0172380, IMG submission 119747) | Leachate microbial communities from a municipal landfill in Southern Ontario, Canada - Leachate well 162 metaG | ecosystem: Engineered > Solid waste > Landfill > Unclassified | place...
CCGAGAACTTATATTCGGTTGTTCCTGTCAAAAACCGCCTTCTTAACAAACTCATCACATCGGTATCTCATTGGCATTATAGGCATGTCAATAAACTCATAGTACTTTCCAACGCCATGAAAGAGAAACTCATTACTGTTACAGGTATCGCAGCCGAGAACATTACTGTCATTCCACAAGCGGCAGAAAAGCTATACGAGAAACAGATAGAGGACAAAGAGCTTCAAAAGCGATTCAAGGATACGTTTAACATCGTATTCACTGGCAACATCAGCCCAGCACAGTCCTTTCCCACAATGATTGCCGCAGCTAAAATTCTGAAAGACAATGGATATGACGACATCCACTGGATTATCGTTGGCGACGGCATGTCTCGCCAGCAGGTTGAAAAAGATGTCACAGAAGAGGGGCTGGAGAATGTATTCACCTTTGAGGGCCAAAAGCCCATCGAAGATATACCAAAATATACCGCCATCGCGGATGGCTTAGTTGGCTGCCTCGTAAAAAGCGATCTTCTTGAGGCAACGATACCTGCCAAGGTAATGTCATATATTGCATCAGGCAGGCCTTTGCTGCTCGCCATGGACGGCGAAGTTCAACACCTAATAAACGATGTTATTCAGGGGGGATACACGGGACCAACGGAAGATTACAATGTGCTAGCGAGCAACATCGAAAAACTCTACAAGCTACCAGCCAAGCACAGACAAGGCATAGAGACTCGACTAAGAACTTATCACCAACGGCATTTTGAACGAAACTTGCTACTCGAAAAGCTTAATGCATTTATATTCTCATAAGTTTGTACGTATAATAACGATATGAGGAAAGATGTCTTCTGGAATTCAATTGGCACGGCGACCTGGTCATTCTTATCGCTCTTCCTCCTAATTATCGTTACGCGAGTCAATGGACTCGAAGATTCAGGCATATTCTCATTTGGCTTCGCATTTGCTCTTATCATGTTCACAGTAGCCTGCTACGGAGGTCGTACCTATCAGGTCTCAGATCATAACAATGTATTCTCCACGAATGCCTATATCGCACTACGCCTCTATACATCCCTGGCAGTTATTGCCATGTCTATGATTTTTATTCTCACCAACGGATATGAATTTCAGAAAGCGGTGGTCATTTTGCTACTTGTCCTTCACAGAGTTTTTGATGCAGGTTCGGACGTACTGTACGGGATTATGCAAAAAAAACAACATCTCTATGTCGCCGGTAAATCGCTCTTTTTTAAGTCAGCTCTCTCTCTACTTACCTTTCTTGCTATTGACGCGGCGACGGGTAGTCTTTTACTGTCCACCCTATCACTACCTCTGATTAGTCTCACCTTCTTGGTCTGCTATGACATTCCACACGCTAAATCACTAGAGAAAATCACGATACGTGCAAAGTTCAGTGGAATTGATAAGATACTTAAATCTACCTTTCTCCCTTTCGCAATCGCTGTAATGGGTTTGATATTCGTCAATCTTGCCCGATATTTTATCGATATCTATCATCCAGCTAGTCAAGGACATTTTGGAATACTAATTATGCCGCTCAGCCTGGTTATTTTACTCTTCTCATTCATATTAACGCCAGCGGTTCTACATCTATCGGATAGTTACCATGCACGGAGGCTTACCATCATGAACCAGTTAGTCATGAAAATTACAGCAACCATGGTTGTCGCGAGTATCCCCATATACTTAGCTACCTACTTTTTTGGCGTACCGTTACTCCACTTGCTTTTTGGTGTAAGTTTCGAGCCTTATGTTATCGATATTATTCTTGTAATTACGATAGGTTTAGCAATTTCACTCACTTCTTTGTTTACAAACATCGCGGTAATCGCACGCAAGCTGTATGCTACAGCCATTATCTACACCGCTTCAATCGCCTTACTGGCTTTTCTTTGTACGCTACTCGTGGAATCGTATAAAATTCGAGGAGCAATTATCGCATATGTCATTGTATCTGTAGTTCAGATGTTAGCAATGGGCGCCTACTATTTCTACCTGCTTAGGCATCAGAGACTTTCTAAAAATTCATAAATTTTCTTATTCTGGTTCTTGGAGGTGAAGTGCTTAAATGCATACGCCTGACCTTTTTTGGCTAATTCCTTTTTCGCTGCATAATTATCGCAGATTCTCCCTATATCACTAATGATATTATCTGGTGTTTGCGAGTTCTCGCAAGTCATAAAGGGTTTAATTTTATCCGAGAACCCAGGAATGTCACCGGCCAAAATAGGCGTTCCAGAGCAGAGATACTCAATAAGTTTGCCGCTTGCGGCGTACTTACTGTAGTACTGATTAACTCGCGAATGATATCCACCTTTTAAACAGAGGAGTAAATCAGCTGATTTCTGCAGCTCTACTGCTTCAATATTACTAACCGTACCCACATAGTTAACATCGTATTTAGCTGCGCGTGACAGCTCCTGAATCTCCTCAGAGTACTGTCCCAGGCCAGCAAAAATCCAGTGATATTTATTTCCGGTCTTCTTGATTACCTCAATAACAATGTCGATATTATAAATACTCGTGAGAGCGCCTGTGTATACTATCGTAAACTTGTCAGTTTTTCGAACCCCAGAATCACGATAAGCTCTCATCAATTTTTCTTCGATTAAATAGAAAATCTCAACGAAGGGCTTCCCTGGCATGTAATCTATGGCACTTTTCGCGACATACGTGATTACTCCATCTGCCCTCTTTGAAGTCCACCGAGACATCTTAGATATTACACTGTAAGGGAATCTGGCTTCGGGAATCTCAACAGAACCCACCAAGAAGGGTATCCATTTTATTCCATACCTTAGGCGTGCGAGCATAATAGGCAAGGCCATATATATGTATGAGCCATTCGTGATGATAATCGCTTCCTGGTTAGGATTCTCTTTGAGTATGTCTATTAGCTTTTTCGTATAGTTCCAGGTAATCGATAGATAGTAAATGGCTCTATGAGCATTGCTGCTTGAAATCATCAAGGCGTCTACACCATAACCCAGGTCCAGAACATCAGGGTTTTTAAGTGAAGACACCGAGACAACCTTCAATCCGTCACCGTAGTACTGGTGAAGACCTTTAATCATCGTGTTCTGCGCAATATTATCGGCAATATTTACATTATGAACACTGCTAGATTTAACCATCTCCTCCGGGACCGGATTGCCAACAAAAATAATATTTCTTTGTTTCATTTTTCTCATTTCACTAAATTGATTGAATCTATTATATACTAAGTGATAATGCAATGGATTCTTGTTAGCGTACGCCGTAATAGGGTACTAATGATAGTTGCGGTTCTATCTATGCTTTTCTCACTAACGCCGTACTATGGGGCTGCATATTTAATCTTTATAATTATCGTCGCTCGTCATTTGCGCATTGTTCGGTCATTTGATAGCTATTTCTCTAACTTCATCCTCACCATTCTCATCCTGGCGTGCTCGATTATGGTGGCAGGTATATTCACTAGCTACCTACAAATCCCTAATTACGCTATTATCAACCTATCCCTTGCCGCACTTATCTGTGGCACCCTACTTTATCTTCAACCAAATAGAAGCACTGCTAATACACTAAGATCGTTCAATCCTTCCGATTGGACGGGAATAATCGCCGGTGTGCTTTTACCAATTATAGTACTCGTGGTTCAAGTCTCTTTTCAGGGTCTCGATAGTGGTTTATTCAGAATTGCTACTGGCGATGGCTGGGATAGCGCGCCACACATGAATTACCTACAAGTAACAGCCGAGAACAATAATTATTTCTATCCTACGTCACCCATGCATGTCGATGGAGAAATGCTATCGAGCAGCTATCCTCAAGGGTGGCACCTTGCTTCAAGCAATTTCATCAACGGACTACTGCCGGGAGCTTTTAATCCCGAAAAAATTGGACTGCTAGCAACGTTGATTGCGTATTTAGTGGTCATCTTTTCCTGGTATTTCATTGCCTGCTACGTACTAGTCAAGCTCGTGTGGTCACTACTTCCAAAGACTAAACATAACGCTCTCCGCGGAGTGCTGGTATTTAGTGTCATCCAGCTACCTATACTAATGCTTTACCTATCGTCGCTAAGTCTCGGTTTTGTAAATTACCTAGCACTTATGCCGATGGTCTTACTTGTGTGCTTTATGTCTTACGAGGCGCTCGATTCGTCATCTCATAAAAGTGGGTGGCCTTACGTAATCCTGGCGTCTCTTTTAACTGCTGGTGTCAGCCTCACGTGGGTTCTTCCCGCACCTGCATTAGCATTACTCATGGTGCTTACGCTCACTGCTGCGAACTTTAGCTTTAAGCAAGGCCTATCTTCACAAATCAGAATAGTAGTTACGAGTGTCATTGCTCTCCTACTTTTGGCCATTGGCTTATATGGGTTTCTGCTTCTGGGAGAAATTGGAATCGACCAACTTCAGGCGGGCGGGCGGTGGTATAACATCCCGCAGCTTCCTACCGCTATTTTTACAGGTCTTGCTATTGCGATAGTATCATATTACAGCTATCATTCTGACAAACGAATTCTTTTCGTCCTTCAGCCATTTTTGATATTTATTTTAGCGTTTTGGATGTACACGTACCTCCGTACGGACAGTCTGGGATATTATAATGCCAAGTTACTTGGATTAGTCTTTATCGTCGTTTCAGCTTTCGGATGCGCTTTAATGATTGAGGCACTGGAGTCTTACCAACTTCACAAACAAACCTACTATGCGAACATTACGAAAGCACTCTTGGGCTGTAGTGTAGTGGCCCTCGTACTCCTTCTGTCTAATCAAACTATAGATATGAAAGTTTTACGTCGCAGTCAGTATCATCTCTCTTCGTATGAATTGGCTCAGGCTTCCAAATGGGCATCCTCGCAGAACCATAGCAGTGCCGATCAACTCTTTATCGCTCGCGCAGATATCTCAATGCATGTAAATCGAGCAATGTTATTTAATCATGTCGACATAACTGCTGCCGCTCATTATCTGACAAGCGGTAAGGATAGTGTGTATACTTGTCTGCTGAACATACACTGGGACGACAAGGGCCAGCCTGTTGGCGAAAGAGAAGTTTTTAAATTCTTATCCGCATGTTTAGAAAAGCGAGACTTAGCAGGGCTAAGAACGAAGATAATCCTACCATTAAGTGCAAAATCAAAGTTCGAAAAGATTAATACATACAATGCAAAACTTGTTTACTATCAGCTAGATTCTTGATAGGACTCGATTAGAATTAGCTGGTTCCTCGATAATAATGTTCGTCCGCCATACTATCTCGACATTGTGTAATGATATAAAATCCCATGATATAGTTAATGTAAGGATGGATTATAATCCGTATCAATCTCGAGAAAATAGATAAGTGTAGCCATAATCATGCAAAAAATATACCAAATAATAAAGTTACTACGTCCCGCTCATTATCTTAAGAATGGGCTGATTTTTCTGCCTATTTTCTTTAGCGGTGAATTAACAGATGTGCCCTCACTCTGGAATAGTATCATAGGATTTATTTGCTTCTGCGCAGTAGCTTCTGGTGTGTATGTCTTCAACGATTTAAAGGATGTGAAGTTTGACCGGAGGCATGCCAAGAAGAAAAGTCGTCCGATAGCGAGCGGCGCGGTCACCCGCAAGACAGCGGTAGTACTGATTATCACGCTATGGGTAATTGGTCTTGGAACGAGCGTGCTAATGGGAAGCGTCGTCAGTAGCGTAGCACTTCTCTTCTATATCGCCATCAATATTGCCTACAGCATGGGTGCTAAGAATGTACCGTTTCTAGATATCGCGATATTATCTCTCGGGTTTATCTTACGAATCTTTTATGGCGCCAGCTTAATCGATGTTACCGTCTCAAGTTGGCTCTATTTGACGGTGCTAGCAGTGTCATTTTATGCATCGTTCGGTAAGCGGCGCAACGAGGTTGGCCACTCGCCTTCGGAAACCCGAAAAGTAATGCGGTATTATACGGCAGATTTTCTTGATAAAAATATGTACATGTGCGCAACACTCGCGATTGTTTTTTATGCGCTCTGGAGCATTGACCCATCGAATGAAGGTGAAGTGGTTTGGACAGTTCCTGTTGTTCTTATGATTCTGACTATCTACAATTACTCCGTTGAAAAGAGCAAATCTGATGGAGACCCGGTTGGCGTTATTATTGGCAACAAAGCACTCCTGCTCTTGCTGGCGCTCTATGCAGTGATGATACTGGTAATTAAGTATGTCTAAAGTAAGAGATATTACTCTTTATGATTTTGACCACACAATTTACCGCGGGGATGTAAGTCGTGATTTTATTATTTTTGCCTACAAAAAGCTTCCTTCAGTCCTAATGCGATATCTGCCAACGCAGGTAACGGCTTTCGTTCGATATATTCTGGGTACTCTAAATAAAGATGAGGCGAAAGAAAAAATATTAGGGTTTGTCAAAGATATGTCAGACTTAGATGACATTCTTGATCGATTCTGGGAAAGTCATGAGAATAAAGCTGAGAATTGGTATTTAGAGCAGCGTGAAGACACGGATGTAATCGTTTCGTCATCACCATCTTTTCTAATCGACCCAATTGCCAGGAAGTGGAACGTTACAGTCATTGCAACAAATATCGACACAAAGACGGGTCGCCTCATAGGGCGTAACTGTTTTGGTGAAGAAAAGGCAAAGCGCATACGAGGAGCCTTTCCCAGCATTACTTTTGCTGCTGCATATAGTGATAGTTCAAACGATATACCAATGCTTCGGTTGGCAAAGATCTCATATTTAGTGCGCCGTGGAAAACTATCTCTTATTAATGACTATAGTGATATGGAATCTTCGATGTTCAAAAGTGTAGAGTTCATTCGTTTTATTATCGTAGGTGGCGTTAACGCCTTCATAGGCCTGACGCTGGCGATACTTTGCTCATTATTAATCGATAGTGGAATTGTCGCATTTGTAATTGGATATATCCTAAGTTTGCCCGTCTCTTTTTATTTAAACGGCACCTTTGCATTTAAAGATCTTCAGTTGAATATCGCCAAATTTGGACGTTTTTTACTTTCGTACCTTCCTAACTTTTTTATACAGCTAATTGTCGTATACATTCTGATTGACCACTTTCAATTTCCGAAAATACCTACCTATGTCATATCTATAGCGATAGGAGTACCTATCACCTTCGCCTTACTCTATACCTATACTTTCATAACAAGGAGACGAGCATGAGAATAAACCTGAGACAGCTCATCCCAAGTCAACTGAGCGACATATACTTCTTGCTTGGTTTTCATATTATTCTGTTCATCTTTTTGTTGGTGTTTATGCAAAGTTTGTTGTATGCTTTCCAGGCCTCTGTCGTCTGGTGGATATTTCCTCTCATTCTTTCGTTAGTCACTCTAAGTCTTTGGCACCTTTACAATGCAAAGATTAGTCAAAAGACTGCAGGTGTGGGAGTACTTTTGCTATGCATTATTTCTGCCATTGGAATCAGCGGTTATATTCTTGATAATAGCTACGATGGCAACGCATACCACAAAGCTGCCATCGGCTCGTTAGCCCATGGCTGGAATCCGGTATGGGATACAATCGAAACATTTAATAACCAGCCTACGACATCCCCTCGGTTAGCAGAAACCCACTCACTCTGGACGAATCACTACCCGAAAGCACAATGGATATATAGTGCAATTCTGTATAAAATGACCGGAAACATCGAGAGTGGTAAGTCTTTACTGATTCTACTCATGACCGCCGCATTTTTCATCTTGTACAGCTATCTAAAGCTGAGGTTAAATCGACTACTTGCGGGGATAGTATCACTCATTGCGGTATGCAATCCTGTGGCCATAGCTCAAATATTCTCCTACTACAATGACGGCATTCTAGGTTCGTTACTAATAGTGTTTACTATCGCACTAGTTATGGTTATAGATAAGTCTCGCAATAAACCTGGTGGATTACACCTTTACATAACCCTTCTTCTTGTAATGGTCTGCGCGCTCTTGATTAATATCAAGTTTACAGGCCTTGTCTACGCGGCAATTTATGCTTTTGTCTTTATGGCATTTATCGTCTGGAGGAGGAATGATTACAAAGATCTACGCCTTATTAGACGCTTACTATTTATAGGGTGTGCATCTCTACTAATAGGAATTTTCGTCATCGGACTTTCTACGTACCCAAAGAATTTTATTAAAAATCAACACCCTCTTTACCCGTTGTATGGAAGTGGAGCTGTCGATATCATCACCTTTCTTGAGCCACCGGGATTTAGTGAGAAAAACCGAGCTGATAAACTATATATCTCCCTGTCCGGTACGAGCTCTAATAATAAAAATCCCGAGAATCAAGCCATGAAGGTTCCCTTCTCGGTAACCAAAGAAGAGGTTGACAGTTTTGGGGCGCCAGACGTCCATATCGGTGGTTTTGGCGTGTTTTTCGGAGGTATCATATATTTAAGCCTACTGCTGTGTATTATCTATCTCAAGAAAGGCTATCGGCACCTGAGAGAGCGAGGTATTTCCCTCGAGACATCACTACTGTTGGTACCACTAGTTGCTACCATTACGACCGTGGCGCTACTTTCAGATAGTTGGTGGGCTCGCTATGTGCCACAACTATACTGGCTGCCTATACTATTACTGGTAATCTTAGCTATTAAAAGAAAATATTTAGCAGTAGTCATTCTGAGCGTGATTATGGTGTGCAATCTAGCTGTGATTGCATATGCCCAGATAAAAACAAACTACGAAGCAACCTCTCTCCACCACCAGCAGATCGATTCTCTAATCAGTCGTTGCAATAAGTATCCAAAGATTAACCCAGGTGCATTTAGTGGAAATGCCTACAACCTATATGATGCGTGCAATAGGGTCTCTGTAATAAAGACCCCTCCGGCAGGCAAGAAGCCGTACTCAGTTTATAACACCACGGTTTATTACTAGTATGCTATCTCCTTAGGTCTGGCGATAAGAGGTATCGTTCAACGCGGCAGTGGGCCTTCATAAACCATCGACTTTAGCGTCTTCTTGGCGTAATCATTGATGCTTATTACTGTATTATTCTGCCAATACCAGTCATCTTTAGCGGTAACTATATGTTTGATGACGCCACCACCCTGTGTTGATAGCAGTACAAAAATAGCAAATCCTACCAGTTTGATATTCTTATACTTTATAATTTCATCAATCGACATAAGACCAAACGCTATCATGACTGGCACAAAGCCTAACAAGTACCGTATCTGCACATTTAAGTCTTGGTTAACTGAGTAATAAGATTTCATATTAAATATAAGCAGTGCTAGCGTGAATACGCCCCCCGTGACAATAATAAACTGCCAACTCTTATCTCTTACATGTCTATGCAGCATTAATACCGAGCAAAAGAGTATTATCAGCGATCCGCTAGTAATCCAAATCGACTGCAACGGAAGTCTCCTGGCAAACTCCGATTTATATCCTCCCTGCCCATCAGGAATATGTATCCCTGTCGTGTCGAAGTGAGTAATCATTTTATTTGACCAATCAAATATATAGTCTGCTACGGGCATCATCCTCTGTTTATTTCTTTTGTTCGTTAACTCATTCGTATATCTCATACTCTCGCATCGCTCTTTACCTATAGTAGCTTCACACCCGGGTAGAATAGTGCCGTATTGTGCGACAGGTAATACATATCTCGCAACTCCTAGAGCACCCAGGAGAACGAGCGGTACACACATCAAGATAAACAGGACAATGCCTCGCTTCTTGATGTACTTTTTTATCGTCAAACCATACGTCTGTTCTTTTTGGGTGTACCTCATGAAAATGAGAAATAAAACACCTGCGACAAATATTGGCAAAAAGGTGAACTTTATAAGTGAAGCAACCAGGCCTGTCAGAATAAATAGATATATACTTCGGAGACGGCCCTCGGACGGGGTTTTTAGGACGGTTACACCAAGCAATAAGAATAGCGCAGTTAAAGGTATGATCGCATTATCGTACGACACCGTTGCAGACAAAAGCGATGTGATAGGTAGAGCCACATACGCAAACAGTGCTGTATTAGCCACCGCCTTTTTTATACTAAGTGCATTGAACAGTTTTCGATAGATAAACAGTGATGATACTGCTACAAGCACATTAAGCATGCGGAGCGTTACAATCTGCATATCCTGATTCGAGACGAAAGCTGCAACAGCCCTGAACGGAAAAGCCATTATATAGTGATAGAGTGAGGCGTTGGAGTATATAAATGAGCCATACGTATCGAACTGTTCCGGCTGACTCATAGATACCGGGTTTAACGTCTGTGAGAAAAACATTATCGCACCGTAGTGATAGCTTTCGTCGTATAGCATGGCGTACTTGAAACTGAACACGAGCCACAGCGCCTGGAGTACGAACAGCGCTACGATTAGCCAGAAGAAAATATTGCTGCCGAGAAATGCTATAACCCTGTCACTCATCAGCTGGAGGGTACCTGTGCGAGGTCGCTTACTTGCTACTTTCATCACAATGTCAGTTTTGAATACGTTTCTTTAGTCGTTTCGTTACGAAACTGGGTAGAACTCGCTGAACCATCTCGGCCTTCTCATGCTGATCATAGCGAAGCTTGCTCATAATATACCCGACTCCAAGCTTACCTTCTGCCAGTTCCTGCCTGAGGTATTTATTCATCAGGAAGTTCGTATAATAGCGTGCTTTGTCATTACCGGCATAGCTGGTATTGCCCAGTGCGCCTGGCTTGAACTTTCGATGGTGATAGTTTGCCAGCGCAAAACCTGGGTCAAGAAAATCGACATCCCACTTCTGGAGGAATCGTATACCGAAGTCCCAGTCACCGCAGACTGGTAACGATTCATCGTAGTAGCCAATCTCATCAAAGACCTCACGACGATACAGGAAGGTTATTGGTGTCATCTGATTGTCGATACATTGCCGATAAAGATTGATCGCTTTTACGTCTGGTAACCACTGTTCGGTTTTGATATGCATAGCAGTGCCGTCGGCTTGCAGCTCCTCAGTCACTTTATCAGTGCGAACGACTACTCCCATTGCCTTGGTCTCTTCGAGATGCTTTACGGTGCGTTCCAGAAACTCAGCATGCCATGAATCGTCATCGTCATGAATCGCTATATAACGACTATCGACACTCTTGATAGCTTTGTTTGATGCCGCCTCCATGCCGTTTGACACTTCGTTATGAATCACCACTATACGATCACTATAAGGAGCAGTGAGCTGCTCTACGACGCTCTTGTCGCCACCATCGTTAATAACAACGTGTACAAAATCAGTGAAGGTTTGTCCGTGGATAGAGCCGATTGCACGCTCAAGAAGCTTTGGCCGATCTTTGGTTCGAGTAATAATCGCTACTGTTTTTAGTTCAGACATATTGATTATAATTATACACCCTACGCCTTATTCTTTAGGCCGCACTTGGCAAGCTCTCTCCAGAAGCGGTTGCTGTGATGATTCACTACCATATCGTTAAAAACGGCGTCACCGAATAACTTACGATACTCTCTTTGATAGGTTCTTGAATAGTAACGCCGTGCTACCAGGGGAATTCTATCTATCTTTAGTCCCCGCTCCATTGCATGCTTTACTGTCTTTTCGAGCCTTGTCGCAACCATGGGCGCAGACGAGCGGGCAATAACAGTTATCTTTTGTCCGAGTTCATTGATCGTCCCGATGATGTGGGTATTCTTTAGCACCGATCGATCAACCACAAGCGTAACTATCTCTTTCCCGCTCTGCACTTGATCTTTTACTTTTTGCAAATATTCCCTACCATCTTTTGAATCTTTCAGGTCACCCGCCCAAAACACTACGGTTTCACGTTTACTTTTCTCAATAACCTTTACGCCTGTACTGTTACCAGCAAGGAACCAATCGACAACCCTCTCCGATACCGCCCCATCTTCATGTGGGCAGAACCGCTTGCGTGCCTCGCTGTATTTTTTGGTTGGTGTGTAAGGCTTGCTAATCAGCTTCTCGACAGCTTTAATCATGTCGGCACTCGTATATGCGATTTCGCCGGGCAGCTCGCTCGGTTCAAGGTTGAGCCCACGCGTGGATTTATACTCTTCGTAGTCGTACATGTAGTGAACAATGGCCTGATCTGTCACAAGAAAGTCGAAGAATATGCTTGAATAGTCTGTCATCAGTATATCAATGACCGCAAGCAGCTCATTGGTGTTCGTATCTCCTGGAGCGACGATAACCCCATCAAAATCAATGCTCTTAATATGCTTC
>Ga0172380_10007521_pt1 | contig 12211 bp, 6 predicted proteins | sample Leawe162metaG_FD_119747 | JGI IMG/M metagenome (GOLD analysis project Ga0172380, IMG submission 119747) | Leachate microbial communities from a municipal landfill in Southern Ontario, Canada - Leachate well 162 metaG | ecosystem: Engineered > Solid waste > Landfill > Unclassified | place...
AGGGCAAACACGTGCTCATCACGATCATTGCCGATCAGGGATGCTCTGATTGTTTCGACAGAAGAGTGGCAGCGAACATCACGCAACGATGCCAGAACGTCGGGATCGCGCTCGCCGGAGACGATCGCACGGATGATCTTCATGCCGGTCACGCCGGTGATATCGGAGACAACATGATGGAGCTGTAGGTTCATCTCCATCAAAGCCTTCTGCATATGCTGGATATGAGCTGCCGCATACTCGACCAGCCGTTCTCGCTGGCGCAGGTAAGCATGCAGCGTTGCGACCTGTGCATTCGGCCGAAAGCTGCCGCGCAGCAGGCCATAGGAATGCAACTGGCGAAGCCACGCCGCATCGCTAACATCGGTCTTCCTGCCGGGGACGTTCTTTGCATAACGCGCGTTGACCAGGATCACCTCGAAGCCGTGCTGCTCGAGGATCTCGAAGACCGGTATCCAGTAAACGCCGGTCGACTCCATCGCCACGCTCGTCACGCCGCAGGATTTGAACCAAGCGGCCAGATCATGCAGATCGTGGGTGAAGGTGCCAAATGAGCGGATCGGCATATCGGCACAATCCGGATTGACCGCAGCCATATGCATCGTGGACCCGATGTCGATGGCCGCTGCCCCAGGGTTCATGCGGGTGAGGTTCTGCGGTATGGATGAACTTGTCTTTGGCATGGCTTCTCCTCCTCTGGGTCGGGAGGGGCTGGACCGCGCAAGTTCGTCATTTTCCTAACCGGGATCGCCGCCGAAACAGCGTCACCACTCTCAAGTCCGCAACAGCCCATGTGCCACGTTTTTTAACGGGATCGATCGCCTCCAATAAGCAGCCGGCAACTCCCCTCCGGCGGGCAGCGTAGCACAGCCCGTTTCTACCGCGCACAGGCGGACCGAAGCCCGTGATCGTTTTTTAGGAGGCAGTTTTGGCTCGCGGCGACCTGACGGATACTGAATGGCGGATCATCGAAGGGCTGCTACCCACCGAACGCGGTAGGAAGTCTCGGCCCTCGCACGACAATCGACGATACCTGAACGGCATGCTGCATGTTCTTCGGGTCGGCTGCCCCTGGCGTGACATGCATGAGCGCTACGGAAAGTGGAATTCGGTCTATGTGCGCTTCCGCCGTTGGGCCGAACAAGGCGTTTGGGACGCTCTGCTTGAGACCCTCGTTGAACTGGGGCTGACGGATGACTGGCAGCACATGATCGATAGCACCACGGTTCGCGGCCACTCTCAGGCTGCGGGCGCTAAAGGGGACTTATCAGCAGGCTTTTGGTCGATCACGCGGCGGCTTTACGACAAAAATCCACGCCCGTGCAGACGGTCAAGGACGTCCTCTCGGCTTCGTCCTGACGGGTGGCGAGGCTTCGGATTACAACGCCGTTCCTGATCTGCTGGCGAAACCGGTTAGCAAACCGAGGCTGTTCCTTGCCGATAAAGGCTATGACGGCGATTTCCTGCGTGAAGAACTCCTGATCCATGGGATCAGGCCGGTCATTCCGCCGAAGGCCAACCGCAAGAACCCGCCTGCCTGCGACTTCCGGGCATACAAAGATCGAAACCGTATCGAACGGATGTTCAACCGCCTCAAGCAGTTCCGTCGCGTTGCGACCCGATACGACAAGACACGAAAATCCTTCTCAGCATTCCTCGCCCTGGCTGCCGCCAAGATATGGCTGCCATACTTTGTCAACAGGGCCTAGCGCGGATCGCGACATAGTCGTCGAGTTCGCTTCCCTGCAACGGCCGTCCGAACAGATAGCCCTGCGCGTAATCGCAACCGTGGGCGTGCAGGTAGGAGAGTTGGCGCTCGTTCTCCACACCTTCGGCCACCACTTGCAGATCGAGGCTGTGTGCGAGGCCGATGATCGCCCTTGATATGGCGGCACTATCCTGGCTGGTTTCAATGTCACCGACAAAAGACCGGTCAATTTTTAGCCGGTGTACAGGAAACCGCTTGAGATGGATGAGCGAGGCATAGCCCGTGCCGAAATCATCGAGCGCGATCCTGACGCCGAGCTTGACAAGTTGGTCGAGTGCCGGGGCAATCGTATCCACGGCACGATCGAGCAGGACATTCTCGGTGATCTCCAGTTCCAGGCTGGATGGCGCGATTCTGAACCGCTTCAGCATCGCGGCGACCAGCGGGACGAAGTCGTCGTGCTTCAGCTGTGCCGCCGCCACGTTGACACCGATCGTGCCGAAGGCGAAGCCCGCCTTCTCCATGCCTTGGACCGACGAGAGCGCCGTTTCCAGCATGAAGGTACCGAGCGGCACAATCGAACCAGTCTCTTCCGATACAGGGATGAACTCCCCAGGTGCAACCGGCCGGCCGTTGAGTTTCCAGCGCGCAAGTGCTTCGAAGCCGACATGCCTGCCGTCGGCGAGCGAGACCTGGGGCTGAAGCGCGATGGCCAGCCGCCCGGCCGCAAGATCACTCCGCAGCGCGGCGGCCAGCCTTTCGCGTCGCTCCAGGGTCGAGCGTATGGCCTTATCGAAGATGCGCCAGCCGCCGCGATTGGTGGCTTTCGCTTCATAGAGGGCGATATCAGCGTTCTTCATCAGTTCATTGGGCGTATTGGCCTGATCGGGAAACAGGCTGACGCCGAAGCTGCAATTGGGAAGGATCCGGTGCGAGCCGATGGCGACAGGCATCGAAACGGCCTTGCTCACCCGGCCCATCAGCCGCTCGAGCGCCGCTCGGCCAGCAATCCTCGGCAGGATGATGGCGAATTCATCTCCGCCGAGACGTACGATGATGTCGCTAACACGCAGCGCCGTGCTAAAGCGGGCGGCGACTTCCCGGAGCAGGGCATCGCCGGCGTCGTGGCCGAGTGTATCGTTGATTGACTTGAACTTGTCCAGGTCGGCAACCACCAGCGCGCCCATGTATCCACCGCGTTGAGCTCTGGCGCAGGCCCGCTGCAGATTGTCCGCGAGCACCGAGCGATTGTAGACGCCGGTGAGTGAATCGCGCTCTGCCTGTTCCTTGATGGTGAGTTCCGCCCGCTTGAGATCGGTGATGTCGGTGCGCACCCCGACCGTGTTTCCGGACTCGGAACGTCGCTCGCGCACCTGTAACCAGCGGCCGTCGCGTAGGTGCTGGACTAGCGGGCCGGCGGGTCGGCGGAAATTTGTTAGACGGGCGGCAAGGTAGCTGGCGAAGCCCTCCTCCATGTCGTTCGAAAGCACGAACTGCCCACGCTCCAAGGCGAGTCTCATAAGATCCTCGAACCGCGCGCCCGGAACAATATCCTGCGTTATCGTGTCGTGGAGCTCTCGATAAGCCCTGTTGCTGAGGGTCAGCCGCTCCTCTCGATCGAAGGCCGCGACGCCGTCTGGAATGGTTTCAATGATGTCGCGGAGCAGGGTCTCTGCGTGCTCGCGGCGTTCGTTCTCCGCGCTCAGGTGCGCTTCGGCTAATTTGCGGTTGGTGATGTCGTAGCGGATGGAGACATAGCCATCCATGCGGCCAGTTTCGTTAATATAGGGAACGATTGTTGTATCGACCCAATATAGCGTGCCATCCTTGGCGCGATTGCAGATCTCGCCGCGCCAGATCCTTCCATCGGCGATGTCGCGCCACATGGCGGTGAAGAACTCCGGCGGATGATGGCCAGAATTGACGATGTTGTGGTAGCGGCCAATCAGTTCATCCCGCCCGTAACGGCTGATGCGACAGAAGGGTTCATTGACGTGAGTGATCCTGCCTCGGCGGTCGGTGATCGCCACGATTGCATGCTGGTCGAGCGCGGTCTTGTAAGCCTCCAGCAGCCCCGTCAGCGCATGGATCGGGCGCGTTACCTTTGTGACGACGATGAAGAAGGCCAAGGCACCAAGCGCCGCAGCGACTACCAGCAGGACGGAGCTCGCAACGAGACTCCTGAAGCCGCTCGCCTCGGCCTGGCGGGCATCGTTGCTGGTCGCCAAACCCGTCGCGTCGGACAGTGCCAGCAGACTGTCTATGGCGCGGGTCGCCGCCGCCACCCATTCATCGCCGTCAAGGGGATAGGGGCGCCCTTCGGCGCTGGCCTTGTAAACATTCTCTCGTAGGGTGCTGAAGTTGCCGAAAAATTCGGCCTTCGCCACCTCTATGGCGCGAAGCACCGCCGAATTGGCGAAGGAGCGGCCAGCATAGACCTCAACCGACGCCCAAGACTGTTCGAGCCGGCCGCGATATTCCGCAAGCGTAGCGAGGGTTTCGTCGTCGATGCGATCTTGGCGGGCGATCATGCTTCCGATCATGGCCCGCTCGCGGCCGGCATATTCGCTGACGACCCACAGAGCCTGGCGGAGATCGAGCATAATCTGAGTGTGGACGAGTGCTGTGGGCGGTACTTCCTGGACGGTGAGGTGCAAATCCTGCAGCGACATGATAAGCGCTGTGGCAGTCGGCACCCACCGGTCCAGGAGAGCCTGATCGCGTGCCGATCTGGCAACTACCAACTGCCGGTCTATGTCGCTTCGGATAGAAGCGAGAGCGTCTCGGTTTTGGCTTACGGTGGCGATCAGGGCTGCTTTGCCGATGAAATCGGTTACGTCGCGCGCGCTTTCTAGTGCCGAATCGAGCGCCACGTCGCCGTGCCGACGCAGTTCGGCAATACGTTCGACCTTTTCCGGATCAGCGGCGGCGGGGGCCGCGAGTACTGCATTTGTGACGCCACGTTCGATCGCGAGCAGCTTGGCACTGGTCAGAAAGCGAGCGCCGATTTCGGCATTATGATGCATGATTCGCGCGCTACGCATCGTCTCCCATGCCGAAAGGAGGTTGGCGGAAGCAGCAAAAAGCAGCCCCACCGCGAAGGCCGCCACGATCGAGAGCAGCAGCACACGGATGGTTAGTAATATTCTGTGTTCCTGCGCCGGCGAGACGCCAGTTGCCCAATGAATCGTAGAACCACTTTGGGTATTCATTGCACTTTCCTTCGACAGGCAGAGATCTGTGCTGAAAACTCTATGTAATGCTGGCGCTCAGTTGAGCACCCACGGTAAAGGCGGTCATGATACTGTCGCCAGCAGAGGGAAGCATGCACATCATTTCATCTTCCTCTGCTGAACGATGAGGAATGGTCGAGTGGGGGCGGCAACTCGATGGCCGCCCCCGACCGGTTCTTGTCCACGGCAGTCCTGCCAAGGAACTGTCAGGCGGCCACTGCGGATCTTTGGGCTGGCACATGTGCTGCGGCGGGCTGCATCACTGTGGACCCCTGGCCAAATTGGAACCGGGCCAGCAGTCTGTTGAGGGCTCCTGCTTCCTGGGCCAGGCTGTGACTGGCGGCGGACGACTGTTCGACCATAGCCGCGTTCTGCTGGGCGCTCTGATCCATCAGATTGACTGCCTCGTTGATCTCGCCGAGGCCAACGGACTGTTCACGAGCCGCCTCGACGATGGCCGCCACATGTCGGTTCACCTCCTGCACCTCGCCGACAATCAACCGCAGGGCATTGCCGGTCTCGCCGACAAGCGAGACCCCCGACTGCACCTGCCCGGCAGAGCTCGTGATCAGAGCCTTGATTTCCTGAGCGGCATTTGCAGAGCGTTGGGCCAATTCCCGCACTTCCTGGGCCACCACTGCAAAGCCCTTGCCCGCATCACCGGCACGTGCCGCCTCGACCCCAGCGTTCAGGGCCAGCAGGTTTGTCTGGAAGGCAATATTGTCAATGACCGCGATGATATTGGTGATCTCGTGCGATGACGTCTCGATGGCACCCATAGCAGCTACCGCTTGTTCAACGATGGCGCCAGAGCGCTCCGCCTGCTCACGCGTGCGAGACACAAGGGTGCCGGCTTCACCAGCCCTGCGGCTGGTGTCGCGGACGGCGGTCGTGATCTGTTCAATCGCGGCGGCTGTTTCCTCGACCGAGGCGGCCTGCATTTCCGTGCGTCTGGCCAAATCGTCGGCCGCGGCGCGGATCTGTTCGGAACCGGCGTAAATGGCCGAGGCATTGTCGCCAACTGATCGCAAGGCATCTTCCAGCTTGGCCGCGGACTCATTGAAGTCGAGGCGAAGTCTGTCGAGATCATCGGCGAATGGCGTATCGATACGATAACCGACATGACCTTTCGCCAACTCGCCCAGAGCCGTAGCAAGCGCGTCCGTTGCTTCCTTCAGCTTCTGCGCTTCGGCTGCCCTTTGAGCTTCCCTTTCACGCCGCTCCTGTTCGCTCAGTTCGCGACTGTCCACCGCCTCGGCCTCCAGCCGTCGATTGTTTATCGCGGCGTCGCGGAACACCTCAACGGCGCGGGCCATCTGCCCGACCTCGTCTCCACGTTCCACCGAGGGAATGGATACCTCCAGATCACCGTCGGCCAGGCGCGACATCGTCGCCGTCAGGGATTGGATCGGGTTTGCCACCCTATATGCAACAACCCAGAAAGCGAATCCGCCCAGAACAAGCGTCAGCACGAGCACGGCGGCACTGATCATGACGCTGTCTCGACCGTCATTCTCGATCAGATGGGTGTGGTTCGCAGTGGCTTCGCCGATCGCGTCGGAGAGATGCAATAGACTGTCGATGCCCTTCGTGGCCGCGGCAATCCATTGATCCGCGCTGAGGGGATAGATCTCATGACCGGTACCGGCGGCATAGACCCGTTCCCGTACCTCTTCGAAACTGCCGAAATAGCTAGCCTCTGCACCACGGATTGCCGCAAGAACCAACGGATTGGCAAATTCGCGCTTCTCATAGACCTTGATCTGCGCCCATGCCTGTTCCACCCGACCGTGATATTCGGATAGCGTCGAAAGCGTCCCGGAATCGAACTTGGCATTGCGGGCAATCATGCCGCCAATCATCGCCCGCTCGCGTCCTGCGTATTCGCTGATCACCCACATGGCCTGCCTCAGATCCAGCATGATCTGTGTTCGTGCTAGCGCTGATGACGGCACGACCTGAGCTGCGGTGCGCAATTCCTGCGAACTCATGATCAATGCCGTGACCGTCGGCACCCATCTGGCCGAAACGGACGCATCCCGTCCCGATGGTTCCGAGGCGAGCTGCCCATCGACGGCCTGGCGCAGCGACTGAAGGCCTTGGTGATCCCCCCTCACCTTGGAAATGAGGGCTTCCTTTACTGGGAAATCGGAGGCCGATTGGACTTCGTCCAATGCTGCGTCGAGTGTGCCTTGACTGCGCTCGCGTAGTTTCTGGATATCCGCCAGCACCTGAGGATCCGCCTTGGCCGGCGCGGCCAAGGCAGCGTTGGTCAGGCCCCGCTCCGCCGCGAGCGCTCCTGCACTCTCTAGAAAGAGGCTTCCCACACCATTATTGGAACGCATCGTCTGGGCCGTGCGCATGCCGTTCAGCGCCGCGGTCATGCTGACAAGAGCAAAGCCGAGCAGGCCGAGAATGAATGCGGCGACGACCAGAAGTAGCGTCGTGCGAATGCCCCGCGAAGTTCTTCGAGAATTGCGGCGGCCGTTGTCTTGAAACTGCGTGCCCGATCGTCGGCGCGGGTTTAGAATAATACTCATAGGAATACCTCCCAGTATCCAGGATCTGTAGATTAAGAGATTTTCGGCGGGGTTAGTCGAATAGGTGTACCGCCACGCTCTGGCGTGCAGAGGCCCGCGAGGAACTACGGGGCCACAGCGGCCGGCGGGGCGCCAGTCGAAACGATTCCGTATCTGTCGTAGGATGATCCCGTTGCAGCTTCCGGTAGGTCGGAGAACGCAATGGCAGCCAGATATTGGCATTCGCAAAAGTTGACATGCTTGGGCAGTTTTTCCACATGCGCCTCCCCGCATACGGCATGTCGATGTCATGCCGCCACAGCGGATTTAAATAAGCAAAATCATGTACAACCGACGGAAGTCGGAGGAGCAAAACTTAACTATTCTATAAAGACACCCTACATATCCAGGGTTAAATGAGACTTAACGAGAATATTCAGTATGCATTTTTTTTGGGCATATGCCTCCTTTTCAGACCCAATATTTTGCTGAAACATTTGCCTCACGGGGCAGAAACACTAGGTCGCTAGCAGTAACGCATCTTTCTGGCTGCGGATCGGCGAATTCCAGTGGTCGAAGATGGGGCCGAATTCGGCAATCGGGACCGCATGTCGCACACGCGATTGGCGCAGAAGGGTATGTGGACATAGGCGAGCCTGCCGCTTCGAGATTGCCTTGCAACAGGATTTGCGAACATCTCCTGCAAACGTGACGACACCTTATCTGTTTCCACCCGCTTCCTGCCACGAAACGGCATTACCGCCCTTTTCGCTGTGAATGCCCTCGACAGCGGGTCATCGGAGATGTGGCAAAATACGGTGCGAAGTCTATTGTCATGAACCGATAGGCCCAGCTTGGCTGCCAAGGCGGATAAGTGCATAAGTGCCTGTTGGGTTTATCAGCTCAATAAGTTGAGTTTTTTGCTCAATATTAAAAATGAATCATGTTATCAACTTCTATCTCATTAAAATCATTCTAAACAATGGATTTCGCCATCCCTGCGCGGCCGTCCAGTAGAATGATCATCAACGGTTCCCCGTAACAGGTGAACTAGCTAAACCGGCTGCCCCGCCTTTCACGGCTTCCACCAAAGGGAGATAGTCGTCGAAGGGATTTCCCGGGCAACGAATGTCGCGCTCGCGCACTGACCGTCGTCGATCCACACCCTGCTGGCGCCGTCTGGTCGTTGCGACGTGTTTGCGACAGCGCAACGACCAGACGGGGAAAAGCCTGCAAGCTCACCGATATGATCGAGCCTGAAGGCTCGAGAGGTCCATGAATGAAGGAACGGCCATGACGGATATCGATTTCAGCCAGCCAGTCGGAAAGGTCGCAACGACCGTGCCAGGAGCAGCCGACCTGTTCCGTCGCCACGGGATTAGCTTCTGCTGCGGCGGCTCTGAACGGATCGACAAGGCCGCGGAAAAAGCCGGCCTTTCGCCAGACGTGCTACTGACGGAGTTGCAGACGCTAATGCTTGCCAGCCACCGGGAGGCTCCGGAGAGAACGGCGGAACTGATCGACCACCTGCGCAGCCGCTACCACGAAACACACCGCAGTGAACTGGCATGGCTGATTCCACTCGCACAGAAAGTCGAGCGTGTGCATAGCGCCCATCCTCAAGCCCCTGTCGGCCTCGCCAATCTCCTGGAGTGCATCCAGGCCGATCTCGAAGGCCACATGAGCCGGGAGGAGGCCATTCTATTCCCGTTGATGGAGCAGAACGACGAGGTCGTACTGACCCACCCCATCGCGCAGATGCGCCATGAGCACGACGTGGAGGCACGGCATCTGGCCGCTCTCGAACATGTCACCGGTGGCTTCACTTTGCCGGATGGTGCTTGCAACTCGTGGCGTGCCCTCTACACCAGCGCGAAGAAGTTTTCGGAAGACCTCGTTGAGCACATGCATCTGGAGAACAACGTGCTTTTCCCTCGCTTCGCCGGCTGACGCCGACCACGTCATTCAAAGGAGAAAAACCGTGACGAGCAACGGCGAATACAAGCCCTCCGTCGGGGGGGCTGTTACGAACCGGGATGGACAGTCTGCGTCCATCTACTGGACGTATCCCCGATTGCCGAGCGAACGACCCGGACTGTAACTGGATGTGTGACGCCTACGAATGCATGGCAGCGTGCTGCGACAATGACATTGTCGGCTATGTTATGGACCGCTTTTGTACCATAGGTGACGCGCGACACGAAGGCCGCACCAAGGGTAACCACGGGCAAGCCCCCGCGTCAGGCTGATCTGTCGAATTGCGCCGACCAATTGTGTCCGTCACATGACCTAGACCGCCATCGCCCTCCCAGTGCACCGGTCGACACCATCGGCAATGAGAGAAAGCGCTTGCCAGTTTTTGACGCAAAGGCGGCGATTCGTATCAAGGGAAATAGCCCTCTGCTGGACTAACTGACTGAAGACGCGAGAGACTGTCTCACCTCTCAAGCCGAGCCAATCGCCGATCTCGGTCCGCGTGAGCGGGAGACTCAGCGTCCCGCATGAAACTGGGTCAACACCGAATTGCAGGGCGAGATCCATAAGGACCGTGGCGATCCTCTGAACAGCCGTTTTTCCGCACAAGAGCGCGACATGCCGGTGAGCACGGTCAAGGTTCTCCACGAGAGATTCATGAATCATCCGGGCGTGTTTGCGAAGGCTTAGCACTTCGTAGCGGCATTCCATTCGCACTTCGGCGAAGCTCGGCGCACTGGGATGGACGAAGATGTCGCCGGGACCATAAACGTCAACAAGTTGGGCGATGCCGTTCGTCGCCAGCCGGCTATGTACTATGCATCCCTTATGAATGAGATAAACCGGTCCGCTAGAACGATCCGACGCAGAGAGGACGGTACCGACGGGGAAGAGCTCCAATACTGCCGCGCCTTTCCGCCGTTCTTCCGTCAATGGCCGGGAAACAACACGGCGTTCCGGGGTTACCATCAAGTTCATCGTCGAAGACCCTCAGTGGCAGCAAAGCAGCGTCGTTAAGAGGAGGCTAGAATTACCAGTCCAGGCCAGCGCCCTCGAACTTCGTTCATAGGAGGCGGACTTGACGGCGGCTTCTTTGAGCCAGCGCAAGCACCCAGGAGTTTTTGCCGTCAAAGATCGCCTTTACCCGATCGAAGTCGCCTTTCAGATTGTCGCTCGTGAGTGCGAGCCTTACAACACCTGTTGCAACTAACGGAACCCGGTGAGAATCCGGGACGGTCCCGCCGCTGTGACCAGATACGGGTGTCAGGAGGCAATGTCCGCCACTGTCCGCTTGCCGGATGGGAAGGTGCCTGCGCCCGGTCAAGCTGGAAGTCAGAAGACGCGTTGCCACATCCTGAAACCGTCCGATGGCAAAGGGCGGGGCGATTGCTCATGTGAGCTCGGTGTCACGTGGAGGACCCGTATGTCTGACCTAAACAGCCTTCCGACAAGGCAACAGTCCCTTACACCTATAAAAGACCTCTCAACCCTGCGCCGAATACTGCAGGACCTGCCGCCCGGCAACGAACACGCAGCAGAAGCAGCGGCAGCACGAGAGGAGATATTGACAAAGCCGCCGGGAAGTCTCGGCAGGCTCGAAGAAGTCGTCGCGTGGCTGGCCCGCTGGCAAGGACGCTATCCCCCTATCATGGATGATCCGCAAGTGTGCGTTTTCGCGGGCAACCACGGCGTGGCAGAAACCGGTGTGTCGGCCTATCCTCCGATAGTCACCGAGCAGATGGTACAGAACTTCGAGCGCGGCGGAGCGGCCATTAACCAGTTGAGTGCCGAGCTGGGCACGAAGGTGACTGTCGTGTCGCTCGAGCTGGCTCGCCCCGTCAACAACTTCCTAAATGCCCCTGCCATGACCGAGGGCGAGTTCCTCGATGCATTCCAGTCCGGGATGCATGCGGTTCGACCGGGCGCCAGCGTGCTATGCCCCGGCGAGATGGGCATCGGCAACACGACTGCTGCCTCGGCCATATGCTTCGCCCTTCTGGGCGGCGACCCGGCGAACTGGTGCGGACGAGGATCCGGGATCTCGATCGGAACGGTAGAGCGCAAGGTCGAAGTCGTCTCTAAGGCCGTTAGACTGCATGGAAACGCCATAAGCGACGGGCTGGACGCCTTGCGCATCCTGGGTGGACGCGAAATCGCCGCGATGGCCGGATCGATTGTCGCGGCGCGCCTGCTTGCCATACCCGTCATGCTCGATGGTTTCATATGCTCGGCAGCCGCCCTCGCGCTTCACTGCAGCGGACCAGGAAGCCTGGCGCACTGCATGGTCGGTCACAGCTCGGTGGAGCCCGGGCATCGGCGGCTTCTCGCCCATCTCGGATTGCGGCCGCTTCTCGATCTTGATTTGCGATTGGGCGAAGGAACCGGGGCAGTCTTGGCCACCGTCTTGGCAAGAGCAGCGCTGAGATGCCACCTCGGCATGGCAACATTCACCGAAGCCGGCGTGCATAACGGCATCGAGCGGTAACAGAACCCCTGCGGGACGCGAGAGCAATCGGGTAGCCGTCTCGCGTCCCCGTTTCGGATCAGCGGTGCCGAGGTTCGGGGCCAGCACTTCCGAGAACCCGACGTGCGCTCGGCGTCATGGCTCCCCCTCCGACGATTCCTATCTGCTCTTCCCCACATACCCTTATCGGTCGATCTGCAGGGAGACCGATGCGAAGCCGCTTGCGGGATAGATCGCACTCAACGATTCGGCGCCCTTCAGGAGTGAAAACGACGCTACCCGGCTCAGCAATTCATCGATCATCACTCTCAGC
>Ga0172380_10007522_pt1 | contig 12211 bp, 12 predicted proteins | sample Leawe162metaG_FD_119747 | JGI IMG/M metagenome (GOLD analysis project Ga0172380, IMG submission 119747) | Leachate microbial communities from a municipal landfill in Southern Ontario, Canada - Leachate well 162 metaG | ecosystem: Engineered > Solid waste > Landfill > Unclassified | place...
CCGATGACAGTATTGTTGTCGTCTTTCTGATTCATGTACTAAAAAATATGATATCAAATTTATGCTTGTTCGTCAATGTTATTCTGTGGTTATCACAATACGAGATGCTTCATTTGGAATACGAGACTGCCACGGAGGGAAAATAGTTACGTTCGCACTCCCCACCCCAGGGTCTTTTGCGAAAACATGACTGACAGAATCCTTGTCTGCACCAAGTAAACCTGTCAGTATTTCACTTGTTTTTGGTTGCCACTTGGCATGGACAGAGCCCGAGAGTTTAAATGACACCGTTTGAAGTGTTTTTGAAATAAGTTGCCCCGAAGGAATAAAATCGAAAGACAATAATTCGATATTATCGAGATATATTTGATTGATTTCAGATACCGATGCTTGTGGTAATAATTTTCCAATCAATGCCCGAGAAATATCAACTTCTCTCAGAAGCACTGCTGAAAGCGTACCCTTGATAGCGATTTTTGCCTGCGGAGTTTTTGAAGTGATTTCAGAGTCTACGGTATGTGTAAATGATGAAGCATTTGGGTATAAAATATAGCCCTTTGGAACCTGCGCTTGAACCTTTTTGATAAGAGAGTTTTTAAAGGTTGAGAGGGCATAGGCTTGAAGCATCGCTTTATCTCTATCTGTTGCGACATAGACGAGCCCTTGTGCACCACCAGTAAAAGCAGTCTTTAGCCGAGCGTATACTTTTTTGAATTTTACGGGGTCTTTTTTAAAGGATGTAACGGTAAATGTATTTGATGTTGTATTGTATGCATCACCTGGTAAAAATGATGTTGCTCGTACGGTAATCTGTCCTGGTATAACGGTTGTTTTGTTTAGGGTAAAGCCTGGAATAGTCACCGTCGAATCAAGCGTGTATGCCTTACCGCTTGCATCTGCAATAAATGTCCCCGCGACTATCTTGAGGGGTTTTGAACTATATTCATTATAAAGTGTCACCTCTCCTTTTGCTTTGATTGATACATCCATCGAATCAAGCAGGGTCATATCTTTCTTCTCCTCATCAGAGAAAACCATAATTTCAAATGAAATAGGTGCATTCGTATTTTTTGTTGCGGTAAATGTTGTTCCTACAAGATTTAATTCTTTTTCTTTTGCCTGTATCGTCACGTGGGCTTTTTCAAAGAAAGACAAGAGCCACACGAGAAACACGAGAGCAATGATACTTCCACCAATAATAAAAAGTGTTTTTCGTGAGATATTTGGAATAAGAGAACCAAGAGAAAATCGCGACACTTGTGACACTTCTGGTGTCGTATCTGGAATTTGTGGTTGAGAGAGTCGTGTATGTACCACAGGAAGAGCTGAAAGAGGATTTGATTCACGAGAAGAACGCACCTTCATATCAGAAGCTATCCGTCGAGGTCGGGCAGAAGGCACCGCATCATTCTCTTCTGTGTCTTCATCAAACGAAACAACACGTGATCGAACAGGGATTGTTTCGACCGACGAAGATTCTTCATCGACACCCGCCATATCAATATCTATCTCACCTGGTATTTCAATATCATCGATAGGATTTGGTTCAAGAGGAATACGTGATTCTTCTTCGTATTCTGGTCTGTAGTATTCCTTGCGAGTGATTCTCGTAACATGCTCGCTTTCACCGCGAGAACCTCTAACGTGTATATCTTGTAAGATTTTCTTTGCCATACGATTACGAGTTTTGTCTTTTAGTAAAGGCAATTGCTTCAATCATCAAAAATGGGTCGCAGGAACCATCTCTCACATTACAGACATTGATAAATTGTGAACCTGACAATGAAATCACATTTGACCGATGAGAAAGGAGCAGTGATTGTATATATGATTCACTTTCAAGAACCTGCGCAAACCAGAGAATACTATCAGCGTCTGCGGTCAGGAACACAGTAGCAGGCAATCCAAGTGAATATTTCAAATCTGTGACTGATTGATAAAATGCCCCACTCCACGAATGTTTGATTGATTCAAAAAGAGCCTCATGTGCCTGCTTTTTGGCGGGGGCAAGTGTACCTGTACAATAGAGAGAGAAAAGTTCTTGTGCATCACGAAGTTCAATATTTTGTTTGGTACAAATATATTTAAATATTGTATTTTTACCAAAAGGAAATGAGAGCGATGAACGCAAGACCCCACCGGAGACAACAGCGACATCGGTCACTTCACTTCCGACATCAACAAGCAAATACGACTCAGGACTTACAAAATGATCTCGGACTGCAAGGTATGAAGATGTGATAAATGAAGCAAATGAACCCTTGATTCCAGGATAGATAGTATCAATAGTTTCGCGTATTTTCTCAACACATTGCTTTGGGGAAAGTGAAATAACTACATCCATCTCAAGAGATTTTGTCTTTTTGCCGATTGGGTCATCGACGACATAACCATTTAATTTTACACCGATAACATGATGCTCAATCATGAGTGGTGTACTCCCCGTGCCTTCGTATTTCTTGTTATAGACATCGACAAGTGCAGTGAGTTCTCGTTTCAATAAATCATCAGCAATGCGACGACTAAAAAGAAATGGTGTTTCTTTTGTCATACGGACGACGCGTGTTTGTGAGATATACCACGGTGATGCGAGCACACAAAATATTTCCTCAGGAGCACCAGCACCTTTTTTATGCAAAAGACGTGCGGTCGTATCGAGTGCTCGTATCATATCATTGAAAAATACATCGAAATCTAAATCTTTTCGAAAAACAAAATCAGTTCGAACAGAAGCGAGGATTGTGGGTATTGATTGAGCTTGCGTAGGAATACGGACAATAGCTCCTCCGATAGAGCCGGAGCCAATATCAAAAATAGCAATTATTTTTTCTTTCTTCTTAGATGAAAATATCCCCATAGTATATTTTTATTATACTATGAATTAGGTTCTAGATACTAGGTTTTAGTGTCTAGCAAAGTAGTCACTCTCGCGAGTGACTACTTTTTTCTATTAGAAACTATTCGAGAATTGCTTTAATGCGACGAATGCCTTGTGCAACTGCTTCTTCTTTTTGTATTTTGAAATGTCCGAGTTCGCTTGTATTTGAAACGTGAGGACCTCCACAGAATTCTTTTGAGATTGCATTACCGTTTTCATCTTCAATCATATATACCGATACCATATCAGGATACTTTGCACCAAATTCCATTTCTGCACCAATCTTCTCGGCTTCTTCGCGTGGCATTTCTCGGCGAGCAACGATAAGTTTTTGTGTAATCTTATCATTCACCCAATCTTCTACTTTCTTTTTTTCTTCATCAGTAAGTTTATGGTCGCAGACGAAATCAATACGAAGTCGTTCTTCGGTGATATTACTTCCCCGCTGTTTAATTTCAGGACTCACAATTGCTTGTAATCCAGCAAGGAGTAAGTGATGCGCAGTATGAAGTTTGATTGTCTTTTCATTATGATTTGCAAGTCCCCCCTTAAACATTCCCGCAGATGCAGTTTGAGAAAGTTTCTGATGTTCAGCCATTTTTGTATGAAAATCTTCTAAATCAACATTGATTCCTTTTTGAATAGAAATTTCCATAGTTAATTCAACAGGAAACCCGTAAGTTGTAAATAAATCAAAAGTATTAATATTGCCTTTTTCGATTTCTTTAAAACCATTTTCTAAACCTTGCCTAAACTTTCTTTCTTCATCAAAAATAGTTTTCATGATCTCATTTGGATCATACTGTATATAGTTAGTATCTTTATAAATTTTTACTATTTCTAATATAACCTCATAAAAAACAGAGCGTGAGCCTGCTCGTTCGTGTGTAATATTATTTGGTGTTACGAAGGCATCAATCGAATTATGAGCAAAAGAACCAACGAGAGGTCTAATTTTTACTAAGGCTCGTCTTATTAGGCGCCGTAAAATATAACCACGACCTTTATTGTCTGGAACAATACCATCGTTAATCATAAACATAGCAGTTCTAATATGGTCTGCAACTATACGAGCAGATTTTTCTTCGTATTTTTCTTTAGAAATTTCTTTAATGGCACTTATTATTGGTTCAAACAAATCCGTCTCGTACGCTGTCTTTTTGCCTTGCATCACCGCAGTCATACGCTCAAGACCAGCGCCAGTGTCTACATTTCGCTGTGCGAGTTTACCGATTACCTTTCCATCTTTCTTCTCATATTCCATAAAAACGTCATTCCATATCTCGATGACATCTTCTTTTTTGACTGCTTCAAGAAATGCTTCAGGTGAGAGGTCACCAATTCCTGCTTCTGTCATATCGTAAAACATTTCACTACACGGACCACACGGACCATTATCACCTGGACTCCACCAGTTATCATCAGCCGGAAGTGCATAGATGCGATGTTCGGGAACGCCTAAGTTCATCCAAATCTGTTTTGATTCTTCATCGAATGGAGCATTTTCATCACCTTCAAAAATAGTTACGTAGAGACGTAATGAATCAAGTCCAAGACCTTCTTCTTTTGATGTGAGAAATTCATAACTCCACCCAATAGCTTCGTGTTTGAAATAATCCCCAAGTGACCAGTTCCCCATCATTTCAAAAAATGAAAAGTGACGATTGTCGCCAATATCATCGAGGTCGCCAGTACGAACACATTTTTGAATATCAGCAATACGAGAACCCATCGGATGCGCCTGTCCGAGGAGATATGGCACGAGCGGTTGCATACCAGCAGTATTGAAAAGCACCGAAGGGTCATTCTCAGGTACAAGTGATGCAGAAGGTATTATTTTGTGCCCTCGTTTCTCAAAGAAAGCAAGGAATCGTCGACGGATTTCGTTGGATAACATTCCTCCATAGTATCGCAAAATGAGCAATAAAAAAAGCCCCGCGATTTTGCGGGGCTTTTAGATAAACTAAGGTTGTCCAACCATAACCCAATCACCTGTTGTACCATGAATAGAATAAGCTCTACCTACACGAAAGATAAAATCAGACCCTTTTAAAGAAAAAAGACAAAATTCACCATTTTGTAATTCTATCACGTAGAATTGATTTAAGGGGGTTTTTTTATTTAAAACTCCTAATGATGAAATAATCCTAATAACTGTTCCCTCTTTGATGTCCTCATTAGAGAGGGGTTTTCCTCGAGTATCTTCTCCTCCTGCCTTAAAACAAAAATGAGCAGTAGCCCCAATAAGTAGAGTCATAATAAGACCATCAACAATACCTTGCTTAGACCTGTCAATAACAACAACCCATAAAACAAAAAAAGTTCCAGCAAGAAACATAGTTAGCACGAAAAAAAGATCATTTTTTGATGTTTTCATAACGTTAAAGATTTAAATTTAAAGAAATGATACCATTTTATACTCTTTTTGTCAATATATTGTTATAAAACTAAAAACATAAAAAACCCCGCACATTCGCGGGGTTTTAATCTAAAATGTCTTCATAATTAACTAAAGAGGTGATCGATTTAATGTTAAAACATTAAACGCTGTCTTTGATAAATCAAGATGATCATTAAAGCGAATTGCAGAGGCTTTTGCGTCTATGATTTCAGTTACACAACTATCAAAAGTAGCATTAAGTTTCTGAATCTCATTTTCTTGGTACATAAAGTAGTCACGTACTGCATTGTTCAAAATCAATGCAGTTGCGGAATCTGTATCTACAGATTTAATTTTATGCGTAGCAATAACTAACTTCATACATTCGTTCTCTCTAGTCATTGCTTTTGTTCGAGCCAGAAGGCCCTTCTTTGCAAAAAAAAGAGTGCGTTTAAGTTCGTATTCTCTTTGTCTGCCATAGAATCCCACCAATTCCCATAAGGTAAAAACTATGAACACATAGACAGCACTGATAAGAATCAATATTCTAAATATCTTTTTCATAACACTAACTAATTTAAATTGTTTTTATAAATGATACCATTTTATAATCTATTTGTCAAATATCATGACATAAATAGAGGTAAAAAAGCCCCGCGATTTTGCGGGGCTTTTTTAGAATAAATTTATACCTAAAGAACAATAACACTATCACCATTTAATCCATCAAAATAATAAGATACACCTACACGAAAAATAAAATCAGGATCTTGTATTATTTCATAGCCCCTCAGGGATAATGTACAAAATTCCCCATTTTGTAATTCTACGACATAGAGGTATGTTAATTTTTTGCTTGGAATTTCTAATAATAAAATGATTTTAACAGTGGGTCCTTTTTCAAGGTAATCTTTTAAAGTGTATATTTCTCGACCAAACCATCTTTCCGTATTAATACAAAAATAAGAAACACCCATAATAAGCAGAGTAATAGTAAGACCATTAAGAACACCCTGCTTTGATCTATCAACAGTAATAAACCATAAAACAAAAAAAGTTACAGCAAGGAAAATAGTTAGTAGATAAAAAAGATCATTTTTTATTGATTTCATAGAATTTAGTAATTGAAATTGTTTAGAAGCATGATATCACTACTGACCATATTGTCAACAAAAAAACAACCCTACCACTTCTCACGACCGTGAGAAGTGGTAGGGTTGTTTTTTTAAACATATATTCTAATTCTCCTCTTCGGGTATCTCTTTAAAAAATGAAGTCTTTTTGAGTTGGTGCTCGATGAACCATAATGCGATGAAGATAAAAAGTGTGAGTGCTGTTGCGATAATCGCAAGTCCGAATAATTTGAATCCTACCGCCATTCCAATACCAGCAGACACCCAAAGCCCTGTTGCAGAAGTAAGTCCCATCAATTTCGAATCACGAGTAACAATGAGCCCTGTACCGATAAATCCAACGCCGACGAGAATGTTCGACACCAAATGAAGCGGGTTAATCCCTGGCACGTGCGTATACATTTTTACAACCTGCTCAGAGATAACAACAAAGAGTGCCGAACCCATCGCTACAAGAGCATACGTACGCATACCAGCGGTCTTGTGCGCCCAAACACGCTCCATTCCAATCATCATACCGAGTGCAAGCGCAATAAGAAGTCGTAATCCTAAATCAATAGTAAGTGGATCAAAGAGTTGTTGTAGTGTAGTCATGTGATAAGTATATCAAACTACTACACTACTACGCCACCACCCATACACACATCACTATCATATACTACGATTGATTGACCCGATGATACAAGAATTGATGAATCAAATGTAATCGTCGCTTGATTATTTTCACTCACTTCAATTTCGCATGATAATTGTGTCCCGTGATATCGAATCTGCGCAGTGTATTTCTTTCCTTGTTCTGGGAGTCCTGAAATCCAGTTTGTAGAGGAAATCCCCACAACAGAATTCTCTTTAGAAAGAACTTGCACAGTGCGACTGGCACGAGCAGAGAAAATTCCTAGCAAGGAATTATTCGTGTCTTTCTGGGGAGAATTCTGTTTGTGAGAATAGGAAAAGACATTTTCAGGTGAAGTAGAAACAGTAATTGTATTTTTCTCGATATCTTTCACTACAACATAATACGGTGTATCAGTTGGGCTTTTCTTTGTAATTGTAAATCCATGCCGTTCACCAAGAGTAAAAAACACTGCGCCGTCGTGCTCGCCAATCACTTCACCATCAACACTGAGCACATCACCCTTTTTCTGTTCTATATAATGCGAAAGAAAATCTTTCATATCAAGCGGACCAAGGAAACACACACCCTGACTATCTTTCTTTGTTGCTGTCGGCAATTTATATTTCTCTGCGAGTTTCCGCACGTCACTTTTATCTAAATACCCCACAGGAAAAAGAGTGTGTGCCAAATCCTCCTGTGTCAGTGTCCACAAGAAATAACTCTGGTCTTTCGAACCATCTTTCCCTTGTAAAAGAAAAGTATTTGCTTTATAACTTTCAACTTTCAACTTTGAACTTACTTGCGCATAGTGTCCCGTCGCAATAAAATCCGCGCCATGCGCTTTCGCAAATTGCCAGAAAACACCGAACTTCACTTCACGGTTACACATCACATCCGGATTTGGAGTTCGTCCTTTTTTATATTCTTCAATCATATATTCTGCCACACCTTTCTTGTACGCTTCCTCTGCATCACATTCAAGAAATGGAATACCAAGATGAGCACAGACACGCATCGCATCACGTCGTTCATCGCGCCACGTGCATTCGATAAAATCCGGAGTCCACGTACGAATAAAAACCCCAACGACATCATATCCTTGGTCTTTCAAAATCGCAGCCGAAACAGACGAATCCACTCCGCCACTCACTCCGACAAATACAGTTTTACCATTCTTTTTCATTTATAATTTCACAATATCCTTTTCACCCCCGCTTTGCAAGAAAATATTTAATTTTAATATTAATTTATAAGTAATAAAAATAATAAAAGACCAGTTGCTAACTGGTCTTTTATACTAGATTTACTCAGTAAGAAAACTAATGTGATCGCCATAATTATATAGGTAAAAATCTTCACCACTTACAGTAAATTCAGCCTTGGAAGTATCTCCATCAACGATTTTATATATCTCTATATAAAATGTTGTATCAGGAACATTAACATAGTGAGTAATCGGAATCATAAATTTTCCTGCGGGGATTAAACTTACATAAGAATACTCATACGGGGGACGATAAGACATTTTACTAATAATGCCATCACTTATTTTTTCCTTGCATCCTATAATTAATAGGGAACATAAAAATACTAAAATTATATTTTTCATTTTTGATTTATTTAATTGTTATAGATTTATTGAGTTACTTCTATCTCCATGAGAAGAAACAAAAGAAACTCAATAAACACAATTAAAAAACCAAAATTTCAAAGAACTATACTTCTTTGTATAGTATATCATAATATATAGTATTTGTCAATAGGCTAAAATCCCCGTATTAACTTGTTTACTTTCAACTTTATAACTTTCTACTAATCTCTCCTTTCCCATCTCGCGAAAATTCCACACGGAAGGAGTTTATTGCTACTTGATTGCGCGATTGTGAGTTCGCCTATTTCAATCTTCCCTTCTTTTTCGTTCATCATATCTTTCAGGGTGTTCTCATAGGCAATTGGTGAGTATCCAGCGGTGTAGCCATTGATAAGCACAAAGAGTGGTGTATCAGAAAGCACTTCACTACAGAGTTTTATCAATTCAAGAAAATGTTCTTCAATCTTCCACAGTTCATCATTTGGTCCGTGTCCAAATGATGGTGGGTCCATAACAATCGCATCATACTTTCGTCCGCGTTTAATCTCACGCTTGAGAAATGCAATCACATCATCAGTAATCCATCGAATTGGTGCATCTTTTAAACCAGAGAGTTCAGCATTTTCCCGTGCCCACGCAACTGCGGTCTTTGATCCATCAACATGACAAACCTCTGCCCCCGCACGAGCACAGGCAAGCGTTGCTCCGCCAGTATACGCAAAAAGATTTAACACAGAGATAGGTTCAGGATATGAATCTTTGTGTTGACTAATTACCCGTTCCATCCATTGCCAGTTAAGTAATTGCTCAGGGAAAAGTCCTGTGTGTTTAAACGATGTCGGACGAATAGAAAACGTAAAATCTCCAAATGTTATATTCCATTCTTTCGCAACTTCATCGCGTTTCTCCCATTTTGTATGCGGGCCATTACGAACAAAACGAAACTGCGCCTTGTCCCATTCTTCTTTTGAAAGTGTTTTCTGCCAGAGTGCCTCGGGATCAGGACGACGAAGAACATACTCGCCATAGCGTTCGAGCTTCTCACCCGCCCCCGCGTCGAGTAATTCATAATCCTTTTGTTGTTTTAATATTTCTATCATCCCATTAGAAGCAGGAAATCATTAGATTTCCAACATTAGTTATTTTAAAAATTAAAAATTGATTTTATTTCCCCTCGTGACTAATACATAAATATAACATATACGGCTTCTAACGGGACAGGTCTTTACCGTAAATAAAGTGAGATATTTCGTCGGTGTTCATCATACGTCTTTGCATAGTGAATCTGCCCTTTCTTGTCATGCAAATAGTAGAGATATGCTGAATCTGTAGGATACACTGAGGCGCGAATAGACACAAGCCCTGGATTCCCTATCGGTTCTTTTGGTAATCCAGTTTCTCGATATGTTATCGGCGCAGCGTCCGCTTGGAGTGGCATACCTATCTTAATACGTTTCCACAAAATTCCAGAAATCATAGATGCATCATCTTGCCCCTTGGCTTCTTTCTCGATGATTGATGCCATCACAATAATATCTTCAAGACTTTTTCCTGATTTCTCGATATCAGCAGTGAGAGACCTTGTTCGCTTTTTAAAATTTCCTGATAATTCATCGAGTATCTCATCGGTTGTCGAGAGCGGGTAAAAGAAATATGTATCAGGGAAAAGATACCCTTGTCTATACCGTGCATCAGTCACAAATAAATCTTTTCGGAACGCAGAGATATTGTCAGATAGAATACGAGTAATATCAGCATTGGTGATTCCCTCTCGTAAGGTCACACGAATAGGAACGACGTCATGCCTTTGTGTATATATCTGCCATGCAATCTTCCACACGGGCTGTTCTTTTTTAAAACGATAGTCTCCGATTTCAAGCCTAAAATCAGGACCTAAAAATAAAAGCATTCCACGCAAAACAAAATCATACCGAATAATATTTCGAACTTCGAGTTCTTGTGCAAGTGATGTAATCGTATCTGATGACGAGATATGTATAACTGCTTCACGATTATTGTTTACTACTGGTGGTGCTGAAAAGAGATAATACCCCCCAAGAACACACGCACAAATAAAAAAGAATATGTTGAGCGTCTTATATACACGAGGTGACGTAGTATGTATTTGTGGTGTCGGTATAGGTTCCTCCATAGATTAAAAAGGCAAATTTGAAGGTGGCTTGGCAATCTTTGATTCAATACGCTTGAAACTCGGTGTTTCTGAAACCATACCTGGGAAATGAAAAATAGTTGCGAGTTCTTCGCTTGAAAGGACAAAAATCTTTGGCTTGCCTGACGGGAAAAACGCACTCAATATCTTTGGATAATCCATCGCATACTGAAGTGGTGGATGGAAAAAGATACGCAATCGATACCAATCAAGAAAACGATTCTTAAGTTTCATTCCTGCGGTACCTGTCGGGTCACCCCAGAGCGCACCTACACCTGGAGAATTTGTACGAGAAAGTTCATTTGAAGATGGCCATGCATACTGACGGAAAATCATACGAGATGCCATGCGTGTACTATTGAAACGTTCATCAGAGACCAAATCTTTTCGGGCAAGTACAACCATACGAATACCACAATCAAAATGAAGCATAGAAACATGACGAACCATCTCTTTGATAAGTGGAGCAAGAATTGGTGGTGCGATTGTCGGTGCTCGTGATTCACCTGTTGCAGAATCAACGCCTGCGTACGGCTTCATAATTGATTCAACCTCTTCAGCGGCTGCTTTTGTAATATCGACGTGTCCACCCGTCTTGTGGCTGTGATATGCTTTGACACTTGGTCGTACCACAATCTGAATCCAGATTTGCTCCCCTTGTGCAAGAGAACCGAGGAATTCTATTGTCGGAGTGATTGGGTCAATCTTGTATTCTTCGTCTGTTCCTGATTTTAATTCATCAATCATTGTGTACGTACGGAGTGGTCGAGCATCGTGTTCACTCTTTGTGAATTCACATCCCCACATATTCCATCCTGCTTCTTTTGAGAGTGCAGGAACACGAAATGCATAATCTTCTACTTCGAGCACTTTTGCTTGAGGGTACTGAGAATAGATTTGTGTCTCTACGAGATCACGAATACGACTCGGCGTACGAACATAGAAATGAATCTTACCGTCAATAGAAACCATCTCAAGAGAAAACCACAACCATGTTGAACCTTGAACATATTGTGCCCAAAATCCTTTTGATGTTTTCTGAAAAAATGCATTTGAAAAGATAAGCTCCATCGCAGACGGACTCTTGACCACATCACGTGGAACTTGAATCTCGAGAAGAATCCATTTGATACCAGCAACAAAACGCTCGGTACGATAGTGATGCCACATATGGAGTGCTAATACAGAAAGTGGAATCGGCATCAAATACCCAATGATGATAAAAAGGAGTTGAACAATATCAATATTTTGAGATGAAAGAAAATTTTCAATCATAGAAATGACAATGATGATAAAGAAATTGCACCAGTAAGAATACCAGCAAAGACGAGACCTATTCCAATACTAAGAATCGTAACAAAACCACCTTGATACATATGTGATTAAGTATATCATATTCATATAATAAAAAACTCCCCAGAGGTGGGGAGTTTTTTATTATAC
>Ga0172380_10007523_pt1 | contig 12208 bp, 11 predicted proteins | sample Leawe162metaG_FD_119747 | JGI IMG/M metagenome (GOLD analysis project Ga0172380, IMG submission 119747) | Leachate microbial communities from a municipal landfill in Southern Ontario, Canada - Leachate well 162 metaG | ecosystem: Engineered > Solid waste > Landfill > Unclassified | place...
AACGGGGGCAGTCGGAGGCGATTGGTCGCAATCTGGCCGTCATGACCGAATTGAAAGTCCCGCTGATTGCCACGGTAATTGGCGAAGGCGGATCGGGCGGCGCCTTGGCGATTGCCGTCGCGGATGTGGTCGCGATGCTTCAGTATTCGACGTATTCGGTAATTTCGCCGGAGGGTTGCGCCTCGATTCTGTGGAAAAGTGCCGAACGCGCCGGAGAAGCCGCCGAGACCATGGGCATTACGGCACCTCGACTCAAATCGCTTGGTTTGATCGACCGCATCATCAACGAGCCAGTCGGTGGCGCCCATCGTGACTATCGTCTTGTGGCTCAGAACGTCAAAAAGTCCCTGCAGGAAGCGCTCAAGCAACTTGCCGGCTTGTCGACAAGCGAGCTCATCGAGCGGCGCTTCGAGCGCCTGATGAGTTATGGTCGATTCAAGGAACAAGCCATCCACTGAGCCCGTTGTGCAGGCTGTCGCCGCCTGCCTTTCCCGCTACGCCGAGGCGAGCGACTCTGTTGTCGTAGGCTTTTCCGGCGGGCTCGATTCGACTGTGTTGCTTCACGCCGCCAGTTGCCTGGCGAGAGACGCGGCTCTGGAGCTTTCAGCGCTCCATGTGCATCACGGGCTGAGTCCAAATGCTGATGTCTGGGCCGGCTCCTGTGCGCAGGTTTGTCGGCAGTTGGACGTTCCCCTGACGATCCACAGAGTTGCCGTCCCGCTAAACACGGGAGAAGGCATCGAAGCAGCGGCGAGGCGTATGCGTCACAAGGTCCTGGCCGACCATTCCGCCAAATGGATTCTGCTTGCGCACCATGCCGACGATCAGGCGGAAACCGTCTTGCATAATCTGTTACGCGGCGCCGGTGTGCGCGGGGCCGCCGCCATGCCCGAATCGCGCGGGCGCGTGTTGCGCCCGCTGCTGGGTCTGGCACGCGACGAGTTGTTTGCGTACGCGCGCGCTCACCGGCTGGTCTGGACCGAGGACGACAGCAATGCCGATCGCCGCTACACGCGAAATTTCCTGCGACATGAAGTCCTCCCGGCGATTGCATCGCGTTTCCCGAAGGCCAGTGAGCAGCTTGCCGCGGCGGCGGGCCGCTTCGGCGAAGCGGATTCCTTGCTCGATGACCTCGCTTCCGTTGATCTTGGCGGCCACCGACCGATATTCCCCCTACCCCTGAGCTTGTTCCGCAATTTGCCTGAGCCGCGCGCGCGAAATCTGTTGCGTGCCATGTTGACCTGGCATCACGTGCAGCCACCCGACGAGCGGCGCCTGACCGAGTTCGTGCGCCAGTTGCAGACGGCGGGCAACGACAGGCATCCCCGCATCGATCTTGTTCCCTATTCTTTGTGGTGCGAAGCAGGCCGGCTCTGCTTCAAACTAGCGGACTAGCCTTCCGGCCTGCCTCCAAGGAGGCCGAGCACCTGGGACAACTCGACCGCCGAGCGGACCTGCATCTTTTCGAAAATGCGGGAACGATGGACTTCGACGGTGCGCATCGCAATTCCGAGTTCGTCGGCGATGACCTTGTTCAGTTTTCCGGCCAGAATCAGCTGCATGATCTCCTGCTCGCGCTGTGTGAGCTGTTCCAGCTTTTGTCGCACTGACAGGATCGAGTCGTCCCTGGCGCTGCGTTTTAAGTCGTGTGCGATTGCTGCAAGGACTTTGTCGACTAGCGCGTTGTCGTCGTAGGGTTTTTCGATAAAGTCGAACGCGCCGTCTTTCAAGGCCTGAACCGCCATCGGGACGTCGCCGTGCCCTGTCAGGAAGATCACCGGAAGACGGCAGTGCAGGCTCCTCAAGCGATCGAAAAGCTCAATGCCGCTCATGCCGGGCATCCTCACATCGAGGAGCACGCAGCCGCAGAGATCGCCAGCGGCGAACGAAAGAAACTCCGAGGCGGACACCCATGTTTGCGATGCCACGCCGCGCGACCGCAACAGCCATTGCAGCGCATCGCGTACCGCAGGATCGTCGTCGACAATGTGTGTGGTGGTGGCGCTCATTCGGGCGCCATGGGCAGCAGAATGCGGAACACAGTTCCCCCTCCGGCGTTGGCCTCGAACGACAGGCGACCCCGGTGATTTTCCACCACGGAACGGCAGATTGCCAGTCCCATCCCCATGCCTTCAGCCTTTGTCGTGAACAGCGGATCAAACAGCTTGTCGGCAACCTTGGCATCGATCCCGCAGCCGCGATCCGCGACCGTCAGGACGACGTAGCCGGCGGTGCAGCTGAGTGCTATGAGGATCTGTCTTTGATCAGGGACGGTATCTCGCATGGACTCGACCGCGTTGCGGAGGAGGTTGAACAAGGCTTGTTCAATGAGCACCGGATCCCCGTCGACTACCGTTTGTGGCGCCAGATCAAGGGTAACCCGGATGCCCTTCTGGCGGATATCGACCTCCATCAGGCTCAAGGCCGCATCGATGTGTGCCCCAAGGTGCACCCGTTCAAAGCGATTCTCGCTGTGGCGAGCGAGACTATAGATGCGGCGGATGACTTTTCCTGCACGCTGCGCCTGGTCTACCGCCTTGTCCAGTGCCGGCACCACATCTGTTGCCGGTGCCTGGTTGCGCAGCAGATTGGCGGCCCCGGTACAGTAGCTCGAGATCGCCGCCAGAGGCTGGTTCATCTCATGCGCAATGCTCGACGCCATTTCACCCATGGCGACAAGACGCGCCGTCGATTGAAGTCGTTCCTGTTGCTGGCGAGCGCGCTCCTCCGCCAATTTCCGCTCCGTAATATCCACCATCGATCCCATCCAGCCGGATTGCTGTCCGTGAGCGTCGATCAATGGGGCTTCGTGAATCAGGACGTCGATAACCTCGCCGTTGCCGCGCTTGAGCTTCAATTCGAAACCCTCGTCAGGGCCCTCTCCGGCCAGGATGCGATCATGAATGTTGCGGGTTTCATCCAGATGGTCGTCTGCCCAATAAGGCATCGGTGGACGGCGCCCAATCAGTTCTGCGGCTGAGAAGCCGACCATGCGACAGAACGCCGGGTTGACGTAGATGATTTCTCCCTCCATGTTTCTCGCCCGCATGCCCGTGTCGAGCGAGTCTTCCATTGCCTTGCGGAAGGCATGTTCTTGGCGCAACTGTTCCTCCACAGCTTGGCGGCGCAGCACGTGCCGACGGAGGATCCAGAGGCTCCAAAGCACTATCAGCGCAAGAATTACCAGGCTTGCGGATAGAACTACGCTGGCCAGAGGTCGCGGCGCATGGTAGGGGACCGCATGCAGGGCGAGCCCCCATCCGGGGGGATCAAAGCCGACTTGATAGCCTTCTTCCGTAACCGCAGACTCGACCTTGGAACGGCTCCCGAGTACCTTGCCGGAATCGCCGATGACACTGATGCGATAGCGCTCAGCCAGCCACCATGGCACGCTGTCGCTCAGAAGATCGCGAATCCGGTAGACGCCGACAGTCACGCCGACAATCCTGCCCTCTCGGGATACGGGAACGTGTACCTCGAACTGCCAGTCGTTGGTGAAATACGGGTATGGTTTGCTGTAGACGGGTTTGCCGAGCGAACGCGCCAGGTGAAAGCTCTGCCGCGAGGGAATGGCTTCTTCGGCATCGCCAACCAGACTGGGATCCATGGTGATCGGATGCGCCAGCAACACGGTGCCGTCCGGGTCCAGCCAAATTAGTTGCCGGAGGCCGCTTTCAAAGCCGATCACGGTGCGGGCGAAGGATTCGAAGGCCGCCGCATTGGCGGTATGAGGCCGATCAATGCGGCCCAGCAGTTCCTCGTTGCGGGTCAGATGAAAGCGCAGGTTCTGCTCCAGCCACAGTATGTCGCTGATCAGCGTGGCGCGCCTTTCCTCCTTGTCGGTGCGATCAGACGTCCAGAGCAGGAGCGCAACACCGCCGACAAACAAGACAAACGCGAGCCGTGGCAATATCCACAGCCAGCGCCAGCGGCTGATGCGCTCCCCGGAGGGTAATGGCGTCGAAGATCCCATGCCGAGATGTTAGCCCGCCTGATCGCCTTGTGTTGATGCTTGCGGAAATCCACAATGGTCAAGGTCCGGGCGCTCGCGGAGAATTCGCAACACCGCAGGGCGCAGAGTGGTAGCCTTGCGGACACAATTCAATAAGGAGGATCAATCATGAAGATTCAGATTCGCACGGTATTCATAGGCTTGGTGGCCGCGACTTTCTCGATGGCGGCGATGGCCCAGGCGCCGATCGTTATCAAGTTCAGCCACGTGGTCGCAGCCGATACGCCAAAGGGCAAGGCATCGGAGTTCTTCGCCAAGAAGGCCGCCGAACTGACCAAGGGCAAGGTTAAAGTCGAGGTCTATGCCAACAGCGCCCTCTACAAGGACAAGGAAGAGATGGAGGCGCTGCAACTGGGTGCCGTGCAGATGCTGGCGCCCTCGCTGGCAAAATTCGGCCCACTCGGCGTCAAGGAATTCGAGGCGTTCGATCTGCCGTATATCTTCGATAACACCGCCGAGCTTCACAAGATTACGCAAGGTCCGGTCGGCGCTTCACTGCTGGCCAAGCTGGAGCCCAAGGGCATCAAGGGGCTGGCGTTCTGGGACAACGGTTTCAAGTCTTTCTCTGCCAACAAGCCTCTGAAGTCGCCGGCGGATTTCAAGGGACTCAAGATGAGAATTCAGTCATCCAAGGTACTGGAATCGCAGATGCGCGCTTTGGGAGCCTTGCCGCAGGTGATGGCCTTCTCCGAGGTCTACCAGGCATTGCAGACCGGCGTGGTCGACGGAACCGAGAACCCCCACTCGAATCTCTACACGCAAAAGATGCATGAAGTACAAAAGCACATGACCTTGACCGAGCATGGCTACCTGGGCTACGCAGTGATCACCAACAAGAAGTTCTGGGATGGCCTGCCGGGTGACGTTCGCGGTCAGTTGGAGCAAGCGATGAAGGAGGCAACGGTATTTGCCAACGGTATTGCCAAGTCGGAGAACGATGGCGCGCTCGACAAGATCAAGGCTTCGGGGAAAACTGAGGTTTATACGCCGACCGCCGCTGAGCGTACCGCGATCAAGAAGGCATTGGTGAAGACTCACACGGATATGGAGTCCCGCATCGGCAAGGAGACCATCCAGTCGATCTACAAAGAGACCGGCTTCGATCCGAGCAAGCTGTAAGTCTTTCCGCAACATCCCGCCGGCGCGAGATCGCGTCGGCGGGGCGCCATGTCGCACGATATTCTGGTGATCAGCGGGCAGACAGCTAAAAGGGGGAGTTCCGTTCATGAAATATCTTGATCACCTCGAGGAATGGTTGATCACCTTCCTCATGGGTGCCGCGACACTGATCATTTTTGTCGCGGTAGTCCACCGCTACGCGGCAGGAATGAGCATTCCCGGTTTGCAGGATTGGCTGCTGTCCCTGGATATGGGCTGGGCGCAGGAACTGACCATCATCATGTTCGTCTGGATGGCAAAATTCGGTGCCGCCTACGGCGTGCGCACCGGCATTCACGTCGGTGTCGATGTGCTGATCAACCGCCTGAACGACAAGATGCGAGGCAAATTCATTGTCTTTGGTCTTCTCGCTGGAGCGACCTTCACTGGGATCGTGGGAACGCTAGGGGCGGCCTTTGTCTGGGACAACGGTGCGCATTATGCGTTTCTAACGCTGGCGGGAATGCCTGTCGGCGATATTCCCCAAGGGCCGACGACACCGGATCTCGAGTGGCCGACCTGGATGGTTTATTCGGCGATTCCGCTCGGCACAAGCCTGATGTGCTTTCGATTCCTGCAAGTGCTGGTCGGTTTTCTCAAGACCGGTGAACTGCCGCACCACGACCACGGTCATGTTGATGGCCTTGAGGATGCTGCACCCCCGGTGGATGTCGACGTGCTTTCGATGGACGACAACTTGCACATGCACGATCTCAAGCACACGATGATCGGCAACAACCGCCGCCAGCAGGACACTCCGGTCGATCCGGACCGCCGCAAGATAGATCTTGGAGGCGAGCCGAAATGAATGCCACCATAATTTTCCTGCTGTTGTTGGCCCTGATGCTGACGGGCATGCCGATTTCGATTTCGCTCGGCCTTACCGTCCTTAGCTTTCTTTTCCTGTTTACGCATGTACCGCTGGAGTCCGTGGCGCTGAAGCTGTTTACCGGGATCGAGAAGTTCGAGATCATGGCTATCCCGTTCTTCATCCTCGCCGGCAACTTTTTGACTCATGGGGGCGTGGCGAAACGAATGATCCGGTTCGCCTCGTCAATGGTTGGCCACTGGTATGGCGGTCTGGGCCTGTCCGGTGTAGTTGCCTGTGCCTTGTTTGCGGCGATTTCCGGTTCTTCGCCGGCGACGGTCGTGGCGATCGGCTCGATCCTTCTGCCGGCCATGGTGCGAGCCGGATTCCCGAGCAAGTTCGGGGCCGGCGTGATTACCACTTCGGGCGCGTTGGGTATCCTGATTCCGCCATCGATCGTGATGGTGATGTACTCGGTCGCGACCAATACCTCGGTCGGTGCCTTGTTCATGGCGGGGGTGGTACCCGGTCTTGGCTTGGCCCTGGTTCTGGGCGGAGTGACCTATTATCGAGCGAGAAAGTTCGACTATCCGCGCCTGCCCAAGGCCAGTTTTGTAGAGCGCTTCAAAGCCTTTCGCGAGTCGGCCTGGGGATTGCTGCTGATTGTGATCGTCATGGGCGGGATATACAGCGGCATGTTCACCCCGACCGAAGCGGCAGCCATGAGCGCGGTGTATGCCTTCATCGTGGCAGTTTTTGTATACAAGGATTTGGGCATCAAGGACGTGCCGCGTGTGCTGCTCAATTCGGCGAACATGTCGGCGATGCTGCTCTACATCATCACCAATGCGGTACTGTTCTCCTTCATCATGACCAACGAGAACATCCCTCAGGCACTCGCTGACTGGATGCTCGGCCACGGTCTGGGCATGATCACCTTCCTGCTGGCCTGCAACATCATCCTGCTGCTGGCTGGCAACTTCATGGAACCTTCCTCGATCGTGCTGATCTTCGCGCCGATCCTGTTCCCTGTGGCGATCAAGCTGGGAATCGATCCGGTGCACTTCGGCATCATCATGGTGGTGAATATGGAAGTCGGGATGTGTCATCCGCCGGTAGGCCTTAACCTTTACGTGGCATCGGGAATTACCAAAATGGGGATTACGGAACTGACGGTCGCGGTCTGGCCATGGCTGCTTGCCATGCTTTGCTACCTTGGGGTGGTGACCTATTGGCCGGGGCTGTCGATCTGGTTCCCGAAGTATCTGGGAATGATGTAGCGATTTCCTGAGTCAACGACAAGGGCCCGGCATTCCCGGGCCCTTGTTTTTTAGTTGCGGCATAACGCCTGCTTTCGCAGGCATTAGCCTGCACTGAAACTCCGCTCTGCTTCGTTTTGTGGTGCCGGGGCCGGTGCCAGCCGGGTTTCAGGCAAGAAACTGAGTTAAAATATCAAGTTAGCTTTTTATGTCCGCAGCACCGCGCTGCGGACGGTATCCCTTGGTGGGATGTCTGTAAGAAACTGTAGTTCAACCTGTTCTGGAGAATGTAATGGCTGTCGAACGCACCCTGTCGATCATCAAACCCGATGCAGTTGCAAAGAATGTGATCGGCAAGATCTATTCCCGCTTCGAGACCAACGGTCTCAAGATTGTTGCTGCGCGCATGATTCACCTCTCGCGTCAGGAGGCAGAAGGTTTCTACGCGGTGCACAAGGAGCGTCCCTTCTTCAAGGACCTGGTCGAGTTCATGATTTCCGGTCCGGTCATGGTCCAGGTGTTGCAGGGCGAGGGCGCCGTTGCCAAGAATCGCGACCTGATGGGTGCCACCGATCCGAAAAAGGCCGCGGCAGGAACCATCCGCGCCGATTTCGCCGACAGCATCGATGCCAATGCCGTGCATGGCTCCGACGCCGCGGAAACCGCCGCGGTCGAAATTGCCTATTTCTTTCCGGCGCTGAACGTCTACGCGCGTTAAGTTGCGATGACCGTCAACCTCCTCGATTTCGATGCAGAAGGCCTGACAGCCTGGTTTGCAGAGCAGGGCGAGAAGCCCTTCCGCGCGCGCCAGGTGCTGCGCTGGATACATCATTTCGGGGAGAGCGACTTCAATGCGATGACCGACATCGCCAAGTCCCTGCGCGAGAAGTTGGTCGCGACAGCCACCGTATCGCCACCGCCGACTATCAGCGACAAGCTGTCGGATGACGGCACGCGCAAATTCCTGTTCGATGTCGGCAACCGCAACGCGGTGGAGACTGTTTTCATCCCCGAGGATGACCGCGGCACGCTGTGTATTTCTTCCCAGGCAGGCTGTGCGCTTGAATGCGCATTTTGTTCCACCGGCCGCCAGGGCTTCAACCGAAACCTGAGCACGTCCGAGATCATCGGTCAGCTCTGGCAGGCGAACCGTGCGCTGGGCCATGCACCGGCGAGCGGCAACAGCGGCGAACGGATCATCAGCAATGTCGTGCTGATGGGCATGGGCGAGCCGCTGGCGAACTTTGACAATCTGGTTCCGGCACTGCGCCTGATGCTGGATGACAACGCTTACGGCTTGTCGCGGCGGCGCGTTACGGTATCGACCTCGGGCATTGTGCCGGCCATGGATCGGCTTGCCGAGGCCTGTCCGGTGGCTCTGGCGGTTTCCCTGCATGCCCCGACCGATGGCCTGCGCGACAAGCTGGTGCCGATCAACCGCAAATATCCGCTGGCCGAACTCATGGCCGCCTGCCAGCGTTATCTGGTCCATGCGCCGCGCGATTTCATCACCTTCGAGTATGTCATGCTCGATGGAGTCAATGACAGCGATGCCGATGCGCATGCGCTGCTGCATCTGGTGCGTGATGTGCCCTGTAAGTTCAACCTGATTCCTTTCAATCCTTTCCCCGCGTCGGGATTCCAGCGCTCGCCGTCCGAGCGGGTCCGGCGCTTTGCCTCGATCCTGATCAACGGCGGAATCGTCACGACGACGCGCAAGACGCGCGGCGACGACATAGATGCGGCGTGCGGACAGCTGGCAGGCAAGGTTCAGGATAGGTCTAAACGCACATTGCGTACTGCGGATGCAGTGCGCGCCACGGATTCAGTCACCCGAGTTACTGCCGGAGTCGAACTGCACTCATGAACAAGACGATAGTCGCGATTTGGATGACATTGCTGCTGGCTGGCTGTACGGCAATCGGCGGTTCGGGGCAGGGCGCCCAGCAAGCGGTTTCGGCGAAGCCGGCGGAAAGCGAGCAGCAGCAGCGGGCGAAGGTGCATACTGAACTCGGGTCGCTCTACGCGCTCGATGGCCGTTCGGCGATTGCACTCGAGGAGGCGCGCATCGCGCTCTCGGCTGATCCGAACTACGCGCCGGCATACAACCTGCTGGCCATTACCCACATGGCCTTGAACGAAACGCGTCTGGCAGATGACAATTTTCAAAAGGCGCTGAGCTTGGCCCCGGGGGATCCCGAAATCAACAACAATTACGGCTGGTTCCTCTGCCAGAGCGGACGCGAACAGAGTTCGATAGCCTATTTCATGGCGGCGGCGAAGAATCCGTTGTATACGACGCCGACCAAGCCGTACACCAATGCCGGCATTTGTTCCGTACGCCTGAAGAACGACAAGGCCGCCGAAGAATATCTGTTGACCGCCTTGCGCCTGTCTCCGACCAACACCCAGGCGCTGTTCTGGCTGGCCGATATTGCCTACCGCCAGGGGCGCCATAGCGAAGCGCGGCAGTGGACCACCGATATCGAAAAAATGTTGGAGCCGACCGCCGAAGTGCTCTGGCTGGCTTTGCGCATCGAGCGCAAATTGGGCAACCGTGAGGCCGAGGCCCGCTATGTGTCGCAGCTGCGGCGCCGGTTTCCCGGTTCTCCGGAACAGCGCCTGCTGATGCAGGGGCAATATGACTGAAGTGCGGGTGACCGATAGCCTCGACACCGAATCCATCGAACCTGCTCCGGCAGAGGTGGCCGAGGCGGCTGCGCCGGTCGAGTCGAACACGCCGGGATCCGTGCTGCGACGGACGCGGGAGGCGCGCGGACAGTCGATTTCCGATGTGGTGCAAGTGATCCGCTTCAGCGCTCGCCAGATCGAGGCCTTGGAGCGGGATGACTATGCCAGCTTGCCGGGCTCCACGGCCGTGCGCGGGCTGGTTCGCAACTATGCCAAGTTTCTCAAGCTCGATGCCGCGCCCCTGCTGGCCCAGCTTGAACCTGCCGTGCCGGTTCCCGAGGCAGATGTGCGGCCGCCCACCAACATGGGTGAAGCCGAGCAGCCGGGCATTGTCGAGCGGGTTCCGCTGAAGATGATTGCCGCTGCAGCCGCCGTTCTGCTGCTGGCGCTGGCGGGCTACTGGTACTCCTCCGCCTTGCCTGGCGACGCCAGCTTGACGAACCGCTTGCGCGACGCGGCGGAAAGGCCCGAGGTGGTTGCACCCAGCCCGGTCGTTGCTCCGGCGGTCGGGCCTGCGCCGTCGCCGGTCGCCGAGAACGAGCCGGCCAATGGCGGCGCCGCATCCAGCCCGCCGCTGTCGGGAGGACTGCGTATCGAGTTCGATGATCGTTCATGGATCGAGATCCGCGACGCGACGCAAAAGGTCGTTTTCGTCGGCGAGTATCCGGCAGGCACCCGACAGAATGTGGAAGGGAAGGCGCCCTTCCAGGTATGGATCGGCAGAGCGTCCGCTGTCCGCGTGTTCATGGGCGAGCGCAGCGTCGATCTCAAACCCTACACCCGCGAAGAAGTCGCCCGGTTCAACCTGGAATGAGCGTCATGTCCCGAGGGCCGGCAGCGCGGCGCGCAAGTCGTCTTGTCATGGTGGCAAAAGTCGGCGTTGGCGGTACGGCGCCCGCGTCGCCCGTGGTCATCCAGTCGATGACGAATACCGATACCGAGGATGTCTTTACGACCTCGATGCAGGTGGCGCAACTCGCGCGCGCCGGATCGGAACTGGTGCGCATCACGGTCAATACCCGCGAGGCCGCCGCTGCGGTACCGAAGATTCGCGACCGTCTGGCGCAAATGAACGTCGATGTGCCGCTGATCGGCGATTTCCATTTCAATGGCCACAAGCTGCTGACGGAGCACCCGGCCTGCGCCGAGGCGCTGGCCAAGCTGCGCATCAATCCGGGCAACGTCGGCAAGGGCGCACGGCGCGACGAACAGTTCGCGCAGTTGATCGAGATCGCCTGCAAATTCGACAAGCCGATACGCATCGGGGTGAACTGGGGCAGTCTCGATCAGGCCTTGCTGGCCCGCATCATGGACGAAAACGCCAGACGTGCACAGCCCAAAGATGCCACCGAGATCATGCGCGAAGCCATGGTGACATCGGCTCTCGAATCCGCGGCACAGGCCGAGCAGCTCGGACTTGCCGGCGACCGCATCGTGCTTTCGTGCAAGGTCTCCGGGGTCCAGGACCTGATCGCGATTTATCGCGAGCTTGCAGCGCGTTGCGATTACCCGCTGCATCTGGGGTTGACCGAGGCAGGGATGGGCAGCAAGGGCATCGTCGCTTCGACCGCTGCGCTCAGCGTGCTGTTGCAGGAAGGCATCGGCGACACGATACGCGTGTCGCTGACGCCCGAGCCCAACGGCGACCGCACGCGCGAAGTGATCGTCGCCCAGGAAATCCTGCAGACCATGGGCCTGCGCGCCTTCACGCCGCTCGTGGCGGCCTGTCCCGGCTGTGGGCGCACCACCAGCACCGTGTTTCAGGAACTTGCGCAGGACATCCAGAATCATGTGCGCGAGCGCATGCCGGAATGGCGCCTGGCAAGAGTGGGCGTCGAGAACATGACGCTGGCCGTAATGGGCTGCGTGGTGAATGGCCCCGGCGAAAGCAAGCACGCCAGCATCGGCATCTCGCTGCCCGGCACGGGTGAAGCGCCGGTGGCGCCGGTGTATGTCGACGGCGAACGCGTCATTACGCTGCGCGGCGACAACATTGCCGCCGAGTTCCGTCGGATCGTTGACGACTATGTGTCAAGAACCTATCCGGAAAGAGCCAGTCATTGATCGTGACGGGCGCGGAGCCACCGTGCCGCTCGCGATAGAGAAACCATGAGCCAGACACTGCAAGCCATCCGCGGCATGAATGACATTCTGCCGGTCGAAGCCGAACTCTGGGAGCAGTTCGAGGAAGCCGTGCGCGACTGGTTGCGCGCCTATGGCTATCGCCCGATCCGCATGCCGATGGTCGAGCCGACGCCGCTGTTTGCCCGCGCAATCGGC
>Ga0172380_10007524_pt1 | contig 12208 bp, 15 predicted proteins | sample Leawe162metaG_FD_119747 | JGI IMG/M metagenome (GOLD analysis project Ga0172380, IMG submission 119747) | Leachate microbial communities from a municipal landfill in Southern Ontario, Canada - Leachate well 162 metaG | ecosystem: Engineered > Solid waste > Landfill > Unclassified | place...
AACCCTTCCCATTTCTATTTCCTACAATGCCAGGGATTACAAAATCCAAAAAATCGGTTTTCACCATACCTTCCGCACCGGTCGTACTCTTTTTCATGTTTTTTCCGTAGTTGCCGATGGCACTTTTTTTAGATTGGTCTTCAATACCGATAATCTCTTTTGGCGACTGGAGGAAATATCCGATGGATACGCTGATTGATTTGCCTTTCAACCGCAAACCTTCCACTATCATGCATATCGACCTCAACTCCTGCTTTGCCACTATCGAACAACAAGCCAATCCCTTACTTCGCGGTCGCCCTATCGCCGTCGCCGCCTACACTACCCCTAGTGGTTGTATCGTCGCTCCATCCATCGAAGCCAAAAAATTGGGCATTAAAGTCGGTTTTCGGGTCAAAGATGCCAAACTAATTTGTCCAGATATTATCATTCTTCCTCCCGATCCCTGGAAATATAGAAATGTCCATCTTCAGCTCAGAGAACTTATTTCCCAATATACCAACGATTTTGTTCCCAAATCCATCGACGAATTTGTTCTCAATTTCGAGGGTTATCCGTCTTTCCGTCTCGGCCTCCAAAATGTCGCTACGGAAATTAAGCGGAGAATAAAATCTGAGATAGGGGATTGGCTTACCGTCTCCATCGGTCTTGGCCCCAACCGTTTTCTGGCCAAACAGGCATCCAATTTAAAAAAACCCGATGGTTTGGAAGAAATTAATCATAAAAATTTTAAAAAAGTTTATCAAAAATTAACTTTAATGGACCTTCACGGTATCAAAAAGGCCAACACCTCCCGTCTAAACTCTGTCGGCGTTCATACCGTTTTAGACTTTTATCACGCTCCTCTTTCTACTATCAGATCAGCTTTTCACTCCATCAATGCCTATTATTGGCACCTCCGTCTTCGCGGTTGGGAGATCGACGATGTTGAATTCAAAAGACACTCTTTTGGTGCCATGTATTCCATTCCTAAGCGCGTATTCACTCCCGAGGAGTTAAGTCCTATCTTACACAAACTTGTCGACAAGACGGTCTCTAGAATGCGTAATTCTGGCTATTCCGCCCGCGGTATCCATGTTGCCTTGCTTTACAAAAATCGTGCCTTCTGGCATCACGGCAAAACTGTCTCTGAATTTCTTTTTACCCAACCCGATATTTACAAAGTCGCCTACAAAATTATGACTTCCAGTCCTTATTCTTATCCCGTCGCCAATCTGGCCGTCTCCGTTTTTGATCTTCAAAAATTAAATTCCACTCAACTCGATCTTTTCAACACTGTTCTAAAAAAAGTAAATTTAGCCGAAGCCATCGACCATCTCAAGGAAAAATGGGGAGATTATATTATTACTCCGGCCATGATGCTGGGAACAGGGGACGCTGTCCCCGACCGCATCGGCTTCGGCAATATCAAGGATCTGGAAAATTTCATTATTTCAAAGTAGCCAAATTTTCCTATTTATAGTAAAAATAACTAGTGATTAATACTAATTTTGAGAATCTCAAGCCTGGAGATCTGATTAAGCTAGCTAAGATGACAGCTGAGCAGGAAGTTCAACAGTATTTTAGTCCATCTGTCACCATAGAACCCCTTGTAAAAGATGACGACACAATTCATCAAGCCAAAGTAAGCGGAACCCTCGAATCAGGAATGACTGAAGGCGGGCAAAATTTCTCCCTTCTCGCCGAACTTACTTTTGCCGAAATCGGTGGGGGTGATGTTTCATCATGGCAAATCAAAGATATTCAAGTTCAGGGAGTAAATGTGTCTCAAGAAATAGTCGCCCCTGTCTATATTCCTCGCCGGTATATAAAACCAACCGATCCTCAAAAACTAGCAACTTTCAAAAACTTTAATGACGAAATCTTTGCTTTCGCCGTCCCCGCCGAGAAACAAATCTATTTACCCAAATTTTCATCCATGGATCACTTAGCCGCCCTCCTTCATGAAAATGCCCATATTAAATCCCAGCCGTTCTTTAAACCAGACGAATTGGATGAAGCTGATAAATTCTATCGTCTGGTCGAGAAATTGTACGCGCAACCCGATCCTCTCAAAGCCGCTCAAAATATGTATCAGGATGCAGTCACTAAAGGTTATCTCAATGAACTAAAGAGATGGGGTCAAAGTCATTTCCTTTTGGAAAATGTGGCCAATCAAGCAGTAATGGATTTCTTTAAGATAACTTACCCACATATCCAATGGTTCAAAATCGACAATGATTACCATCGATTATCCAAACTTCTCACTGCCAATTCATTGTCTTATATGCATCTCGTAAATAATTTATTAGGTAGAGATACGATTGCCCCCGAACTGATTCAGTACGATTAAACCAATATCAAAGATTTGGAAAATTTTATTTTTTCTGATGATAAAATTAGTTTATGAATCAACCAATTACTGACTCCTATCAACAAATTTTTAAAGACAAAAACAAAATTTTAGCTGTATTTGCCCACCCGGACGATCTCGAACTTTATGCCGGTGGCCTTATTTCACGGCTTACCTCTGACGGAAAAACTGTCAGATCAGTCAAGATAACCAATGGAGACATGGGTTCACGCCAGGAAAATGTTACTTCTCAACAGTTAGGCCAACTCCGACAAACTGAAGACAAAAAATCGATGACGGTGTTAGGTATTCTGCCCGAAAATAATATTTATCTTCAAATTCCTGACGGTCAAATCGAAAACAATCTTGAAATAATTGGATTAATTGCCCAACAAATCCGTCTATTCAAGCCGGATTTAATTATTACCCACAATCCTGAAAATAAAATTATTCGCTTCGATAAAGATGTTAATTGGGTCAATCATCGGGACCATTTTAATACGGCTAATACCACACTGGACGCGGCTTTTCCCTATAGTCGTGATATTTTATTTTTCCCGGAGCAACTGAAAAATTCTAATGCTTCATCCCACTCAGTTTCCGAATTTTTATTGGTTGATTATTACGACCACCCCGACTTGGTTTACATCGATGTCACCTCAAATGTAGACCAAAGAGTTAAAGGTCATGCCTGTCATTCATCCCAATATTCTCTAAAAGACGCACAAGATTCCGCCGATTTCTTCACTGTTCTGTCTCAATATCCGGAAGACAAACGCTTTGAACGCTTCCGATATGTAGTCGCAGATTGATAAAATAAACCATGCCCACCAAATTTCAACAACAGGTCTGGTCGGCCACCAGATCTATCCCCAAAGGCAAAGTCGCCACCTATGGCCAAATTGCCCGTAAAATCGGCAATCCAAAAGCTTCCCGCGCTGTCGGAGTCGCCCTCTCCGTCAATCCCGACGCCCCCCACACCCCCTGTCATCGGGTTGTCGCCGTAGACGGTTCTCTCAACGGTTATTCTGCTCATGGTGGACTATCCACTAAAAGGAAACTACTTGAAGCCGAAGGTGTCAAATTTGTTGGTAATAAAGTCGATCTTTCCCAATCTTTGCTAAAATAGCTTCATGCTAAATCCAACTGATTTTGATTATCATCTTCCCAAAAATCAAATCGCCAATCAACCACTCAATAATCGTGATCAATCCCGCCTTCTCTTTGTCGATCGCTCATCCCAAAAACTTTCCGACCATCATTTTTTTGAAATTGAAAATTACCTTGGCAAAAACGATGTCTTAGTCCTCAATCAAACCAAAGTTTTTCCTGCCCGAATTTTCGGTCAAAAACCTACCGGCGGTCATTTTGAAATTTTACTGGCTCACCAAATTTCTCAAGACACCTGGGAGGCTCTTTCCCGTCCCCGTCTCAAATCCGGTCTCTTGCTAAATTTTTCTTCCTTACTTTCCGCCCAAATCATCGATTCCAACCCTGATACCGGTCTGATCACTCTAAAATTTAACCAATTCGGAACCGAATTTTACCAATCCCTAAATCAATTCGGCCACACCCCGATACCTCCATACATCAAGAATTCTCAATCCGAAAAAATTTTACGCCAAAACTACCAAACAATTTACGCCAAAAATACCGGGTCCAGTGCAGCTCCCACCGCCGGACTTCATTTCACCAAGGAATTATTAAAAAAATTAACCGACAGGGGAGTTCAAATTGAATACATAACTCTTCACGTTGGTCTGGGAACTTTTCAACCACTCAGGTTGGAAAATCTCAAATCCAAAACTTTACACACCGAATCTTATTTTATCGATCCCGATACTATTAATCGGTTAAATAATGCCAAAAAATCGGGCAAAAAAATAACTGCTGTTGGCACTACCACTACTCGTTGCCTGGAAAGTTTTACCATCAATCCGACTGCTACCTCAACTCAACTTTTTATCTATCCCCCGTATAAATTAAATTTTGTTAACAGCCTTATCACCAATTTTCATTTACCTCAATCCAGTCTTTTAATGTTAGTCTCTGCTTTTTGTACTTACCCCAACACTTCTCAAAAATTTTCAATTTTCTCCGATTCACTCATTGGCCAAGCTTATCTCCATGCCGTATCATCTGACTATCGCTTTTTTTCTTTTGGCGACGCCATGTGGATAATTTAACCTAGTTATTGTTATAATTTTGCATGATCTATCTTATTGGTGGTGCTCCCCGTGTGGGCAAATCTATTTTATCCAAAAAATTATTACTGGAAATGCATATTCCGTATGTTTCCGCCGATATTTTGATTCATATGATCAAAAAAGCCGCACCTCAAACCGGGGTTACCGACAAAATTGATTTTAAACAAAAATCAAAGATGTTTTATCCGTTTCTAGAGCAGTTTGTTAAATTAGCCCGCTATGATTCTAATAATTACACCATAGAAGGCGATGCCTTTTTACCCCAAGAATTGGAACTGCTTCGCCAAAAATTTGAGTTTAAGGCAGTCTTTCTCTGGACTTCAAAAATAACACTTAAAGAAATAACCGATAATATCGGTGATAACGATTGGATATTAAGTAAAACAAAAGAAGAACAACAAAAAATTCCTGACTACATAATTGAAAAAAGTAAAATAATAAAAGATGAATGTCAAAAGTTCAATTACCCCAATTTTGACATGTCTTTGGGTTTTGATTCTCAACTCCAGAAAGCCTATCACACCTTGTTAGACCAACATTAAGCTATACTTAAACCGTGCCTAGATTAAAGTTAAAAATTCTTTTCTTACTCACTTTTATTTCCTTGCTATTTACCTTTATATTTTACAATTCCCATTTATATAACTCCCGACATCCTTTTTTACCCCCATCCCCCAAAATTTCTCCCCTCAATTTAACTCCCGTCACTTTTAATTCAAAAACCTACCATCAATATCTTTCACCCGACAAGCAATTTAGTTTTTATTATCCACAAAATTGGCAAATCAAAACCGCAGACAATTTCAAAGATTCTTCCCAACTTTCACAAATTTTAGTCACCGATGCCAATCCTAAACAATTGCCTATCCATTGGAATATTGGTGTTTGGCAATTTACTACCACTGATGATCAAATAGCCGAAAATCTCTACCCCGGCTTGATCACTCTCCAACAAAGCAACATTTATTTATCCAATCATCAGGGCAAAGAAATCATCTTACATAGTCCCTCACCTCAATCAGACGACCAAATCATTTATCGGCTTTTTATTTTTCGCTTAAATCAAAACACTATTTCCATCACTGGAAAATATTGCCACCAAACCAACGATGACCAATGTAATCAGTTTTTATCCGGCTTTAATTTTCTTTAAATTTACACTCTGAGTATTTCTTGATATTGTTTATCTATGACGGTTTTGATTAATTTGATAATACTTTTAGTGGGAACCTATCTTCTTGGTGAAATTACCAAAAAAATTATTTCCAAACTTGAACACTACACCCGTCTGACCCATCTTACTCAATTCGCTGCTACTGCCTTTATTATTGCTCTGGCTACCAGTCTTCCTGAACTAATGGTATCTATTTCCTCCTCCCTTAACGGTCTTTCCCAACTGGCATACGGTAATGCCATTGGTTCAAATATTGCCAATATATCCATTATAATTGGTATTACAGCTGTTTTTGCTAAAGTTCTTCCCTTTCATCACAATTCCGACCCCAAAAAACTTTTCAGTCCCTTATTCTTAAGTTTTATCCCTATTATCATGGCGCTGGACGGGAAAGTTAGCCGTTTAGATGGCATTATTTTGGTTGCGATTTATCTTTACTATCTCAAAAATATATTCAGCCGCCCTCAACCAACTTCACCCAAACTTTTTCGTCCTCGCCCAAAACTAATTTCTCGTAAATCCTTTCCTACCTTAATTAGCCTGTTCTTTTGGATATTAATTTTAATTCTTGTCTCGCAGTTGGTTATCATCAAAGCCCAATTCCTTGCCCTATATTTCGGATTTTCAATCACCTTCATCGGCTTCTTTATTATTGCTGTTGGCACCTCACTTCCCGAACTTATTTTCAGTCTAAAAGCCATCAAAAAACATCATCCGGGTATGGTCACCGCCAGCATTATCGGTTCCTGTGTTACCAATGCAACCCTGATTGTTGGAATATCTGCCATTATTCAGCCAATAATTTTCACCGGCCAACTTGGTATTATTTATCTCTCCGGTCTTGAGTATTTCTTTATCCTTAGCCTTTTTATTCTTTTTATTAGTACCAAAAAACGTCTCGAATCCTGGGAGGGGATTATTCTCATTCTGATTTTTGTCTACTATTCAAATCTAGAACTTTTAATCAAATGATTCTTACCCAATTGACCTCCAAATCAAAATAAACTATCCTTATATTTCCCATTTATTAGTTCTACTTTAATGTTTACTGAAATAATTTTTGACATTGAAACCAAAAAGCTATTTGAAGAAATCGAAGGCAATAATCCCTCCGATCTAGGTATTTCTATTGTTTCTCTTTACAAACGTCAAATCGACGATAATTTTAATGAAATCGGCGGACAGATAAATAGTTTTTGGGAAGATGAATTTCCCCAAATGTGGCCATTATTTACCAATGTTGATCGGGTTATTGGTTTTAATTCTCTTCATTTCGACGTTCCGGCTATGCATCCTTTTTGTCCAACCTATGATTTTAAAAAATTAAATCATTTTGACATTATGGACTTTGTCAAACAATCTCTTGGTTTTCGTCTGTCTCTTGACGCTATTGCCAAAGAAACTCTCGGTCAATCAAAAACTGATATTGGAACCAATGCTGTGCTTTATTGGAATCAACACACTCCTCAAAGCCTCAAAAAACTTAAAAACTATTGTGAAGCCGATGTCATAATTACCAAAAAAGTTTATGATTTTGGTCTCAAAAATAAGATTTTAAAATACAAAGACAAGTGGAATACTCCACGAACTTTTGAAGTTGATTTTTCTTATCCTAAAAATTTATCATCCAAGATTTCCGATCAAATCAGCCTTTTTTAAACAGTATTTCCATTTCGTTTCATATGTTCGATCTCCAAAGTCAATTGTTCATCAAATATTTTTAACACTTTGTTTTCACCCGCCTTAACTCTTGTTCCTCTTCCGGGTTTGCCCGGATCACTAACTATCACATCACCGTATTTGTCTTCTTCGTGCCTTACCCACATTACACAATCTTCCTTTGGATCCATCAGTATTTTTATTCTTCTTCCTTCTTCATGACTTACCCAAGTCTCACCGCTTTCCCAATCATAAGGGTTTTCCTTTTCAGTCGGATAATACTTTACCCTACATTCGGTCACAAAGTAATTATACCAAACTAATATAAAAATTATAATAGATAAAACTCTTCGAATTTCACCCAATTTTCTTCTTTTTCTTTTTTGTACAAAAATATTCTATCCACCTTCAAATTTAATCTCAAACCCATCATTTCAATTTCATTTTTTATCTTATCTACTTTATCCAAATCAACCCTTTGGGCCAGTGTGAGATGTGGTACAAATTCCCCAATTTGCTCAATTTCCTTAAAATTATTTATCAAGCTATTTTGCAGTTTTTTTATTATTTCAGCCATTTCCGGATAAATAAATACAGTCCCGTATTTAGGTTGAATAAATCTTCCCACTTTTTCAAATTTAATTTCAAATCCGTTTTCTTTGCTGGCCCAATTTTTTAATCTTTCAATCAATTCTTTTTCATCAAAAAACTCAAATGGGGGAGTCAGGCTTATATGCGCCGGACTGCTCAAATTCCCCTTAGCATTAAACTGCCTTTTAACCAAAGAAAATAACCTATCATCTTTTTCTTCCAGTCCTACCCCCACAAAATATTGCTTTCTCATTACCTGAATTATAACTAAAAATTTATCCTGTTTGACTGCTCTCTTTTAGTATCTTCCTTCATCTGTTAACATCAGTTTATGCCTAAAGATAAATATACTGCCGTTTGGGTCTCTCACTCATCTATTAGTACATTTCTAAAATGTCCTCGGGCCTACTATCTTCAAAATGTTTACAAAGACCCTACCACCGGTCACAAAATAAAAATTATTTCTCCCCCCTTAGCCCTAGGGCAAGCAGTTCACGAAGTTTTGGAATCTCTCTCAGTTTTACCCACTGTTTCCCGTTTCAAGCAACCTCTTTTGGAAAAATTTGAAAAATCTTGGAAAAAAGTTTCCGGTAAAAACGGCGGATTTCTCGATTCCCAAAATGAAACAATTTATAAAAATCGGGGAATTGAGATGATCCAACGTGTCATCAAAAATCCCGGTCCTCTCAAAAACCTTTCTGTCAAAATGTCCCAGGATTTACCGTATTATTGGCTTTCAGAAGATGATAACATCATTCTTTGTGGCAAAGTTGATTGGCTGGAATACTTATCCGATACCGACAGTGTCCATATTATCGACTTCAAAACTTCCAAACATGATGAAAGTGGTGAGAGCCTTCAATTACCCATCTATCATTTACTAGTTCACAATTGTCAAAAAAGAAAAGTTTCAAAAGCTAGTTATTGGTATCTGGATAGAAGCGATGATCTTCAGTCCAAAGATTTACCTGACTTAAAAAATTCACATCAACAAGTTCTTAAAGTTGCCAAACAAATCAAACTAGCCCGTTCGCTTGAAAGATTTAAATGTCCCCAAGATGGCTGTCGTGATTGTCTGCCTTTTGAGAGAATTCTACACGGTGAAGGAGAGTTTGTCGGATTGGACGATTTCAAAGCCGACACCTATATTCTCCCAAAAAAAGACACTGATCAAATTCCAGATAGCACTATTTTATAAAAATGGACCAAACAATCCGCATTAACAAATATCTTGCTTCTCTTGGTTTAGCTTCTCGACGTCAAGTCGATAGATTTCTAAGCCAAGGTCGGATTACCATTAACGGTAAAATAGCCCAATTAGGCGATAAAATCGATCCTCAAGAAGTTGCTATAAAATTTGATGACAGTAAAATAGAGCCTAAAATTCAACAAAAAATATATATCGCTCTCAACAAACCCCTTATGGTTCTCTCTACTACCAAAGATAGTCAAGGTAGAACCACTGTTTTGGATTTGGTTAAACTCCCAACCCGACTATACCCAATTGGCCGACTCGACTACAATACCACCGGATTAATTCTTCTCACCAACGATGGCGATCTTACCCTCAAATTAACTCACCCTCGATATAAATTAGCCAAAACTTATTTAGCCAAAATTAGGGGAAAAATCACCAAATCACAAATCCACCGACTCAAAACCGGAGTTCAACTCGATGAAGGTATCACCCTTCCATCTGAAGTCAAAATTATTTCTCAGGATCAATATACTACTATTCTGGAGATAATTCTAAAACAAGGTATAAATCGTCAAATAAGAAGAATGTGTCAGGTATTAGATCTAAGTCTCATCTCCTTAAAACGCCTCGCCATCGGCCAAATCATACTTGGGACCCTTCCCATCGGCCAATGGCGCTATCTAACTCCAATTGAAATCAAACAGATTAAAAGTGAAAAAACTTAGACCTCGGTTTCTTTTTTAAGTTCTTCAATATCATTAATTACAAAGTGACTACCTTTAGTTTGAATTATTCCTTTATCTTTTAATTTTAATATCTGTAAACTGGTAGTCTCTCTGGCAATCCCGGTCAGAGAAGCCAGTACCCTGTGTGTCGTGGCAAAGTTTATCGTGACTTTATCTCCTTTTTTAGTCCCATAATTGTTGGCCAAAGACACCAAAATAGAAGCTACTTTAGAATATGCCGTACCTTGAACCAAATATTGGCTATTAACTAAGTTATTTCTAAAAGTATCCAGCACATCCACCAATAATTCAAACATCAATCCTGGTTCTTTATTGATAAATTCGATCAATTCTTCTCTGGGCGCTTCATACAATTCAACCGGAGTTATCGACTCCATAAAGTAGTTGTTTTCCGATGAGGAAACTAAGTTTATTAAAGACAGATAAAACACTGAATTAAAAAAATTTAAGGTAAATTCCTCCCCATCCTTAGATGTTGTGTATAACCGAATGTAACCTGACTTTATGTAAGAAATTTTTTCAACTTTTGTCCCCGGTTCATTAATTAATTGTCTCTTTTTATATTTTATTGGTTGGTATTGGCCAAAAAAGACATCTAATTTATTTTTTATTTGTTGATTCATAGATTCAAATTAAACTAGGTTTAACAAAAAACCCGTCATTGATATCATGGGAATAATTCATTTTATCATTTTTAAATACAAAATACACTTTTCCTATTTATTACAGATAACTAATTTATCAAATTGCAAACAAAACATTGATATTTAACCGTAACCATTTAATAATCTATCAATGCTTACGGTTTTATTACTTTTCTTTGGCCTAGTTTTCCGTCTTATATCGATTAATCAATCAATATGGTTAGATGAAGCTATTTCTGCCAATGTTGCCGTCAAACTAAACTATTTTCAAATTATAACCGGCTTTTCTCCTTTCGATTTTCACCCACCCTTATTTTACTTGACACTCAAATTTTGGTCACAATTTTTTGGCCCTTCCGTTTTATCGCTGAGATTATTATCAATTTTGTTTAGCCTAGCTACCGCCTATATGGTTTTTTTTATTTGCCAAAAATTTTATTCCAAAGCCGCTTATTGGGCTACCGCTTTTTTTATATTTAATCCTCTAATAATCTACTATTCTCAGGAAATAAGGATGTATTCTATGGTCACTTTTTTTCTAGCCACCTCATTTTATCTGATGTTAATTATTGCACATCAAAAATACTCAACCATACATCTCTTATTATTTAATCTTTTTACCTTTTTAAGCTTCTTAACATTTTATGGTTCAATATTTTTCCTATTCGCCATTTATATCTATTTATTTTGTCATACCAAAAAGTCACTTTTTCTAAAAACTCTTCCAGGTATCTTATTATCAATTCTTATCCTTTCACCTCTACTTCTTTCCCAGTTTAAAAATTCTCGGACTATGCTTCAACTGGTTCCACATTGGGATTTGGTTCTTGGAAAGGTGACAATAAAAAATTTACTCTTAATACCAGTAAAATTTGCTTTCGGACATATTAGTTTTTTACCCAAATATTTATATTATGTAATTTCATCAATCTGGACTATTTTCATTTTTACTTCTTATATTTTTGCCGTCAAACGTCATCAAAAATTACTTTACTTTTTTATTTTTCCCCTGATTATTGCCACTTTATTTTCTCTGTCTTCACCCATGCTTCAATATTTTCGTTTTATTTACCTGATTCCCATTTTGACTATATCTTTAGCCTTGATTAATTCAAAATTTATTAAATCAGTTATTCTTTTGGGTTTTACATTTTTTTCCTTACTCTATCTTATAAATCCAACATTTCATCGTGAAGATTGGCAATCCCTTTCCGTTAATCTTCCATCTCAAACATCGGTTTGGATGATTCCCAGTTTCGCCGACGCACTAAAATATTACCGGCCCGATGTCACAATCAACGACATCTCCACTACCTCTCTAAGCTCTCCAGACCAACTTTATGTCATACCTTATGGTGAAACTATCCACGGCATTAACCATCAAAAAATACTAGAAGCTAATGGTTACCATTATCAATATGGTCGTGACTACAGACAACTAAGTCTTCAGTATTGGGAAAGGTAGCAAATTTCGTTTTACAGTCTCAACCAATTCATCCATATCAAACGGTTTTGCTAAATAATCATCAGCCTTGCATTTTTTTGAAATTTTTTCAGTTCTATTTGAAGCTGACAAAAGCACCACCGGAATCATTTTTAAATTATCGTTTTCCTTTATCTTTCGGCAAAGTTCCTCACCACTAACTTGAGGCATCCA
>Ga0172380_10007525_pt1 | contig 12208 bp, 10 predicted proteins | sample Leawe162metaG_FD_119747 | JGI IMG/M metagenome (GOLD analysis project Ga0172380, IMG submission 119747) | Leachate microbial communities from a municipal landfill in Southern Ontario, Canada - Leachate well 162 metaG | ecosystem: Engineered > Solid waste > Landfill > Unclassified | place...
AGGGAACGGTTCAAGAGAGGAAACGCACTGCGTGATCCCAACGCCCTCTTTATCTCAATTCATAACTCCGGCTGCAATAAAACTAGGGGATACAGGTTCAAGCCGAGCGGTGTATGCGAAATGCTGCGAGGCTATTCGAACAAAGCAGGTCTTGAGCGTCCGATGAATGCCCACTCAATGAGACATTACATGGGAAGAAGCATCATAGAAAAGGGCGGATCAAACTCCGATGTGACGAATATTCTTGGCCACTCATGTATTGAGAGCTCAATGGTCTACACCATGATGTATGGAAAACAGGCCGAACAAAGATACCGAAAATTTAGGGGGAAATAGGATTGTGAAATAAAAGGCGCTTGCTATAATTAGAGCGTGAAGAACAAGGCAGCCCAAGAGCTCGGAAAGAAAGGCGGTCAGAAGACCAAGAAGAAGTATGGCAAGAAATACTTCCAGGAAATTGGTCGGAAAGCCGCAAAAGTAAGGTGGGGAAAACATAAGCCCGCCGTTGCTTGATATGTAATAAGCGCTTGGTATAATCCTTGGCAGGAATGAAGCTTGAAAATCACATATAAGGCTTGCTCGCCTATTAAGGCCGTAAAAGGGCATTTGTGGGCTTAATAGACGAGCAAATCAGAGAATCCTCAATATTTAAGGGCTATTTTGACAAATAGCCCACTAAAAGGAGAAGATGGAGGTGTTATAGAGTTTAAGATTTAGGTAAAAGAAAGGCCCCGCGACCTCAAGTCGCGGGGCCTTTTTCGAGGTGCATAACTTCCTTGGGATGCTCTTGACTAGTTGATATAATAATAGGGTAAAGGTATTCATTATCAACGTTATCTTATTTTGCATAATCATATGAAGATTCTTCACAAAGTCGCCTCCGTATTGGTCTGGATTGGTGCCCTTAACTGGGGACTCGTAGGCCTGAGCGGATTCTTCCAGTCTAATTGGAACGTCGTCGATCTCATTCTCGTCAAATTCCCTCGCGTCGAGCTGTCTCTGTATGTCATCATCGGCGTCGCCGCTCTCTATGTCGCCGTCACGCATCGCGACAGCTGTAAGGAGTGCCAGGCCCCTGCCTCTGACGAGCCTGAGGTCCTCTAGGCCCGAGAATCACCCACATCAACGCAAACGCCTCACTCAGTTGAGGCGTTTGCCATTTAGACGTATGATAGGGAATGCAGTAGGTTAACGTAATACCACACAAACATCATGGACAAACCACATACGACGCCCAAGGACTTCTTCCTCTCGATCGGTGCCATCATCGCCCTCTACGTGAGCGCGGGAAGCCTTCTGGCACTTCTCTTCGGCATCATCAATGCAACCTTCCCTGATGCCCTCAATTCCTACTACAACTTCTATACCGGCGGAATGAGGTTCGCCATCGCCTCCCTCATCATCGTCTTCCCTATATTCGTCGGCCTTTCCGTCCTCATCAGGAAGGACATCGTGGCCAATCCGGCCAAGCGAGACCTCTTCATTCGCAAGTGGCTCGTCTATTTCACCCTCTTCGTGACGGGTCTCGTCGTAGTCGGTGACTTCATCGCCGTTCTGAACGTGTTCCTCAGCGGAGAGCTCACTACTCGATTCATCGCCAAGGTCATCGCCATCCTCGTCGTGTCGGGAGCTGTCTTCGGTTACTACCTCTATGACATAAAGCGATCGGCAACCGATAACAAGGGTGCCTCCCGCGCCATCATCGCCTCTGCCTTCGCTCTCGTCCTCGGGTCCCTCGTCTGGGGCTTCTCCGTCATGGGATCGCCTGCGACCGCCCGAAACATCCGCTTCGACGCAGACCGACAGAGCGACCTCCAGAGCATTCAGTGGCAGATCGTGAACGTCTGGCAGCAGAAGGGCATGATCCCGGCACAGCTCTCCGAGCTCAACGACTCGCTCTCGTACTTCAGCATACCGACCGATCCCGAGACCAATGAGTCGTACGTATACGAGAAGACCGGGGCCAAGACCTTCAAGCTCTGCGCGACCTTCGCCCGAAGCACCACCGACGGCGATGCGAATGCCTCGACGGTCATCCGCGAGTACGGCATGGATGACGCGAACTGGAAGCACTCAGCCGGCCTTCACTGCTTCGACAGGAGCATAGACGCCGATCTCTACCCGGTCACCTCGGCAACCAAGCGATTCTAATGACTCATGAAGCAGTACGATCATAGGGACATAGAGGGGAAGTGGCAGAGCGCGTGGCAGGAGACATCGGTATACAAGACCGAGGCTCATTCCTCACGCCCAAAATTCTATGTTCTCGACATGTTCCCGTACCCCTCCGGCGAGGGTCTCCATGTCGGCCATCCAAAAGGCTATATCGCGACTGACATCATCTCGCGCATGAAGCGCATGCAGGGAATGAACGTGCTTCATCCGATGGGCTTTGACGCCTTTGGCCTTCCTGCCGAGAACTACGCCATCAAGACCAAGACCAATCCCGGTGTTGCCGTGGCCAAGAACGTTGCCCGCTACAAGAAGCAGCTCGAGATACTCGGCTTTGACTATGACTGGTCGCGCGAGGTGAACACCACCGATCCCGGCTTCTACAAGTGGACGCAGTGGGCGTTCCTCAAGATGTACGAGAAGGGCCTGGCCTACGAGTCCTTCGAGCCGATAAACTGGTGTCCATCATGCAAGACGGGCCTCGCTAACGAGGATGTTGAGGACGGAAAATGCGAGCGATGCGGAACCCCCGTCGAGAAGAAGGCCATGAGGCAGTGGGTGATTCGCATCACCGACTATGCAGAGCGCCTGCTCGCCGATCTCGATGCGCTTGATTGGCCCGAGCACATAAAGGAGTCCCAGAGGAATTGGATAGGGAGGTCAGAGGGCGCGGAATTGGATTTCGCTGTCAAAGGGCGAGGCGAGAAAATCAGGGTCTTCACCACCCGACCCGACACGCTGTTCGGTGTCACCTATGTCGTCGTGGCCCCAGAACACGCATTCGTCACCGAACTGCTCAAGAGCTCTGATTTCATCGAGAATCGCGACGAGGTTATCGCCTATGTCGCCCATGCCCGCATGATGACCGAGATCGAGCGCACGGATGCCAAGAAGGATAAGACGGGCGTTCAGCTCAAAGGCGTCTTTGTCATCAATCCAGCCAATGGGGAGGAGGTTCCCGTGTTCGTGGCTGATTATGTCCTTGCCGATTACGGCACGGGCGCGGTCATGGCCGTTCCGGCGCATGACGAGAGGGATGCGCAGTTCGCCGAGAAATATTCTCTCCCAAGCAGGGTCGTCGTGAGCGATGACGGCATTCTCGTGGAGTCAGGTCAGTTCACCGGCGTGATATCGTCTGATGCCAAGAGGAAGATAACTGATTTCGTCAAAGGAAAGTGGGTGATCAAATATAGGCTCAAGGAATGGGTCTTCTCCCGCCAGCGATATTGGGGTGAGCCGTTTCCCATCATGCATGACGGCGACAGGATTGTTCCCGTCGCGGAATCCTCTCTTCCCGTTGAGTTGCCTAAGGTTGAGTCATATGAGCCCACAGGGACCGGCGAGTCGCCTCTCGCCGATGTGACTGATTGGGTCAATGTGACAATTGATGGAAAAACCCTCAGGCGCGAGACGAACACCATGCCACAGTGGGCGGGCTCATCATGGTACTACCTTCGCTATATGGATCCGCGGAACTCGGATGCGCTCGTCGGCCCCGCCGAGGAGAAGTACTGGAATCAGGTGGACTTCTATGTCGGCGGGGCCGAGCATGCCACCCGACACCTTATCTACGCGCGCTTCTGGCACAAGTTCCTCTATGACATGGGCGTCGTCACCACCCTTGAGCCTTTTAAAAAGCTTCAGTCAGTCGGCCTCATCATGGGCGAGGACGGACGAAAGATGTCGAAGCGCTTTGGCAATGTCGTGAATCCCGATGACATCGTCGCCACCTACGGCGCCGACACCATGCGCGTCTATGAGATGTTCATGGGCCCCTTCGACCAGGCCATCGCCTGGAGCACGACCGGCATGATCGGCTCCCGTCGCTTCCTTGAGCGCGTGTGGAAGCTCGCGGGACGCGTCGCGAGTCCATCATCCGGGCAGGTTTCTCTTCCCGAAGACGCAGACGTCCTTCTCAACAAGACCATCAAGAAAGTGTCCGATGATATCTCTGCGATTCGTCACAACACCGCCGTCTCCGCCCTCATGATCCTCTCAAACGAGCTCGAGAAGGCAGATGCAATCCCTCGATCGGCATATGAGACCTTCCTTAAGCTCCTCGCCCCCTTCGCTCCCCACATGGCCGAGGAGCTCTGGCATGCCCTGGGCAATGACGGCTCCATACATACGTCTTCCTGGCCCGTCGCCGATGAGTCGAGGCTCGCGAGTGAGGAGGCGACCATCGCCGTACAGGTGAACGGCAAGGTTCGTGCCACCTTCAAGGCCTCGAAGGCCGCCACCAAGGAGGTGCTCGAGAAAATCGCGCTCGACATGCCCGAGGTCAGGAAGTGGGTGGGGGATAACGCGCCCGAGAAGGTCATCGTGGTTCCCGGCAGGATGGTCTCGATAGTCGTCCGCCCCGCCTAGCCCTTTCGAGAATATTGACACGGCCCTTGACATGGCCCAAAACTTGACTTAACATGGAAGCAATGATAAAACAGTAGCTATGAATTCACTCACGATAAAGCCAAAGCAGGTCGTCAAAGCCCTTCTCAAGAGTCTTCCCGACCGGGCTCAGGAAGTCATCGTGAAGCGATACGGCCTCGGCAAGGAAACCGAGAAGATGACCCTCGAGGCAATCGGAAAATCCTATGGAATCACCCGCGAGCGCGTCCGACAGATCGAGAACTACGCGATAGCAAACATACAGAAGTCGAAGGAGTATGAGATGCAGGCCCCTGCCTTCAAGGAACTCGAGACCATGATCCATTCCATGGGAGGCGTCATCGCCGAGGAGGATCTCCTCGACGCCGTGTCAAAGGACGCGAGCACCCAGAATCACTTCTACTTCCTCCTCGTCCTCGGACGGACCTTCAAATGGCAGAAGGAGGACGATCATTTCAAGCACAGGTGGCATATCGACGACAATCATTCTAAGAAGATCGAGGACGCCCTCCGCAAGCTCTACAAGAACCTCAAGGATGACGATATCATCCCGGAGTCCGAGATGATCGACACCTTCCTCAATCACGTGGAGGACATGAACGACCAGTACAGGAACAACGAGATCATCAAGCGATGGCTCTCGGTGTCGAAGAAGGTCGGCAAGAATCCCCTCGGCGAATGGGGCGTGTCGCACTCCTCGAACATCAAGGCTAAGGGCATGCGAGACTACGCCTTCCTCGTCATCAGGAAGCACGGCTCACCGATTCACTTCCGTGAGGTCGCAAAGCAGATACAGAAGATATTCGGCAAGACCGCCCACGTCGCTACGACCCACAACGAGCTCATCAAGGACCCCCGCTTCGTGCTCGTCGGACGCGGACTCTACGCTCTCTCCGAGTGGGGCTACATGTCGGGCGTCGTGAAGGACGTGATCAGGAATGTCATCGAGAAGAACGGCCCGCTCACCAAGAAGGAGGTCATCGAGAAGGTGCTCAAGGAGCGATACGTCAAGGAGAACACCATACTCGTCAATCTCCAGAACCCAAAGTATTTCAAGAAGGACAAGGAGGGGAAGTATTCGATCGCATAGTTATCGACTCGAAACCGTCAAGATAATACTTGACGGTTTCTTCGTCTGCGGAGGTGCGTTCACCCTTCGGGAGGCTAGAATAGGGCCTTTTTACTACTTGACAATTGATATATAAAGGTATATAATATAGAAGTAAAAGTGAGTTCTTTGAATAGGTAGTTTAGTTGGGGGAAGTAAGGACGCATTTCGGTAAATCGGCTCTCGCCAATCCCAAAATGTAGACTTTAACTTCCAACCAAACTACCATGACTACTCAAATGACACTGAAGGATATGATTCAAGCGTGCGGCTTCGAGAGCGTGACTCCGAGATTTGAAAGCTATTTCTCGGAATCAGCAGAACGGGAACCTCTCGCTGATACGCTGTTGGTCGAGATCGATGACCCGATGTCTACCCAGGAGGTTCTGAATCTCCTAAAATCCAAAGGGTTGCGGACTGCTACGGTCTACGAATTGCTTGAGTTCGCCGTAAAGAATCCCGACGCATATTCAGTCCAAGACATCGTATCTTTCGACGGGGGGCCATTTATGGCATGCAATGCATCCGTGCTCTGTAGCACGTGTCCCTTTGGAAAGACTAAACGCCATCTCCGACAGCTCCCGGCGGGAACCAGGTGGTTTCCCTTTCCTCACGTATTTCTTGCGGCACCGATCATGTCCCGCAATCCAGTTTCCTGAGAGTCTGGCTAAACACTCTCTACAAACCCGCATTCGTGCGGGTTTTCTATTGCAAAAAACTAGACCTCGGTGGTCATGCAGGGCTTTTTATATACTTGACTTTAAGTATATTTGGGTGTATAATATATATTGTAACAAAGTACATTGATATGGAGTTTGGGTCCGGTTGAGTTTGGAAGGAAATAAGTGATCGACTTGCTGGCATTTTGCCAAGCGGATCATAGGTTTCCTCACCAGACTCAACTTTATCACTAATGAATACGTTACTCGCTCAATTGATCGTTTGTATTGTCATCGCTGCTTGTGCTGTCGCCATTCTTATTAAGAAGAAGGCTGTCACACGGGAGCCTCAAAAGGGTCTTGAAAAGGCCTTAAGAAAGTGCAACGAGCAAAGCAGAGAGGACTACACCGCTATCATTAAGCCCAACTGCTTTGGCTCGCTTGATTCGCTCCTCCTCCTGTCCTTCTCGGAAGAGAAGTCCACGGATGATATCCTGAAGCTCGCTGTCCTGAAAGGCTGGCGCCCTCTGCAAGGAGATGAGGTCAAGATGTTCTCCGACCTCTCGATATCGGCTTGCGAAAAGGGTCTCTACGTCAACCTGCTCGATTTCGGCACTGATTGTTATGCTTATCAGTATGACGAAACCCCCATCCCCCAGGCAAAGCACTTCAAGTTCCATCGTTCATGGAAAGCCGGCACCTTCTTCACCTTCGTGGCGAAGAGGGAGTTGATGACGCTTTCACATCGGTGATGACATTCATCATCCAGTTTCCTGAGAGTCTGGCCAAACACTCTCTACAACCCACCGCACAACGGCGGGTTTTTTATTGCAAGAACCCAGGTAGTGCGAGATTGAGCGAGCCTCCGCAGGCGAGGATTCGTCAAGTTTCCTTTTTGACGAATCCGACCCGAGGACTAGGCAAGCGAAACTCGCACTACCTGGGTTTTCTTTGCTATAATAATCCCCGTGATAGCGCTTACCTACATCAACCTCTTCATTGATTTCGTCATCACGGTGGCTTTGCCCGAGGTCGTGACCTGGCTCTTCTTCCTCGCCGGCGTCTGGATACCCGCCGTCATCTTCCAGTATGCCTGGGGCATGTGGGTCAGGTACGTCAGGTACGCCTGGGAGATAAAGCAGGAGAAGGTGTTGCTCGAGATAAAGCTCCCGTCCGAGACGATGAAGTCGCCTCTCGCCATGGAGCTCGTGCTCACGGGCCTTTACCAGACGGGAGGAGAGGGAACGCCGATCGATCGATACTGGGACGGCAAGGCCAGGGCCTGGTTCTCCCTTGAGCTCGTATCTATAGACGGCGAGGTGCATTTTTATATCTGGACCTTCAAGGCCCAGCGAGCCGTGCTTGAGGCAAACATCTACGCTCAGTATCCCGATGTCGAGATACACGAGGTCAAGGACTATACCGAGGCCGTGTTCTTCGACCCGACCAAATATGACATCATGGGATGCAGGTTTGAGGCGACGGGTCCCGACCCTCTGCCGATAAAGACGTACGTTGATTACGGCCTCGACAAGGATCCCGACGAGGAGTTCAAGGTTGACCCGATGACGCCCCTCATCGAGTTCATAGGTGGCCTTAAGAAGGGACATCAGGCCTGGGTTCAGATCGTCATCCGCGCCCATACCGCCGAGAAGACGCCGACGAACGAGAAGTATCCCGACAAGTGGAAGGACGAGTCCAAGGAGCTCATCGAGAAGATCATCAAGGAGTCCGAGACCGTGGGTCCGGATGGCAAGAAGATGCTGAATATGGCGAAGGTCACCAAGGGCCAGCAGGATCGCATCGCCGCGATCGAGCGCAGTGTGTCCAAGTATGCCTTCGACGCGGGCATTCGCATCATGTACATAGCGCCGAAGGACATCTTCGACCGAGGCAACGGGGGTGGGCTCATGGGCTCATTCAAGCAGTTCAATGCGCCACACCTGAACGGCTTCAAGCCGGCCGAGGCCATGGCCTTCGACTACAAGTGGCAGGATTGGTCAGGCAAGAAGCTTTTGAAGCGAAAGATCGAGCATTTCAACGCATACTGCAATCGCGGGTATTTTCACTATCCGTTCAGGAACAAGACGACCGTGCTCAACACGGAGGAGCTCGCCACCATTTATCATTTCCCAGGCAGTGCCGTCAGGACTCCTGCCCTCAAGCGTATCCCTTCAAAGCGAGCGGACGCGCCTTCGAATCTCCCCGTATAACCCCCATGGACGAGCCACTGACCTACATACAGGAGCCGACACCCCTGCCGATGCTCCCGGCGCCGAAATGGTGGCATCGCCTCTTCCTTTCCGCATGGCAGAGGAGGGTTCTGCTCTGCCTGCTCGTCCCGGTCGCTTTTCTTTTCGTCGTTGGGTACATCTCATCGGCACCCGCAGGCTTTCCCCTCGAGAAGGTATTTTCGGTGAAGAGGGGGGAGACGCTGTCCGGCGCGGCCGAGGGGCTCAGGGCGGGAGGGTTCATACGATCGGAATTTCTCTTCAAGGCATCCCTTTCCCTGATCGGCGGCACAAAAGGGCTCACGGCAGGGGATTATTACTTCACCGAGCGACAAGGGGTGCTCGGCGTCGCCTGGAGGCTCTCGCGTGGCCAATACGGCCTTGAGAACGTCAGGGTGACCATACCCGAGGGGTTCAGCTCGATCGAGATAGCCGAGCGCATCAAGGCCAGGTTCAATACGTTTGATGATAGGGAGTTCATCAGGATCGCCGCCCCCTATGAGGGCTATCTGTTCCCGGATACCTATTTCTTCCTGCCGAACGTGACGCCGGAAGAGGTGGTGAGCGCCATGACCCTCAACTATCAGGATAAGATACGGGAGCTTGCCGACGAGATAGCGAAGTTTGGAAAGCCGATACGCGACGTCATCACCATGGCATCAATCATCGAGGAGGAGGCCCGCACGGAGGAGTCCCGTCGCACCATCGCGGGCATACTCTGGAAGCGCCTCTCGATCGGCATGCCCCTGCAGGTCGACGCCGCCTTTGCCTTCGTGAACGGCAAGAAGGCGAGCTCCGAGCTCACCCTCAACGATCTCAAGATCGAGTCGCCGTACAATACCTATGTGAACAAAGGCCTTCCGCCCGGCCCCATATCGAATCCCGGACTTGATTCCATTCGCGCGACGGTGACCCCTCTCTCGACGAGGTATTTCTATTATCTGACGGATAACCAGGGGATTATGCGCTACGCGGTCACGCATGATCAGCATGTGGAGAACAAGTTTACCTATCTGAAGTAGCGGGAGACTATCGTTCGCGTCCTCGCGAATAAAAAAAGCCGCGCGCCGTCTGTGACGGTGCGCGGCGAACTGCGTCTACTTACTCTTCCTTGTGAAGGAGGCTCCAGAGGCGAAGCGAGCCCCTCCAGAAGATGATGGCATCCTCCCATTCCTCATGTCCCTCTCGGCTGATGAACAGCCTCCAGGGGTCATGTGAGAATCCCGACTTGAGCTCCCTGATCGGTTCATCCAGCGTGGCCGGAAGTTTGCCTGCGTAGCGCTCGGTCTCGAAATGATCGAAGTTGATCCGAAGCTTGATCACGACCGGCTTGATCTGGAACAGGATCTCGTTCACCTTGGCCCAGAAGTCAGCGAGCGGCCGCTTCCCGATGATGCGCCCGTCCGCCATTATCCATCGGACCCCGCTGAAGTGAAGCTCGGCAAGCCTACGGGCATTAAGAGCAGATTGGCGGTGTATCTCGCTTCCGCGATCATGGTGGGTCGTGAGGCTGACCGGCTCGGTGCTGTGATTGACGAATGACACTCGAAACGGGGCCTTGGCCGGCGGCGGCCCGAGCTTGAGATTTCTCACTTCGGGCACATGTGCATAGGGTCGGAAGGCTTCTCCTGTCGTGATGCTGTTTGGTTGCTGGTTCACTGTATTCCTTTCGTATTGGTTGCGGTTGAAGAACGTATGCTTTAATGCTACACATATCTTATGGCAGGTCAATCAAAAAAGGTCTTTGTGGGCATGTCCGGTGGGGTGGACTCGTCAGTTTCCGCGGCGCTTCTCAAGGCACGGGGCTTTGACGTGACGGGCGTTTTTATCAAGGTCTGGCAGCCGGATTGGATGGAGTGCGCCTGGCGTGAGGATAGGCTCGACGCCATGCGCGTCGCCGCGAGAATCGGCATCCCCTTCGTCACTCTTGATCTGGAAGAGGAATACAAAAGGGAGGTTGTTGATTATATGATTGCTGAATACAAGGCGGGCAGGACGCCCAATCCCGACGTCATGTGCAATCGCCACGTGAAGTTCGGCGGATTCCTCGACTGGGCCCTGGCCCAGGGAGCGGATTTCGTCGCTACTGGGCACTATGCGCGTGTTGAGGGGTGCGATGCGTCTTCCACCGCGACGGGCTCGCGTGCACGCCTGCTCGCCGGCCGTGACGAGGGGAAGGACCAGTCGTATTTCCTCTGGCAGGTCTCGGCCGAGAGGCTGGCGAGGGTTCTGTTTCCCGTCGGAGACATGGAGAAGCCCGCTGTGCGCGCCCTGGCGGAGAGGTTCAAGCTGCCGAATGCCCGCAAGAGGGATAGCCAGGGCCTCTGCTTCGTCGGCAATGTCGACATGAAGGAGTTCCTCGGCCACTATCTACCCGCTACGAGGGGCGATGTGCTGGATTCCTCTGGCGCGATCATCGGCCATCATGACGGGGCGATATTCCTCACCCTGGGAGAGAGAAGGGGTTTCTCGATATCGGTAAAGACGGCGAATGACGCACCGTATTACATAGTGGCCCGAGACGTCGAGAGAAACACCGTCACCGTGGCACACGGAAGCGTCGGCGAAGGTTCGTCGAATGCTATCGTGACCGGCGCCGAAAAGACGTCTTTTGATCTGGGCGATGTGAGCTGGGTGGGCGGGCTTCCTGTGGCAGGTGCGGCGTATCATGCCCGTATTAGACATCTGGGCGAGCTTCTGCCCTGCGCCCTCCCTTCGGTCGGGCGCGACCATGCCCGCGTCGAATTCGACGCCCCTCTCGTCATATCCCCGGGCCAGTCCGTCGTCATCTATGAAGGGGAGGAATGCCTTGGCGGGGGCATTCTGGTATAATCCTGGGCATGTCACAGATACTCGTGCTAAAGCTGAACGGTAAGACCGAGCCCTTCGACTCGACGAAGCTCAACGCGTCCCTGCGAAGCGCGGGAGCGACCGATGCGGAGGCGAGCGCCATCACATCCCATATCGAGGCGGAAATCATCGACGGCATCACCACGAGCGACATCTATCGTCACGCCTTCGACCTCCTTCACTCCTCCTCGAAGCCCGTCGCGCTTAGGTATTCCATGAAGAGGGCCGTGCTCGACCTTGGGCCGAACGGCTTTCCCTTCGAGAAGTTCGTGGCCGAGATATTCAAGGCCAAGGGCTATGAGGCCGTCACGGGCCAGATCGTCTACGGGACCTGCGTCGAGCATGAGATGGACGTGGTCGCCTGGAAGGGCGACGAGCTCGTCATGATCGAGGCAAAGTTCCACAATGAGGTCGGCCTCAAGTCAGACCTCAAGGTGGCGCTCTACGTGAAGGCGCGCTTTGACGATCTGATGGACAAAGAGTTCACCTTCGGAGGAAAGACCCGCAGGCTCACTTCATGGCATCTCGTCACCAACACGAAGTTCACCGATCATGCGATCAGATACGCCAGGTGCAAGGGCCTCTCCCTCATCGGCTGGAACTATCCCGAGAAGGGCAATCTCGAGGACCTCATCGACGAGGCGGGCCTTCATCCGCTCACCGGCCTGACGACCCTCAGTGCGGCCGAGAAGCAGTCGCTTCTCTCGGCGGGCCTCGTGCTCTGCAGGCAGATCAAGGAGAACGAGGCCCGCCTCGAATACCTCGGCATACCCAAGAAGAAGATCCCGGCCGTCATCGAGGAG